>Ga0209208_10000635_pt1 | contig 46505 bp, 27 predicted proteins | sample S1TSphfallax_3_FD_187694 | JGI IMG/M metagenome (GOLD analysis project Ga0209208, IMG submission 187694) | Host-associated microbial communities from peat moss isolated from Minnesota, USA - S1T2_Fd - Sphagnum fallax MG (SPAdes) (version 2) | ecosystem: Host-associated > Plants > Peat moss >...
ATTTTTGGATATGTAGAATGTAGTAGGGTTTCGAAAACAAAAACCCAAGTACTAGGATGATTCATCCAGAAGGTATTGACCCGCCATCATTGGTAACCATGGAACACGCCTCAAATAGAGTGGTGTTGTTAACTACTCGTCGAATGGAATGAATCTGCCAATTGGTGCAATAAGAGATGATCGTTTGCCAACCAAAATGGAATCATATTTCTGGGGGTGATGTAGCTCGTGAGTTGGGAAAGTGAATAGGGAAAAGGAGGAACCCCCCAGAATGCTTTTGTAGACCAGTCGTACTAGCCAGAGTGAACCAGCAGTGAGCACCCACCAGCACAACATGAAGGATGGATGGTAAGCCGTGAGGAAACAGTTTTCTGTTGGCTTCCAGTTCCCCGGCTAACCATGGTAGTTAGCACGGTTGCTTTTAAACTTTACTACTTACCTTCTAACAACTGGAAAGTGGGTTGGTAGTAGGTAGGTAGGAAAAGAAAGCAGTTCTTACCTATAATTTTTCTTTAAAACATCTACTAAGCTAGTATTCACCTATTTTCTTCACCTATGTGCCAATGTATGTTACATACTTCATAGGCAATTGGTTACAAAGGCACAACCAGATATTAACTTGGTTAAGGTTCATCCACAACTGAGTTATAATTGGCATCCATTGGATGATGTGCTGGTGAGTGCTGGTTCACTCTGGCCACTCCCTAAAGTTATTTCCACAAAATCAAAGTCACTCACAATCTGTAAACTTCTCTATAAAGCTACCAATCATACCAGACAGCTGAATCCTCATTGTCCAAGATCCACTGAAAGAATCTGCCTGTTGAGAGTGCCTTCGGAAATGGAAGTTTGAAAGCCAAGTACTGAAAAGAGTATGAGTCCCTTGACAACTGCCACACACATGGGCCCAAATTAGCTATTGTTCAATGTTGGGCAATGAACATTTGCACCAGTTCTCAGGAGTATGTTGTGGTTTGTAGAGTGCTTGGGTTTGAGGAGTGGGGGACACAAGCTGTAAATCTGCAGTCTGTGCTGAAAAGAAGACAGCTTGAGAGTCTTTTTTGGAACTTATTAAACAAAGAGTTTGAATTTGAGAGTAAATTGTGACCCATATAGTCCAACAAAGCTTGGTCGGTGTTGCCGCCTAATACTGACATTTGACATGGTTATTGGCCAAGGTTCAGGGTAGGATATGAAATAATCAACATATCAGGTCGAACATAAGCTCGAATTTGGCTAAGACCCTCCCTAACCTTGTATTAAGTTTCTAAGCTCCTGACAAGACCATATTCATTGGCTATTACATTGACAAAATGTCATACCCTGCCTATATGACCCCATGTTAAATCCTCCCAACGTATGGAATGTGGTCCAACAGTTGCTACCTCAAAGTCTCAACAACCAAACCATGCCGAAGGCTATTTTTGCTTCGAGGTAGTTTTATTGTGGACCTCTAGTCCAACCTCAACTATGATAAATTCCCCAACCCACCAATGTTTCCCTATTGACAAATAATAACAGTTTGGCAAGAAGTAACACATTTCACCTTATTAAAAAGTAAAACAAGATTTCTTGTGATGCATTGAAACAAGGGCACCTAAACAAATCATAGCAAAATGGTGAAAGTGGTTTTGGCATACAGACAATGTGAACAATTAAACAATCTCTTGCATGGAAAGGGCAATTGGCAAGATGGGGAATGCAATCTCAACCATATACATGTTATTATCAACAAGTCTGGAATGTTAAAGATGCTATAGTGGAACATCTACTCCAACAACCATGAATTGGGTGACCTACAAATGTCTAACCAATGTTGTGTGTTAAACCATGAAAGTTAAAGGATGTGGAGTTTGCAGTCAAGGGACAATCATGGTTTTCAATGTTGTTTGCAGCAATTATCATTGTGAATATAGGCCTAGAGACAACACTTGAGGTCAATGGTACCTATGCAATAAAACCTACATTGCATGCAAAGGGAAAGGCTATTTATAAAAACACAAGCAATAATGGTCCGAGGACCATACACAAAAAGAGGGGCAATTCACAAAAGCAAGGATTTAATGTAACTTCATCATGAGGTGACTATACTTAAACCTTAAGGTATTAGAGATTTCTTTTTGTGAAAAGTAGCATGCATAATTGTTCATGGATTGTGCATCATCTATTCATCTATCAATGGAAACAAAACATTTTGTGTTGGAGTAGTCGAGATTAGGGTTGTCCATGTCCGAGGTTCTATATAAAACACAAATTAAAAGTGAAAGAGATCATGGAATGTAGCACTTACGACATTCACAATATTGTCGAAATTTGGCCATAGAATCCTAAAAGAGGCATGCAAATGATGTTAAAAGTGTGAAAATGTGGGTAGAACAAAACCTCAATAAAATCTTCTACCACCAAGAAATTAAAGTGATTGTGAAAGACAACTTACATGGATTAACATGCCATTCACAATTGGTAGATAAACTCTTTGGGAAAATGAACAAGTGTTGTACCATGGACACATGAAAGGGGTTTCAATTGATGCAACATTTGGAACAAATTATGAAAGGTTTATTCACTATAAAAAACACATTTTTGACCAACTTCATTCATTCATATGATTGAACATGTAAGGACATTTCCTTTTTGCAATTTTTCATAACACATAATAATATTGGTGATTTTTCTTGCTTGTCATACATTTGTTATTGCTTGGGTGTACGTGTGTTTTGAAGACAATATGTATTTATGGATAGCTTTATAAGCTTTTAAGAAGTTGGAAGAAAGGATTGTTATTTTTTGGGTAGTTTAATGGCATGCTAAAGTAATGAAAGGCACACACTGTTTGTATGGAAAATTTTAAATCCTGAACAAAACGATTTTTAATGGATGTTGGATAAGTCTTCAATTATGTTGTCCTCATGAAAATGTTTGATTCTTGGTATTGTTTCAAGTGCTAATCCTAATGTGATAATATAGATTCTAGTTATTTTAAGGTGTTGTTTTAGTGAAGCCTACATGTTATTGAAACAATAAAAGCATCACAACGCAAGTGTTTTGTGTTAGTCTTTATATGTAGTGATTTGGCATGGTATTTGAAGACCATATAAACCAAGTTTTTGTGATTATGTGTATTACCATATTATCACATTCCCATAATGTAAAGAAGGGTGAAATGTCATAAGTTAGATTTTCTACCTCTTTTCCCGAAGTTATTTGATATCAAAGTTTTGAACTCTGGAATTTTTTTAAGGAACAGAGTGAAATGAACGCTTCCCTCTTGTTTCTTTTGGTTATTTTTAGGGTTGCCCAATTCTTAGGTTTTTACAAGAGCCATGGGTTTTGGTTGCATGGCCAATTCCAAAAGAAAATTTTGTGAAGCAAATTCAATGAAATTTTCTCCTCTATAACAAACAAATAAGCAACTTTATTTTTTTCCCCTCCTTTTTTAATGTTATATTATTATAGTTTAATATTACTAGTGTTGGAAAAAAATAATCTTGTACAATTCATGAAAAGCAACACCATTATTTGGAAGACTTTAAAGTGGTAAAAAATGAAAGATATGTATATGGTTACTTAAGTTTTTTTGATGAAATCATTGTGTATATGTCTATTGACACCCATTGTTGTTATCGTATATGTGCAAAAAATGTGTAGTTGTAACCTATAAATTGGGCAATGCAATAAAATTTTGATGAATTATTTCTTGCAACAGGTGTTTAACATTTCATGAATGCCTATTTGGGAATGTGTTTTTCTTTATAAGACCTTTTTTATGTTTCTTGTGTTACTTTTGTGATTGTTGGTGAAACATTGTATATGAAAATTCAAATTTTCAATGTCAATTTCCTTTGAATATGCTTGTTGTGTAAATAACACTATCATAATACCTTTGCAGCTTCAACATGTATATTGATTAATTATTTAAATTTTGGAAAAAAAATATTCCAAAAGATTTTCCATTTTCCTTCACAAAAAATTTCTTTTCGAAAAATTTGTTCTATGAAAATTTCAATATTTCAAAAATCAATCTAATTTGTGTTGAAACTACCAAAGTATTACATCATTCCCTATCTATAATTAAACATGTACTTGTTACTTCTACTTATTTGGCTATCATTATAGATTCTTGGAGGAGTTACAACATGAGAATCCAAGATTGGTGGTGTATATTAAACAAGGAAAGAAACAACGTTACCAAATAGAAAGATATTGACAATGTTGGTGAAACTTCATAAATAAAGTGTCTAGGCACAAACCTAATTACATGTGAGTTGTCAACATTTTCAATTGCCATTATAAATCTTGCAATATGCACTAGATGCATGTATTGGAAAGAGTAGTTGACAATATGAAGCTTATGGCAAAAGTTAGTGGAATCTCTCATGAATGCCAATTATGTAATATGTACAACATTTATTTTGGTGCAAAGCAAAGTGTAACATGGAAAAGAATTACATTTGCCTCTAGCATATTACTTCAACTGTCATTGTAGTTTTTTCCTTAACCTTGGAACCATGTGATTTAAAACCCAAATTCATCATGATATAAACTCAATTTAGAATATTACATTTAATCACTTGCATTAAATCAAGGACTAATTGTGCAATGAGCATATGAAATTCAAGGGTCAATGACATGAAATAACAAGACAACATTTAAAATCACAACAATAAGTGTAGTTGCAAGGTTCATAAAGACCTATAAAACAAAATCATGAAGGGGAAAAGAGTGGACATGTCCTTGATTGATATAGAAAGAGAAGATATTGTTAGTTAATAACCATAAAGGTCTAAGTGCAAAGCAATTTCTTAAAGGCATGTCAATTGAGCCACACGAACTATGGTGATCATAGTAGCTTGCTCAAGGGCAAGTAGACCATGTTCTACTTGATTTAAAGGTTGTGCTTGTGCAAGCATGATACACCATTATATCACAAGGTGTGTTATGACAAGAAATCATAAAGTTGTAGTTAGGTTAGTGGTGGCAATTCATGTGTGCATTTCAAGGATGACGTTGATTCTTTAAAAAAACCCCACATAATGAAACCAAAAAAAGAGGAGGGCAAGGAAAAAAGGGTCATTCAAACCTTCGAGATATACAATCAATGAAGAGGGTTCTACTCCATGATTTCGCAACAACCTTGTATATATGGTTTTTTAAAATGCCAATATGATGAAATCAAGTCATAAAAAACATGAAATAAAAGGGAAAGGCAATGTCATAACAGAGTTTACGAAGAAAAAAACTATAGAACTGAGCAAAGGAGAGAAAACACTACTTGCTTGTGGTGGTCCATTGTGAAAAGAAAGGAATTGAAAGAACAATTCTTCTTTATTTCTTTTGCTCATTCTTTTTTTAAAAGGATAAAACAACATAGAAACATTTGTTACATGTTACGTACTAGAGGAGGAGGCCACAACACTAGTCTATGACGCACCCCATATGGCATGTGATATGTCAAGTGCGGCATACCCACCATGGCGAATGCCATGTAATTGTTCGTGCTATGGGTTAATGAGGCAAAACATGTATTACTTGGTACCAAACTGCTTAAGACCTGCCATTACTTGTTAATAAGGAAACCTTGGAGGGTATGGCAGTTTATTGCAGTAGGGGCTGGACCACATTTCATTGCTTGGAAGGATTTAAAGTTGGGGACCTATATCTTTTTCTGTACTTCATCCAAGTAGGTTATTAATCATTTCCTCAAACTCAATCTTGTTTTCATCCACGCAGATTATCTCTTTTTTCTTAAAGAATGTAAGCTAGATCACTTGCCACAAATGAGTTTTGGCTTGGCAATTGTGATAGAAATGCATATGGAAAGAAGAGAATATGATATGATAAGAATTATATGCAACAAAACCTATCTTGATTCTATATTGGGCAGTTCTCAAATAAGGTATTGCAAAAGCAGAGCATTAACCACATAATGGGTTTTTTACAAAACCCTAAACAAATTTATTGGTAACTGTATTGGGTGCTCACACTTGGTGTATCCTCCCCCCACAGATAGTGGAGGAAAAAGAAGAACACGTTTCCCTGGAGGGGCACTTTCACCAATGAGTCAAAAGTGATCCCCTCATCAATAGCTCAGAAAGCACTGCATATCTGAGGACATGCAATTCAAGCCTGCCTTTTTGTTCATGCAAAGTGTTTGAATTTTGTTGGTAACTTATCACTGAACAACATGTTGAAGGTTTCCAGTTGTTGTGAACACAAATAGCTCCAGGTGGCTGCAAAAAGTTTCTGAGCTTTGTCCTGAGTCAAGCATTTTCAATGCTTTCCTCCTCCTCACATCTTTGAGTTTGACAACCATACTGTTATGTTTCTATTTTATTTATTTATGTATGGATTTCCCTTCAAAAGTGGCTTTTTAGAAACTTGAAATTCTCAAAAGGCTAAAAAGGATACCATCAAGGGATTCTTATGATATGGGCTCTACACAAAGATTTGAAAAGTGGGGAATCAAAACCCACTATTTTTTTCTCATTTAAAATCAAAACATACCCTCATAGAATCTTTCACCTTTGCTCTGCTTTCAGTGTGGTTACGTAACTATTCCTATACATTCCCTACATTGCTTTTGTGGGTTCTTTCCTTCCTTCTATTTCAGTTACAACATCTCCCAACCTGAGAGGTACAATACATTTAAAGCACGGGACTGAAAGCCTGGATACAAGTTGTGTTATGAATTTATTCAGATTGCCATAAACTATAAGGTCTTCCAATCCAGGGGTTGGGATCAGTTTTGTTTTGTTTTGTTTTTTTGTTTTTTTTTCCCCTTCAATTTTGTGATGTTGCAAAGGTGTTGATCATCCATAGCCAATTTGAATTAAAAAATAATTAAAAATATATATATATATCTCTATATATTTTGGGTACCTACTTGAACTATTTTTAAAAACCTGGAAAAATTTCAAGATTTCATTGAATTTGCCAAAAAATAAAAATCCAAGCTTTTGCAACAGTGTGATTTCGCACAAAAGAGGAAGCAGGTTGGAATAAGTTTAGGGTAAAGCCCAGGGTGGGGGACATTTCCAAAAAGGGTGTGAAATTTGGTACAAAAGAGAAAGCAGGTTGGGATAAGTTTTAGGGTAAAGTCCACCACGGTGGGGACATTTCCCAAAAGGGGCTTTGGAGGTAACCGCCAAATCCAGCTGCACGTTTTGGGAAAGCCCGGACTACCGATTTGGCCCTTTTACCCATCATAAATCACAAGGTCAATATTATCATCATCATAAAGATGCCAAGATTAGAAACACTCAAGAGCGATCTTATGCTTGTACAAAACAAAACAAAAAAGAAAAAAACAGCATAAGATCCCTCCTCTGGTCTTTTGCACAAGAGACATTCATAGATATAAGGTGCCCTCCTAATACATTAACAAAATTTCTCCAAGTGATTTCTGTATGAACAAATGAAAGGAGATAATGGGTGATGAGGCCATCTTATTAGACCCTATTGCTCTCATACGGAATTGCAAAACTTCCTTCTACTCATGTGTAGCAGCAATTCAAAAGACCATCATCATCTGACCACATCATCCATCATCTGACCAATATATATTTGGGGTCTTATATTTCTCTCAAATGTGTGCCATGAAGGTCTACAAGACATTATATATGCAAAATATTGTTTGATAATTGTTACAAGATTGTGTACATAATATGAATAAATGAATTAAAATAATTTCATACATGTCTTGTTACAAAATCAATGATTACTAACAATCTATTGGGATAATGGCATCATTGACAATCTGAATTTTCTATCATAAATATATAGGAAGACCTTTGCATGAATGGTTTATTGAATAAAAATGATCTTTCTATGTATTCATGATGAATCAAGGTTGTGATCTTTTCATTAGTGTTTTGAAGATTCATTAATTAACATTTCAATTTGAAACATCATTATCACTTAGGTAGATGACTAGTATTATCTCATTACAAATGTCATTGCTTGGTGATAAATCCTAATGAACTTACAATATAAAAAATAATGATTTTATATTATGTGAATATAAAATATCCTTGTCACTTATGGAAATCTCATTTGGATTTGTTATTGACATTGTAAAAGAGGATAGAAGATGAAGATGTTGCCATAAAACAAGCATAACTTAATAAGATAAAATGGTATGTATGTTTTGTTAACTTGATTTAATATTCTTTGTCAGATATGCAAATATAACCTATTAGAAAAAAAAATCATGTTGTTTATTGGACAATTTATTATACATGGATGTCATTTTTATATTCTTATTTATTTATTATCATAGTACTTTTTATGCCAGTTATATTATCTGTAACTTTTTTGTAATTATATAAAATATTCAAAAAATATGGTAAAGAAAAATACATAATCTTTTTCAAGAATATTGTATTCATGACTTCAAATCTTCAAATTTCATTAATTATTTTGCAAACATGTGTTGAATCTACCCTTGTATTATAAAAATCAAAGTATTTAAGCAATCTAAAAAATACTATGAACCTATTAAATCACATGTGCTTATTACATCCATGAACATCATGTAGGGGTTGCAATTTTCTCTCAATGCATGTCGTTAATTGAATAAAATCTATGGGAGGATCAATGGCTTGCTAGACTATAGAAGAAAAATAAAAATAAAAAGGTGGCCCACAAAAAATGTGATCCATTTGTGGTCAATCCACCAATGTTCGCAAATTGGGTGCAAATTGAGATGGGCAAGATTAAAAATCATACAAGTTGATCAAAAATATATATATTAACTTTTTTTTCTATTTTTTATATAGTTGAAACATGTTCAAAGTTTGGCTTTTGATTTTCAAAGTTTATATTCTACTTAAATCAATTATATTTCCATTGCATTTTTTCATTCAACAATTGTAATTATAGGCTTAATGACCAATTAAATAAAAAATATTTGAAACATGAATTTACATTTATAACTAAATTTCGTGACCTACACATCACGATTGCAAATTTTTAAAATCTTAAATTTTAACATTTGATTTCATAGAAAAGAACAACACATCTTGGTGTTTTCCAATCCATTAAGTCACGTTCTATGTTTCCATACATGCCTTAATAGACACAATATTATTTAATTTTCATAATGTTCACAAATCCAACAAGTGGTTAAACTTAATTGTTTAACATGATGGTAGATATTCATTTATATTGAAAATCAGAATAATAAATAAATTATTTGGAAATTCCATTATGATTTTAGAAATTAAATTAAATGATTAAATTCTATTTTTAATAACTAATATAAAATTTATTGGGTACTTTCAATTTAATATTTTTTGTAATCAAAATTCAAAATAACATAACAAATTTAAATTACTAATATTTATTTAAATAAATAATATATATGATATATAATATATAACATAAATTAATTCCAACTTAATTTTTAAAATATTTTAGGGAACACCTTTTCATCCAAATTAGAAACATATTTCATATTTATTCAAGCCAACATTGAAAATTAAATATCTATCAAAACATTTTATTAAAATTGACAAGTTCACACTATTTTCATTGATTTTATGTTTATGAAATTAGTTAGACTTAATAAAACTCATTCTAAACATCAAATTCATTAGTAAGGTGGGAAGTGGCATTTGACAACCTTTTGCTATCACCTCCTCACATGAGATGGGGTGGACATTTTAATCCCATCTAACTATTTTTTCTTTTCAAATCAATAGAAATTAATTTCTCTTTCAATTTACATCTTTTTTTAGAATTAGTGGAGACCCAACTCATCCCTTGCCCCCTTCACCCTTCAAATCTTTCTTAAATATTAAATAAAACATGTTAATTCATCTTAATCTAAAATAATCTCACGTAAATTTTCTCATCATTCAACTTTGAAATGTATGATTAGCATCTCACACCCATGAAATCACAAGCATTTCAACACATTACATAAAAATGTTTTTATTGACTATGATCAATGATTCATGTAGAATCTATAATGTGTGGAAGTTTATACACAACTTGTTGTATAATTTTATAAAGTTTAGTTTGAAAACATATTTACACAAGTTTCAACACATGTCAACCTATAATGCTTATTGAAGTGTGTGCCTCCTAAATAGACTCAATTCAATGATAATCCAACAACGCATATGTAGTGGTACATACCCATGTTGAGAAGTATGGGTTTCATGTGATGAAGTTTTGTATATTTACATATAAGATTCAATCAAAGAATATCTAAATTTCTAGAAAAATATAAAATTAAACTTAATTATCATTTAAAACATTATTTTCAAGCCAAACAAATCTAACATTTCTAAAGTTTTATGAGTCTTTATACCATGATGATTGTTCAAAAGTAGAGTTGCTAAGCCATTGTCTTGAAAAGACATCCCAAGATGGGATGTCAACCTACCAAAGGTTCAAATTTGAACTTTTTCTTTTGGTGAAAATTCAAATTGGTGGGACGTTTTGGTTTGGGGATAACCTAAGTTTGATCAATAACAAAAACACAATTAGACAACACCAAAGATGATAAATGGTGAGAAAATTACAAATAGATAGGAATGTTAACATAAAACAAAACCAAAAGCAACAACAAGAGCATCCTAAAAGCATGTTGGAAACACTAAGGGCATCATGTTGAGTAGGAATTTTGTTGGTAGCCAAAATCGGCAACAAGGACATTCAAGGCATCACATATGATGTTAAAGGGTGCCAATAAGTACATAGGGGAAGTTGGGCACTATAGTTGAAAATATTTTATTTTATCTACATTTTTGAACCATGAGAGGTGTGAAATAAAGCTAGGAAACATGCCAATAAGCATGTTGGGGGACATCAGAAAAGTTCACCTTTTGAAATAACAGGGGTGTCAAAAAGGACATTGAAAACAGCATGGGTGCTAATGAGGTTGTGCTGTGTAGGTTGTTGGGGAGGGGGGAAATTCCTCTTGATGTTTCCAATATGTGAAAATTAAATTTCACATTTTAAAATAATGAAAATTAAAATGATTTCATGAATGATCATGAATTACCAATGATGTTCGATCATTAATTATTATTATTTCTCAAAATAATTCAATTAAAAATATATATTAATATTTTGACCTTATGTCAATTGATCATACTTGGTAATGTGAAGCTTTCTGAATATTATAAATATACCAGGCTCAGACTAAATCAGAGTCTCTGAGTTCAAATCTAACACTTTTAGGGCTTAACATGGCCATGGTGAGCCCTCACTTGAAAATGTGAAGTTGCCAATGTGGGTGCTGGTTCACCCTGGCCATTATTTTCTATATCCAATACCACTTTTACTAATGATAGTTATGTTCTGCACCTTCTCCCTTGGCCCCCTCTCAAACTTTATGCGAATAATACCAGGCTTTTCTGTGTCTTAGATACATTCAAGGTACTTTGTTTGCTTTTCAGGTTTTCCCTAGAATGCAGCCTGAGCAACCAAATGTTTTTCCTTGTGTCATATTTGTCTTTCATGCTACAAGTTTAGGATGTTTAGGTTGCTCTTTTGCAACCCCCATTTTGTGGTTTTGTGCTTGTGGGTGATGACTCTTTGTTGGACAATGTTCCTCTTTTTTTTTTTTTGGGTGCCTCTCTTTGCCCTTCCAATTGGGAAATTTTTCTTTTGTTTGGTAGGGTTTCATCATTTATAATGCTTATAAGTAACCAATATATTTTTCGGGTTTTTATCATGGCACTCATGTACATGTTAGTTCACCCAAGGCAAGTTCATATGAGTGCTTCTTCAAAAGTGGATGTAAAAATCTCTTCAAAATTTTGTAGAGCATATTGTAATGCACAATTATTCCTTTGATCATGAACAGGTGTTTTGTTTTCAGGGTGGCCTTCACAAAAAATGTAATGTGTTTGAAGGTGCTCTTAAAGAGTGTAAAACCTCATAGTTGTGAGTCATTGGAAAAACAAAACACTGATAGGTGTGGGTGTTTTTCTTTTTGAAATGCTCATGTTAAGTCTTCTAAAAAAATCCTGTGACACCCAATGAGTATCTGATTGGTACCCACTAGGCATAATGAAAAAAACAAAAAAAAAAAAAAACAGACCAAAAAAATCAGTCAATTTTTACATTATGTAATGCCCTTGGACATGGGCATTACCAAAATTGGGCTTGCCTTAACTCTACCTCATGCGGGTCCATATTCAATAACATCCATAGCCTCCAGCATTATGTGCATGTAAAGCCCTTGGTTTTCCCCCTTTCTTTCAATCCTCCACGATTATTGCCTGGATTTTTCCACCACATGCAATGAAGGTGATGATCATTACCAAAATCAGGCTTGGACTTGATTCATGCCTCATGCTTGCTTGGTGTGGCCTTGTGGTGTACTGGTTCTCTTTTTGCAATGGATTTTCCATTGTGTCAAAAAACAAACAAACAAACAAACAAAATCGGGCTTGCACTTGACTCATGCGCCCTTATTCCAGTAACGCCCTCACCCTCAGGCTTTACACTACACTACCCCTCCCCCAAGGTGAGTGGACAATGCAGGCTTAAGGCTGACAATTCATGAAATGGGGTAACTCAACATTAATGAAAGCACCAAGACTTATGTCACTATTTCTTTTAGTCAAACTTGGGTAGTCTAACTACTTTTTGATTCCTTCCTATTATTTACATGATCTCCCCTACCTTCCATAACCCCCACCACCACCAACCTTTTAACTCTAAAGTAATTATTTTCATAGAGAACTCAACTAACTCATATTTCATAATAGAAGATGGTCATCCTTTGTCGAGTCACCAGTGAATAGGGAACAAAGGGCACCCCACTACACATAAAATATATTCATTGAGTTAAACATTTGATGTTCACCTCTACCACTTTATTCACCTTTTCACCTCATATCTGCATGGCTCTTTATCGTATGGAATTCTTCAAGTTCCACTACAATAAGGTTTTATTGTATTCATAGACATTGCTTCCATATCTTGTGGGTAAGAATTGGACCACCATGTTTTATCTACAATTTAATGTTTTCTTTTTTCAATTATCTATTTTAGCAAAAGAAACTAATTTTTGCAGAAAAAACACATTTCACACTGGAAAAAACCAGTTTTGCTCCAGTATATGTATGTTTTAATATCAGCATGATCTTGGTATGATGGATCCCACCCATTATTCATATCAGGCTGGTATATATGAACTTGAATTTAGGTATCACGTGGTAGGGTATGAATATTTGTGAACTGCAATGCAAAGGCAATGGCATAAGGAGAAAATATTTTGCTGAAATGCACTTTACCTCATTGAAAGTTGAAGCAAAATTGGTTGTGCAATTGTGTTCAATTGGCGCAATCCAACTTAGTCACAAATGTCTTCATTGAAGAGAGGAAAAAATTGTGCATTGTGGGTGCTCAGTAGTAACATCCTCCCTGGTGCCCTAAAAAACATACCCCTACTACATGTTTTTCCAAGTTTTCCTCCAAAAAGCATTTGTAAAATGGTGAAGACTTGAAGTTAAATCACTGCTATAATGCCATTCAGAAATTGTGCACCCTTTGAAAATGGAGCAATATTTGGATAAGATGCAAGACTGTGATTTCTTTTTGGGGCTGATATTTATAAAATTGTGATCTCACAAATTTTTAAAGGAATATTCTGTTCAAATTCCCTATTTATTTAGGAAAAGTTTTGCCTCATTTTTGAGAAGTTCAAATTTTTAATTAGAAAACTTCACCTTACTTGGACACAGTTTTTTTATTATTTTGGGGCAAATTTTGCCATTTTTTTTACAAACATGTTGTCAATTATTGCTGAATCTATTTATGGGATGCTCACTAGTATTGCTGCATCAGAAAGCTCCAAAAATAATAGTGGTCACAGCACATGTTGAAGTAAAGAAAATAACAGTCGTTTTATAATGTAAAAGTGGTTCATTTGTAAATAAAAGATGTACAATTTTCATTTTAGGGTGAAGTCCCAACTTTCAAGGTGAGGGCGCTCCCAAATAAGGAGCCTAAGATGAGGTGATAGTCTGTCTAGTCTGGCCTTGCATTTTGGGAAAGTACCCACAAGTGTACTTTACACATTGGTAAAGTATGAGATGGTTATTATCATGAACCTAAACATGCCTAGATCATGAGATGTCAAATTGCACATACTCATTAGCCCCTACATGTCGGGGAAACACAGAAATACACTAAAATGCAGACCAAATTGCTTGGCCGTGACGTGTAGGGCCCCATTAAGATTAAGAGTGAGATGGATCTTTTGTCTTTAAGTGTCAGGTAAAAACCATAGGGTGGGAGCATTCCCAAAGTAAGGGGCCTAGGATGAGGTAATAACTTGGTCCACCCCTACGTTTTGGGAATGTCCTCCACCTAGGACAAGGTCGTAGCCAGGTCCAACCCTACATTTTGAGAATGTCATCACATGTGGGCCAAGGACAAGGCCACTTAACAAGTCCAGCCCTGCATTTAGAAAACGTCCCAAACCCGTGGGTTTTACCCATCATAAAGTATGAGACAAACATTATCATGACCTTAATCATATGTAAATCATAAGATGTAAGAGGGGATGGTTTTTGTGCATACTTCTTAAGAGTGAGAGGGATCTTACAGCTACAAGTAGGCATAATTATGTGCATAATAAAACCCAAAGTGGTTCTGGGCACCAGCTGACAAATCTTGGATGGACAAATGGGCAATCAGGGAAAAAAAGATGCAAGCAATACATTTGTATTGCATGCAATAAGCACCCATAGCTGATTTAACATCTTCCCTCGTGGATGTGCATAGTGTATTTTTAGGGTGCTCTAAAAGATGCAATTTCCTCATTAGCTTGGAGCAAGACCTACATGTAAGGAAACAAGAAAAAAATTAGTAACTTAATCTAAGTCGTCCTTGTTATGCAAGGAAAGTTAATGTAAGAGCATGTGAGCCCTCGGCCATTATGAAAGGGAAAACATTGATAACAGTGCTTCCCCCTATATTTTATGAGTGTTTGAGATCTGAAGCAGGGTTTTGTTTTGGGGGGGGGAGGGGGGGGGGTATTATTGTTGGGAGCCAAAGTGGCTATCATCCATAGGAGGATGTAGAAAAAGTGATGATCGTTCCTAGGAAGATTTAGCCAAATCTGGCTATAAACCAGACACAATGTACAAAGTTTTAATCATCATTCTATATTAGTGTCTACACACTGAAAACCAACTATAGAAATCTCACGATTTTTATTTAATTCTTTCTCTCACTTTTGACGATTGAAAACCTCCAAAATCACTTCAATATAAAAAAATTATATTAAAATTTCACCAGTAAAAAAGGGCTGATCTGAAGTAAGCATAAGATCCCTCTCACTCATAAGGAGTATGCATAATATGGTATAACCCTCCCCTTTCCTAGCAGGGCATATTTGCAATACCCTACAGGCTCCAAATAGGTTAGGAAATTTCTTCAAGTGCTTTTCAGTACATAAACACAAGGACAATTCCCAATTCATGCCGACATCCTTCCTCCCAAAAATTCCTTCCGAGAAGAAGGAAGGGAAACCATTCCAGGTACAAAGGTACCCAATCTGCGCTTCTCCATCAGCTCAGGTGATTCTCCAAATTGCCTTGCCTGAAATTAGGAAGGAAGGAGGTTCAAAATGAATAATATTGCAAGGGAATACTGGGTGATGTCGTCATGGGCCTGGAATCTGGGTCCAAAATGGTATCATTTCATTTTATTTTTCCTTCCTTTAATGCCCTCTTAAGCACACGCCAAAATTGGTCATAATAATCTAATTATACATATAGGCTTATTTATACATGTTTATAGAATTATATACACACATTCATGCACAAAAATGTAATTTCATTCATTAGACTAATAATAGCAGCCAATTTTTTTTTGTGTGAAAATTTGCACAAATGAGATTTTTTTTGAGGACTGGGACTTTTAAATAATTTTTTTTTTTTTTTGAATTTTTTCAAAATAATCGCCAAAAAAAGCAGAGTTCTTAAAATGGGTTCGCCAGATTTAGAGCGCCTGCTCCTGCAGGTCGCCAAGCAGGTCTGACTAAACCTCTTGTGGATGGTTGCCAGTGTGGCTGCACCACAAAAGAGGGAAAGAAAAACCCTGGTCAATACTTCTTCTACTTTTAAACTTTGTGAAAGTTACAACAAAGGAACTTAAAACACTCCATTGAGTGAGAGAGATGTCGGAATTAGAAATACCTGATCAAACAACAACTACTGTAATTAGGAATTGGACAGCTACAGCTTCATAATCTTCATATAGTCAATACTTCTTCTAGTTTTAAACTTTGGGGAAGTTACAATGGAGGAATCTCAGACACTCCAAGAGTGAGAGAGAGATGTCTGAATTAGAAAATAACCGATCAAACAACTGTAATTAGGAATTGGACAGCTCAAGCATAAATTGTGGTCACTTATTACTGGGGATTTGGATTTTTCCAGCTTTAGTATATTAAGAAGGGAAAGCACAAACCAATAAACCAACTAGGAATCTTTGTAACTCCGAGCCAAGAAATTCCAGCATGACAAACACAAAGAGGAAGGAGAAGTGCATAGCTGCCACCCATTACCACTTCACATTTTTCAAACTTCTTGTCTATGTGTTTCAGGTAGCCAAAGGTTAACTTCTAGTTTAACTCCAGATCGTTAAGACCTCAAACTTAATAATTAAGCCTTGACCATGTCCTTCTTCATCACATTTTCTTCCTCGTGTTTTGTCACCCCACATCCTCACAATGGGTGAACCGGCACCTACACTTGTACCATGATAAAACCCCAAATTTTTTGGGGTTTTCTTTTCAAAATTATAAGTATTTAGTACTGAGACTAAATCATTATCACTGAGGCCAAATTTAACATTTCTGAGGTCCATTATAGCCACTTAGAGCATCTTGACCCATAGTGGATATGTGGGTCTCCAATAATATTTCTGGAATCCAATAATACTTACTCTATTCAAGTCATGTCCATAAATATGAAAACCAGGGTCACTGAAAGGTGAGAGACTTGTTAAACAAAATCACCCGAACCAATCATTCTCTCTAGCCAATGAAGAGAGTTTTGTTTTGCAGGCACAACATCGTGTACACAAATGCTGGCTCATAAATCTATTTTATGCTCCAAACCAGCACAAACTTGATTGTTCTTCATCCAAAACATACTACGCAAGGTGCTGATGGGGTTGCTCTAAGAGGTCTCACTAAAGAAGCTAAGGGTACCTGTGTAGGCGCGCTGGTTCACCCTAGCCCCCCTTTCTCCTGGAATGAAGTCTTGCAAGTTCACCTTAAGGAGTAACTTTTACACTACAAAAACATAATGAAGATCCACTTACCAAGAAATTAAATAAATAAAATTCCAAGCAGAAAGCCCTAATGTACACAAGGAAATGACACTAGATTAGCAAACAACCAGAAAATAAAGAGAGACTTCAGAGTCTTGTATGAAAAACCTTCAAAGGTATGAAAATTAGTTGACAAGTCATATTCCAAGAGTTGATATCAAGTTCTTTCTTTACAACCAGGAAGAGTTGGATTCAACTGGGAACTCAACTACCTAGTCAAGAAATACTAATGGACATGGAAAACTTCGGATTCTTAAAGAAAAAACTATTGATTAACTTTTGGACTTGTTGACAACCAAATCATGGAATGAATAGGTATACTAAATTCCATCAAAAGTTTAAAATTGATCACCTTGAGCTACAATAAGAATTGTGAGATGGGTGACACACCAAGAAGCTCAACTAAGTACCAAAAAGTGGCTTTCTTCTTGTTCTTTTTTTTTCTTTTTCTTTGGGGTGCTGGTTGTCATAGAAGAGGCATTCAATCATACCAAATCATGCTAATTCCCAGTGGCTTTGAACTTTTCTTGATTCTTTCTTTGGATCTTTTCCACTGTCTCCATTGAGTTTTCTAAGGGGACGATTTCCATTAGCTATTTTGGGGAGACAAAATGTTGTTGAAGCTGATGATTGGAGAATAAGAATTTATCTTATAGCAATTATTGGACTACGCCTGGGAAAGCAGAATTCATGTTGGGTGACCACAAAATGGCCACAATAAGGAGAATGTTCTATGGGAAGATGTAATGAAATAATTTGAAATGTATACCATCAATTTTCACAACATAACTTGTTTTGCATAATAATGTGATATCCGAGGTAAGGAGCATATCCACGACACATTAAATGTGATCATAACCCCATCATGAGGTCAAAAAATCTGTGAATGTCCATCATTTCACCGAAATGCTCAAGTCATTCGAAAAATTCTGGTTGGAAGATTTGTTTAAATGCATGATATCTCAGATGAGGTTGTAGCGATTAACAACAATATTCATCTCAAAAAGTAGGTTTTTTTATTTTTTGGCACAAAAGAAAAAAATTCTTTGTGAAGAGAATAAGAAACCCTCATCTCAAGTTTCAAAACTAGAATATGTGCATGAGGTTTTTTTAATCAAAACTTTGGAAATAGAATTTAAAGAGTCAAACCCTTGGCTTGCCTAGTGAAAGGCTTTTTGTGCAACCAGGAGAATATCCTCGTTGCATTTGAGTGAACACAGATTATACTAGTTATCTAAAATTAGATCAAAAGAGGCAATGTTGGGCACTCAATGCAGGCCAGGGTGAACTAACACCTACACCAGTACCTTCAATTGCCTTGAATGAGGCTTCTAAGTGGCAATATTTTACCTGGGAAATGTTTAATTTGGACTCATAGTCCTAAACACTAGTTGTAAAGTTTAGAGAGCAACTAACATGAATTTAGGGTTTTTACCCTTGTGGGGTGGTTATTAGAAATAGCACATAATAACTAATAACCAATGGCTCTCAGGGCAGTTCCTTAAGACATATACTTGTGGTTCTCAAACATCAAGGAACCACTTTCTGATATATGACACTGGTTCTTGAAACTCGTATAAGAACTGACTCCGATGTACAACCATGTTCTCAAAAGGAAATCTAAGGACTGGTCGAATAACCTTTGCTTCAGAGAATACAGTTAATCTAAGAACAGTCCAATTTGGCTAAATCTTCCTATGGATGATCACTACTTTTGCTATGGCACAAAAATGATCCAAATAATGAGAAAAACACTGGATGGGGCATATGGGATATTGTAGTTGAACATCAGGTCCTTGTTGAATAATCATTTAATTTTGATATATAAAATATTTCACAATATTCTGAAAGATGCTTCATTTTCTTTCAACAAAATGTTTTCTTTGAGGAATTTTTTTTTTGGAAGATTTCAGCATGTGTAAAAATTATATAAATTTTGTCAAACCTGCTATTTGACTAGAGTAGTGGCTACAAGGAGACCACAAAAGGGTGCAGCCAACAGCATTCATATGCACAATGCTGAAACAATGAGGAACCTTGAGTGATATGTTGACCAACTGTAATGGGTGTAGTCCAAGTAATAGTCTTTTGTCGCGAACCCCAAAGGTTTACAAAATTGTGAAAAGCCTGTAAGCCTTCAAAAGCAAGGGTGTGAAAATAGGAAGCCAGAGGGGTGAGGTCTCCATCAGTGTTGGGGCAGCTATTAGAAATGGCAAGTGATAACTGGAGGTTCTCAGGGTTCTAAAGAACCAAACCTTGAAAGAAACCGAATCACCAATTACTGAATTTAACCATGGTTCTCAAAAATCTGAGAACTGATTTCTGATATATGTTTTCAGTTCTCAAAAAATTTAATAACAAGTCAAATAACCTTCTATAAAACTGCCATTTCTTTCAGGAATTTTGAAAAAACTAGAACTTTGATTCTGAAAGTTTAAGGAAAAACCAAACCAGATGATCCTTCATTCTGAAAGAATACTCCATTCTAAAGCAAATGTACAAGGGATGCAACAAAAACATTGCATTCTTGTCTAGACTAGGTCCTAGGTTTTTATGGTTTAGGGTTTAGACCTTGTGTAATGTGAGAGTGCACTATGGTAGATTGGTTCATCATCGATCACCTGCTTATGACCGAACACTTATTTATATCTTTATCATATGTGTTTCATTTTGGGTGATTTAAAATGTTATGGGAGTGCTACCTCAAGCTCTAAAAATCATCTTTGAAGTGCAAAGGAAAAGGAGTAATGAAAAAATACCAAGAAAAATAAGCTTTCAACTTACAAAATGTGTTTTTTTTTCCTTCTCTTTGGATCCTTCCTACTTTCAAACCTCATAACTTTCTTATTGCTATAGGAATGCTACCTAAAGTTCTACAAATCATCTTGGGACTTTAATAGCAAAAGAGCAACATACACAAAAACATTTGGGTGTTTAGGAACCGGCTTTGGTAGTGTTTAGTGGTTTGTTTTTTTTAGTTCTTGACACCCTTTATTTTGGGGGGTCATAACTTTCACATTTCTAATCTGTTTTTGACCATTGTTAGTGTATCATATGTGCCAAAAGGAGGGTCCCAGGTTTTGTTTGGACACCAGAAACAGTGGAGCCCTCCCCTCGGATCTGGCCCATTTTCGGTGCTTAAGTGTGTGATTACTAGCCAATCTACCCTACTAAAGAGTCCATTAATTGAACTTTTGTAAAAACCTCCACAAAAATTTTGTAATGTAATTGGAGGTGCTCTTATAAAGTTTAAAATGGCCTATTAGCATTCCATTTTCCCAAAATGCTTCACATTGTTTTTTTCATGGTATCCACTTGGTATTATGGGGAAAAAATATTTAAAATTATTGATTTTTATGTCATACAAGAGCCCTTAGGGCAGGCATTACCAAATTTGGGCCCACACTCAACTTCACCCTTATTTCAATTATGCTTGCCCCATGCAAGCCCTTACATTTACAGGTGCATGCAACTAGTATGGAGCAACCATTTTTTTTGGGCCAATTTTTGCAACTTGGTAGGTGCCAAAAGGGGCATGTGACATCATTAAAGGAAGTTAGAGGGCTGAAAATTGATATTGTCACCACAATGCAACAACATAAAATGTTGTTGGAGCCATCCACTCTATGAACAATTAGGCACTGCCTTGAATGATAAAGGTCTACTATTGGTTGCCAAATTCTCCTTATGCAACTTGTTCATAATAGCATTTGCAACTAGTGCAAGGTAGCTACCATCGCCACGCTAACTAGAAGTTGAAAAGTGTTGTCGTTGCCCTATAGAAGATTGAAAAGTTATAATAGTCACCACTTGTATAAAAAGAATAAAAAAATTCAAGGGTCCATTTATAGGATGAGCTTTTGACATTTAAGTTGATTGATGAATGCTCAATATGGAGATTTGGGAGAGACAAATTTCAAAGATTTGTGAAGTAGTAAGATTTGATAAGGGATTTGATTACAAGTAACATATCATGAATCATGATGTACTTTGTTGTTGTTGGAAATTTTAATGTATCTTGCACTTGTTGGAAATTTCAATTTACCACCTGTCCTTGTGCTTGTGGTTTGTTGAACACAACACATGGCACAATAGTTGGCTTTTGGAGTAAAGCTTTGACTCCCTTGTATAATTGATCCCAAGTTTCAAGATGTCATCAAGTCTTGTTGTTTGCAAAGTAGATTGTGCATTGTGTAGGATTTTCCCATTTCACTTACTAATCAACATGGTGCATTAGTTGAGCTTTTTGAAAATGTGGAGGAATCACACAACAAATAATGAAAGATGAGGAACCATGCAACACTCCCCATAATTAAATTTGCACATTGTCCCTTGAAGGTCTGTTATGTCTTGATTCTTTATATAAGTTTCATTTGCAAGTTGTATAATTATAGAGCTTTCAAATAGCTATCATTTTCTATTGATCTCCATAAATTTTTGAGATATGTTTCATCCAAATAAATTCTTTGCAAACTTTGCAAAAGTTGGAAAGTGTCATTTGCATTTAGATTTTGCCCACATTTATTACAAAAGTGTCAAAATTTGTTTCTTGTGTAAGTCCAAAAAATTGTCTTGTTCCAATTTTGTTAATATTTGTCGTAGTAGTGTTTTGCTTTGTGTTTTTAATTATGGCACCTTTGAGACCTTCTAATTTTAGATTTGGCTCTTGTTTAGTGCATCATCTTCTATGCTTTCGATTTACAACTTGTCTTTGAAAATGTTGAACAACTTGTAAATCCAATGTTTGTTTGAACCTCTTGTGTCAACAAACACCCCCAATCCTTTTTTTGAATGTGTGATCACACTTGACGTGTTTATAAATTTGAACCCACTCAACCACAAAAGATCAAAGCACAGGAAAATGAGTAAGAACTCAACTACATATACCAAGATCATGGGGCTATTAGGTTGAAGTTGGTTTTAACTAGTGTGTGCACCTAATGGGAAAATGAAGATGGTACAACATAGGATTTGTTTTGAAATAGAAGGGAGCAAGAAGCTATTAGTTATGAAACTAAATCCCTTGATCAAACATTTGGGACTCAAGAAATGTGTAATAGTCTAACCAATAGTTGTACAAGATCTTACTAATGCACACATAAAAAATGAAAAAGACGTATGGCTCCACAAGGCAAGACAATGTCATTGTTCTACTTGCAATTAAAAATAAAACAAAAAAAAATCTAAAGTTTGTTGCAATCTAACATTTGCTAAAGCAGGGACACCCAATGTTTGATTTTGAGTCCTTCAACTTTCTCTTCCAATTTTTGAAGATTAACAACTACCCCAAGAAGCATTAATTCAATTTTATAGGTTGGACAATATTTAATGGCCCATTGTGTTGCAAACCAAGTTGATATTCATAAAACACCATTTATATTGGTGAGTTATGATGAAGTAACTTCTTTTAACAACCAAAATTGGTTATCTTTGCATGTTCACCTCGTGAAGGACTAGAAGAGGGTCCTAGTATTGTTAAATTTGCAAAGGGTGAATGGAATGACTTTTGATAAACTTATTACCACAATTGTAAAAAAATTTGCTAAAATCATTGGCTTGAATGAACTCAACCTTGCCCACAAGTTTGTGGGTTTTGGAACATGTGGAGTCTTAGCATTTTAGGGTGAAAAAATTGGTATAACTACCCAACTCATGCAAAAGTATGTTCCATGTTTGAATAGTGTCATTACATGGTACACAACATAAATCTAATTGTTCTAGCCCTAAATTTTTTCCCTTTGGTTTCTAAAATTGAAGGCCCCTTTATTGGTATGTACAAGTATTTTTCTCATGGCCTTTAAGTGGCATATGGAGTTTTGTAAATTGGCCAAAATGTTGGAAGGTCAAATGTTATTACAGGTTTGATAATTGGATTTGAGAGGTGCTTCCCCACACAAGAAATTTTCAATGCCATAACAATCAAATAGTTTCATTATTGGCTTACTTTGGAGGTAGAAATTACATTTCTAAAGCATATGGCCATCATTAAAACAAGCATTGGGTTTCTAAAGGCTTTGGGAATTTCTAGAGGGTTTGCAGGGCCATTGTTGGACCTTATATGGCTTGATCAACAATATGGATTTTTGAAATTCATAATGTTACATCAATGTCAAGGTGCCATGGTGCTTCCCCACAATTGTAACCTAACTACAACATATATCCTATCCTTATAACTATTTCACCTTTTTCCTTTCCCACCAGCATGAATATGAAAAAGGAAAATTAACATGTGCCTTTTCATGTCCATTTTATTTATATTAATTAAAATTAATTTTGACATTGATGTAAATAATGGTGAATTATTGATTATCATATAGGAATGTAGTGCACGTAGTGCATAGCAATGGGGAGCCCAAGTATGTAGCATAAAGCCCAAGATAGTGAGCTTTATTGGAATAAGGGCATGTGCAAGCTGAAGTATGAAATATAAAAATAACCATATTGGTTTCATTTGTCCTAAAGTGAATAGTGTGTCCTAAAGGAACCTCAAGACAAATAGGTTATATTGTTCTCTCAGAAGGCAAGGATTTGGTCCTTGCGACAAAGCCTACACACCCTAGGACTTGGTGTCCTAGGACATAATGTTTTTAAAAGCTTAGCTAGGACCATAAGGTTTGAAGGTCTAGGTCAAGAGGATTTCAAGGTCTAGGCCTTGATTTTGTTCAATTCTAAGACATTAAGGCCTAGGACTAGAAGGAGATAATGGGCCCAAGACTTGTAGGCTAAAGGACATTAACATTAAACCTTGTAATTTCAATGGCTTAAGACATGAAGGCTTAAGAGCATGCAAACATGTCTTAACATATGATCACTACAAGATTTGCAATGTTAAGAATATGAGACATCATCCTTTGTGAAGGAAATCAAAACATGTTTTTCAAAGTGGGCTTGTCTTTATGGAAATCCATGGTAGGGTAGCCAGGCCAATGTCCAAACATTTAAGGTAGGGTTTGTTCACCATTTTTGCAAGAGGGCCCCATTTTTTATGGTGTCCAAAGAATAGATGGAGCCTTCCTCTTGGCGCATGTGTTGCACTAAAAATCGACAAAAACGAACTAGAGGTGAGAAAATTACAGCTTCATGAAGTAGGGGGGTTAGTTTTTACGAAAAACTCTCAATTGAACAACTCATAGCTTATTTCCAAACCCCTCAAAAAAATCTTTAAATATCACTTTGTTGTAGTTAGAGTTACAAAATGATTTGTAAAACTTAATATGGCCATTTCAAAGTAGTTTAAATGGCTCAATTTGAACAAAAAATGAGAAAGTTATGCACTAGTGAAATAGGAGGGGGTCAAAATGAAAAAAAATGAAAAAAATGCATTTTGCAATCTGGAAAAACATATTTATTTTTATTGTTGCTCCTTTGGCTTTCCATTTCAAAGATGATTTGTAGAGTTTGATATGGTGTTCCTATAACATTTTAGATCACTGAAAATGGGGAAAATTTGAAAAAGATTTACCAAAGTGTTCAATGATAGGCTAATGTTTGATGATAAGTGTATCTACCCTAATGACAAGTTCTAAGCCTTAAGTGATAGGCCATAGGCCCAAAGTCCTATGCCCTAAGAGCCTTAGGCCATAGGCTCAAAGTCCTATGAACATCCTAAGACAAATGTTTTGCAAACATGGTGAGCTCAATGTCCTTGGAGCCAATATGAAATAACCCTAGGCCATAGAATTTCAAAAATGAGGTAAAATCAATGTGTTTTGACCTAATGTTTGACCCTAAACTGTGAGGTTTAACCCCAAGCCAAAGCACACATTGGTTTGGGCATTTTGGCCTTAGTGTTAGAACATTTTCAAGCATATTGACTTAGGGTTAGAATATTTTATGACATCTTGTCGGAGGATTAGAATCATTTATGACATCTTGGCCTAGGGTAGATGACTTTGGCCTAGTCCTACGTAGCTCTGCTGCCCCTTAACTTCTGGCAAGTTCAAACCAGTTAAAATATGAATTGTTCCATGAAATTCTCAAAAAAATGAGGTTCATAGTTTAGTGGTGAACACGTGGTGAAGTTCCAGTGTTTTTTAGGAATTTTTGTTTTTAGCCAACGTGGCTATCATCTATTTGAAGATGCAAAAAAAAGTGACAATCATCCATAGGAAGATTTAGCCAAATTTGGCAATAAACCAGATATGAAGTGCAATACTTTAGTCATCCTTTCATAGTTTTGGCTAGAAAACACAAAAAAACCCAAACATCCTAATCCTGGGAAAATTTTCTCTGAATTTTAGTGGTTGAAAACCTCAAAAATTACTCCAATTTCGAGTTTAAAAAAAAAATTGGCGAAAAAAAATTCCGCCCATTAAAAAAAGTCAGTGATGAACAACCCTCAAAAATGAACTAGTCTGTCCCTCACAGAAAGAGCCAAGAATACATCCAATAATTGAGTAAGGAATAGAAACCTAGTGTGTCTGGCAACAACACCATTTGTTTATTTGGCAACTTGCCAACAGCTCAAACTCCCCCATGAATTGCAGAATCAATTCCCACAACCAATGAAGAGGGAGACCTCACTCCACTTTTGCTCTATAGAGAGGAAAAGCCAAGGCACTGGCAGTTGTCACTGATGGTCAGGAGTGACATGCCACCAAGAATTCAATTCATTGCTGAGTTTAGAAAGGTGTGGAGCTACAAGTAAAGTACATGACTGTTTCCTCCCTTCATGGTTTCGGTATTTTTAACACCATTATATGGCCCAAAAACAGCCAGTTGCACACAAATGATTGGAGCTCATTAATGTAGCTAATATGGAGAGACAACTTGGCAATAATGTTCTAGCACTTCCCAATTTTGGGCATGAAAATGGCTGGACAATAAAACGTTGTGGCTGGTGAATGCCACAGAAAAGCTGTTGCACATGATGCGGGAGAAGACTGTAATAAATATGATCTGACAGCTGCTAAAACTAACACTTGGATGTGAGAAATAACTTAAAACTTGGATGTGAGAAATAGTTTTTCCAGGGTTACAAAGTGGGGATATTCTTAGAGTCGAACTATTTACATTGCACAATACTAGTGTGAACCCATACTTGTCATAAGTTAGATGCCTACAATTCATTGGACAGTCCATAATGACTCATTGAGTATCTGAACATGAACTTAGTGTAGAGAGGATGTGTTGTTGTTGGAAGCACGATCTCCAAGGGAACACAATGTCAGCAGGCTGGGTCTCCTCCCTCTTAACGAGATTGAAGATGTGTTTCAATTCATTTTTCACATGACTGACATACACATCCATCTTGGCACATGCTTCACGATGCTTCACTGCAGATTTCTGCGCTTCAGGGCTTTGTTTGACACTGCATGGCCGCCCTCATGGGAGTAGCATCATTATCAATTACAAAGTTGAGAGATGGCGTTATGCCTTAGACCATCTCCAGCAACAGCTATAAAACATTCTGAATTGCAAATTTTGAATGATCTGGAGAACTTCAATTCAGTGGATTCACTGAAACTTTACTCGAGGCCTGAAAACGTGCACATATTTCAGGGCCTTGTAAGAGCCTTGTAAGAGCACAAGAAATTTGAAAAATGCTTCTTGTTCACTCTTTAGATAGCCTAGCCTAAAAGTGGTGACATTTAAACTGTCTCTTGCTTTATATACTATTCAGTTCTTGTTTTTTTATGGGTGGGAGAAGGGAAGGACATTTTATTTTATATTTGGGATCTGACAAATTCTTACTGACGCCCAAATAAGAGCATCTCCACCCACAATGCACACCCTTTATTTGGGCCTCGACGTCTGTTTGTAGAGAGTGTTAATTATTATACCATCCCCTTGACACACAACAAAGAAAAATTGAACAGCATAAAGTCTTTCACTATGTACTGTCCACTTGATAATTTCACTGGTGGGGATGAGGGCGCAATTAACACTGTACATTAGATGTGATAAACGCATAGATAGGCCTAAAATAGGGGGTGTGGGTGGTGTCTGGACCAGAGTGGGGTGGGAATTGAAAATTGCACCAAAACCCCCTTTGGGTATCATGATGGGTATCAAAGTTGATCATCACAATTATACACAAATCAAATACCCAGTTCTGATATTTATAACCATGATTATCGAAAAAAGTAAAATACCATGTTATTATATATAATCATAATTCTCAGTTTTTTTTGAAAATGTCAAATAACCACCTAATAAGCATTAATAATTATTGGGTCATCTCAAACTCCCATGGAAATACATCTAGAAGCTGTAGACCACTCAAAGTTGAAACTATTGCCAAATAGCTGCTGAACACATGTTCTACTATTTACCACAAGAGCACAAATTACGTACATACTTTCCATTATGGTGTTGATTCTCTTGTCAAGAGATATTCATTTGCCATGGCAATTCAAACAATTAACAACATATGTGCTAGTATAGATCACTCTTCACTACCCAACCCTGTCAGGGGCAATCAATTGCAACATCCTCTCCTAGAATAAGTTCCAAACTCAAGAGTTTCACCCATCTACACCACAATTCAAGAATATAGATATAGTGCCACATGTCTTATGATACACATTGCCAATCGGGTTATGCATTGTTATAATCAAAAGTGAAACTAGATCCAACCAATAATGCAATTGCCATATCCATGTCCCTTCTTGAAGCAAAATCTAAATCCTTGGTATCTAAAATATTCCTATCAACTACCAAAACCTGGATTAAATGTCATTACTTGTATGTAACTACAAATACATTGAAATGTATATTGAACTACATATATGAATGCATTTCATAGATGAGTAATAAAAAGGGTGCTTTTGCAAGAGGGATAACACCAAGGACAAAAAGAGTATTCATGTATCAAGCTTGTAGCAAAAATTGCATTTCCATTTGTAACCATTCACCTAGCAATGTGTAGATTGATCCAACTTGCAATACAATAAGTAAATAAACTCAAATTAAACATAATTCAAATTCATGTCATGACAAATTGAACTACTAAGAAATCTTCTAAAAAATGGACCACAAACATAGTGACATTGATGCTTGAAACCCTAAATTGTGTAGATTAGGATCACCTAATTTGAAAGATTTGAAAAAATAAGTATGTCATTACAAATGGTTGCTCAAGATAGAAACGATAATAAAATTTTTGCTAAGTTGAAATTAACAAGATCAAAGCAATTAACCTCATCAATGAATAGTAAAACACCAACATCAACCCCACAAGCATCAAACTAATCCATGAAAATTTCCACAATATTTAAATTTGACTTCAAGTGAATGTGATTCTTACCTCCCACATTGATGAATGAACTTCATACAATCCATTAAAAAGGAGGCTTTATGTAGAGTGGTTCCATAAACACCACCAATCAAGGTTTGAGAAAAATATTTAGAAGAAAAACCAAATCAAAAGGGTTGAGAATGCCATAAAATAATTCAAAACAAAAACCAAATAGAGAAGTTGAAAACACAACACCTTTTCAAACTTTCCATCACAAGCATTTTATGGCCAAGTTATAAACAATAGCAAATGTAAATATTAGTAATTATTAATATTCATAATTCTCATGTAAATGGAAACCACATATACATTTCAATGTGAATACATTGGGTTGGGAAATTTGGCAACCAAACTTACAATAGCAAATGCTCCCACTTACATAAGAGCAAAATCAAACCAACATTTAGAACTTCATGGTTAGTGGTCCTCAAATATAGGTCTTATAGTTTTTAGAATAACCAACATAAATAAGGGATCACCCAAAAAAGTTTTATACATACTCAAAACACATAGGCACCAAGTTCTACTTGTGTTAAAATATCCATATGTCACTAAATCCAAGACAAAATCACCTACAACATGAACTTACAAAATTGTGTATACTAGGATAATATTCTTTGCTTTAGGTTTCCAAAAAACTTGAAAAAAAAAAGTTGTAAAATGAAAAAATAAATAAAAATGAATAAGATAGATTGCAAGGAATACCTTTTCCCATTGCAACCTACAATTATAAGCATAGAAACAATTTTTACAACCAACCCAATCCCTTTTTTAACCAAACTTTGAGCCAACACATATTTGCAACACAAGTGAAATAACTAAAGGGGGATTTGAACCCTAATCCCAAAAGGATCCTCCTACCCATTATAGTTCAAGTTATACCTACACCAACACTAGTGTTAAATAACATGAAAAATATTTCAAAATCAATGTGTCTAACCTTAAGCTTGAAAATAACATGACTACAATGCTTAACCAAAGGTATGATTACTCCATGTAACAATTGCAAAATAAAGAACACACACATTGGCATAAGGTGGTAGATTTTTTTGATTGTGGGATTTTTTAATTCCAACCTGATGCATAATTGGCAAAAACAACCAATTAGACTAACTTTCAATAATGGCCTAAAAATACCAACCTTAAACCCAAAAAACCAAGACTCAACATTTAACCCATAATGGATGATTTTGATTCCATTCACATATATCCATGTAGAATGGGAACTTGGAAGTTCTCCATCAAGTAACATGTTTATGCATACATTTTCACAATCGAATCAAGGTGAATGGTTAGGCAATTTGAAGTTCGATTTTGGTGGCGAGTTTGGAAAAGGTCTACTCATCCTTCACAAAACCTAGAACCATCACGATGCATAGTTTCACAAACTCAATGGATTAATGAAATTTTATTTCCATTTAATGCCTAAACCCCATAATAAGTGAAGGGTAAAAATTGAAGTGGTTGCATTAAATGATGAATGCACTTGATCACACACCACACATCAAACCACAAAATTATGAAACCTTAAATCTTCACGCATCTTTACCAACATTAGCCTTGAAGAAATTTATAAGTCTTTCATACCCTAAAATATCCAAGTTCATATCATGGGCATCATGTCAATGCCACCATATTGCTTTTTATATAATAGCACATGTACTCATCAATTTGGGAAATGTCAATAAACTATTTTCCCAACATAACTTTTCTCAATCTTGTACATTTCCTCCTTTGGATGTAAACATTAAAACATCATTGAAGTGGTCACAAGTTTGATGTTGTCAAATTCCACCTTTCAATCTTGTGGATCCAAAATTCAAATACTCAAAAGACATCTAACATGAAACTTCTTACTAAACTCATGTTGAAATGCCAATTCTTCATTTACTTCCAAGATTGTTTTTCCATTAAAAGATATTCTATTAATGTATTTTTCAAAAACCATGGGTTTAACCCAGTCCATCACCTTTTTAATCATTCAAATATGGTGAATAAAACCAAAGTTGTAATTTCGGAAAAAAGGCCCACTTTGCAAGCTTCCCTATTAATCACCATGAACCACTTTAATGTTTAATTTGATTAATAAGTTAACAAAATTTATTAGGTAGGGTGGTTATCATATTGTTGAATACTATGGTTTGAATACTTTCAATTGATTAATAATTTAGATTTTAGGATTTAAGAAATACCATCCACCTTAGCCTTATGGATTTGTAGACCTCTTAAATAGATCACAAAATTAAAAAATTCCAATGTTGTGATTGAAAATGGTTATGAATTTTTTTTCCTTCCCAATTAAAATGCTTTGAATCCTACTTCATACTTGGTCCAACATTCCAAAAGCATGCAAACATTTTTACTCTCAACATTCATTAAACAAATTTATGTTAAAAATCTCATGAATGTGGACAATGATGTTTTTTTAAAATGATATCAAGTAAAGATGAGGCTATTACAAATTACAACAAAAGAAGTTTTAACATAATTCCAACAATACACAACTTGAATCTAAAGAAAGCATAAAAGTATGGGACATAAATAATAATAATTCATGGAATGGTTTAAACAAATTATGGTGCAAGGTCATACTCCAAACTAGTGTGGATCAATTTGAAAGTAAAAAATGGCATGATCAATATTCATATTTATTTAAGGAACTAGGTCTAGGAAGTTTGAATAAGGTTCATTACATAATTTTAAAATAAAATTTTGACATCTATTATCAATAAGAATAAACAATGATGGATGAATCTTATTTAATATGGATCAAAATTTTACAAAAATGAATAACTTTCATATGTTGTGGATGATTGTTTTTCCAATAACTAATTTCAACCATGTAATCAATGAAAGATGATCATGAATGAGTTTTATCCATGAATGACAAATTAGGTGATGATGGACAAAAATCAATTTTCATCATATAAATGACAAGCTAGGTGGTGATGGATGAATTTCATGAAATATGGATGTAAGGTGGACATTCATGGATGAATTTTATTCAAGAATGATGTACTAATTTACATTTTAAAAAATGAATTAAAAAAAAATCTTAATGTCCTAATAAATGTTTTTCAATCTATGTGGGTGTTTATGGATGTAATTGTTGACACATGTGTCTAAAGGTGCAAATCACACCCAACATCAAGGCTGACATAAGGTCTTTAAGTGATATACCAACTCCAATATTGTTGTCATAAATTGGGTGGTGTTTGATGTGTCAAAAGTCACTTGCACCCACTAGAACAAGTTTTGTGAATTAATTATGAACTTGATGACAAACCATTATAATCTATGGCCATGAATCACCTAATGGATGAACATTATTAAAAAAGACAAACAAATGGATTACTTGTCATGAAAACATATGGGATGAAACCCTAAAGTAGATGGAATAATGTTGTTAATTGCTAAAAGCAAAAAATGACACTTCTTAATAGGTTGACGTGATGCATGTGAACATTAGACACCATCTTCCAATAGATGGAATTCATCCATAATGTTCATTCATAACTCCTAATTAAGTTTTAATTAACTTTTAGTTAAGTCCCAGTTAACTTTTGGTCAAATTTGAATTAATTCCTAATTAAGTCTCAATTAAGTCCTAGTTAATTATTAGTTAATTCCGAGTTAACTTTTAGTTAAGTCTTAATTAAGTCCTAGTTAAACTGTAGTTAAATTTTAGTTAACTCTTAATTAAGTCCTAGTTAAGTCTAGTTAGCCCCTAGTTGACTCCTAGTTAAGTTTGAATTATTTTTAATTAAGTTTCAACTAACTCCTAATTAGGAAGGTTCCCAAAAAGCTTCCTTTACTTGATGCACACATAAAAGCCTCCTTGGAAGCTTTCGTAAGCTAGGTTCCCAAAGGGGTATAAATAAAATTAGGACCCCTCATTTCCTTCAGTTTGTTCAACATTAATTTTAAACATAATCTTGCATCATAGCCTTGTCATATTTTTTTCATGTTCATGTTTGCATATGTTAGCATAATAAAGATTTATTTCCACATTTGTTTTGTATATCTCATGTTCTTGTTTTTAATTATTATATTCTTGTTTTTGAATCACATAATCTTGTCTTGTTCCTTGTTTGAAAGTTAGATTTAAATCTTCCTTTAGCTTTTGTTCTCGTGATTTTTTGTGTCTTTGATAGTTAATGGTGAGATGCAAGGAAGGTGTTTGATGTTGTGACTATTTTCCATACAACTTTGTTTGTATGCAAGTAATGTGCATTATCTATGCTTTTATGTGCGATGGCGCTTGCTATGTTTTTATGTTTTCATTGGTTGCATTTTATGTGGTTTGGTTGTATTTGCATGGATATCTTGATGGACATCAACCAAAAATAGGGAGGGTTTGAGGAGGATAAGAAGAGGAATGTGGGGGATTTCTTCAAGAACATTCTACAATGAGGAGAAAATAAATGGCAATATTTTTATTTTGGCAAACATAGAGTAAAGAATTATGTAATGTGGATTTTGAATGTTGAGGCAATGAAATTTCCCTTATGCCATGTGCCTCAATAATTAAAAGTAGGTTGTAGTAGTAGCTTTGAGGGTTTATGACCAACAGGGTGATGAGAAAATAAGGGATCTTGAGAGCAATCATCCTGAAAATTCTCAAAGTGTGTTGTTACATTTGTGTGTGCAAGTTTGGTGTGTTTGTTCAATTTCATGAGAGTACCCTTAACAATTAGGAACTTTGAAGGAATGCCTAAATCAATTTAGTTTTAAAGTGTTGATCCTTAAATGAAGGGTTGGGTTTCTTTTTATCAAATTCATGAAGTGATCATTTTGAAGGATGGGAGTATTTAGAATGCATAATTGGGAGAATGTTGTTGTTATAATGGTCGAATTGTTGTGTTTCTAATGTTGCAATAGCCATAAGGGATTATGTGTCTAGGGGATTCAGGGGAAGGTTTTCCTTTTACTTTTTGTATGGATATGTGAAGGTGCATGTTCAACATGGGTTGCTATGGCATGTGGTTAGTGAAAAGACGAAATATGACCAATTGAGCTCAAGAGAAGGAGACTAGAGTGATCTGACCCATAAAGACCCTAAGTTTTAAATTCAATATAGATAGTAGGAATTTTTGTAAAATTTGGAACATAATGTTAATGTAATTAAATAGGGGATGATACAATCATTTGCAATTAGGTCCATGTTTCAAGTTTAATGAATCAATTAGTATTGTATATGCGTTGTCTTTTAGTATCAGAGTAGGTTTAGTCAAGTGGAAGATGTTGTAGAAGTATAAAGCAATGGAGAATTATTATTATCAAGTTGAACAACAAAATCACCATCTTTGAGTTTGATTAATGTCACTGTGAGGGACATCCACCTTTAAGTACATTAATAATACGTATCTTTGGCTTTGTTGCACTTGAGATCGTAAGGTTTGATCTTAGAAAGGTAAGGCAAGGGGACATTGCACTCAAAGTAATATTATAAGGGTTTTCACCTAAACAACATTATGTTTAAAAGTTTTACATGATCACTAGAGTTGGATGCTCATCAACACAAGTAGCTTTAGGTTTTTCTATGTGTTTAGATTGCCCTATTAATCAATTGAAAATTTTATGAAGTTTCATGAAAACCCTAATCACATACCTAGATTATGAGACATTTTGATACATGTAGATCCATTGCCATTAGCAGATTCTACTAAGTCTCAAACCTGAATATAGTGGTGAATTTAAAGAAGGAGACATAATCATTAGGGTAGAATTTTTAAGATCTACTATTTGTGTACTAAATTGGATGTTCTGCCATAGTGGAGAAGGGACTTTTGAATTGGGCTTATGAAATAAATTTCAGCAACAATATTAAAGGTAACATAATGTTTATAGTAGAAATGGAAGAAAATCACATAATAAAGTATGTAGTTTGAGGTGCAGGATAAAAATTTGCATCAAATTACATGGAAAACAACTACCATTCATGAGGAAAAAGGCTTGCTATAGATAAACCTCCTAACTTTTTGCCTTTTACTTTCTTTCATTTGGAAATTGAAAAGCCACCACCATATGTTAGAGATATTTGGGTTCCAACGTTACCTATATACTGTAATGGATCTGTGAAAATCCTTACACATGTGTTGGAAACATGGTTTCAACCTAGAGATAGGTTGATTAGAATTGAACATGTTAGTGTAACATCATGATTGCAAAGTTGGATGCTGGAGATTAATGAGAATGGGTTGCATCAGTAGCTGGAGGAAGGTGAAGACCATGTAGACTTTTGTGTCTACTCTTAATTAGGATTCCCATCGACACAATAATTAAATCCTAGGATTAACCAATGAATGTGTCAAGATTAGTCTTAAGGGAGTGGAAAAACTATTATAGGGAAAGGAGTTTGAAGATATTTTGGATTGGACAAAGAGGTTAGAAATGGCATTTGAAGGGTTATGATGAGGTGAAGCTTTTAAAAGTTATAAACCTTAATTTGCATGATAAAGCCAAGGATTAGTTTTAAAAACTCCAACTTGTTATGTCAAACCCTAGGGTCCATGTAAACCTTTATATTTAAAAACATTAATGTTCAAACTTGTACAATTACATAAATTTAAAATTATGTTTTTCCCCCTAATTTTTTCATCATTGGACAAGTTTTTTTTCATTACAAATGTTTATGATTCCACAAGAACAAAACCTCAAGAAATAAACCTTAAATTATTTTTCCATTTTATCTTGTGATGTATATGAGAAATATAAATTTTAGTTAAATTGTTTAATTTTTTTTTGGGTATATTATAATTTTTATTGTTACCATGATTTAACATTTGCTTTTAGGCTTTTTTTGTTACAAGTTTATGCCTAAGTATTTAAAGATGAAAATTTTATTTTATTTTTTAAAAATTAAAAATGTTGATATCATAATAATGACATCAATGAATTATTATTATTTTCAATTTTGTGGTGTTGTTCAAATGATGATGATTAATAAAAATATGTGATTATGTTTTGGCTATGAACAATATATGGAAATATTAGGTTGTTAAAATCTTTCTATATTTTGGTTACAATCTTAAAATCCATCATATACATTATATATATATAAGTTTAAAGTAAGTTTGATGTTGGAATTATTTATGTTTTTGACATTGAAATTATTAATTATTACATAATCTATATAAATTATAAATATTTTTTGAAAAATTAGTACCTTTTATCCAATAACTAATGTATGAAACTTTATATTTTTATTCACAATTTTTTTTTTGTTTTTTAAGGGAATGATCGCCTTCAAAAAATTTCTTTGAAATTTCATTTTAAAAAAAAACGATTCCCCCAAAAAAACCACCAACTTGTGAAAATTTGCTACCAAAGATAAAACAAAAAATATTGTTGACTAAAGTTGGGCAAGGGAAAGTAATCCAACTATTTAATTCCAAAATGTCACAAAATTATGTTTCTTTTATTTTTACAAAAGGTACAATGTATTGCTACATTATTATAAATAAATAAATAAATAGTATGTTGTGGTTCGTTTTTCAAAGTTGTGTAATTAATCATTTTTATTAATCTATAACTAATATTGTTAAAGAAATATGATGTTGAGAAAAAATGGTCATATTGATTATTTAATTAATTTTCTTTTAATGACCAATTTTTGTCAATTTAAAGGGGGGGGCCGGGGGGGATATAAACAATGGTTTTTTTCCAAAACAAGTTTTTTTACTCAAATTTTTAAATGATATTTTTTCAAAATAATATTGAAGGATTTAAACAATTTTGCAACTCCATGATTCTACTATAAGCAAATATGGGTAAAACTACTTATGGGTACAATAATTTGAATAACATCACAAAATTTTAGAAAAAAAACTTGTACAAAGTCATATCGAGGAAAACAAAAATTACAATTCTTAAAAAATTGAACATATATTTTACACAATAAAAATATCTTTGTTAAATATTTAATGAAAACACTTTTGAATTCACATTGAATTCAATCCCATATATGAATATTGTTGATGAATTTACACAATAAAAGATTTGTATATTTCTTTTTATTCATAACATGTTATTTTAAGTTTTTTCTAGAACCCTTCATATTGCATAACTATAAATTATAATTATTTTCATGAATAGATTTTTGAATAAATTTCAAGATCATGTTTTCATTTGTAGCATTTGAATAAATTTTGAAAAAAAAAAAGTGTGTTAAAATTTGAATTTTTTACATAGTTTCATGTCAAAGATAATAAAATTGAACTTTCTTTCTATCTTATTAAGGACTTGAAGTGGTTTGGTGGTGAAGACCTAAGTGTGTCTCCATGAAATCTTGAGTTCAAACCTTGATGAATGTGTGTGTTAATGTATGTAACATGTATATACATTGATATTATCGTGTATAAATGTGATATACAACACATGTATGATGGTAGTGAATATCATCAAAATATGTTGTTAATTTAAAAAATTAAAATTAAAAAATCATGGCATGTATTTTTGTCACAACATGTTGTGAAAAATTTACAATCCATGACCAAAAACAAAAAAAAGAAGAGATTAATTAAAAATTAAAAAGTTTACATGATGATGTGGCATGTTAATCCACGTCATATTACCTTGGGACCTCATAATATCCATGTCATTTTTTTTAAATTACAAATTATCTAGTGCAACATGTCACTACTTAAAACAACTAAAAAATATTTCATTAAATATGTCATAATGAACTAGTCCTTTTAAACCAAAACCAAGTAAATTGCATATTAGTGAACTTTGTCCCATTTCACTAAAAACATAATGGATTTAGGTAGCGAAAAAATCCAAGATTTCTTCTTTTGTATGTTGCCAATGAATATTTAGTCAACATCCCACTGTTGAGCACAACCCATGTCATTTTTGGGATTTGATATTTTAACTCCAAGGACGGAGATCAACTCCTTTAACACCATTAGTGTACGTTGTATTAAACTTCATTTAATTATTTCATTTAAAACATTGCACAAATTATTTGATATCTTATTCATATTTTGTTCAAATGACAAGATTAAAGTTTAATCTTAAAGTTCTTTCAATAATGTGCACAAATATATATTTTTCCTTTTTAAAATATAAGTTTATTTGGAAAACAAAAATTGAATTTTGTTATTGAATACCATTTCTACAACCATTCCTTCAATTGTTTTTTCAAGCACATATATATAGTTTTAAACATTCATTTGATTTTAAAATGATATTATACATTTTTTCTCTTAGTATAGATCATATTTTTACTAATATAACTTAATGTAGATGTGTGATATATATTTATAAATTGGTCATAAATAAACTATAATAAAAATATAATAAAAGATCTTATATTATCCATATTATTTATCATATAAAAAATTAAAATTTGATAATTTATTTTAATCTCAAAATATTAATTAATGCCATATAATTATTTGATTTTATGGAACTATAAAATTTATTATGTTTACACATATATAATATCTTAAAATTTACTTGAAATTATGATAAATTGTTTTCGCAAAAATAAATGATATATTTTCACATCACAACCTTTATTTGATTTAAGAAATTATTTTATAGAATTTTGCTTATAATATATCATATTGTACAGAAAAATGTAATTTAAATGTGTGATATATGATTTTTTATAATGGATCATAAATTACTCCTATTACCTACTACCTATTACCTAGCATATTCAATAAATAAACTACATTGCATACCTAATTAAATAATTAATTAAAAAAATCACATATCAACATAATAAACTACCTACTATTTAACCCACATAAGTAAGATTTACTAGTTATTTACTACCAACTATGTAGCCCATTTAATAATTAGATTAATTACATAACTTACTGAATTAAATAGTTAATTGATTAAAAACAATTATCACATATATTCAACATCATAAAATACCTAGTACTAACCCACATACATATTGCTTACTATTTATTACCTTACAACTTACAACTTACAACTTCTGAATTAATTAATTACCTAGCCTAATTAATTAATTAAACATAACATTATTTTATTCAACACAATAAGTACCTACTACTTAGCCACATAAATATTAGTTATTGCCTAACCTTATTTAGTACTTGCTACCTATCACTATCTATTCACATGACTAATTGTAGAACGAATTATGTTTTCATCCATGAATGGATGAAAAATTAATGAAAAATGAGTATTTTTTGCACCTAAGTATAAATTATGAAAAACACAATAATGCTAAGAATTTCAAATTTGATTTTGACCATTAATTGCCATGGGTCCTCTGAAATTTTCATAAATCCACTAAACCCTATTACACATTTAATGATTAATTTATTGAAAAAAATTAAAGGAAAAAATTAAACCATTAAATGTATCAATTTCATTGGCTGATTCATTTTTTTCACATTTAAGTACATGGACATTTGCAAGTAGGATTTATAGTCACAAATCAAGTTGAAAAGATGCCATGTGGTGTCCAATGGCCTATGAACCATTTTCCAAGTTGAGAAACAACCACATTTTCATCTTTTTTGGGATACCATTAAAAATGTATGATAAAAATGTACTTTTCATTTTCATTTTTATCATAATTGACATTAGTTTCAAGTGTAAATTGCATATGCAAATATAAACCACTTTGTAATTGTTTATGTGAGTACAAGTCATTTTTATAGGTGCCATGGATGACAATCGCAAAAATGGTTGATTTTGACACATCACAAATGCATGGGTTGGAATGGACAAGATTCCTTGTAGCAATACCTATTATTCTTGATCATTCAAGTTCATTATATATATATTAAAGTACAACCAAAAATCCACGTAACAAGCCATTGGCACCCTCACATCAAGCTCATTGGTAGAAGGCCAATAGCAATTTCACTTGCACACCACTAGGTTTGAACTTAGGACCTTTAGTAGTCCCAAGGTCCTAAAATGGGCTATACCAATGAGCCATCACCCCTATGGTCAATAAATCTCCTATTTACTTATCACAATTAATAGAAAATGAACCTCCAAGGTGCAAGTGTTAGTGACATTTCATGGGTGATGAAATGAAGGGATTTTTTAATGTAATTTATGACCATGAAATTATAAAACTATTCAATTGTGATTTTTAATAAAAAATAGCATTCACACCAAAGGGAAAACCTTCTTATGTGCATGACCTTTAGTGTCAATGTATGTTGAAAATTTGTAAATGGATTTAACATAATCAGAATTTGTAATTAAATAATGATATCTTCTTTCTAAAATTGATAAATTTTGTTAGTAATTCAATATAGAGGTTTCTAAATCAATTCAACATAGAATTTTATGAATTTTTTAATTACACCATAAATAAGGAGAAATTCCAAAGTCCTTTACAACATATTTTTCTTTGAAATTCTTATAAATATTTTCATAAAATTATATCATATGATTAGGGTTTTTATTTTCAGTTTTGTGGTTTCAAAAGTATGGCAATATTTTTCTGAATTCACATTTAAAAAAATGAAAATATCCAAAAAAATTCCCACAAAAAAATTGCCATAATGCAAAAATTCGCCCCAAATTTTTATTATTTTTTTGCATATGGTGTGATAATTGATGGTGATCATAAGTTTGTTTTTCAAAAATATGATTTTTTGGCCCCAACTTTAAGCATAAAAAGAACTTACATTTTTGGCATAATAAAATATAGTGCAATAATATATTGTAGTATAAGGACCCCAAATTTATTAAAAGTGTTTCACGTTAACTTGCAAATACCCAATATATGGAATTGATAATGATTAACATCAACATCATGAAACCTTTTTCTTGTTTTTTTTTTTTTTGGCTAATGATTCAAGACAAGATACTTTTTCATTAATGTGCGTTAATTTTCAATTTTCACATTGTAAAAATAGGTTTGAAATAGGTTTTTAAAATACAAGTAACTTTTGATGTTGACTTTTGACTGTGGGCTTTTGTTTCAAGTAGGTGTCAAATATGTTCCAACAAATATAACATTTATATATTAAAGAAGTATACACATAAGTATTTACAAGTTTTTGGAATATATAATGATTTTCATATCTTTATTTAATAAAATCTATTTCATTAATGTTTCTAATGGAAAATGCATTTGAACACATATTAGATTAATTTTTTTCAAATGTACTTTTTATTTACTTTTTAATCTCAAGTTTTTTCATTTTTTGGAACTAGATTCTTAGGAATTCAATATGCAACATGGATCATACTTGACACACACTTTCATCCAATTTTATGTTACTATTTTAGAGTGACACATAATTTAAGTTGAAATGTTTACTTTTTGTGTTTACTTTACCATGTATCACTTTTCAAGCTTAATTACCTTGCCCTTTTCCCCTACCCATCTACATGGGCATGAAAACCCACACTATAATTTTGAGATTTAGGATAAATAATGATGAATTACTTGGAACCATATGGGAACATAAGGGAAAAAAATAAAGGGGTGCGAAAGAGGGGGAGGGAGGATGGGGATGTAATTGACAACATGGATGAAACTAGATTTCAAATAAATGTCAAAATTTAGCACATGCATGATATTCTCTTTTAAAGCTAGTATATTAAGGTATATTGTTTTGAAAAAAGAAATTTGTGAATTTTTCCCTCCCATGAATGTATTTCTAGGTACAAATTTGATGTAATGTACGCAAATGGAATGATGGTTGACAAGCTTTTGGATGATCAACCCACTTGATTGATACTTGGTGGGTTATTTCCCATTATTTCCCCTTTTTCAATAGACTTTCACAATTAAACATGGGAATCCAATACAATGTGTTTAAAGAAAATCCTTGAATATGGGAACAATATATGAATGACCACATGAATGAAATGGTTGCATTTATGCAATTGACATACATGGACAAAAATTGATGACATGGATTATCTTTACAGAAGTGATAACATGGATATTATTGGAAATTGTGAATGAAATTCAAATTTTCATCCATCTATTTAAATATCACCCACATGTTTCATTCAAGTAGTCAATTGTCATTTCCATTCATGTACTACACAATTTCATTCATGAGAATTCATCCACATCCACATTGCATTTGACCCAAATGGTCCACTTTTTTGAATGGGACAAATGAAGTTGGCTTGTTGACTTTGTGAACATTTGGTGAATTTTAGCCAACCCACCAATTAAGAATTGGCCTATACTATTGAAAATTAATCAATGAATAATAATAGATCTCTTATGTATTATTACTACTAAAGTACAAAGGATGGGCATGGTCAAAGTGAACCAAAACCCACCATCATACCATCTACTAAATGTTATTTTGGTCAATTGTCGATGAACCTTAATCAAATTAATAAAGTTATTTAGAAAGTTAGCCAAACTTAGGGTGTGCATAGGCAAATTGGGTGAAGAAAATAGTTGAAATCCAAAATTTGAAGTTAGGCTTATTTAAAATTGTTCTTGCCTACTTACGAGTTGTTACTAGGTAGGAAGTAAAAATAACCAATTAACTAACTATCATGGTTAACTAAGGAACTAAACCCAACAAAAAAATTAATCTTTATAATTAGTGGGTGTTGATTCATTTTGGCTGGTTGAGCTTTTGAAAATATGGTCTTTTCAAAATACTAAAGTGCTTAGTTTGAAACAACATAAAAGCATTTCAAACAATTCTTTTATATTAGTATTCATGTCATCCAAGATCCAATTTAAATACTACCCCTTTCCCCACCCATTCTATTCAAAAACTAAACACTATAAATGAAGGGGCTATTTAACTTCGATCAACACTTGAACCAATCATTAGCATCAACCAATAAAAAAAATTAATTTCCTTTTATTGCATTTCTTGTTGTCATTTCCTGAAACAATTTTAGTGTCAAAATGACAAACTTAGTGTTCACATGGAATTGTCAAGATTGTAGATATTAGTCTTGTAAAAGAAAATTGGATGAAGAAAAGTTGTAACCAACTAGTTTGGTTTGACAAAATGGTTTTAGCCCAACATTTTTGTATGGGATGCACATGGGATGGTAAAAGGCACAACAAATCTTAACACCTACGATTTATTAGTTGGATAGTTTGATTGGTCTAGATGGGTTGCTATTAGTAGTCTTTTACTTTTTTGTAGTACCAATTTTAGTTTTTATGGGCAGGGTTGGAAAAAAAATAAAAATAAAACTTGTATGTGAGCTATTTTTTGTAGTGTCACATGTTGATCATTATTGTGGTGTTCTAAAATATCAAAAGTTTGCTATTCCACACCCAAATATAGGATCTTGCACATCTCATCATGTCATTCTATGTTTGAAAGTTGATTCCCCTATTGTCTTAGCTTCTTTGTTGCATGAGTCATGCAACTTGGAATCTTTGATCTTCTTGACTTGAAGGCCCCCAAAGGCTAAACCCATTTTCAAAACAAAAATGAACCTAGAAGAAGAAAAACAACAATAAAAGATTTCAAGATTGCTTTGGCTTGAAAGCAAAGTGACCCAACTTGGGGTCCCTTGGATGAGGAAGGGTAAGAATGTGTCCACCATTTGTAGATGTGGTGTTGAAAAGCTTAATTGCATTTCAGAATTCATTTCTCAACAATTTTGGGTAGGACCTCATCAAAAGAAGTGATTGGTAAACAAGTGAAAAATGTCAAAGGTCCTACATGTAAATAAGTACACAACTCATTACAATTGGTTGCATTAGAAATGGCATTAGGTGGCCTATTAGATTAAAACCTTTCATAAGGTTCTTTGAATTGATGGCATGTCTCATCATGCAATTTAATGTAAAATTCTAAAATTTAGAAGTGATGTGTGGACCTTACCCAAGCACCTTATCCACATTTCCAAAACATAGCTTCATCAATATCATACAAGACAAATGAGATATTAACATTGAATAGTCATAAAAAATCATAAATGTAACATAACCCTAAAATCACTTACGAATTTCAGAATTTTTTCTTGCAATTCTAGCACAATTCTTCATGTTGTTCATGTCCTTTTCAAACAACAAATTTGATGAGAGGAATTGAGTTTTTGGTTAAGATTGAACAAGTTTCAATTGATTTTTGATTCAACATTTCAATTTCTACCCAATTCATACTAATGACAAATTTTGGATTTTGAGAGGATAACAAGTATTTGATCCCATGAAACAACATCATTCAATTTAATTTTGGATGATGATTTTGCAATTCAATTTTTGCTTGATTCTTCAAAGATTATTGACATAATTCGAAAAAAAAAGGATAGCATAATACCTATTCAAAATAGATTTCTTTGACACCCAAGATATAATTCAAGATTCACGTGCAATCGTATTTTGGATGTTCCTTGACCTTCAATGCAATTACCTCTTTCTTCATGCGCATCTGTTTTTGACTTTGTGTTCTAATTGTGCTGGTGGTCAATCTTCACTGCATTTGCTTTTACATCTATGATTTATAGAATGATATCAACATTGATCTCATGGCTTCCCAAAAAGTTATTCAATATGCATAAAATAACCGAATCAGGTATCAACAGAACATGCATATCAATTTTGCCATGATTTTCTTGAAGATCCCAAAAAGAGTTCTTTACAATGGACTTTCCCTGCTTATGTTTTCTATTGAACACTTGCTGCAAAACTTTGTGGTCAGACTCTTCTTGATGTGGTGTGACAAGCCAGTCTAACAAGGGGTAGCCCTTGTCCCCTAGCATATATGGAGGGATTCCATTTTTGGCATCCTCTCTCTGCATTGAACAACCCATGGTAATGAGCTTGGTGGTAAAGATTGGATTTCCAAAGGACTCATGATCATTGACACTCCTGGGCCACCCCACAAATATGTCAATGAACTGTTTCTTGTCATCAAATATAATTTGACAAACCACATTGTAAGCTCTAATCTTATGGTAATAATAGTTTTCACAAAATGGGCTTATAGGTCTAGAGATGGCAAAATGAATACCATCTACGGCACCATGAACATTAGGAAGATTATAAAAACTTTTAAATCCAATCATGACTACCTCCAATTTTGATCTAGAAGGCCATGAAATCAAGTTCTTGAAGACAATGTTGATTGATGTTATGACTTCCTGAACAACATGGGAGATTGTGGATCTATCTACAGCAAAAAGCTCACTACATACTAAAAAGGTTAACACCTTGCGACAACTTTTAAATTGCATAAGCAACACATAACTCCATTGGGATATCAAATTTGTATTTCATATCATGTTTCTGAATTAATATTCTCAATTGGTTAGCAATGTCAAACAAGGTCCCTTTAGTCATATGAAATTTTTGAAGCCAGCAATCATTGTCATATTCAATTAAAAGAAAAATTGAAAACCAAGTGGTGCTTCTTTGCTTGACCCAATGCCCAAGCTCAGCAGTAAGGTATTTGACATTATAAACCATTTTGTGGTTGTGGAGACAAAGTGAAACATAAAGAAACTGCAATGATGCTGAAACTTTCAAATCATCACTTGAGAGGGATTGGGAATAGGGCATATCACACAATATCTCCAACAATTTGACCATGAAGACAAGGATCCCCATCACAATATTGCAGTCAGTCACATCCATGTTGCAGTAAACAAACCAAGAAAAAACGAGCATAAACAAAATTTATAATGAAGAAATAAACAAACTTGGTTGAGGTGAAAACACAATGCCACAAAATGATTTGAAGACACTTCCACACAATCAGAAATCTACAACACATAAAAAAAGCAGAAGATTAGGGTATGATTTTTTGGCGAACCAATCAAGCAAACAAATTTTTTTTGACAAAAAAAAAGAAACTTTTCGTTGAACAGAATCAAGAAATGCAAAAGATCAAGAAATTGAACCGCAACAATCCAAATACCTACAAGATGCACAAGAAACAAAAGAAACCATGCCAAAAACAAGAAAAAAAATACATTGAGGAAATGAAAAAAATTGCAGAAAAGCAGAATTGCAGAAATTGCTTATCTGGTGAAGCTTGTAGCACACGAAAAAGCTCGAAAGGATAGACGAAGGAGCTCGAGGAGAGACAAAGCTGAGAAGAAAGCGTGAGAAAAATGAAGCTAACTATGAGATGAGAATGTCCAGATGAGAACAGAAGAAAGATCAAGAAGTTAAATGAAGCTTGCGGAGCAAGAGGAAGCGGGAGAAATGAAGAAGAGGAGGAGAAAAAATGTTGGCGAGCGGGAGAAGAAATGGGTGAGCAAAAAAGGAAAAGCCACGTACCTACCTTCAAGTTATCATTAGAGATGGTGTGTAAGGTAGTTGTGAAAACTTCTGCGACATGTAGATTGATGGGTTTTTTGGGGCCGGGTAAATAGGTGTTAGGGCTCCTAACCTTAAGTGTCATTATTTTGAGGACACATCAAGAGTTGCACAAAAGGAAATAAGTGCTTTCGTTTGGTCAATGATAAGGATGCATGCGCCTGGGTGGTAAGACTGAAATAGTCTCTCATCTCCTATTGTTCAAATTTTGACTAAAATGGGTGAGGAAGAGATGAGGGGAAACAATTAAGACTAAATCTTGGATGTCGTGCATTCTGATTGGGGCCATCGCTGGAGCTGCTCCAATTCCAAGTTTAAACAAACATATGTTGTCACAAAAGTCAACCAAAAAGTTGCTGGCATGCATATGTAAACCACACTCAAATTTCAAAGGAGGTGGAACCAGGCCTTAAAATTGAAGGGCACTCTTGACCTTCCACTTGAAGGCTAGCTTCAATCAATCCTTTTGTAATCTCTTGTAAAATTGATTTCTTATGATGCAATAGGTTTTCATTTTCAAAGATCTTAAACTATCTATTATATAATTACAAACATGGTGTGTGTCTGTCTGTCCGTCTTTTACTTATCTTTTACTTATTTCTTTTTCTCTGACGTCATTTTGCTTTCATTACCTCTCTGGTGTAATCCCATTGGCTCCCGTTCCCTGTGGAGTGTTTTGGGGGTGGGAGAAGGGAGAGCCCGATGAAGCACGGGGCGGGGGGGCCAGCAAGG
>Ga0209208_10000636_pt1 | contig 46504 bp, 29 predicted proteins | sample S1TSphfallax_3_FD_187694 | JGI IMG/M metagenome (GOLD analysis project Ga0209208, IMG submission 187694) | Host-associated microbial communities from peat moss isolated from Minnesota, USA - S1T2_Fd - Sphagnum fallax MG (SPAdes) (version 2) | ecosystem: Host-associated > Plants > Peat moss >...
TGGGGGAACAGCAAGTTTGCATCCCTAGCCCAAGAAATACTCATTGTAGAGTGTAAATATTTGGTGGCCTGTACAGTAATGAACAGATGTTGAACAGAGTCTTCTGCACAATGGAACAAAATTCTTTGATGAACATCACTCAGTTACTCAACCTTGAATGAAATAACTGCAAGAGGAAACTGGTATTATGTCCATAAGCAATATAATTACTCCGCAGATTATGTCTTGGTTGAGATTCTGCCCCTTGAATAGCAGGAGACAGTTCTAAGACCCCTGAGGATCAAGGACCAAAAAATTGGAAGGATACACCCCATCTAACACATTATTGTGATAATCAGACAGACACGTAGGTAGAAAGTCAGTGATGGTTGTCAGGGGGCTCCTTTCTGCTTGACAGGTGTGGCATGTGCACCCAAGTGACTGCACACTCCTCAGAGTAATGGCCCCACAGATGGGCATTATATTTCTCACATAAATCTTCATAGTGCATGATTCTTGCACAAAATCATAATGTCACACAGATTTCAGTGAAGAATTCCCTCAATCCTCAAAGTACTGGAAGCATTCCATAGTACATGAAATTTGTGCTGTGATATCACATGATATGTTCAGTAAAAACCAATGGAAAAAAAGAGCACAGAAATGGTTACAGTAGGGTCGGAGATTGAATGGAACTCATACCTCAGCCTGCTGTATTCCTGTCAGAAGTTTGCAGAACTGGGAAAGCTGTGGATGGCAGTCAGGTCTCACATAGGTTCAAAAGCTCCCTTCCAATTTTTGCATGTTCAAGTTCACCAAAACTGCAGGAAACTCAATTATCTCTGTAGGCTGCAGGTTTACTGGCTGATCACATGTTGACTCGAAATCTATCACCACCAGGTGATCAAATTCTTGAGTGATTTTCACAAACCCTGAGTAACATAATAGAGTGGGCTGTGTATGATCAATGTGAACCTGCTTCTTGAGTTGAGAAATCTCCTTCATTGTGTTTTGTTGTGAAACCCTCAAGCTTGAATCAGACCTGTCAATTCCAGTCATATCTATGGAGCTTGCAGGAGGACTTGTATTTTGAAATCCATCCCAAACGATTTGTGAGGCAATATTTCTGCTTTCTTTCCAGAGCTGTCTCCAATGAGGGTGAAATTGCCTTATGGAGTTTTGCTTGAGATTCAAGCAGAGATTTATGGCTCCCTCCATAACCTAGGTCTAGCTGCAACATTGGAGAATGCAGGCGACTTCTAGCAATCTCACGGTTTCTTTGCATCCTCTCTGTGATGCAAAAAGCACGAAGTCAGCACTCTGCAATCACAATTAGGGTTAAGCCCAAGAACTAATAAACTCCAATTTCTTTCTTCTTTCTACCACCTCCCACATTACAGCTAGAGTTGAAATGTAAAACATTTCAAAGATTCATGACTTCCAGAAAGCATGCAGAAAGTATCACCCCCGGTTTCATATGGCCCTAAACCCTAAACCCTAAGGCAACAAAAATAGTCCCGCGTTGGAAACTTCAGTAAACATCCATACTTCCCTCACACTCAGAATAGCCACCATTGCTTACCATCTCCCTGATTGACTTCATTGTGAACTCTAGGTTCAAACATTAACCTTCGATTAGAGCTTGTGTCTCCACATAGCTCTTGGGTGGTCGCATGTAGTAGTTATCTAAGGACATAAAAGCGAGGCGAGAGACAGAGAGAAGAAGAGAATGTGAAACATGTAGACTATCTCACCTCTTTGGACGTCGTTCATGGCTCTCTCTCTCTCTCCACCCTTTCCCGCCGCGTGATATAGGGTTACACAGTTGCGCGATGGTTTCTGGATTCGTTACTTCATAGCGGACGATGATGACGAAAATATTCCAGGGCGGTGAATGTGTGAAAGAAAATCTGCTTCGAATCTTTCGAGATACCTAATTTACAGATTCCATTTTCTCTTGTTGATCAAGATCTCTCTCTCTCTCTCTCTCTCTCTCTCTCTCTCGCATTACAATGCTCAAAGAAGCTTGGGAAATTCTTCTCAGGGTTCGCATAGATTCTCCACACACCGAGAAGGAGAAGAATAAGAGGAGAAGGAGCAAGAGCGCGTTTAGAACGCATTCCAAGAATATAAATGTCTTGCCGAGTGCTGATTCTGCAGTTGCAAGGCAGAAAGGGCAACTAAAAGCCTATACGGTAGGCAATTCTCGCCTTACTGACTCATTAACGGGTGGAATGTGCATCGATCCTCGCTCTAGTGACTTATTAAAGGGTGGAATGTGCATCGTTCCTTGCGCTAGTGACTTATTGATGGGTAGATTGCGTATCCATCCTCGCCCTAGTGACTCATTAATTTGTAGAATGGGCATCAATCCACACCTTAGTGACTCATTAATGGGTAGAATGCGCGTATTCTCTTATGCCATAGTACCGTGGCAAGTCCAACATATTACTATTTTTTGGAAGCACAACAGCACATTTTAATGGGATTGCAGATTGCAAATACTATTTTTTATGAAGAATACAAATTCAAATACAGAATTCTTGAAGAAATAAATTGTTGAATCTTGTTTCAGACTTGTAACTTGTAATATTAAAAGGTATAGCTTCTTTATGCTCAATTCACACCAAGGGATAATTAGTAGGAGTTTTATTGTTCCTTTTAACCCTTTCTTGGTTGGGGGGGTTAATACAATTAAAATTTAAAGAGTAAACTAACCCATGCACGATTCACCCTAGGTGGTAGGTAGCTAAAACTAATTCAACCTCACATTAGGTGATTCAAACCTAGGGCGGAAATTTTTAGATAACAAATTGGATGACACCTAAATTGTAGATGGTTAGGAATTACTTGGTTAAAATTATTTTCTACTTTTCATTTACATGTGCCTATCAATGCAAACTTAAGTTCCTAGGTTTTGTCATATTTGGAGAATATTTGTGTATAGAAATTGTTCTGTGTTAAGATATTGTTATTTTATGGTTTATCTATAAAGGGGGCTAGTTTTGAATTTTAATTACTAAGAAGAGCTTGTTGAATAACAAAGTAATGTAGCAATGCTTTTGTAATGCATAGGTTCAAAGAAAAAAATGTCAAGGGTGCTTATGAAAGGTGTTAAAAGGCAATTAGAATTAATTGCCCAACAACTTGTAGTAGAAAATGTACCAACACAAGAAGAATAAATAGATCAACTTGAAGAAGCACAACTTGTGGGTGTTCCAAACACAAATGCATTATAGCAAGAGGAAGTTACAAATCAACAACAAATATTAATGAAACAAAAAGTTAATATGGAATCACAAGTACCTCTTGTCAAACACCAACTTACAACACAAGTTTCAAACCAACAACAAGAAATCAATTTGTAACCTAATGGTGAAAACTAAACCTATTCATAATGTTGAGGAAACTAGATCTACCCAATGGCATTAGCAATTTGCAACTTCTAACTATCATATTCCTAGAATGGATGAATTGTCATTATTAGTAGAACCATTCGATGATGTTCAAAATAATGAACAAGTCCCAAATAATGAACATGTTATTGGTGATACAGAATAGGAGCGTGTTCAATTTTTGAATCGTGTGGAATAACTTTGACATCTAGATAAAAGAATCACAACCTAACCAGTTGTTTTACCTGATCTTAGACTAATTGAAGCACATACAATACTTCTTATTGTTTGTCAAAGTTAGTTACCTTATAATGTTTGGTCATGGAAACCAAATAAAACCATGCCATGTATTTTAGAACATACCAATTCAGAAGGAGAATATCAATCTTGAAATCATAACCTGTAATTACCGTCAACAAATTGGTCATGATTTCAAATTTTGTCTTTTTATGGATTAAAAACTTTGTTGATTATTCAAAGAAAATTAAAATGACCACATGTGCAACATGTGCAACAAAAACTTTGTGAGAGCGTTGAAAACAATCCATCATGAAGTGGTCATACAACTTGTTACAAGGAATGAAGCAATACCAATTACCCAACCAACAAGTTGGCAACAAACTGTTACACCAATAGTACCAGGTCATACAAATAATGTATCTTTTCTTTCTTATCCAATGTGGTACAATGTTATACCACCTTATTTATTTTCAGATTCAAATTTGTATCCAAGATATTTTAATGGGACGAAGATGTTTGAACTTGTTAATCCTAGAATTACTATAATTTTTATGGCATGGTACCCTTATCCAAGGCCACATCAACTTGTAATAACAACAAGCAACACCCCCTATTCAACTAGTGCTCAAATTACTATACCAATTCAACCTAATTTGTATCAACCTAAACCATCTATTATTACTCAAAATAGAGCATATGTTCAACAAAATGTGCTTATCACATTGAATGCAACTACGCTAAGAAATATTATTAAAATGCAATTGGTTGGTGGAGTCCATGAAATGGATATTTATGGGGGTTAAATAAAACCTACCCATGTGGTTAACTAGTGACTATATAAAGAAACACCTAGGGGTTAGTTTGAGTTATGGGATACTTAAGGATTATTTTAAGGGTTACATAATGCCTACATATGGGGTTACATAAAACTTACCTAGAGGGCTTCCTATGGACTACCTTGAGAAGCCACCTTACGCTTAATTAGGGTCTATCTAACGAGACACTTAGGGGCCTACCTAGGTTATGGAATACCTAAAAACTATTTAAGGGGTTACATAAAGCATATTTAACAAGTTACCAAGTGGCTATCAAAATACTACAAAGGGGAGCTACATAAAGCTTCCTTGGAAGGCTTCCTAAAGCCTACCTTGGGAAGCCACCATAAGGCATACCTAGGTTAAGGGATATTTAAAATCTATTTAAAGGTTACATAAGGCCTACCTAAGGGCTATCTAGGGATTACCTAAGAAGATATCTAAGAGCTTAAATTAGGTTATGGGATACTTAAAGGCTACTTGGTGGGTTAAATAAAGTTTATCTTTGGGTTTAGTTACCTAGATTTCTTAGGTTATGGGATACATAAGAGTTATTTGAGGTGCTACTTAAGATTGACTCATAGTTTAAAAGGGGGTTACATAAGGGGCTACTTAAAGGGATGCAATTTGTGAGCATATTGTTTTAATGTCATGTTCACAAACTCCATTTCCAATTACAAGAAATCTAATGACATCAAAATAACATGTTCACAAATATGGAACATAAATTCAAAAACACACCAAGGTTTTTGTCACACCTAAAACACAAACTTGCAATAATCAAAACATTAACATTAAGAAATGTAATAAAAAAGCCATTTCAAAAAAAAAAAAACTAACTAAATAAGGAAATAATAATTAAATTAATCAGATTATATATATATATATTGAAGATTAATTAATTGAGCTTGGATTTTCAACACTCGGAGTTTTTCGGAGTTCCTAAAAATCAGGGTACTCACTCTTGAAAAACAAGACAATAAAACCCAAACACAAATTTTTGAAAAGAGTTGCTAGCCATTCTTAAGACCTCTAGAACTTATCATCATCCCCCTTCTTCAACCATCAACAATAGCTCTTAGATAGACACTCCGCCTCCCTGAGTACATTACGTAATGGATTGTTTCAAACTTTCCTTCAAGACAAAGATCTAAAAAAACTTTACTCCAACAACTTCCACCCTTCTCAACCAAAAGAAAAAAACTTGCACTACTTATCTTCTCTGTAGCAAATCCTTCTACCATTGCTCTGCGAAATTTCTGCCAAGGGCACTTCACTTGGTAGCTCCCGTGCCACACCATCATCTTGTGTCTAATAATAACACACATACCAAACAAAAAAAAACGACATCAAAATTTCCACCCTATTAAACACCAATGCATCTCCATTTTGCAACCTTCCTTGTTTCCACATTGTTGAGAGCAAAAACTCCCAACCGCCAACAAAAAGAAAAAACATGTTTCATTAAAAAACCCTAAAACTCCTTTCAATTCACATTCAAAACCTTAAAGTTAGAAATTTATTACAGGGGAACAAATTCGAACCCAATATATTAATTAATTTTGGGAAATTATAAAATTTACTCATTTTACACATTATAATTTAATAATATTTTAAAATAATATTATGTTACACATGTAAATTTTATTTATTTAATTATATTTATATGTATATTTATTTAATTTTATGATAAAATTTTAATGTGCAAATCGGTTATATATTTTCACATCATATTTTTTTTAAATTTAAAAATTAAAATATCAAAATTTATCTATAGTATATCATAATTTTACCAATCAAATTATTTCAATGTATAATATATAATTTATTCACATTGAATATTTCAAATGGATTATATATCAATTATATATTTTTAAAATGTAATTTATAGCATGAGATTAATCAAAATTAGTTCCATACGTGTCATAGTTTCTTATGTTAGTTTATACTCATCTTAAATTATTAATATCCATTTTTGAATCATTGTAAAATAAAATTAATTATGACCACGTTGTTTATGCAATGAGACATCATTTTGTCCATAGTCATTATTTAGTCATATTTGAAAGAGTTTATTCTAATCACATTTTCAAATGATATTTTCAACATCCATGTACTTTGTTATTGATCATCGATGCCATATGGATGAAAATTTATAATAAAAAAATAATGTTATCCTTCTTGTTATAACGTCATTGTCTATTAGTCAAATGCACCACTAATATATAATTACAAATTTTTTCACATAGGATTTGAAATAATATTCTATAATTATAGTCAATTATGTAATTGTTTAGAACATTTATTCATTCATTTCTTGGTTGCAAAGCAAAGAATTCCTCGTAATGATATCTCTCACAAACAAATCCATTTTCTTTGAAATTTTGAGAATAAAAAGGCCTCAATTTTTTTAATAATCTCTCCAAGTTTCATTTCAACATTCTTTGACAATAAGTCAAATCTATTTAGATGTAAACAATTTAACTTGCATAACCTTTGTTTGTGTAACTTTTTCCTTTTCTTGTCCTTCACATTATTTCCTTTCTTCTTTTCTCTTTTACATTTGAAAAATTCTTATGAAATAATGAAATACTTCCAAATAAGTCAATTACAAAGACTTTTTAACTCTAGATTTCTTTCAACCTTTTCACCAAACAACTTAAAAGATTTGGTACCATGTTAACAAATAAGAAATCAAATGCAAAGTATAAATGATTTTTTTGCAAGAAAATTAAAGACATCAAAAGAACATGTTCATAAACATGGAGCACAGATTCAAGAACACACCAAGGTTTTTTTCACACCCAAAAGAAACAAATTTGTAACAATGAAAAAAGTTATCCAAACACCAAGAAACTTAACCAAAAGCAAATGCCAAAAAAAATTAATTAAACTAAATAAGGAAATAATCACCAAATTATCCAATTTACTTTTTTTTATCTCATAACTAATTAAGATTAACTAAATGAACTTGGATTCTCAACACTTAAGAGCTACTTAAGAATTACTTAACATGATCTACCTAGGGTTGATTCATAGGCGCCTAGATGTAAATCTTATTGAGTTCTTTAAATAGTCTTCAAAAATCCCCTAACTTAAGTCTTAAGTTTACAAGCGAAAACAAAATAATCCCTTAAATCTTAGGTTTACAAGCAAAAACAAAAAAAATCTCAAAAGGGGTTTTTAGAATGAACTAAACATGTTTTTTTACACGATTATTTTTTGCACATGTAGTTTATATCTAGAGTTAGAGATTTTGAACCTAATGAATATAAAATAATTAGTCAAATTATTTAATAAACGAATAATTTCCCTTACAACCCTTTGTTTCAAAATTTCAAAACTTTGAAATTTGCATATGATTTGTTTCTTCATCAAATTGACCTAATGAACATGTAGTTGCATAAAAGGAAACATGGTTTTCCTATACAAAAAGTTTGAAATCAATTGCATCATTTTATACATTCCTTTATAAAAAATCTATAATATGGACAATCATTTGACTATAAATTGATCAAAGGCCCAAAAAAACTTCTATATAACATCCAATAATTATTGAGCGTTTTTAAAAACTTTTTTCTCAATATTTTAATACTAGGAATAAAATATTTTCTCAATATATCATAGTTGCAATATCTTGAACAATGTGAAAATCTGGAATTATCCTTTCCAATTCTTTTTTTTATTAGACACTCCTTTTTGAAACCCCAACCATGAATGAACTTTTTAAATAATCTCTATGTAACCTTTTGTTTAAACTTAAATTTATTGTCCTTATCTTAGATAGTGCTTAAGTAGGCCTTAGGTAGGGTTTAAATGTACCCTAGGCAATTTGGCCTTACATAAATCCTAACCTAGTTAACCCCCTACTCTAGGCAGCCCCTAATCTAGGGATGGAAACCTAAGTAGATTGTACAGTGTGATTAGAATAAAAACTATGATGACCACTTGAGGATGTTTATCCTTACTTTAGAGGAGTGATTCTCACTTTCCCAAACCTTATGAATAACTCAAAAAGGAAGAGTGATTGAGTACAATGAAGCCCAATGTGAGGATTACTTTATTGATATAAGTTTAATAGGCAATGTGCTTTCTAAAATTATTTTCAGATATTTAAGGACTAGTAGGTGAACTAGGTATGGACTCGTATGGACCATAGATGGCTAAGTTGCTTGTTGAATAATGTATAATTCCTGCTTATGGTTTATGTTAGTGGAGGAATGCATCATCAAATAATGTAACTCTTTGTGGACCTTAGTAATGCCACTTACTGGTTTAGTTCATCATTTTATTATTAATGTGTAGCCGGTTTGAGTTTCCTATTCAGGTGGGGCAAGAAGTCATATGCTAGTGCCACTTTTGGTGCGGGTAAGTTTCACGTGTAACTTGAATGGACTTAGAGAACACACTTGGAATTTGAATTAACTGTTGGGAAAACCGGTTACACTCTGGAAAATCCCTTCACAACCTAAAGGAAAGGCAATAGTTACTGGTGCCAGTGTTAATCCTAGGTAGAATGGGACCCATGTAGGCCTTGACATGGGCTAGCTGCCACATTCCAATGTGGAATGGGTCCCTAGTAGGCCAATAGTGGTCTTGACCCATTCCAAACAGGCCTGGTAGGCTTGGAATGGGTCAAGCACTATCATAACATATTGCTGCAAGTGGACAATGGAATCTCAATAGTGAAATAATATTGCAGGAGAGGACAAACTGAACCAAGTTGGGGTACACAAAGCAGAACCATGCTTATCACCACATGTGGGTTTAGTTGTAGGGGAAGTTCCCCCTACCAGTGCGTTCTCCTCAAGGAGGGGCACCCAACCGTGTTCCGAAACCTCAGGAGAATGCAGAAGTACAGGAGCCGGCCCTTAAGTAAACAACTCTCTTTTAATTTCCTCACTTCTTTCCCATTTTGTGGAAAAGAAATATTTCCATGGGAAAGTGGGAACATAGAAAATTGGGGAGCTCCCCCAGCATACCACCCCTAGGGTTCTTCTGTTAGGGGAGATCCCTCAAAACACCCTAGTAAACAAGGCGTCACAAACACGCTGGCCCTGCCAATAGATCAGATGTTGTACATCTAGCTGCTGTGTCCACACTCTGAACACCCAAAAACTCCGTTCCAATCTGAACAGTCTAAACACCGTCACACAAGAAACCGGTTCACTTAATGTGAAACCGGTTTTAATAAGGTAAAACTTCCAAAACTTGGATCGAGTGCGATGTACCTGTCCCTGTGGGGGCAGGGCCCAATAAAAAGTGAGTTCGAAGACTAGAGGCACACAATAAAGCTGTAGGTGCAAAACTCCATCTCTAGCTGCATAAACACCTGGTCCCATGCTTGATAGCAAATAGAACTTCATCAGACTAGAGTGAACGCAACAATTACGTGATCAGGACCTCCTGATCAATTAGTCTAGTAGTACTAGGCACTAATCACACACTTGGGCGAGCTTTACTTTGACAATAAGTACCAGTATCAAGAGAAAGAATAGATTGAGATTTCTACACTCTAGCTGGTGCTAGGTGCATTTTGTGGAAGCCCAACCAATTTGGTTGTTCACACGGTCGAAAACCATCTCGTGGTCCGCTTGCGCTGTGTTACCAATGATCATTGGGCCAGTACTATTAATTGACATGATGGTAAGACATAATACGCCGGTTTCCGGGGGCTGGCGAAATACGTTCTCCGGATATAGCACGAAGTCGACAGGTTCTGCACCAGACACAGATTGCAAGTGGAATACTATATTCGGATATATGGTACTCGCAGTGGCGCTACTTACATCGAAGCATACGGTGGGTGAATTACTTACTATAGGGAAAGTGAACTGATTCTCAAATTCCTGCAACCACCCACAAAAGAAAGTCCACCCGTGCACAATACACGTGCTTTAGACTTAGGACATCTTTCTATTACGCTGCTGTGATCAAGGGCCTATGTCAATGGTTTTCCATTAGGCTGCTGTGATCACAGCACACTGTGTAATTAACTGTGATGGACACAACAACCTAATGGAAAGAGACCGTTACTGTCCTGCTGCGGGTCTGATAATTGCTACACAAATTAGTCATATGGTACTTTCTTTTTTGGGGGATTGTCAATTGGCTTTTGGAGTCAGTTTGTAGATTGAGAGTGTGATGGCCTACTGATGGCAACAAGGAAATCAATTATGTCTGTTGTGGACACTATTAACCTGATGATCATGAGATGACTCACCTGGAGGACGGCGTCGTAGGCATCGCCTATCAACAGGTTCAAAGTGGTGCCGGAGTCGAAGATGATGCCACCGCTGCCATCAGTGGCGCTTATGCTAAAAAAGTCCGCTGGAATGTCCAACAATACATCTCCTACGCTAATTCCAGTCACGTTCACGTAATAAAATGTTAAGGATGGAGCAACTGCGTTGCTATAAATGGGTGTGTAGGTCGAGATGTTGGTTTCAGGAACTCCGAAGTAGAAAGTGCTATAATTCGCCGCGTTGCCGCCAAAGGGGATCAAGCAGTAGGAGAAAATGTCGGAAAAGCCTGGGACCGTGGACAACTGGCTAGGCAGAGAGAAACTGCCTTGACCTAGACCCACAAGTCCGTCAATTCCTGGGAATCCATTGAGGGTTTCATCTTGACCACATCCAAACGTGACATCTCCGATAGCAAAGGAGGATCCGTCTAAGGCCGTGAAGGTAAACGTCTCAGATGCTAGAATACCGCTGGTGGTTGTTCCCTCTCCGTATCCGTAGGTGTAACCACAGGCACCCGTATCGCTACATGAAGTGGGTTGATTTGGAAATCCCTGATACAAACAAACAACATCACAGCAAAGAATTTAAGTAGATGATCGGTGGATTTAAACCTGTGGGATATGTGGAATGAAGTCGTAAGTCAGCAACTAATTCCTTCAGAACTCTCTGCGAGTTTTAAGAATGATTGAAATAAAAAAATTGGCCTTGGAAAGGGATTATGCATATTACCGTGCACGCGGCGTCGGTGCACGAGGCTTCCCGGTAGGAGTTGGACTTGCTGGGATCAAACGGGTTATGACTAGCGTTGACGATACATTGGATGCAAGGCTGACAATTCACCCACACTAGGTCACTTCCAGTATCAATGTTTACAATGAATTGTTGCGGAGGTGTGCCTACGGACACTACCGTCGCGTAGTCACCCCCTACTGCTTCCACCGGACTGTCGAAATTTCCGCTGGAGCTGTCGTCCAGTACTCTACGTGAGAAATACTCCGCACGTGCCAAGCTCCTTCTCGCCGCGGCTGCAATCCTTTCGGATTGCGAGCTAGTGTTGTATGTACTTGCAGCTGACGCGGGCGAGTCCGGATGATCTCTATGTATCCAGTACGATTTCAAGACCTGTAAAATTAAGCAGCTACCAAAGATGTGGTCAGGAGCTTGATCTAGATGATCACGTCATGAGTTCATTCCGCCGGAGCTGGGTTCACGTTCTAGGTTAATACTCGTCAGATCAATCCCTGAATGAATCATATACCATCTAGAGATTCTTCAAGTCATTGCAAAATTGGTCCACAAGTTCGCAGACTCCCAGGGCCGGGGGACCGCAGTACCAACAAAAGAGAGTTCAATGTAGTTTGCACCTTGTCATAATTTACTTCTTCGGTGGTCGACGTCTCATCATCACTTGGTCTCCCGCTTCCTGTTGAAAGCATTTGCCTCCCTAGACAAATCTGGGTACTAGCCTGAAGCATGATGGCAACCACCAATACCAAAACCCCTGGAGCTCGTCTGATCATTAAAGACTCCATGGGATATAATGATATATCTCAAACTTATAAGCCTGCTGTCTCCTTAACTAGCTGATTGCAGTAGAAGTTATTGCCTATGAACTGCAATTCATGAACTTCAGAGCAAAATTGACAAGATTTATAAGAATCTATATGTAATGATTGAGTTCGAACCGCTTGCATCTGACATGCTTTTGCACCCCTTTCAGGACTTACTAGCTACTTGTCAAGTAGACTTTCTAGTAGACAGCTTTCTGGGAGCTCTAGTACTGTACTAGCTGGTGAGTAATTTGCAACTCTTCAATCGTGCTTTTCATACATGATCTAGACATGTAATCCTGTTAGAACCAGGCAACCCACCCAAAGAGCTGCGGTTGCTTCAAATTGACACTTTCCAATTTTATGCACTTGTTTGAATTTGTTGCACGCGGCAAGAGCACGCACGCGGTCTCCTACAGTAATAATTCGTATCTAGATCAATTGTTCCTGTGTACCATATCTAGTCATTTTCATGACTAATAGGTACCTTGCCACTAACAATCTGCCGACTTTTTCGAAGTACTTAAATATTTGTTTCACTGGAAAAGCCCCCAAAAAAAAGAAACACGGGAGTTCGACAGTCTCAAATTTTGAATATTTCAGAACATAATTAACAAGGTGTGCACTTGTTTTGGCAAAATACATTTACTCTCTAGAGCTCTCTAGGATGGTTTTTCGCAAATTATCACTCAAGAATTTCTCTTTTCTCGCCAACCGTTTTGAGAATTAATTAAGTCATATACATCAGTCATAAGTTGATAGTCCATAGCCATGGCCACTGACATCCTTGCTTAGTGACTAGGCCATCGGTGGTCATCGGCAGCGACTAAGCTAAGGAGAAAGAAGACCTCCGCTATCTCAGGGCAACACGGGGCATAAAAGTCCATAAGCAACCCTGGATATGAAGGGCGCGGCCCAATGTTCTGGGCCTCGCTGTGGCCCACATTTGCATCTATTTCCAACTAATACGCGGATTCTCTGTTTTAGATGGCCAAATTTAGAGGGCAGGTAAAGCCCCCGCCCCCCCCGGCCCCCAAATATTAAATAGGTCGTGGGTCTTAAATGTATTCTTTTTTCACTATGTCCCCAAATTTCTGCCCGCGCGGTTAGCCCAGGCCAAAAATGGTGACCAAAAGTTATGGAAATAGAAATTTCATGCAGGCAATTAGAAGGCTCAGTATGCACTCATGAACAATCCAGTTTCCTTTTCTTTTTTTCTGAGGGTGGCAGGGACAGGGATAAGTTCCCAAAGTGCTCCCAAGTTCCCAAACTGTTCGTAGAGCATTCCCCAAGATGTTCCCTATTGCACCTGGGTCTTATCCCATATGGTTTGCCCAAAGTTCAGCTCCCATTATATAAACTAAACAAGGTGAAATCCAGGGGTGCACATTTGTTTCTATTTTGCAGTTGTGGGTCCAAAGAGGTGCTTCTATTGGGGGCATGCCCAATGTTCCCAAAAAAATTGCTGATTGGCCAATCAATATGGCTCCTTAAAAATAAAAAAAGAAAGTTGTGAGCGCACCCATGATCTAATCAATATGAATCACAAGCTATGTTTTCAAAATCTCATCATCAAAAATTCTTTTTTCACTATCTACCCTGACCCTGAATCAAAAAATTTCAGAAAAATATGGGTGATACCCAAGCACATCTGGACCCCTGAATTATACATGTTTTGGGTGTGTAATGAACTTAAGGCAAAATTTCATCACTCGAGAGATTTCATCACACACATTTTATCGGGAAACTGGGCAGACATGAGAAAAGAAATGCAAGAGTAGTTTTGTACCATTTTGCATGGGTGACTCCCCATGGGTGATTTACCTAATGTCGGGGTGGTGAATCCCCAGCCAGGAGCATGACATTCTTGAAACAATCAAAGGCCCACGCGGAATACACAGAAAAAGAGGCAGGTATCATGGGGGCACAAAATAAAAAGAAAGAAGTGGCATTTTCAAAAAGTTTGCTTTTGGGCGGAAGGAAACTTCAGTGTCACACCGTGATCTGTAGCATATACTTGCAATACCGTGTGCTTTATGTCTAAGATGCTGGCCACAATGAACCGACATCCATGCTACACCATCCACTGGATGCCTGTTATTACTCAGTTGTGGATGAACTTCAACTGAGTTAGTATATGGTTTCACCTTGATAACCAATTCTGTAAGAAATAGGTCTCAATAACAACTAGGTAAGTAGAGGGTTTATACACATACTAAAGGGCGCCCTTTATTACCTACCCATGAACAACCTACTTGCAGATTGCTTGTAGATAGGTGGTGAAAAAAAAAGGCAACTGAGCTAACCACTAGTGGTTAGCTAGGAAAGTGGAAGCCCACAGAAAACTGTTTCCTAACAACTTATCATCCATCATCCGTCCAGGTGAGCTTGTGTGTGCTGGTTTACTGTGGCCTAAGACACTGATTTGGTATGGAGCTGGTGAGGAACATGACAAAATCCTACTTTGAATTACTTGTCTTCATGGAGTCAAGTGGATGTATGGGATTCCAATTTCTCAAGCAGTGTTTTGTCCTTCTTTTCTTTTCTTCGGAAACACTTGAGGGTTTCAAGGAAGAAGAAAAGGGAATTGCAAAAAAATCAGTTTTTTAATATTTTGGGAGAATATTTTGAGCGAGTGTGGACTTTTGGTGGACTTTTGATGAAATTGCGCGGAGAAACAAAAACTTGAACGCATCAAAAAGAATGAGATCACGAATCAGAGTTAATTGCTGACTTTTGAAGCCTTGCTGAATTTAGGTGTGGGGTGCCACTTTTTCCTTGTTGGGCCCTCCCCCACACAGGGACAGGGACTATCGCATTGGATCCAACTTTTGGAAGTTTTACCTTACTAGAACTGGTTTCATGTTTCGGGAATCGGTTTCTTTGGTGAAAGTGTTTAGACTGTTTAGATTGGAATGGATTTTTTTGTAGTTCAGAGTGCAGGGACCCCATAGATAGATGTCCAACATCTTGTCTATTGGCAGGGCCAGTGTCGTCAAATGGATCTCTCTCGTCCGGGTATTGACATTAAATTAAAAGAAAATTAAAAGTTAACATCCAGATGTATAGGATAACCAGTATGCTGGTCGGTGGAATGAATGATCCAACCTTGAGGTATGGCAGGCTAACATTACAGTTCTAAGTTGAAGAGTAGTGGTGGGGCTGGCTGGCTGGCTACGTCCTACCTTTTCATCAAATTCAACATCACTTAATTAAAAACTCAGATGTTTCAATCTATCAGAAATTTCAAGGACAATTTGTTGAAAGTGTCAGAATTTTTTTTCCAGACCACATTGTTTAATTTGTTGAAATCTTCAGATTGAACAAAATTTGCCATATTTTGAGGGAAACATATTAAAAGTCATTGCATTTAGACATTCAATTCATGCAGTTTTCCATACAAAGCAGGATTTTTCTATAAAATTACAACTCTTTTTAGGCAATCACCATTCAATATTAATGAATGTTGGTATCCTTGCTAGTGGATCTTCAATTAACCAGATGCATATTTGTATTTGGGGATTATTCAAACATATGTCTAGTTATGTACAAAGTTTTTTTTTCAAATTCCTCAACTAGCTGCAATGGCTAGGATCCCAAGCATTATTTAGCAGTAAATGACAATTGTCCTAGAAGGACATTAAAGTTTTTGGGAATCCTTCCTAGTTCTAATGACCTTCAAAAACACATTGTCTAAATTTAGATTTCTTTCCCTAAGATATGGCGGATTTTTTGTTTTTTTATTAAAAAAACCCTTTGTTGCATTTGCCAACCCCTTATTTTCACCAGGTTGCTAAAGTTTTGGAAAAAAAACACTATCTTTGTATGGGAACTACACATAACCAGAAATTTATACATATCCAGGAGGAAGTTTTAGGGTTAGTGATTCTTGTTTTTAGGGTCCCTAGCACCCTAGTGTAAGAACATTCAGCTTGTGAGTATGCACATGGCATTGCACCCATGTCCATTTTCATTTTGTCACTCCTCACATTAAGGCGTAAGGTTCCATCATGTCACCAAAAGAATGTGCTTCAACCTTGCAAAATTTGTGGCTATGGAACATGTTTAAATTTTCAAGGATGCATTGAAAGTTTTTTTAACTTGTTATTGTTTGTTTCTTTTAGTATTGACACATTTGCTTTACAATGAGTTTTAAGTTGTGTTTGTTGTCAAGATTTTGCATGTCAAGATGAGACTAATTACAACATTTGATAGTTGTTTTTTTTAGTCCTCCAAACCCACATTAATCAATAAAGGAAGTTCATCACGTGTTGCAATTAGTTTTGCACATATCTTCATGCAAGGTCATGTCAAGATGAGATTGATTACAACACTTGATAGCTTAATTTTATTTTCTCTTGAATATTCTTCAATGTGCTAGTCTCAAAGTAGTTGCCACCATCATTTTGCTAACATGCAATTTTGTCTTCAATCTTTCTTTTTGTAAACTTATTCGAGTTGTTAATGTTCCAATGTCACCCAACATTACTTGAGTACCTTTTTTTGGCTTTGTCTTATTTGTTTTAATATTTTTTGTAGTATGTAAAAAGGAAATGTGTGGCATTTGCATGGAAAAAAAAATTAAGATCTTGCATTTTTTATTACAACCATGCCATGTGTGGTTTGGCACTCTTGATAGTATGAATTTTATGTAATCAGCGGCATTAGTTTGTGAACATGAGTTTGAATGAGTTTTGAAAAATCTTTAATGGAATATTCCATGTCATGTAGATAAAATACTCCACAAATATTCCTTGCCACATCATTAAAATATTCTCTAACATGGAATAATTTTTTACCTCGTGGCATATGTACATACATTTGTATATTTGTTATTGAGCAAGGATTTTCAAACAATGATCATCCTTACAAATATAAATGCTAAAAATATTTATTTTAGATTATTTTATAAACTTAGCTTGCATCAAATAATTTGAAGTTAATTATTGAGGCTTGGAAACCTTCTCTTTCAAAAATCAAAAATATACATGAAAAGCACTCTTTTGCACTCCACATTCATGAACAAAGCCAAAAGATTAAACACATCAAAAAAATTCTTCAAAAATAATGCATTCTTCATGTCAACACCTTACAACAAGTCTACCATTTTGGAAAATGCTTCACACTCTAGAAAGGACAAGACTCTACTCAGCAAACATGATTAATTAAATGGTGGATTTCATTCCAACTCCAATTTAAACAATGAATGAACTCTTCAAACAACCCACAATACGTTACATGTTGCAGAATGTAATAAGTGTGCTTACACTACACTTGCTTCCACTACCTTTCTTGACAAGCTTGACATCATTGTGACAAAATCCATGCAATTGCAGGTTGGGTAATCTTTAATTATAACTTAATATGATTTTTTGTTTTCACCTACACCAAAAATGATGTTGCCAAAGCTTAATGGAAAAACCTTTACGGGTGGAAAAATAATTGTTTTAAGAACACATCTAGCCTTCGACATGTTTTCATGCTCCTTGAAGAACTTGAATACAACATGGTGCCAAATAGTTTAGTTATTTCACGTTTTTGGCCAAGCATATGGTTCAAAATGTGTGTGCATAGGGACAAATCTTTCATTGCCAAATATATTTTGAAAAGGACATCTAATAAATTTTTTTAAAAAAAAACCAAATTCTTCTAATGTTGTTATTACCTCAAAGGGGACACTTAGTGTAAAGTTTGGGATTTACATGCACTAATTAAACGACCATTTTTGGAGGGGATATTAGATATTGTCCAACCTATTTTTATCACCCTATTATTATCTAAGTTTTTAATATATGTATTAAAATCACCCTATATTAATTATAATCCATTTTTATAATTAAATTGATTATGGGTAAAATCAAGCTAATGAAAGCCAATTTTGGTGTAACCAGTACTTGGTTTTCATCTACATGAATTTCATAAACTAAGTTAAAGTTGAAAATATATTTTGTATTTATGTGAAGCCCTTTCTAATATATTAATTCACCATTTAATAAAGTTTGAAAGGTAACCCAATAAATATATAATACCTTTCAGCACATTTAAAGTTCATAATCAGTGCTTTTCAACACAATGAAACAATGTAGATGCATTGTATAAACAATGTTGTTTAAGACTATCTCATGACTTTTCATCCAATCCTATGTTGCCACATCATCTTTTTAGGACTAGTCATAGTGACTCAAGAGGTTGTTGTTGGCTCCTATTAACCCATTTTTACCCTTATTTGAATAAAATGTACCTTATTTTTAACTAATTAATTCATAATTTTACCCAACAATGAATATATTGCACCATATATTTTTACTCATGTATTTTTTACTTTTTTCAATAATATCTCCCTCGGGGTTATTACATCCTAAATGAAATTAGTTCCTTCTTGAATAGGCCATACTACAAGCACATACTTCATTCCAAAACCTCCCACATAATGATTCAAGTCATCATGACAAAACCAAAATCTATGTGACTTTCAAAAACCACCTTTGAAGCTATTCCACCAACCATCATAATATGGAGCAAGAATGCAAATAGTCATTTTTTATGATATGATTTTCACCTTACAACTCTCATGGCCAATTTCTTTTTGTAAAGCATTACATTGAATGTTGGATTTAGGGGGACGATGTTTAATACACTAGACACCATGTCCACAAGTACTTTCACATATTTCCCCATCAATATGTGTGAAAACAAGAATCCCACAATTGGCCCCAAGAATGAGCAAAGGACCATTGTAATGTGCTTGGGTGTTGATGCCAATGGAAGTTTTGTCAATTCGTGGACACGAAAAGTTAACATTTGTGTGAATCCCCTTCTAAGCCAAAGGGGAGATTTGCACTTCATTTGCAAGATTTAAAAACCTCCTCACCTTCCAAATGTAACGTCCTTGATGCATAAGAACATCCCAATGCATATTTTGTGATAATTATAGCCGATTACAAGGGGTTTCCAAATTCGCTAACTCTATGTAAACAAAATTCATTCCTATTTGGACCTTTTCTTATAGACCACCATTCAAATACACTATATGCCTAGTATAGTGTATTCTACTTGAAAGTTCTTCCATAATCATCAAAAGTCACAACATATAGCCAAGCAACCATTTTTATTAACTATTGGAACCAAAAATTATGGACAATTTTAAACAAATTACATGGAGAAATATCAACAACCTCCTCCATTTTGAATCTTTTCAAACAAATAAAATAAATGGATCCATTCATTTTTTGGATTCCTAAAAAATGAAAAAAGGTTGCATTTTTTTTTAAGGTTACTTTTTGCAAATGATTTACACAAAACAAATGTAAATGAAAAAAATTTGAATAGTCCAAGATAAGATATTTCATGTGGTGGTGGTAACTTGTCACATAATTACATTATTGTGCACTAACATTTTGGTTTACAAGAAAAATCACAAAAAAATCCAAATCAGCTTCTAAAATCAATTAAACATGATTATAATGTGCCAACTTAAGTTACATTGGTCACATGTTACCATAGTACCTTGGCACCTTTGACATTAACTATATTATTTCTAGAAATTTTGAAACTTTCAAAAGACATTTGTTTTAATAACAAAATTTATAGAAATTTGGTGGTTTAAAATTCTTTTGTTTTGCAAAAATCTGAGGAATTAGGGCCATTTTTTCACAAAATCCTTTGTATGTGTCAAAATCATATGTTTCAAGTTTTAAAAATGTGAAAATTTGACACAAAAAGAAAACATTGCAAACCAAGCAAATTTTCCTTACAACATAAAGGAAAACCCGAATTTAAACAATGTTTAAAGATAGTTCACTAGTGGGTATTTGCTGTCTTCCACACTCTCATCTAAAAGATTTCTCCAAGTGCTTTAATTTACATATAAGGAAACACCTACTCCCCAAGACCTTCCCTAATTTGAGGATCATAGCATTAAGCACCATAGGTCAAGGGTTTAGGCCTGAAAATTAGGGAAGGTCCAATATATTAATCTTCCCTAGGGCTATGGTCTTATTTTATGGCACCCTAAACCCCAAACCTTATACCAATACAAAATGCCTTTTGGCAAAATGGCATATGACACACCTTCACATTTTTTTAGGTTTTTGAATTGAATGAAATATTATAATGCAATCAAATGAACATATTACATTTTTCCACTAAAAACTGCAAGTTTATGAAAACTTACAATTGTTTGTAATATCACATGTGAATTAATTATATCATTTTCAAGAAATTTGAAATTTTCAAAAAACAATTTCAAAGAACAAAATTTTGTGACAGAAAACATGGAATATTATAGCTTATTTTAGATTATTATATTTTAAGATGTGGAATCTTCAAAATAACATAGTTAGTCCACATTACAATGTTGACCTTGCCATGGTACTACAATATACTAGGTTCCAAGTTACAATCACAAGAAATTATCAAGACTTTAATTTAAAATTTTCATTAATTAGGAGACCAATTTGGCTCCAATGTTAGTACTCTAATTGTCTCATTTTCCTTAATGTTGCAACAAGGTTGACAACTAGGTACCTACCATCACACTTTATTAAGGACATTACATCACAAAATTTATGTTTGTTCCAACATTTGAAGAAGCACCTCAACCACATCTCATTGTATTATACATCTAATTGATAAACAACTCATTTAAGGTCTAAGAATATACTCAATTTATTGAAACATCCAAAATTATTCACATTATTAGAATACTAATTTTTATTTGTCATCATAAGATTGCAAATACCCGACATAATGTTTTTAATTCAACATGAAGGTACAAAGATTTGTTCCTTCGATCTTACTACTCCCATGATTTGTTAAAAGCGAATTCAAACATGATGCAAATAAGAGCAATTTGCAACTAAAATCATGTAATTTTATTCAAGCTTAAAATAGTTGGTCATCGAGTATCAAGATTCAAAGAAATGTGTCAAGTTTTTATTGTAGAATAATAATATTATGTAAAGTTTGTTTTGTAGTTGCAACCCACTTCAATGTTGGTTTTGTGTGCATGTTTTGATGTGTGTTAGTTTTGATAGTGTTGGGTGCCAATCTAGTAGTATACAACACATGTTCATCTATGTTGATTGTTTATTTTGATGAAATACCCATTAACAATCTAGAATTGAATAAAAAAAATGGCCAATAAATGAGTATTTTCATACATGTGAAGTTTAATATCAACGTAAAAGGTTCCTTAATGAACATGTTATTTCTTATTTCCTTGTATCACACAATATAGGGTTACAAAAAGAATGATGACCTAGTTGTATAATGTTCATATATGGCGTAAACTAATCCAATGTTCAAATTGAGGTTTTTAGTTCCTACCTTACCCTTTTGGAAGAAACTACAAATAAAAATTTAAGTGTTTTCCATACCAACAAAAGAGACAATATTGACTCAAAGCTTTTCACATGTTAATTTTATGTTAACAATTGAAAATTTTCATAAATTTGAAAACTATTTACAATCAATGCAAAAGAAAGATGTAAAACCCTAATATATGAATGTCCAAAAAGTAAAGTTGTTAACGTCTATGTTAAAAGAACAAGACTTCTTGGGGAACACCCATTTTGTTGCCATTTAAAATTTTAATCACCATTGATTTGGAAAATCATGAACATTTCATGTAAATAACCCCAAATTTTTACTCAATCCATGTACAAAATTTCAAATGATATATGTGTTAATTCAATGTAGTTTTGCTTTCTATGACTTTGCCCATGATTATAGACATGGTAAAAGTCTCTCATACAATGTTAAAAGTCTTTCAATGTTTTTTGTGTTCATGAAAACATCAACAATATTACTTTGAAATACAACGGTCATAAACTAGAAAAAAATGGACATTACTTCTAGAATTACCTATACTAGTTCATAATTTTAAATGCATTTAATTGTATTTGAAAAAAATTGGTTTAAGTTTTTGTTTTGAATTACTTTTGGATTTTTTTCTAGTCTTAAGTATTTGAATGGGAATGGTAGTGTTGTCAATAAACTATACTCAAAGAAAACATCGAGTTCACAATCATTATAAGAAATACAATCTATTGGAATAATTTTAGATGCAAGCTTAACAAAAGCTATAACATGATGGAAGGGGAGAATATTATGAACAACACTATGTGGTAAGGAGTTGCAAAATATTCAACTCCTTTGATGCCAATATTGGCACATATGGAGGATAAATGCAAGCATGTACAAATATTATAGTCAACTTAAAATATTCCAGAAACCAATAACATGGTTTGCACCAATTTAATTATATTAGTGATGGACATTATTCATTTCCAACCATCAAGCTTGAAACACATAAACCAAAAATGATCAAACATGCACAATTGTTAATACTTCCAACTATATGTGAGCAATAAAACTATTGATGTAAATCGGTATAATTATTAGTTGATAACCTCATATTGATATTGATTATGTCTTCAATACACAACAATATTTTGCATAATAAATTCTTTCAATAATCATGTTACAAATTTATTGATGTTCGTGAAGATTCTTACAATCATATGAATTTCATTTCATTTCAAGGAAGCCTTTGTAAAGGTTTAGGGTTTAATGTGTTACTTCATGTATTTGTGTATAGTAGGATTTGAATATCATTTTTCATGTCTAAAATGTTCATTTTCCCATGAACAATGAAACATGATGTTCAAATCTTAATGTTTTGTGATCCACTCCATGAAACTATAGTCAATAGTGCCCTATCCATTATTGGGTAAAAAATTCTCACTAAGAAAATTAAAAACTTCAAGATTTAGGGTTTTACATTATTGTTTACCTACACAAATGCTACTAGTAATTGGATTGACACCACACTAACAAATGGATCACAATCAAATAACATAGCTATCTAACAATAGACTTTTATTATGTAAACACACACATTAATACCAAAAACATATAATTTAATTATTTACTTCATCATGTGCCATGGTAAATTGTGAAGAATTTTCCTTCTTATGCATCCAAATCACTTTTCTCTACAAAAATAATCTATAAAACTACATGACCAAATAGAAATTCATGACAAAAAAAAAGAAACACAAAGTAAAGTGCAACCTAAGTGAATTCTGCATCAATTTTCTTTAATGAAAAAAATTGATTTGACACGAAGCAAAGCTCATTGATCAAAAACCTCTTCCATATGACATAGGTGCATGCCAAAGTTGTTATATTCCAAGGTTTGGGGTTCTTATTCTTCAAGGCTTAAGGTTTGTGTTGAAGGTTTTGGGTACCCCCACGAAGCTTCCTAATCAACCATTTGAATGCTAAATTTTATTCACCCAAGGAGCTTCACGATTGCAACTTATATCTCAAGCCAAGTCTACAATACATGTGAAAGAAAGGAAAGAAGAAATATTGGGCCATGCAAACAAACCATTAAATTTGTGCACATTTAAAGTCATAAACACCAACAAGGGCCTTGAGGTGAACAAGGGTGCCTCTATTGTTGTTTCTAGCAATGCCTTTGCAAAAGCTTAATTATTGAAAATGGTTACATCTATGTTTACAACTTTGCTCCTTCATCTAGTTTCCATATTCTTTCAAAGTGTAACATTTCCTGATGTTGTCTTTTCCTTTGGATTCACACTTTTAGTTCCCATCATTATCTTCATGGTTTGCAACCTTTGTTGTAGGTTCTTTTTCTTTATATTCATGCCTTGTTGAGTCATTAATTGAAGTATTGAGATCTTTGCCTTCATTGCCCAAGTGCAATAGGAGGTAGATTTTCTCCTATATTCCAAAAAAAAATGCAAAAAAAAAAAATTTCTCACAATATGTTTTCTTCTTACCACTACCTTAACCAAATGTTTTAAAACACTTGAAACAAAAATGTGATGTATGTGAAGTCAAAGTGATCATATATAATCCCAACCATTATGCTTGTTCTATTACTTCTAAAATAACATGTTAACCATGCACATCAAGAGTCACTAGATGACAAGTGGTTTGAAAATTTTCACCTTTAACATACTCTTTAAAAAACACACAAGAATTCTTTCAATAGAAGGTGGTCATCCAATCCTTCTCTTGCATAGTCTTATAATTTCACTAGCTTGCAACAAAAAACCCATACTACACAAAAACTTAGCATCTATGACTAAGATATTTGCAACTATGTCCCAATCATAATCATGTGTCATTTGGTTGTGCATACTTGACATTCCCTACTTATCATTAGGACTACATGACTACTATCATTCCCCACCCACCCTTTTAAAATGAAAATGATTGTAAATGTCAAGTGCACTTGCATTAAAAACAAAAGAAGAAAATAAAGGACTTGTCATGAATCATGGTTTTGTTTTTAGGGACTTGTCATCATTTATCCAAGTATTGAATCAAAAAAGTTAAAAGATAATTTAACATGTTGTGAAATTACATGTTTCCTATTTAAAATTATAAAAATTATGCTAAGCATTTTGATGTGACTAATAATGTTAGACCATTTATTGTTAAGACCATAAATTCAACCATTTGATAATAACTTCAACCATGATAATAACTTCAAGCAATTTTTTTATCCTCCACATACATTAGATTACCACTAGAGAAATTATGATCATGGTACCACTAAACAAGATGGATGTTCTAGGTTGAAATTTAGTTAGGAAAAGCCACTATATGAAGTTGACTCCCTATAAGATTAAGCCTTGAGCTTATTCAAATGCAATGTTTGGTTTACAATAGGTCTATGTGTTAGGCAACATGAAGAGTGATGGATGAAGAAGAATAGAGAAAATAATGATTAATTTCTACACATGTGGGTTCCAAGGAAATGTGTTAGCAATGTGATCACAAGAAATAAAGAAAATGAAGATTTAGAAACCTTGTTGGTTGTGCGACTAAAAATTGTTGGACCCAATGATACAAGAGAAACTTCTTAAATTTGTTAACCTTGTATATGCAAAGAAAGTCCATCTCATCGTATTCATATTCTATTTTTTTATCTAATTCTTGTTCTTCTACTTTTACTTTCAAATATGATTTCTATTCTTTTAATTTAAGTCTTAATGTTATTATACTAAAAACTAAGATTTCTAGATGCATTTTTAGTGGTGACACCATATTTGTGCCTACACCAATATCTCCATGTCCAAGATACAATCATAAATTTTCCCTCTTCATTATAAAAGACCTCCCAACATAAGTGAAAGATTATTAAAGTTTGACCTCTTGGACCAATTATTAAACATTTGGTCAATCTGAAACAAACATTTTTATTTAGTGCATTCTTTGTGTCTATCATTACCCTAGCCTTGGGTAGTTGCAAAAAAACATTTTCAGAATAGTTTATTACTAAATTGTAGGGTACTAGAGCTTTTCTTAATGTGGGCAAAAATTGTTTAAGAAATTTTGGAGGTCTTTTATCACACTTCTTGGTAAGGACATGCTTAGAATAAGTGTAAGGAGTACAAATAAATAAATTGCCACTTTATTAAATTCAATTTTTCCCCACTATAATTATTACTCGAACCCTATGACTAGGGGAAAAGCTTTGGATTAATCAAAGGTTATTTAATGTCAATTCAAAAATCTCAAAATTAAAAGTAATGAACCTATTTGTTAACAAAAAAACTCATAATTGAAGTAAAAAGAACATGTTATTCTTAAAATTACATACATATGATCTTAAAACCTCAAAATCCCAATTCAATTTTAGCACAAACACATACATGTGATTTTCATATGTTTCATATAAATTTATTCCTTAAATTTATTTATTTTTCTTAATAAGTCTTAGGAGAAATAAAATGGTGTTACATACAAATGTGTATCCTTCCAATTATGACCATCTCAAAACATTTTTCCTTGCAAAAAAATTTGAATATCTATGGAGAGAAGTCAAATTGTTTTTTGAAAAAATTGATTTTGTTTCTGTAAAAATAAAATATGAAAAGGATGTTGGTTGCAAAAGGTATTGTTATTTTGGAGAGATATTTTTCTTGTTGCCATTAACTAAGTTCCATCACATTGGCATGCTTGCATTCCCAAGTTGCCAACTCCACAAGTTTTGAGCATTAAAATAATCTCAATTCCATGGATGAATATCAAAGAAATTTCATAAATGAATTTTCAATGGATGAATGGATGATTTTTTATATGGATATGGACAAATATTTCATGGATGAAAAATTAAAAATTGATGGAATGAAACTCGTCCATGTAATTACGGTTGTAAAAACCACCCCTTGACTAACAACATTTGTGATTGTTGGATGCCCTTTGCTAATGATCCTTATAACTCTTTACATACTTTACATATTCTAATAATGTGAATGCAAAAATGGTCACATTTGGATCATTGTTATTCCTATAGTTAACCACTTTCCAAATGCATCGTGCATTTTGCAAAAAAAGGTACAAAACATTTTTTTTGTGAATATTTTGCAAAAGGTTAACAAAATTATTTAAAACAATATTTGTTTCAGCAAATGTTTTTTTCCTTTGAATAATCACAGAAATTGAAATTTAAAATGTGATTCTTTAACGACTATCTCCTATGAAATTTGTTTATTTATCCAATATCCTAATGTAGTTCATCATTAATAATCAATGCAAAAAGTATTTAACATGAATTGGCAATGCATTTGGAAAAAAACCCAAACTGTATAACATCAAAGACAAAAGACTACATTGAGGTCCAACACTATAAACATTGTTAAAATCTAGCAAAAGTTTTGGCCCAAAATGTTTTTTCTTAAACTTTTGGCAATTGCTTTTGAGAAAAAAAAGATTTTGACAAAGAATTCTTTTAAATTTTGAATTCAAAATTAAAATGAAAACATAGACCCTATTTGGACAATGATGCCATTTTCACCAACTGACTATGTCAATGGAATGAAATTAAACACTATATCAATGGTTGTTTCTTTTTGAAAAATGACTTGAAAAATGATTTGTCATGATCATAGAGATTATTTAAAATTTTCACCACCCATTTTGAAGTTTTTCTTGCATTTGAACTATTAAATAATCATTATCATAAAAGGATAAATAGTCATATTTTCAAAATGAAAGATGATTGTTATAAAATATTTCACGAGAAAAATATTAATTATTTAAATTTTAATCTTTTTCTTACTTGAACATACATGAACTTTAAGGGAAAAATCAATAATATGTTTTTCTTGGTAGCCTGTTGAGATCAATATGCATGTTGAACATGGGAATTTCCATTTGATTTTTTGGTTCTTGTCACTTTAAAAAAAAGTCATTGTAGGTCAATTATAAGCCTTGTTCTAACAAAAATATCATAACAAGAACAATTTATACAATCAAGATAATTTTGGTAACAATAATGATGAATCTTGCATAATGAAAAAAAAAGGAATAACCTTAGCTCAAGTAATAAAATATCCATGAGCTTGTTTGGAGCATTATTATGATGATGAATGTAGAGTGCTAACTAATTTTAGCAAAAATGAAGATGATGAACAATTACTTAAGACCCAAACTTTATGGTTGCAACAACATTTCAACTATGAAAGTATATCAACTTTGATTGGTATAAATCAATCTATGAATTAAAATACAAATGCCATTCCAACCACATAGTTTGGAGGGCTATGGAAAAAGTCTTATGATGCCAATGTCAAAGTTATCATTGTGAAAGTTTGTAAAATCACATTAGTGATTATGAATGTTGATGATGAAACTAATGAAGATGAATATGATAATGACTTTTGAGGAGGTAGATGATGTAGACAATGAAAACTGCAAGGAGAACAATGAAAAGGACCATGAGGACAAGGATGATGATGATGAGGCCAAGTTGGTGGTGTTAATACATAGAAATGAAAAACATTATAACTATGATGATGATAATTTCATCATGTTGATAAGTTTTAATAAAAATGAAAATGATAAAGAATTACATGAAAGCCAAACTCCATGGTTGTAGCAACATCTCAACTAAGAAAATATTTCAAAACTCAATTGTTGCAAACTATTTGATGAATTACAATTCAAGTGCGATTCAAACCCAACTTAACAAGTTACAAAGCTCAATTGAAAAAGTTTTATGTTGCCAATGTCATTAATGTCTTTTTTTTTAAATATTATAAAAACTACAACAATAGAATGTTTATTGTCGAGGTGGTGATGAACATGACTTATGGGTGTCACATCAAACCAGTAACCATTTTTTAGTTTTAAATACACATTTGGAGCTAGTGAAAATTTAGTTTTAGATTTCGTCGAATTACATGTTCATTAAAAGTTTTGTTTCAAAGAATGTTTGAAACTTTAAGCTTTAAATACAAGTTTTGTGCTAAGATTTTTATTCCAAACAATATAAAAGGATAACAATAGAAAAGAAGGGTGCCTTGAATATGAATTTTGCATTTCACTTTGGGAGGAGCAAATGTGTGTGTGTGTGGGGGGCGGGTAGGGGGGGTAGGTTGTCTCAATGATTTTATGTTCTAGAAAGAAACAAAATCACAAAAACATAAGAGAAGAATGAACTTTAAATATGAATTTTGCATTTGATTTGAGAGGAGTGGGGGTGTGTTGGGAAGGGAGGGTTGCAAAGTAGGTTTTGTACCCTCTTATGTTCTCTTTCTTTCTTAAGCAATGAAGTTTGTGACTACCTTGTAAGCTCAACAAAATATTACAAAAGTTTCTCCTTGCACAATATATGTGTGTGTTTTTTGGAATTCCATGGGTTTTGGAATGCACCATGGGAAGGCCAAAATTAATGAAAATATTCATATCATTAATACCTCACAATTTGTTGATGCAAATTGAAAGCCCCAATAACATGTTACATATTTCAATAATGTCATTAAATTCGTTATTGAATTTGGGTGTATAGGAAATGGTAAAATGTTTAATGATGTCAAATGACATGGTGGATGTGTATTAATGCCATGGTTATGAATGAGAAATTTCAGTTTATGTAAAATCAAGACCAATAAGAAAGACAACGAGATTTCATATTCTAAATTCTATGCATGAATGACATTCACAAGTTTACAAAACCAATTACAAATCAATATAAATGGTTTGCTTTCACCTCAATTTGTTATTCATGAATTCCATTGATGGCTCATGACATGAAGTCAAAGATGTGGAGGTAATTCCTAATGTCATTTTGATGCATTTGTGTGCTTTTAATTTTTTTCATTTGTGGTCCAAAATACCATGCATGAATTTCTTGCTTGATTCTAATGCATATAATTTGCACCAAATGATCATGTTGTATTGCTCATTAGAGGTTGGTTATGTTGCTTTAACTTTGAATGGTAATTAGTACAAGAAAGTTGAGTTCATTTGGCTAGAAAATCAACAAGTTTGGGGTTTGTTATTGTTGGGGGACAAAGGTTCCTTCCCCTTGTTCAAATTAGCAACAAAAATCACAACATGAGTATCTAAATCCACAAGAGTTTGAGTTCTCATCTTATCCTCAACCAATGTATGGCAAATGAACATGCAACAACCAAAAACATTTTGGAGGAAAACAAATTCAAACGATGTGTCTTTTCATTTGTAATTTTGTCCAAGATGTGTCTTTTTTTATCTAAAAAAGTTAGGGCTCATAAATCTACATGGCTTCAAGCCATAGACTTTGGATAAATCCAAAAAACATTTTGTTTTGGTGGGATTACAATGTGCTTGTTATTGGGGGAATCTGCGTGGTTCTATTTAGGTTGCTCATAAATATGTTCATTTGTAGTCTCCAAAACATTTTATCTTTCGTTTTGGGTCATATTTGTACAACCTAATATTAAGGTTTCAGCACACTTATAGTTGATTTGATGTTGTTTAGTGTGAAAAACCAAACCTCATCATCAAAGATACCTTTACATAATAGGTGCAACCTCTTTCAAACTGTTTTAGGCTGCATTCATAACTAAACACTAAAAGTACAAGCCCATTACATTTTAGCAACTTTATAGTTGGTTGTATGCATTAGAATGCGACAATTCACTTCCATTTACCAAACACTACCTTACCATAAGGGTGGGCCAAAAAAACCACATGTGCCTTAATTCACACCTGTAACTGAACACAAAATATACAAATCCTAGCTAGATGTTGAACAAAAACCCAAAAACAATATGTCAAAATCACATGGTTTTTGGTTGGAATGGTGGCAATTAAGCAAGTGTGTTCATTAACGAGTTCCCTTCTACACTACGGAGGTGGTTAGTCTTACGCCTCTATTCAATGACGAGCTTGCTTAGTACCTTACATGTCAACAATGAACACCCATGGCATGAATTCTTTATATACAACACCTATGGCTTTAAAATTACTTCAAATAATGAAGGCTGCAATTTGCAAACAATCATAACATCTTTATATCATAGGTACAGTATGTCTAACTGATGTTTGACACTAATTCATTCTCAAAAGGGCTTGTGAATATATATGTATTCATCCTACACTACTGAATTAAATTGCCCATATGGGGGACAATTTAAACCATTGACATATCTCAATAACAAATAGGAGACTTAGTGTATTTTATTAATTAATATCAAAAATTTGAAAGATTCAAATTGGGGTTATCAGATTTTTTCGTAATTATTTCAGCAAATATATGCTAATTAATATTAGTCATGGGTATGGCATATACTATTGTAAATATTCAAGTTTGTTGGTAATGGCACCACAGATGGGCATTATATTTCTCACATAAATCTTCACAGTGCATGATTCTTGCACAAAATCATGATGTCACACAGATTTCAGTGAAGAATTCCCTCAATCCTCAAAGTACTGGAAACATTCCATAGTACATGAAATTTGTGCTGCGATATCACACGATATGTTCAGTAAAAACCAATGGAAAAAAAGAGCACAGAAATGGTTACAGTAGGGCCGGAGATTGAATGGAACTCATTGTACACATATCTCAGCCTGCTGTATTCCTGTCAGAAATTTGCAGAACTGGGAAAGCTGTGGATGGCAGTCAGGTCTCACATAGGTTCGAAAGCTCCCTTCTGATTTTTGCATGTTCAAGTTCACCAAAACTGCAAGAAACTCAATTATCTCTGTAGGCTGCAGGTTTACTGGCTGATCACATATTGACTCGAAATCTATCACCACCAGGTAATCAAATTCTTGAGTGCTTTTCACAAACCCTGAGTAACATAATAGAGTAGGCTGTGTATGATCAATGTGAACCAGCTTCTTGAGTTGAGAAATCTCCTTCATTGTGTTTTGTTGTGAAACCCTCAAGCTTGAATCAGACCTGTCAATTCCAGTCATATCTATGGAGCTTGCAGGAGGAAAACTATCTATTTTGAAATCCATCCCAAACGATTTGTGAGGCAATATTTCTGCTTTCTTTCCAGAGCTGTCTCCAATGAGGGTGAAATTGCCCTATGGAGTTTTGCTTGAGATTCAAGCAGAGATTTATGGCTCCCTCCATAACCTAGGTCTAGCTGCAACATTCGAGAATGCAGGCGACGTCTAGCAATCTCACGGTTTCTTTGCATCCTCTCTGTGATGCAAAAAGCACCGAAGTCAGCACTCTGCAATCACAATTAGGGTTAAGCCCAAGAACTAATAAACTGCAATTTCTTTCTTCTGTCTACCACCTCCTGCATTACAGCTAGAGTTGAAATGTAAACATTTCAAAGATTCATGACTTCCAGAAAGCATGCAGAAAGTATCACCCACGGTTTCATATGGCCCTAAACCCTAAACCCTAAGGCAACAAAAATAGTCCCGCGTTGGAAACTTCAGTAAACATCCATACTTCCCTCACACTCAGAATAGCCACCAGTGCTTACTATCTCCCTGATTGACTTCATTGTGAACTCTAGGTTCAAACATTAATCTTCGATTAGAGCTTGTGTCTCCACATAGCTGTTGGGTGGTCGCATGTAGTAGTTATCTAACGACATAAAAGCGAGGCGAGAGAGAGAGAGAACAAGAGAATGTGAAACATGTAGACTATCTCACCTCTTTGGACGTCGTTCATAGCTCTCTCTCTCTCCACCCTTTCCCGCCGCGTGCTATAGGGTTACACAGTTGCGCGATGCTTTCTGGATTCGCTACTTCATAGCGGACGATGATGACGATAATATTCCAGAGCGGTGAATGTGTGAAAGAAAATCTGCTTCGAATCTTTCCAGACACCTAATTTACAGATTCCATTTTCTCTTGTTGATCAAGATCTCTCTCTCTCGCATTGGTGTAACCATCTCTCCTCTTGCAAAGCATCTTCTCCGCGTCTATCTTCTTCGTGCTCTTGTAGCAGATTCTTGGCGCTTGCATTCTGCCGACAATGCTCAAAGAAGCTTGGGAAATTCTTCTCATGGTTCGCACAGATTCTCAACACACCAAGAAGGAGAAGAATAAGAGGAGAAGGAGCAAGAGCGCATTTAGAACGCATTCCAAGAATATAACTGTCTTGCCGAGTGCTGATTCTGCAATTGCAAGGCAGAAAGGGCAACTAAAAGCCTCTACGGTAGGCAGTCTGCCACCCATCATCGATTCTCGCCTTACTGACTCATTAACGGGTGGAATGTGCATCGATCCTGGCTCTAGTGACTTATTAAAGGGTGGAATGTGCATCGATCCTCGCCCTCGTGACTTACTAATGGGTAGAATGCGTATCCGTGACTCATTAATGTGTAGAATGGGCATCACTCCAGACCTTAGTGACTCATTAGTGGGTAGAATGTGCCTATTCTCTTATGCCACAGTACCGTGGCAAGTCCAACATTTTTATTTATTTATTGGAAACACAACAACACATTTTAATGGGATAGCAGATTGCAACTACTATTTTTTATGAAGAGTAAAGATTAAAATGCAGGATTCTTGAAGAAATAAATTGTTGAATATTGTTTCAGATTTGTAAATTGTAATATTAAAAGGTGTAGCTTCTTTATGCTCAATTCACACCATGGGATAATTCGTAGAAGTATTATAGTTCCTTTTAACCCTCTCTTGGTTGGGGGCTCGATACAATTGAAGTTTAAAGAGTAAACTAACCCATGCACCCTTCACACTAGGGGGTAGGTGGCTAAAACTAATTTAACCTCACATTAGGTGATTCAAACCTAGGGCGGAAATTTTTAAATAACAAATTGGATGACACCAAAATTGTAGATGGTTAGGAATTACTTGGTTAAAATTATTTTCTACTTTTCATTTACATGTGCCTATCCATGCAAACTTAAGTTCCTAAGTTTTATCATATTCGGAGTATATTTGTGTATAGAAGTTGTTATGTGTTAAAATTCTGTTATTTTATAGTTTAATCCATAAAGGGGGTTAGTTTTGATTTTTAATTACTAAGAAGAGCTTGTTGAATAACAAAGTAATGTAGCAATGCGTTTGTAATGGACATGTTCAAAGAAACAAAAATTCAAGGGTGCTTATGAAAGGTGTTCAAAGGCAATTAAAACTAACTACCCAACAACCTATAGTAGAAAATGTGCCAACACAAGAAGAATAAATAAATCAACTTGAAGAAGCACAACATGTGGGCGTTCCAAACACAAATGCATTATAGTAAGAAGAAGTTACAAATCAACAACAAATACTAATGAAACAAAAAGTTGATATGGAATCATAAAATACCTATTGTCAACCACCAACTTACACCACAAGTTTCACACGAACAACAACAAATCAATTTACAATTTAATGACAAAAACTAAACCTATTCATAATGTTGAGGAAGCTAGATCTAACCAACAACACTAGCAATTTGCAACTTCTAACCATCATATTCCCAAAAGGATGAATTATCATTATTAGTAGAACCATTCGAAGATGTTCAAAACAATGAACATGTTATTGGTGATACAAAATAGGAGTGTGTACAATTTTTGAATCGCATGGAACAACTTCAACATGATAAAATACTCAGAACCCAACTAGTTGTTTTATTTCATCTTAGATTGATTGAAGCACATATAATACATATTGTTGTTTGTCAAAGTTAATTGTTTACAATGTTTGGTCATTGAAACCGAATAGAAACATGCCATGTATTTCAGAACATAGCAATTTAAAAGGAGAGTATCCATCTTGAAATCATAACCTGTAATTATTGTCAACACATTGGTCATGATTTCAAATTTTGTCCTTTTGTGGATTAAAAACTTTGTTGATTATTCAAAGAAAATTAAGATGACCACTTCATGATAGATTGTTTTCAGTGCTCTGACAAGGTTCTTTATTGCACATGTGCAAAAGAATGTCACACAACTTGTTACAAGGAATGAAGCAATACCAATTACCCAACCAACAAGTTGACAATAAACTATTACACCAATAGTACTAGGTCATAAAAATAATGTATCTTGTCCTTCTTATCCAATATTCTTGTCCTTCTTATCCAATATGGTACAATGTTATACCACCTTATTTATTTCTAGATTCAAATTTGTATCCAAGATATATTAATGGGACGAAGATGTTTGAATTTGTTAATCCTAGAACTACTACAATTTCTATGGCATGGTACCCTTATCTAAGGCTAGATCAACTTGTAATGACAACTAGCAACACCCCCTATTCAGCTAGTGTTCATGTTACTATACCAATTCAACCTAATTTGTGTCAACCTAAACCATTTATTATTACTCAAAATAGAACACATGTTCAACAAAATGTGCCTATCACATTGAATGCAACTACGTTAAGAAATAGTATTAAAATGCAATTGGTTGGTGGAGTCCACTAAATGGATATTTATGGGGGTTAAATAGAACCTACACATGTGGTTAACTAGGGACCATCTAAGGAGACACCCAAGGGGTTGTTTGAGTTATGGGATATTTAAGGACTATTTTAGGGGCTACATAATGCCTACATATGGGGTTACATAAAGCTTACCTAGAAGGATTCCTATGGACTACCTTGAGAAGCCACCTTAGGCTTAGTTAGGGTCTATCTAAGGACACACTTAAGGGCCTACCTAGGTTATGGAATAGCTAAAACTATTTAAAGGGTTACATAAAGCATATTTAAGGGGTTACATAGTGGCTATCAAAATCCTATAAAGGGGAGCTACATAAAGCTTACTTGGAAGGCTTCCTAAAGCCTACCTTGGGAAGCCACCATAAGGTATACCTAGGTTAAGGGATATTTTAAATCTATTTAAAGGTTACATAAAGCCTACCTAAGGGTTATCCATGGATTACTGAAGGAGATATCTAAGAGTTTAAATTAGGTTATGGGATACCTAAAGGTTATATACCTATATAGTTTATCTTTGGGTTTAGGTATCTAGATTTCTTAGGTTAAGGGATACCTAGGAGTTATTTGAGGTCCTACTGAACATTGACTCATAGTTTAAAAGGGGGCTACATAAGGGGCTACTTAAAGGGATGCAATTTGGGAGCATATTGTTTTTATGTCATGTTCACAAACATGGAAAATAGATTCAAAAACACACCAAGGTTTTTGTCACACCCAAAACACAAACTTGCAATAATCAAAACATTTAACATTAAGAAATTTAATCAAAAAACCAATTTAAAAAATCAAACTAAATAAGGAAATAATCATTAAATTAATCATATATATATATGATGAAGATTAACTAATTGAGCTTGGATTTGGATTTCCAACATTCCTCTTTAAGTTCAAGTTCACATTTAGTACAATAAATGTGCTTTTGGATTGCTACAACTTTTATGTACTTAAAAGCTTTGTAAAAATGTTAACAACTTGATTTTTATTATTGACATGAACAAGGTCAATTTCCTTTGTTAGAACCTTTTTTCTCACAAAGTGATAATGCACCTGAATGTACTTTGTCTTGACAATTTATTGAATTATTAGCAAATAATATGCTACTGATGTTATCATAATAGATGATAATTGTAACATCCACTAGATATTCCAAATTTTAAAATAGTTTTTGTAACCAAATTATTTCACTTGTAGCCATAATTGAATTTATGATTAGTATTGGACAACCATAAAAGACAAAAATGATTAATAATTCTGAAGTCATTACAGACAAGTTGTTTATGACAATAGTCATTTAAAACATGATGTGACACAACGATATGGTACATTTCATCCATTAATCATAAAGGGTGTATGGGAAATCATTAGTGATAGTTTGGTAATAATTTAATCATTGTTTTATTTCAATTATTATTACAAATTAGACCCAAAAACTTGGGGAACATTATTATTATCAATTATAATACTTATTATTGTCAATTTAATATATATATATATAATATAATGAATAAGATATTTTTATTTCATTATTGTTTATCTTATCAACTATTAACACGTGTCATCACCTAAGCTAGGTTAACAACCTAATTTAAATGGATAAGTAGACCACTCAATCTACCTACTCAAACTCCTAAGTAATCACTTAACTTGTGTAATTTAGGTAGGTATGAAATATTCAATCAATATTCCAATCTTGATTATAATGAAATGTCATTTGTGAAATTTCATCCTTAGACTCGAATGGTGAAGTTGAATTCCTTTACCACTAAACCACCCCATTTGTTGTGTAAATAATTTATTGTTTATTCTATTACATCATATTTCATTTGAACATTATACAAAACCTCGAATTTGATCATTCATATCTTATTGATAATTTGTCCAAATGAAAAAACTGAAAATTATTTCATGAAGTTCTCTCAATAACATGCACAAATATATAATTTAGAAAGAAATAAATTCATTTCAAAAGAATTTTTTAATTTTTTTATTGAATAACATTTCAATGACCATTTGTTGAAAGAATAAATTCAAACACATGATTTGTAAATGTAAAAGTCTTTTTTGCTAATACAAAAAACAATAGAAATATATCTTTCATATCTTGAACCTTCATTTGATTTAAGAATTTATATTATAATTTTTTTCCCCAAAATATCAAAAATAAATTTTATTTTAAACATATGATTTCATGTAATTTATCCACATAGAATATTTACAAATGGATAATTATTCAATTAAATCTACATATATATACATATATATATTCTGATTTTATTTAGACCATTAAAATTAGAACCCAATATATTAATTAATTTTAGGAAATTATAAAATTTACTCATTTTACACATAATTTAATTTTTTTTTAGTAATATTATGTTACACATGTAAATTTTATTTATTTATTTATATTTATATTTATTTAAATTTATGATAAAAATTTAATGTCCACATCAATTATATATTTTGCACATCTTACATTTTCATTTAAAAAAAATTAAAATATAAAAATTTATTTATAATATATCATAATTTTACCAATCAAATTATTTCAATGTATAATATCTAATTTATTCAGATGGAATATTTAAAATGGATCATATATCAAATATATATTTTTTAAATGTAAGAAAGGTTTTTATATTACATGTGTGTATAAGATTAATGAAAATTAATTCCAGACATGTCATAGTTTCTTATGTTAATTTATACTCATATTAAATTACTAATAACCATTTTTTAATCATTGTACAATAAATTTATGACCACATTATTTATGCAATGACACATCATTTTGTCCAAATCATTTGCATAATCATTATTTAGTCATATTTGAAAAAGTTTCCAATCACATTTTCAAATAATATTTTAAACATCCATGTACTTTGTTATCAATCATCGATGCCATATGGATGAAAATTTATATTAAAAAAACAATGTCATCCTTCTTGTTATCACATCATCGTCTATTAGTGAAATGCACGACTAATATATAATTACAATTTTTTTCACATAGGATTTGAAATAATATTCTATGATTATAGTCAATTATGTAATTGTTTAGAACATTTACTCATTGATTTCTTGGTTGCAAAGGAAAGAATTCATCATAATTATATTTCTCACAAAACAAATCCATTTTTTTTGAAATTTTGAGAATAAAAAGGTCTCATACTTTGTAATAATCTTTCCATGTTTCACTTCAACATTCTTTGACAATAAGTCAAATATATTTAGATGTAAACAATTTAACCTGCATAACGTTTGTTCTTGTAACTTTTTCCTTTTCTCTTCCTTCATATTACTTCCTTTCTTCTTTTCTCTTTTACATTTGAAACATTCTTATGAAATAATGAAATACTTTCAAATAAATTAATCAGAGAAACTTTTTAATTCTAGATTTCTTTCAACCTTTTCACCAAACAACTTAAAAGATTTTGCACCATGTTAACAAATAAAAAATCAAGTGCAAAATATAAATGAATTTTTTGCAAGAAAAGTAAAAAATCAAAATAACATGTTCACAAACATGGAACATAGATTCAAGAACACACCAAGGTTTTTGTCACACCCAAAACAAACAAATTTGTAACAATGAAAAAAGTGATCCAAACACTGAGAAACTTAACCAAAAAGTCAATGCCAAAAAAATTAATTAAACTAAATAAGGAAATAATCACCAAATTAACCATTTTTTTTTTTAATCTAGTAACTAATTAAGATTAACTAAATGAACTTGGATTCTCAACACTTAAGGACTATTTTAAAATTAGTCAACATGATCTGCCTAGGGTTGATTCATATGCCTTAGATGTAAATCTTATTGAGTTCTTTAAATATTTTTTAAAAATCCCTTGATTTAAGTGTTAGGTTTACCAGCAAAAACAGAAAAAATGTCAAAAGGGGTTTTCAGAATCAACTGAACATGTTTTTTTGCATGATTATTTTTTACACATGCAATCTAAATCTAGAGTTAGAGATTTTGAACCTAATGAATATAAAATAATTAGTACAATTATTTAATAAAAGAATAATTTCCCTTACAATCCTTTGTTTCAAATTTTCAGAACTTTGAAATTTTTATATGATTTATTTCTTCATCAAATTGACCTAATAACATGTAGTTGCATAAAAGGAAACATGGTTCTCCTATACAAAAAGTTTGAATTCAATTGCATGATTTTATAGATTCCTTTTTTAAAAGTCTACAATGTGGACAATCATTTGACTATAAATTGATCAAAGGCCTAGAAAAACTTCTATATAACATCCAATAAATATTGGGCCTTTTTTTAAGCTTTTTTTCTCAATATTTTAATACTAGGAATATAAAAAAATTCTCAATATATCATAGTTGCAATATCTTGAACAATGTGAAAATCTGGAATTATACTTTCCAATTCTTTTTCATTTAGACACTCCTTTTTGGAACCCCAACCATGAATGAACTTTTAAAATAATCTCTATGTAACCTTTTATTTAAACTTAAATTTATTGCCCTTATCTTAGATAGTGCTTAAGAGGACCTTAGGTAGCTTTTAAATGTACCCTAGGTAACGGGGCCTTACTTAAATCCTAACCTAGTTAGCCCCTACTCTAGGCAGCCCCTAATCTAGCAATGGAAACCTATGTAGCTTGTACTGTGATTCGAATAAAAACTATGATGACCACTTGAGGATGTTTATGCTTACTTTCGAGGAGTGATTCTCACTTTCCCAAACCTTATGGATAACTCAAAAAGGAAAAGTGATTGAGTACAATGAAGCCCAATGTGAGGATTACTTTATTGATATAAGTTTAATAGGCAATGTGTTTTCTAAAATTATTTTCAGATATTTAAGCACTAGTAGGTGAACTAGGTATGGACTAGTATGGACTATGGATGGCTAAGTTGCTTGTTGTATAATGTGTAATTCCTGCTTCCTGTTAGTGGAGGAATGCATCATCAAATAATGTAACTCTTTGTGGACCTTAGTAATGCTACTTACTGGTTTGGTTCAACATTTTATTATTAATGTGTAGCTGGTTTGGGTTTCCTATTCAGGTGGGCGGCCAAGAAGCCATATGCTAGTGCCACTTTTGGTGCAGGTAAGTTTGACGTGTGACTTGAATTGACTTAAAGAACACACTTGGAATGTGAATTAACTGTTGGGAAAACCGGTTACACTCTGGAAAATCCCTTCACCATCTATAGGAAAGGCAATAGTTACTGGAGCCACTGTGTTAATCCTAGGTAGCATCGGATGAATGTAGGCCTTGAGGGGGGCTGGCTGCCACAATCCAATGTGGAATGGGCCCCTAGTAGGACCATAGTGGTCTTGACCCATTCCAAACAGGCCTGATAGGCTTGGAATGGGTTCACCACTATCATAACATATTGCTGCGAGTGGACAATGGAATCTCAATAGTGAAATAATATTGCAGGAGAGGACAAACTGAACCAAGTTGGGGTACACAAAGCAGAACCATGCTTATCACCACATGTGGGTTTAGTTGTAGGGGAGGTTACCCCTACCAGTGCATTCTCCTTAGGGAGGGGCACCCAAGGGTGTGAGCCCAATGCAAGGGTGTTCCCAAACCTCAGGAGAATGCACAAGTAGAGGAACCGGGCCTTAAGTAGACAACTCTCTTTTGATTTCCTCACTTCTTTCCCATTTTGTGGAAAAGAAATATTTCCATGGGAACATGGGAACATAGAAAATTGGGGAGCTCCCTGAGCATACATCCCCTAGGTTCTTCTGTTGGGGGAGATCCCTCAAAACACACAGAGAAAATATAAAGGGAGTTATTTGTGGGTTTGAAGACTAGAGGCACACAATAACAAGGCATTACAGACACGCTGGCCCTACCAGTAGATAAGATGTTGTACATCTACCTACTGTGTCCACACTCTGAACATCAAAAGAATCCCTTCCAATCTAAACAGTCTAAACACTTTCACCAAAGAAACCAGTTCATCTCATGTGAAACTGGTTCTAATAAGGTAAAACTTCGAAAAGTTGGATCCAATGCGATAGTCCCTGTCCCTGTGGGGGTAGAGCCCAATAAAGCTGTAGGTGCAAAACTCCATCCAGCTGCATGCACACTTGGTGTCATGCTTGATAGCAAATAGAACTTGATCAGACTAGAGCGAATACAACAATTACTTGATCAGGGCTAATTCCTGATCAATTAGTCTTAGAGTAGTAAACACACCCTTACAGTGCTCTAGACGTGGCAACACTGTACAACGAAAGCAACTTACACATTGAACTAACTCATGATCAGAACCTCCTTATCAATAAGTCTAGTAGTACTAGGCACTAAGCACACACTTCCGCTAGCTTTACTTTGACAATAAATACCAGGACCAAGAGAAATAATAGATTTAGATTTCTACACTCTAGCTGGTGCTAGGTGCATCGTGTGGAAGCCCAACCAATTTGGCGGTTCGCACGGTCAAAAACCATCTCGTGATTCGCTTGAGCTATGTTCCCAATGACCATTGGAAAGCGAGGAGGAACTGGCAGAATGCTAAGACATAATACGCCGGTATCCGTGGACGGGATAAATACGTTCTCCCCATATAGCACGAACTCGACAAGTTCTGCACCAGACACCGATTGCAAGTGGAATACTATTTTCGGTGGTGTGGTACTCGCAGTGGCGTTACTTACATCGAAGCATTCGTAGGGGTAATTACTTACTATAGGAAAATTGTACTGCCTCACAAATTCCTGCAACCACCCACACAAGAAAGTCCACCCGTGCGCAATACACGTGCGTTAGACTTAGGACATCCTTCTACTAGGCTGCTGTGATGGACACAACAACTCTGTAACTGTGATGGACACAACAACCTAATGGAAAGAGACCGTTACTGTCCTGCTGCGGGTCTGATAATTGCTACACAAAGTAGTCATATGGTACTTTCTTTTTTTTGGGATTTTCAATTGTTTTCGGAGTCAGCCTATAGATTGAGAGTGTGATGGACTACTGATGGAAACAAGCAAATTAATTATGTCTGTTGTGGACACTATGAAGCTGAGGATCATGACATGACTCACCTGGAGGACCAATTCGTAGACAACGACTGTCAACAGCGTAAAAGTCGTGCCGGAGTCGAAGATGATGCCACCGCTGCCATCAGTGGGGCTTATGTACAAAAGGACCTCTGCAATGTCCAACGATACATCTCCTACGCTGATTCCAGTCACGTTCACGTAATAAAATGTTAAAAATGGAATGACTGTGTTGGGATACATGGGTGTGTAGGTCGAGACGTTGGTTTCAGGAACTCCGAAGTAGAAAGTGCTATGATTCGCCGCGGTGCCGCCAAAGGGGATCAAGCAGTAGGAGAAAATGTCGGTAAATCCTGAGACCAAGGACAACTGGCTAGGCAGAGAGAAAGTGCCTAGGCCTAGACCCACAAGTCCGTCAGTTCCTGGGAATGTATTGTCGCTTTCATTTTGACCACATCCAAACGTGATATGTTCGATAGCAAAGGAGGATCCGTTTAAGGCCGTGAAGGTGAACGTCTCATTTGCTACAATACCGCTGGTGTAACTTCCGTCTGCGTATCCGTAGAAGTAATCACAGGAACCCGTGTCGAGGTCACAAGTTGTTGGGGTTGGAAATTCCTGACACAAACAAACAACAGCACAGCAAAGAATTTGAGTCGATGATCAGTGGATTTCAACCTTTGGGATATGTGGAATGAAGTCGTAAGTCAGCCACTAATTCCTTCAGAACTCTCCGCGAGTTTTCAGAATGATTCAAATAAAAAAGTTGACCTCAGAAAGGGATTTTGCATAGTACCCTGCACGCGGCGTCGGTGCACGAGGCTTTATGGTAGGAGGTGGACTGGGTGGGATCAAACGGCTTATGAGGAGCATTGACGATACATTGATTGCAAGGCTTACAATTCAGCCACACTAGGTCACTTCCAGTATCAATGATTACAATGAAATGTTGCGGAGGTGTGCCTACGGACACTGCCATCGCGTATTCACCCCCTACCACTACTGCTTCCACCGGACTGTCGAAATTTCCGCTCGATCTGGCGTCTAGTACTCTACGAGAGAAATACTCCGCACGTGTCAAGCTCCTTCTCGCCGCCGCTGCAATCCTTTCTGATTGCGAGCTAGTGTTGTATGTACTTGCAGCTGACGCGGGCGAGTCCGGATGATCTCTATGTATCCAGTACGATTTCAAGACCTGTAAAATTAAGCAGCTACCAAAGATGTGGTCAGGAGCTTGATCTAGATCACGTCATTAGTTCATTCCGGAGGAGCTGGGTTCACGTTCTAGATTAATACTAATCATATGAATCGCTGAATGAATCATATACCATCTAGAGATTCTTCAAGTCATTGCAAAATTGGTCCACAAGTTCGCAGAGTCCCAGGGCCGGGGGACGGCAGTACCAACAAAAGAGAGTTCAATGTAATTTACTTCTTGGGTGGTCGACATCTCATCATCACTTGGTCTCCCGCTTCCTGTTGAAAGGATTTGCCTCCCTAGACAAATCTGGGTACTAGCCTGAAGCATGATGGCAACCATCAGTACCAAAACCCCTGCAGCTCGTCTGATCATTAAAGACTCCATGGGATATAATGATATATCTCAAACTTATAAGCCTGCTGTCTCCTTAACTAGCTCATTGCAGTAGAAGTTATTGCCTATGAACTGCAATTCATGAACTTCAGAGCAAAATTGACAAAATTTATAAGAATCTATATATAATGAGTGAGTTTGAACCGCTTGTATCTGATATGCTGCTGCACCCTTTTAAGGACTTACTTGCTACTTGTCAAGTAGGTTTTCTATAGTACAGAGCTTTCTGGGAGCTCTACTACTGTACTTGCTGGTGAGTAATTTGCAACTCTTCACTCGTGCTTTTCGTACATGATCTAGACATGTAATCCTGTTGGAACCAGGCAAGCCACCCAAAGAGCTGCGGTTGCTTCAAATTGACACTTTCCAATTTTATGCACTTCTTTGAATTTGTTGCACGCGGTCTCCTACAGTAATAATTCGCATCTAGATCAATTGCTCCCGGGTACCATATCTAGTCATACATCACTAAAAGGTACCTTGCCACTAACAGTCTGTCGATTTTTCGAAGTACTTAAAAATTTCTTTCACTGAAAAAGCAAAAAAATAACACGGGAGTTCCGCAGTCTCAAATTTTGAATATTTCAGAACATAATTATCAAGCTGTGCACTTTACGATTTGACAAAATATATTTACTGTCTAGAGCTCCCTAGGGTTGTTTTTTTGCAAGTTATCACTCAAGAGATTTCTCATTTCTCCCCAACCCTTTTGGGAATTAATTAAGTCATATGTTGATAGTCCATAACCATGGCCACGTACATCCTTGCTTAGTGACTAGGCCATCGGTGGTCATCTGTAGGGATTAAGCTCAAGAGAAAGGAGAGCTCCGCCATCTCAGGCCATCAAGGCGCGTAAAAGTCAAGAAGCAAGCCAGCATTTAAAGGGCGCGGCCCAAACTTCTAGGCCTCGCTGTGGCCCAGATTTGCATGTATTTCCAAGTACAAAGGGGGATTCTCACTTTTAGACGGCAATATTTAGAGTGGGGTAAAACTCCCTCCCCCCTCGCACTCAAATCGGGCCTGGGTTTTAAATTCATTCTTTTTTCACTATGTCCCCAAATTTCTGCCCGTGCCATGAGCCCAGGCCAAAAATGGTGACCAACAGTTTTGGAAATAGAAATTCATGCAGGCAATGAGAAGGCTCAGCATGCACTCATGAATGATCCAGTTTCTTTTTCTTTTTTTTGAGAGGGGCAGGGACAAGGATAAGTTCCCAATGAGTTCCCAAGTTCCCAAAGTGTTCCTAGAGCATTCCCCAAGATGTTCCCAATTGCACCTGGGTCTTATCCCATATGGTTTCCCCAAAGTTCCCCTCCCATTATATAAACTAAACAAGGCAAAATTCAGGGGTGAACATTTGTTTCAATTTTGCAATTGGGGGTCCAATGAGGTGCTTATATTGAAGGCATGCCCAATGTTCCCAAAAAAATTGCTGATGGGCCAATCAATATGGCTCCTTTAAAAAGAAGAGAGAAAAAGTTGTGAGTGCTCCCATGATCTAATTAATATGACTCACACACTATGTCCTCAAAATCTCATCATCAAAGATTCTTTTTTCACTATGTGCCCTTACCCTGACTCATATTTTTTCAAAAAAATATGGGTGATGCCCAAGCACGTCTGGACCCCTGAATTATACATGTTTTGGGTGTGTAATGAACTTAAGGCAAAATTTCATCACTCAAGAGATTTCATCAGACACATTTTATCGGGAAACTGTGCAGACATGAGAAAGGAAATGCAGGAGTAGTTTTGTACCATTTTGCATGGGTGATAATGCAAGAATTTTCACCATGATGAAAATCTCCCCATGGGTCATTCACCTAATGTCGAGCTGGTAAATCCCCAGCCAGGAGCATGACAGTCTTGAAACACGTGAATACTATTTGCTTTATGTCTAAGATACTGGCCATAAAGAACGGACTCCCATGACCACACCATCCACTGGATGCCTGTTATTACTCAGTTGTGGATGAACTTCAACTGAGCTAGTATATGGTTTCACCTTGGTAACCAATTTGGTAAGAAATAAGTCTCATATTTATAGGTAGGTAGATAGAAAAATAGATAACAACTAGGTAATTAGATGGTTTATACACATAAGAAAGGGCTGCTTTTACTACCTACCCATCAACAACCTACTTGTTGATTGCTTGAAGATAGGTAGTAAAAAACAAGGCAACTGAGGTAACCACGGTGGTTAGCTAGGGAACTGGAAGCCAACAGAAAACTGTTTCCTACCAACTTACCATCCATCATCCTTCCTGGTGAGCTTGTGTGTGCTGGTTTACTGTGGCCTAAGATACTGATTTGGTATGGAGCTGGTGACGAATAGGACAAAATCGTACTTTGAATTACTTGTCTTCATGGGTCAAGTGGATGTACACGATTGCAATTTCTCAAGGAGCGTTTTGTCCTTCTTTTCTTTTCTTCCGGATTTGAAGGAAGAAGAGAAGGGAATTCAAAAAAAAATCAGTTTTTAAATATTTTGGGAGAATATTTTGAGTGAGTGTGGACTTTTAATGAAATTGCACGGAGAAACAAAAACTTTAACTTAGCAAAAAAGAATGAGATCACGAATCAAAGTTAACTGCTGACTTTTGAAGCCCTGGTGCATTTCGGTGTCGGGTGCCACTTTTTCCTTGTTGGGCCCTGCCCCCACAGGGACAGGGACTATCCCATTGGATCCAACTTTTGGAAGTTTTACCATACTAGAACTGGTTTCACATTAGGGAAATTGGTTTCTTTGGCGAAAGTGTTTAGATTGGAATATATTTTTTTGGTGTTGAGAGTGCGGACACAGTAGATAGATTGTCCAACATCTTATCTATTGGCAGGGCCAGTGTGCCTTGTTAACATCCAGATTTATAGGATAACTAGTATGCTGGTCGGTAGAATGAATGATCCAAGCTTGAGGTATTGGAGGTAACATTACAGTTCTAAGTTGAAGAGTAGTGGTGGGGCTGGCTGGCTGGCTGGCTAAGTCCCTACGCTTT
>Ga0209208_10000637_pt1 | contig 46493 bp, 43 predicted proteins | sample S1TSphfallax_3_FD_187694 | JGI IMG/M metagenome (GOLD analysis project Ga0209208, IMG submission 187694) | Host-associated microbial communities from peat moss isolated from Minnesota, USA - S1T2_Fd - Sphagnum fallax MG (SPAdes) (version 2) | ecosystem: Host-associated > Plants > Peat moss >...
GTCAGCTCTTCCACCACCCCGCTCATCACGCGCGTAAAGTAGCCCTCGCTCAGGTCCGGCGCCACCACCCCCACGCTCATGCTCTTGCTCTGACGCAGCGATCGCGCAAAGTAATTCGGACGGTAATTTAGCTTGTCCGCCGCGTCGAGCACCCGCTGACGGGTCTCCGAAGGAATCGACTTTGCCGAAGGAGAATTGTTCAGAACCAGGGAAACGGTTGTCTGCGACAGGCGCAGATACTCGGCCAGCATCTTCAGGTTGACGTGGCCTGGTTTCAGGTCCGGCTTCAACTTGGGCATTGCTCCTTTGTAACAGAAGGGTTATCGCAAAAAAAAACTTTTCAGCCGCTCGGGCAAACCGCAGCCCAGGCCGTTTCTTCCTAAGGAGTTAGCTTCGAGTCTCGGCCGCGGCTCGCTTCCCACGCCTTGGCGTACTTCCAACTCGTGTATGCCGAGTGATACAGATGAAACAGCAGCCCCTCGCGCCCATCCAGAAAGCCCAGCCGGAAGCAATAGTTCTTCACGAACGTGAGCGCCGGGTTGACCACCGTCATCGCGGCGAATTCCACGAGGCCCCGGCATGTACGCCCCTTGCGCAGCACCAGCGGCACGCTCGCCGAGCTGTAGCGATTCATGTGCTCCACATAGAGTGCTACAGTCGGGTACTGGTAATGCAGCAGATCGCCGCTCAGCTTGCCCTTCGGCCCGGCCCACTTCGGCGTGGCGTGGGGCTCAGTGTCTTCCGGCAGCCGCGCCGTTCCCTGGCGAAAGAGCCGCAGCTTGTAATCGGGATATTGCCCGCCAAAGCGCATCCAGCGCCCAAATATCCGGTTGCGCCGCGGCACCCAGTAGGCGTCGAATTCCGGCTTGCCCGCCAAAAGCGTCTGAATCGAAGCCTGCAACTCCGGCGTCAGCACCTCATCGGCGTCCAGCGAAAACACCCACTCCCCGGTGCACTTGTCGATCGCCGAATTCATCTGCGGCCCGTAGCCCTTCCAAGGCTCGGAGTGGACCTTGGCGCCAAATTCCTTCGCAATCTCGATCGTTCCGTCCGTCGAGCCCGAATCCACCAGAATCAGCTCATCGGCCCAAGCCACGCTGGGCAGAGTGCGGCGCAGATTCTCCGCTTCGTTCATGGCCAGGATGGCGATCGAAAGCTTCATCTGCCGCTCAGGCCTGAAAGTCCGAAATCAGCCGCTTGACTAGCACCGGCAGATCCTCGCCCGTCTTCGGCAGCACAAACGCACCGCCCACCAGGTCCAGCTTGAAGCTCGTGCTCAACGCCGAAATCCAAATCTGCTGCACCGGCGCATTGGGAGTGATCACGAACTTCGCCCCGGGATCCTCGAAGACCACATAGAGCGCCCCGGCATTTTCTTCCACTTCAAATCCGCCGTCGTCCTCGGCCGCGTAAAGTTCCTGCTTCAGCGCATCAATGGCCGCGTCGGCGGCCTTGCGGAATTGCACTTCGTCGATCACGATTGGCTCCGACCTTCTTTCGCAGTGTACCAATTGGAGCGGCGCGCTCCTCAAGCCCAGCCCGGTAACGGAGGGGTGTTGCTCAACTTGGTTCGCGAATCTCCGGCTTATTTCGGGAATCTTCCCTGTTTTCTCTGTCAATTCACATTCGTCTTGCGATCTCTTTACCGAAAGTGAGCCACAATGAGCACGGAAAATACCACTGCGACAGGAGAACATCTTGCTCAAACGCAAGCGAATGGAACTCTGTTATCTTGTGGCGATTCTGGCAGCCGGCCAGACGATCGTCCAGGGCGAAGCTGCCGCGGCCAATCGGCGCACCCCGCCCGACCCCGCCTATCTCGTCCGCGAAGTGGTCTACAACGAGCTTCACGATCACGAAACCCACGGCTACTGGCGCTATTGGGTCGAGCGTCACTCAGACAAGGGTACCCAACTCCATCAAACCGTGGAAACGCCCGATGGCCCAGTCGCGCGGCTTGAAGCGGCCAACGGCCAGCCCATCACCGCCGCGGCACGCGAAGAGGAAGACCGCCGGCTCCAGCGCCTGCTCACCTCTCCCAGCGAACAGGCCCAGCATCGCAAGGACTACGCCGACGACGAGCATCGCATCGGCCGCATCCTCGCTCTGCTGCCAGACGCCTTCGTCTACGAGCCGGGCGTCTACGAACCCCGCAGCGAGCAGATGCCGGAATGCGCTTGCTACCACATGCGCTTCCATCCCAATCCCAATTACCCGGCGCACTCGATCGAGGCGCGCATCTTCCACGCCATGTCCGGCGACCTGTGGGTCAGCGTGGACCAGAAGCGCCTCGTCCGACTCGACGGCAGGCTCCAGGACAACGTCGACTTCGGCTACGGCATCCTCGGCCGCCTCTTCAAAGACGGCTGGTTTCGCCTCGAGCGCACCCACGTCGGCTCTACCGATAGCGGAGCGGGCGACTGGAAGACGCAACGCCTTGAGGTCCACATGGCAGGTCGCGCCATGTTTTTCAAGACCATCTCCCGCGAAACCAGCGAAGTCCGCGGCGGCTTCGAGCCGGTCCCGGCAGGGCTGAGCCTGGCGCAGGCCGCCGCCATCGTGCGACAGTCCCGCACCGTGCCTTCGGCGCAAACGGCCGCGCTGGTAACTGCGCGTTAACCGCCCTGCTGCTGTTACGCTATCCGCATGATGCAACCGAGGCCCCAAAAAATCGCCGCCTGGTGGCACTTCGCCGTATTCCTAGGCATCATGGTGGGCATCGCCCTCATGGGTTTTCACGCACAGCAGGCCGGCCCGGCAAACGCAAGCGCCGCCCCCGCCGGCCAGTTGATCGGCCACAGCCAAGCCATCCGAAACTACCTCATCGACATCCTCGGCGACTGCGGCCTGCTCTACTGGTGCGTTGCGGGCGTCCAATGGCATCGCAGCTCCAATCTCGGCCAGGCGCTCGAAACCCTTTCGCGCGGCCGCTGGCTTACCTGGAAAAGCCTGGGGCGCGACCTGGCCATCGCCCTGCCTTTTTGGGTGATTTGGGAAGCGACGGCCTTTGGAGTCCACTGGCTGCTCGCTCTGGGAGGACCGGATACGGCGCGCTCCACGACCTCCATGCTCCCGCAAAGCTGGCTTGAGGTTCTTCTCTGGATTCTTGTCTCCCTGGTCGCCGGAGTTACAGAGGAGCTGCAAACCCGCGGCTATCTCCAACAGCAGCTATACGCCCTCAGCGGCAGCGTCGTCTTCGCCGTTTTGGCGCAGGGTCTGGTCTTCGGCGTCGGCCACAGCTACCAGGGATGGCGGCAGGTGTTCGTCATCTCGGTCCTCGGCGTTCTCTACGGCGTTCTCGCCGCATGGCGCAAGAACCTGCGCGCCAACATCATCGCCCACGCCTGGAGCGACATCTGGGAAGGATGGCTAAGAATGCCGGTCTTCCCCTGACCGGCCAATCGAATCCGCCTCGCCACTCCTGCCTGAACTGGCAAAGCGGGTGCTCACCCTCGCAACGCTTTTGTTCTTGTCGCCAGGGTGTAATGTCCCAGTCTTATCGTCCCAGCCCTATCGTCCCAACCCTATCGTCCCAGCCCTATCGTCCAAACAAGTCTTGTCATCCTGAGCGCAGCGAAGGATCCGTTTCTGCCCACGCATCGCGCTACTGCTTATTTACATCCACATAGTAAAGGTCCGCAGCCACCTGAAACGCATCCTTGCTCAGCGGCGTCGGCATCGTCTGCCAGCTCGTCGTAGGATGAATCACCTGCCAATGCCCCGGCTCGCCTACCCGCACCGGCATGGCAAAATCGCTCTCGTCCGCGTTCCACTTATACATCACGCTCCCTGGAACCACGCCAAACAATAACTCCAGCCGCGGAATCGCCCGATGACGCAGATACTGGTTGAAGATAGGAGTCAGGTTCATCCCGGAATGCGCGTTGAACCACGCGATAACATCCTCGGTAAGAATCGTCTGGTACTTGAAGCGCTGATAGAAGTCGTGAAGTAGCGCAAACCATTTCGCATCGTCGTTGACCACGCTGCGCAGCGTATTCAGCATCAGCGCGCCTTTGAAGTATTGATCCTCCGTCGGGTCGGCATTGACCCCGCGCTCGGCCAGAATCGGGCGCAGATTGTAGATCTTCGGTTTGTACCCGCTCATATACTTCAGGGCGTCTTCTTTACCCCAGCGGTACTCGACGTACAGGCTTTCGAGATACGTCGTCCAGCCCTCGTGAATCCACATATCCGCCGGGTCGGCCGCGGTAATCGAGTTGCCGAACCACTCATGCCCGCTCTCATGAATGATGATGAAATCGAAGCGCAGGCTGATCCCCACGCCCGTCCAGTCGCGGTTGTAATAGCCGTTCTTGAACCCATTGCCGTAAGTCACGGCCGTCTGGTGCTCCATTCCTGTGTATGGAGCTTCGATCAGTTTGTAACCGTCCTTCGCAAAGGGATACTCGCCGAAGTAATGGGTGTAAGCCTCGATCATTCCTTTGGCCTGCGCGAACTGCGCCTTGGCCTTGTCTAAATCTTCCGGCAGCACATAGAAATCCAGCGGAAGGTCGCCGAACTTGTCGCCAAAGTGGACATAGTTCCCAATATTCAGCGAAACGTCGTAGCTGTTGATCGGATAACTGATGTGCCAGTCCCAGCGCGTATAACCATCGCCCAGATCGGTTTTGCCCACAAACTTCCCATTTGAAACGTCGACTAAGCCGTTGGGGATGGCCACGCTCAGGTCCATCGTCTCTACCTCGTCCTTCCACTGGTCTTTCGAAGGCCACCAGGTGCTCGATCCATCGCCCTCGCATGCCGTATTGATCCAGGTGCGTCCGGCCGGGTCTTTCTTGAAGGTAATCGCACCAAACCGTCCCTCCTCGACCGGATGCCCCGAGTAATAGAAGTCAATCGAGTAGGTTTCTTCAGCGCGCAGCGTCTCGGGAAAGTCGATGAACACCGCACCCGTGTCGCGCGTGTACCGGAGCGGCTTTTCGCCGAAGAGAATCTTGTCCACCTGCAGCGTATCCAGCAGATCTATCTGGATGCGCGTCCCATCCGTGAGCATCCGGAAGCGGATCGTATTCTTCCCCGCAATCGTCTTCGCCGCCGGGTCCACGCGAATGTCCAGATGGTAGTAGAGCAGATCGTTGTTGGCGCGATACGGTCCATAAGCCCCGCGCAGCATGTCGAAGCGCGTAGGCACCGCGGCGCCAATATCGTTCGGCGCAGGCGGCCGCTTCTTTACCTCGACCGGCTTCTCGCTCGCCACGTCCTGCGCCGCGATCTGATCCGCGGTGAGGGGTTTGGCTGGCGAGGCAGTTTGGCCGGCAGTTCGGCACGAGGCGAGAGACAACGCCGCAATCGCGGACAAGAAGAACAGTTTTCGCAGGGAAAGGAGCGGAGAGGACATGGCGTTATGGTAGTGCATGCGCCGCTGTCAGAGGTAGCACCAGGATGAAGTACTCAAGCCCGTGTTCGTTGAACGCGAGTCGGAGTTGCCGGAGATCTTCGGGTAGGTTCATGCGAAATTCCCTCGAAGGCGCAGGCCGCGGCTTCCCGCACGGCTGCCCGACGTTCGCCGGGTGTGCGGGAGGCACAGTAGCGATGGACCTCGGCCTTCTGCTCGGCGTGGCTGTCGAAGCGCTCGATGGTTCTTGTGAAGGTCACAAACCGATTGTGGGAGAAACGATCGTGAAATTGATGAAAATTCCAGACGATGAGGCGGGCAGAGCTAACTCTAGTCCCTCATTCGGGCTAGTTTTCTATCGATGTGATTGTTAATCGAGCCCGCGATTGCTCTCTGAGCAAAAAATGCGGAGGTCCCTACGACGGCGACAATCAGCAGCCAAATGGCCAAACCCCCACAAGCAGCCAAATCTGTTGGGCATCGGTCCCACTCTGGATCAGGCCCACAAATCCGGCTGTTGTCCAGCACGTACCAGCGGCTTAGGATCAGAGACACGACCGCGACGGGCGGCGTTACCCATAGACTCAGGCTGGCAGGCCGTGTGGGACGAAATAGCGAAGCTAAGAACGCCAAAACCGTCGAGATAGAGAGCGCGACACCAGTCATCCAGAAAAGGCCGATGATTTCCATGCGACAGTGCCTCGGGTTGAGCTCAGAGCTGTAGATGGCCGCATCTACAAGGTATCCCACCTTAGCCACAACAGCAACGTGGCCAAGTGGGACACCCGTTTCCGTTCGTTGGTCTATTTATCGGTGAGGGCTTCGACGCCGGGGAGTTTTTTGCCTTCGAGGAATTCAAGGCTGGCTCCGCCGCCGGTGCTGACGTGGGTGATTTTGTCGGCTACGCCGGCTTGGTTGATTGCCGAAACGCTGTCGCCGCCGCCGATGATGCTGGTGGCCGCCGCGTTGTCGGCTACGGCGTGGGCGATGGCGTTGGTGCCTACGGCGAAGGCGGGGAACTCGAAGACGCCGGCGGGGCCGTTCCAGAGAATGGTGCGCGCATGCGCGACTGCGTCGGTGATGAGGGCGATGGTTTTGGGGCCGATGTCTAGTCCCTGCCAGTCTGCGGGGAAGTTTTGGCTGCTATCCCAGGGCTGGGTTTTGGCGGTGGGCGAGAAATCGTCGGCGAGGATGTTGTCTACGGGAAGCAGGAGCTTGACGCCGTTCTTTTTGGCTTTGGCGAGGGCTTCTTGGGCGATGTCGATCTTGTCTTCCTCGACTAACGATTTGCCGGTGGTGACGCCGAGCGCGCGCTGGAAGGTGTAGGCCATGCCGCCGACGACGATGAGGGTGTCTACCTTGTCGAGCAGGTTGTCGATGACGTCGATTTTGCCGCTGATCTTGCTGCCGCCGATGATGGCGACGAAGGGTTTTTCGGGGGATTCGAGGGCTTTGCCGAGGTAAGTGAGCTCCTTTTCCATGAGCAGGCCGGCGGCGGCTGGCTTCAGGAAATGCGTAATGCCCTCGGTGGAGGCGTGGGCGCGGTGGGCGCTGCCGAAGGCGTCGTTAACGTAGACCTCGGCGAGCGAGGCGAGGGCGGAGCTGAACTGCTTGTCGTTGGCTTCTTCTTCGGGGTGGAAGCGCAGGTTTTCCAGCAGCAGCACCTGCCCGGATTCGAGCTGGCGGGTGAGTTCGCTGGCCACTTCGCCGACGCAGTCTGGGGAAAAGCCGACGTTGACGTTGAGCGAGACTTCGTGGTCGAGCAGCTCGCGCAGGCGGTCGACGACGGGGCGCAGGGAGTATTTGGGATTGGGCTTGCCTTTGGGGCGGCCGAGATGGCTGGCAAGGATGACCTTGGCGCGATGCTTGAGGGCATACTCGATAGTCGGCAGCGTGGCGCGGATGCGGGTGTCATCGGTAATGGCCGTGCCGTCTTCGGTGAGGGGGACGTTGAAATCGACGCGGACGAAGACGCGCTTGTTGTTTAGATCAAGATCGCGGATGGAGAGCTTGGGCATGAAGGATTCCTTTGCTGGCGTGACTAACGGACTAAGGGACTAGGGGACTCAGGGACTACGGCGTCGAATTCAATTTCTACGCGCCAACTGGGATTGAGGAGTTGGGCCACGACGAGCATGGTGGCGGCGGGGCGGATTTCGCGGAAGAATTCGCCGTGGACGCGGCCTACGGTTTCCCAGTCGGCGGCTTGGGTGAGGTAGATACGGGTGCGAACCACGTCTACGAGCGATGCGCCGGCGCGGATGAGGACTTCTCCGGCGATTCCGATGATTACGCGGGTTTGGATTTCTACGTCGGCATCATCTGCGCCCACGGGGCCAGTGCCGGCAACATAGATATGGTTGTCAACGCGCACGGCGCGAGAGAAGCCGATAATGGGTTCGTAGGGGGACGTGCCGGAGAGGTTATTTCGAGTCATGATCTTGGGGCGCTTCCCTGGTCAATGGTGGTTGAGGCCGGAATTCAGGGGCAACAGCAGATTCCCAGGGGGAATGAGAGAAAGAAAAGCAGAAACGGGGTTGGATTTTGTGGTGTCCCACCCTTTCCAACGGAGGGAAAGGATGGGGCACACGCGTTTGTGGTCAGTCTGAGGAGAGCAACACCCGATCCTTCGCTTCGCTCAGGATGACAAGCTCAGACGCGGATTACAGGCCTTTTTCGACGAGAAAGCCAATCAGGTCGACGACGCGATTCGAGTAGCCCCACTCGTTATCGTACCAACTGAGAACTTTGACGCTGTTGCCGACGACTTTGGTCAGCTTGGCGTCGACGATCGAGGAAAGCGGGTTGCCTTTGAAGTCGGAGCTGACCAGCTCATGCTCTTCGTAGCCGAGGATGCCTTTCAGCTCGCCCTCGCTGGCGGCCTTGAAAGCGGCGTTTAGCGTGGCCGCGTCGGTGGGCTTTTCGGCAATGTAAGTCAGATCGACGATGGAGACATTGGGGGTGGGGACGCGAATGGCGAAGCCGTCCAGCTTGCCGCTGGTCTCCGGGATGACCAGTTTGAGGGCCTTGGCGGCGCCGGTGGAGCTGGGAATCATGTTGATGGCGGCGGCACGGGCGCGGCGCAGGTCCTTGTGCGGGAAGTCGAGGATGACCTGGTCGTTGGTGTAGCTGTGGATGGTGGTCATGACGCCGCTCACGAGACCGGTTGTTTCGAGGATGACCTTGACCACGGGAGCGAGGCAGTTGGTGGTGCAACTGGCATTGGAAATGACATTGTGCGCGGCCGGGTCGTATTTCGAGTCGTTGACGCCGAGGACGAGGGTGATGTCCTCATTGGTGGCGGGGGCGGAGATGATGACCTTCTTGACGGTGGTGCCGAGATGCGCCTTGGCCTTGGTGGCGTCGGTAAAGTGGCCAGTCGACTCGACGATGATTTCAGCGCCGGTCGAGGCCCAATCCAGCTTTGCGGGATCGCGCTCGGCGAAGACCTTGATGGTCTTGCCGTCGACGGTGATGGAGTCTTCGCCGGCGACGACTTGATTGGAAATATTGCCGAGAATCGAGTCGTATTTGAGAAGGTGCGCGAGCGTTGCGGGACCGGTGAGGTCGTTTACGGCGACAAACTCGATTTCCGGGTTGCCCAGAGCTGCGCGGAATACGTTGCGGCCGATGCGTCCGAAGCCGTTGATGCCAACCTTGACTGCCATGTGTGTTTCTCTCCTTGATGAGTTCGTGCGATGAGTTCCTGCGGTATGCATGTACCGTGCGTTCGTGTCTGGCATCGGCGAAGAAACGGTTGCTGGCGGAGCCTTTCACCAAACCAATCAGAGTACCACTGTTGTCAACAAGATCAAAATGAAAACCCGGCTAGAATGAGAACCGTTTTGGGGCTGAAACCGGAGTTCCCAGTTGAGCGGACGAACGGATGCCCAATTTGCGGTGCAATGGACGAGTATGATAACGATGGGTGTGATAATCGAAAATACGAGGCGGAAGTTGCCGAAAACATGAGAAGACGTTCCAAGCGAGAGCCTAACAATACGGAGTCGACCGGCAAGATCGGTCACGAGTTGCCATCCAACCAGCCCCGTCCTCTGGTTCCGAATTATCCGGACGAGTTGCCGAGGCAGGCCCAGGTGCCGCGTTCGATCGTTCCCGCGCCGCCTGTAGCGGCCAAGCCGCATCGTCACGCGCCTGCCGTTCCGTCCTACGCCACGGAAAGCCCCGAGAGTGGCCGGCTGGAGGTGGAGACGCAGCCGGATATGCCGTCGCTTCCACCGCAGGAGAATCTGGCGGTTGGACGCACGGCCGCGGATCCCAAAGGATTTGTGGTGCTGACGATCGGATTGCCGGGTTCGGGCAAGACGACGTGGTTCAAGCGCCGCGGGGTGACGCCGCTCTCGAGCGACATGCTGCGGACGATCCTCTTCGACGACATTACCGAACAGCGCTACCAGGGACTGGTCTTTTCGACGCTGCGTTCGCTGCTGCGCGCGCGGCTGATTGCGCGCATGCCGTGGAATTACGTGGACGCGACCAATCTCTCGCCGCACGAACGCCGGCAGTGGATCAAGATGGCGGCCAGCTTTGGGTATGAAGTGCAGGCGGTTTTTTTCGATGTGCCGCTCTCGGTGTGCCTGGAGCGGAACGCGAAGCGCGACCGGCCGGTGAGCGACGACGTGATGCAAAAGATGAGCGAGCGCCTGAAGCCGCCGTCGTTCGATGAGGGGTTCAGCAAGATCACGGTTGTTAGGGTGAAGGCCTCGGCTTAGTGTGAATTCGAACCCGGTACTTTGCTTTGCTCAGGATGACAAAGCAGATCTGTGGGGATGACATGAGTTCGCCCGATATCGCTGTTCCTTATGTCGAACCTTGGATGAGCGGGACGCGCTCAGATATTCCGGCGGTGGGTCGGGCTGTGCTTCACGCGCTGGATTTGGCGCTGGACGACCTGACCAAGTGGACTGAAGGGCTTGCGGACGCGGAGGTTCATGCGAGACCGCTGGGGTTGCCTTCGTTGGCGTTTCATCTGCGGCATATCGCGCGCAGTGTGGATCGGATTCTTTGCTACGCAGAAGGGAAGCAGCTTTCGGCCGAGCAGTTGGCGGCACTGAGGGCTGAGCAGACTGGTTCGGAAACGCTGGCCGGATTGCTCGCTGAAGTCGCAGTGTCGTTTTCCGATGCCGCTCGCCGGGTGCGGGCGCTGGCGACGGCGGATTTGGAGACCGCTCGCGGTGTGGGGCGAAAGCAATTGCCAACTACGATCGGCGGAGCGATGATTCATGTGGCGGATCATACGCAGCGGCATGTCGGCCAGGCGGTGACGACGGCCAAGGTGCTGGTGGCGCTGCGCGGCCAGAGATTTCCCGAATAGCTGCGACTCGATCTTCACGGAGAATTTAGTGAATTTCGGAAATCTCCGCGTCTCCCGCGGGCTACGGTTAGCATCTGAATGGAAGGCGTTTTCAAAATGCCCCAGGAGCGTTAATGCAGCCACGCGGATTTGACCAGCCTCTTTATATTCTTCCCTTCGACCATCGCGGATCGTTTGAAACCGGCATGTTTGGCTGGAAGGGTGACCTGACCGCGGAGCAGACGGCTCAGATTGCCGCCGCGAAGCAGGTAATTTACGAGGGCTTCCAGAAGGCTATCGCGGACGGCGTGGACAAGGCCAAGGCGGGAATCCTGGTGGACGAGCAGTTTGGCGCGGCGATTTTGCGCGACGCGCGGGCGCAGGGCTTCCGTTTCGCCATGTCGGCGGAAAAGAGCGGGCAGGATGAGTTCGATTTCGAATACGGCGAGGATTTTGCCGGGCATATTGAGGCGTTTCAGCCCACATTCAGCAAGGTCCTGGTGCGCTACAACCCCGGTGCGGACGCGGCCATGAACCGCGAGCAGGCGGCGCGGCTCAAGCGGCTTTCTGACTATCTTGCGGCGGCGCAGCGGAGTCTGTTCATGTTCGAACTGCTGGTTCCGGCAACAAAGGACCAGCTCGCGCAGAGCGGCGGCGACAAGAAAGCCTACGACATGGATCAGCGGCCTGGGTTGATGGTGAAGGCGATCGAAGAGCTGCAGGCAGCGGGAGTTGAGCCGGATATTTGGAAGATCGAGGGCTTGGATCGAGCCGAGGATTGCAAGAAGATCGTGGCGACGGCGCGCCAGGGCGGGCGCAATCAGGTGAGCTGCATCATCCTGGGGCGAGGCGAGGACGACGCCAAGGTCCACCAGTGGCTGACGACTGCCGCGGCGGTGCCGGGGTTCATCGGGTTCGCCGTCGGACGGACGGACTTCTGGGATCCGCTGACGAACATGCGCGCCGAGAAAATTACCCGCGAGGAAGCGATTGCGGAGATGGCGAAGCGGTATCGCGAATTTGTGGATGTGTTTGAAGGGGCGAAGGCGGGCGCTTAAGCCTCGGCGACCACCGATTCAACGATGTGGCCCATCTTTTCCTGCTTGGTTCTCAAATATTTTTCGAAGGATTCCTGGGGAACGACTTCGGCGGAGACGCGCTCGACCACGGCGATGCCGGCGGTCTCAAGCGCCGCCACTTTTTCGGGATTGTTGGTGATCAGCCGCACCGCTGAGACGCCCATGAGTTTGAGTACCTCGGCGGGCAACTCGAAGGCACGGCAGTCGGCGGCGTAGCCGAGCTCTTCGTTGGCTTCGACGGTGTCGCGTCCGTGGTCTTGCAGTTCGTAGGCACGGAGCTTGGCCATCAGGCCGATGCCGCGGCCTTCCTGCTGTTCGTAGAGCAGGATGCCTGCGCCTTCCGAGGCGATTTTGCTCAGCGCCAGTTCCAGTTGCAGGCGGCAATCGCAGCGGAGAGAGCCGAAGACGTCGCCGGTGAGGCATTGCGAATGGATGCGGACGACTGGCGGCGCGGTGTGAATGTCGCCCATGACCAGGGCAACGAGGCCTTCGACACGCTTGCCGGGCGGATTGGAAGACTGCGCGGATTCTTCGCAGCAGGGGCGCGGGACGGGCAAATGGCCTTCGAAGCCGAGAATACGGAAGTTTCCCCAGCGGGTCGGGAAATCGGCGTCGGCAACCTTTACGACTCTTTCAAGACTCATAGCTTATTTTACGGCCTCGCTCGATTGGATGATGGAGACGCGATCTCGATTCCCGGCGTCAGTTCGGCGCGATAGAGTGGATGCGTGGCCGATCATAAACTGATTCTGATTACGCTGCTGGTGAAGCTGGGGGTCGCGGCTTCGGTATCGAGCGCGCTGGCCCGGTCGCGGACCTTCCAGCGGCTGCTCTTTGCGGAGCATCGCACTGCGCGGCAAACGCTTTCGATGCTGGCGTTTTTCCTGATTCCGCTGACGCTGGGCGTGTGGGTGCGGATCACGGTCAACAATTTTCTGGCAGCGGATATTTCCTTCGAGACGGTTACGCTGTTGGGGTTGCTTCTCGGGCCAGGCTGGGCGATGCTGAGCGCGCTGGTGCTTGCCGTTCCGGCGGAATTGCGGCATGAGTATCTGGCTGCGCCATTCCTGGTGGCCGTCGGCCTGATCTCCGGCTTTTTTGGAATCTGGGTGGAGCGCGAGGAGATTTGGTCGTTTACGCCGTTTGTGGATTTGAGCTTGTATCGCTGGGTGCGGCGCAACTTGCGCCAACCGAAGTTCGACCGGCAGATTGCGCTGCTGATGCTGATTGCGGGCATGGAGATTGCGCGCGACTGGCTCGCTGCCCGCTATCCGCACCGGCTATTTGCGCTGGTGACGGATGCCTGGTGGCTGCGCGTGCTGGTGTGGCTGTGCGCGCCGATGGTGGTGGGCATCTGCCTGAAGATGTGGAATGCGCTGCGGATCGAGCTGAAGCTGGAAGAGCAAAAGCGGCTGGTGCTGGAGGCGCGCTTCGACGCTTTGCAGCGGCAGATCAATCCGCACTTTCTCTTCAACACCCTCAATTCCATCGCGTCGCTGGTGCGCTTCCGGCCGGATCTGGCGCGGGAGATGATCGTGAAGCTGGCCAATCTGCTGCGCGCGCTGCTCAAAGACCACGGCACCTACGTGCAACTGCGCGAGGAACTGAGCTTTACGGACGATTATCTGGACATTGAGGTGGTGCGCTTCGGTGCGGAGAAGCTGCGCGTGGTCAAGGAACTCGACGAGCGGACGCTGGATGTGCTGGTGCCGAGCATTCTGCTGCAGCCGCTGATTGAAAACAGCATCAAGCACGGGCTTGAACCGCGCATCCAGGGCGGAACGATCACCATCCGCAGCCGCGTGGCGGGGTCGAGCATTGTGGTGGAGGTGGAAGACGACGGGGTTGGGATGATGCACAAGCCGCCCTCGGCGCTGGAGCATCCGGGGAACGGCATTGGCATGAAGAATGTGCGCGAGCGGCTGGAGGTGCTTTACGGCAATCGCGCGCGGTTTTCGGTTGTCTCGCGGCCCGGGCGTGGGACGCTGGTTTCGATCGAGATTCCGGCGGATTTGGGGTGAAGGGCGGGCGCGGGCGGGCAGCGGGTCCTTCGCTTCGCTCAGGACGACAAACATTTGTTAAAGCGAGGAACTTTCGTTCAGCAGGGACTCATAGAACGCAATGTAGCGCGGCAGAATGCGGGTGGAGCAGAAGCGCTCTTGTGCGGTCTTGCGGGCGGCCTTGCGCATGGCCAGGTGGCGCTCGGGGTCGTTGAGCAGCGCGACGGAGGCTTCGGCCATGGCATTGACGTCGCCGACGGGAAAGAGCAGCCCGTCGACGCCGTCGGCGATCAGCTCCGGTACTCCGCCGACGCGAGTGGCAATGGCTGGAGTCTGGCAGGCCATGGCTTCGAGGGCGGCGAGGCCGAAGGACTCCATTTCACTGGGCATGAGCATCAGGTCGGCAAGGGGAAGCAATTCGTGGACGCGGTCCTGCTTGCCGAGGAAGTGGATGCGGTCGTGGATACCGAGCGAATGGGCGAGCCATTCGGCGGTGGAGCGGTCGGGTCCGTCGCCGATGAGAGCCAGGCGAGCAGGCAACTGGTTTGCAATGCGGGCGAAGATCTGTACTACGTCGGCAATGCGTTTGACGGGGCGGAAGTTCGACAGATGCATCATGAGGAATTCGTCCGGCCGGGCGAATTTGGCACGGGCCGCTGCGCGGAGTGCGGCCTGATCGTCCGCGTAGGGCTTGTAAACGTCGCAATTGACGAAGTTATGCACCACCTCGATGGTCCGTGTTATACCAAAGTTAGTTTCTGTGACTTCCTTGAGATATCCGGAGATGCTGGTAACTCCGTCGCTCTGCTGGATGGCGTAGCGGGTAATGGGCAGATAGGAGCGGTCCATGCCGACCAGCGTAATGTCGGTGCCGTGCAGAGTAGTCGCAAAGGGCAGGTGCTTGCCGCGCTCGGCGAGCATTTGGCGGGCCAGCAGGGCGCTTACCGAGTGCGGAATCGCGTAGTGAACATGCAGCAAATCCAGCAGATAATACTCGGCGACCTCGGCCATGCGCGAGGCGAGGGCAAGGTCGTAGGGCGGAAACTCGAAGAGCGGGTAATTCGAGACGGGAACCTCATGGTAGTAAATGCCGGATTCGCGACCGGTGAGGCGAAAGGGCTGCGAATAACTGATGAAGTGGACTTCATGGCCCAGCGCCGCAAGTTCGATGCCGAGTTCGGTGGCGACGACGCCGCTGCCGCCGTAAGTTGGGTAACACGTAATGCCGATGCGCATAAGCCTTCCACAAGTGGGACGCGAGGAGACTGGGTTGGGTTTCCGTCGCCGGGTGATTGCATTGCGAATTTCCGGTGAATGTGCCCGCTTCACGCCGGCACAAGATGGCCAAAATGAATCAATTCGATCTCGGGGGCAAAGCGAAGGTTTCGAATTGCCTCCAATTCCAAGGTGCGGGCGGTGAGGAGCCGTGTGCCGGCTTTAGCCAGGTCGGCATCGTTGTAGCCGGGGTGAGTCACCAATTCCCAGGTTCCCTCCGGCAGGCTGCGCAGAAAGGATTCGAGGGATGACGGGCCGAGCGTGCCGGTGGCGAGCACGCCGATGGTTCCATCCGGAGTGGCGAGTCCGGACTGCGCCATCAATTGGCGGAAGGCCGGCTCGAAGCGCTTGAGCAGGTGGACCTGAAGCCGGCGCAGCAAGGGCGCGCCCGGAGTGGCGGCGAGGCTCCAACCCGGCTCGAAAGGGTTGCGAATGGCGCAAACGCCCTGGCGCTGGGCGGCCGTGATCAACGGTTTGAGGACCAGCGGCGACATGTGCGTGTGCTTGTGGGTGTCGATATGCGTTGGCGTCAGGCCCAAAGCGCGGACGCGGGCAATCTGCGCCTCGGCCTCGGCTTCGATCTCTTCAGGATTGATGCGCTTGCGGAAGGCGTCGGAGATGAACCTGGCGAGACTGCTGCGAAAGCGGCCGGTCGATGGATCGACAAGCGTGGGCAGTTCGGATGGCGGCAGCACCGGTGTGCCGTCCACCAGAACGATGTGGCAGCCGACGCCCAGTTGGGGCAACGCGTGCGCCAGGGCGGCGGCCTCGGTGGTCGCGCCGGCCACGGCCATGAGCGTGGTCGAAGTGAGCGTGCCCGCCCGGCTGAGCTCGGCGATGGCGCGGTTGACGCCGCTGGTGAGGCCGAAGTCGTCGGCGTTGAGGATGAGTCGCTTCACTTGCCGAGTGTATCAAGCTGTCCCAGCCGGAGCGGAGTTTCAGCAGGCAGGCCAATCGCTGCTATGATAGGGGTTGGTGCCGATGCGGGCGGATAGCTCAGTTGGTTAGAGCGCCTGCCTTACAAGCAGGATGTCGGGGGTTCGAGTCCCTCTCTGCCCACCATTTTCGCATCGGATTCGAGCTGCGCCAAGACCGTCCCTAGCCAGCGGTCTTTCCAATCCCTGAACGCCCCTTATGCGGCTTGTTCGGGAAGCCCAGACTCGGCATTGAGAGATTCCAGCGACCGCCCTTCCGCCTTCACGCCCCAGATTGCCTCTGCGACGCCGGCGACAATCATCAATGCCGCTCCTACCAGATATCCATGGAACAACGGCTTCCGTGAGCAGTCGCTGAGCAGGCGTCCGAACAGGAATGGACCGCAGACCCCGCCGATCAACGTACCGAAGGCATAGAAGAAGGCGATGCTGGCAGCCCGTATCTCCTGAGGAAAGAGTTCGCTTACCGTAAGCGATGCGGAGCTCGCGGCTGAGGAACCGAAAAAGAAGACAACTGCCCACCACAGGATTTGTTCGCGTATCATCAGCCGCCCGTGCAAGAACAGCCATCCGGAGCAGAGCAGGGTAGCGCCGGAGAGCACGAACGTCGCGCAAATCATCGGCTTGCGCCCGATCGCATCGAAAGACCATCCCAGGATCAGTGGGCCGAGGAAATTGGTGACTGCAATCGGAATGAAACAATGCCCTAAATCCTGAGGACTGGCTCCGTAAAAGCGCAGCAAGACAAGCGCCAGCGAAAAGAAGACTGAGTTATAGAAAAATGCTTGTGCCGCCATCAAGAGGAGACATAGGAGCGCGCGTGACCTGTGGTGGCCGGCCATCACGCGGAAGAATCGGCGCATGGACCCTCGCGGCGCCGAGGCGGAGTTCGAAAGTTGGTTTGGCGATCGCACCAGGCCGGTCGCTCCGGCTCTGGACTCGATCTTCCGCATCTCCAGTTCGGCATCCGCTTCGCGCCCGTGGTTCAGCAGCCATCTGGGGCTTTCCGGGAGGTATCGTCGCATGAAGAGCACTACGGCTCCGAGCGGGATTCCTGAGCAGAACGCAAGGCGCCAGCCTCGCTCGATTCCAAACAACCGATCGGAAAGAAACGCAGTCGAAACGACGGAGCCCAGAATGATGCCGACCCAAAATGTGCCATTGATCCAAAGGTCCACTCTTCCGCGCAGCCGAGCTGGAACAAGCTCATCGACGGCGGAGTTGATGGCGGCGAATTCTCCGCCGATACCGGCCCCCGTGAGGGCGCGGAACAGAGAGAAGCTGAGCAGATTCCACGAAAGACCAGTCGCGGCGGTGGCGCAGAGGTAAATCAGCAGAGTCCAGCTGAAAAGTTTGCGGCGGCCGAATCGGTCCGCCAAGTGGCCGAAGTCAAGCGCTCCAGCGACTGCGCCGCCCAAATAGAGAGAAGAGCTCACTCCGAGTTGAGCGTCTGTGAAACCGAGCGTATTTCGGGACTTCAAGGCACCGGCAAGAGAGCCGCCCAGGCTGCCTTCGAGACCATCGAGCAGCCAGGTAACCGCCAGTGCCCCAATCACGCGGGTATGCCAACTGCTCCACCGCAGGCGATCGAGCCGTTCCGGAATGCTTTCAAATTTGTCTATGCGAGGCAACGATGTGGGATTCATCACGATTGGAATTCCGAGACCGCGAATGCTTGGATGCACCCGCGCCGCATCGCGAAATCCGCTCGGGTGCGGTGGAGGTCGGGCATCGGTTCCGCTGTGTCGTGGCTTGCGATCTGCCCGCCGTGAGGCTACATCGGCTCCATCCGCAACAGCTCCGCTTCAGAGCCGATAAATCCCCAGGAATTCCAGGCTTCGCCCTTGACCACGTTGCGGAAGAGCGGGATCGCCGCAGGCCTGTCGCCATGGTAGACGCGCCAGTTGCCGACACCGTAGCTGACCGTGTTGAAAGACAGCTCGCCTTCGAGATCGTCCGGCCCGGCGGGCGGCGGGGGCAATACTGCTTCCGCCGAAAGCTGGCCCTGGTAGAAACGAAGCAGGCGCAGGTAGAAGTAGAGATGCGGCTCGGTGTTCTTTACGTCCGGCGTGATGCGCTTGAGCACTTCGGCTGCCTTCGCTTCCTGGCCGTCGCGGCGCAGGGAAACGTAGAGCCAGTTCGAGCAGTCGATGAGGCTGTCGTCGGTCTTGGCTAGAGATCGCGCCTGTTCGAACGAGTCGGCGGCGGCTTTGAATTGGCCGAGGAAGTAATGCGCGAGGCCGAGGTGATAATAGGCGTCGAGCATCTCCGGCGCGAGTTTTGCCGCTTGCTCCAGATCGGTCTTGGCTTGCTCGAACTGGCGCAAGCCGAGTTCGCGATGGCCGCGCTCGAGATACAGGTCGGCATTTTGCGGGTTGAATCGCAAGCCGGCGGTGTCTGTGGCGACAGCCTCTTTATATTGGCGGCGCGCGGCTTGGGATTTCGAGAGTTTGAGGACCAGGGCGGCATTTTTCGGGGCGGCGGCCAGAGCTTTGCGCGCCTCGACAACGCCCGGATCGTCGGGAAGCGCGTAGAGTTTGCGCCCAAGGCCGGAGGTGAATTCCAGCGCGCCTTGTTGCGCCGTTAATGGAGGCGCGAGGCAGAGCAGCGCCAACGCCCAAAGCGACCTGTTCAGAAGAGCTTTGGCTGTGCTTGAATCATCGCGCATTCTCTTGGAGTTCCTCACTTGTTTTGCCAGCATAGTGTGGCCATCTTAGCGCATTGCCCGGGCGCTTCCATCGGCTCCGCAGAACCGGGCCTGATGGCCCTGATTCCCCCAGCGGATTTCAGGGGGATCAATCCCCCTGCACCCTCCAGGTGTGCCGCCTGGACATCCCCGCAAGCCGCAAGGTGAGCAATATCGCGGGAACCAGAAAGATGACCGATCCGAAGACCCACATGATGGCCGCGCCCAGCACCTGATCGTCTACGGGCGAAACGTGGAATGGGTTTGGATGATCGAGGTAGTAAACGTAGACTGGCCGTCCGCAGAAGGCGAGGAACGCCGAGAGCAGCGTGTTCACGATGTCCGCGGAAACCAGGAAGAGCAGCATGCCCCAACCCTGTGTGCGCTCGCCCGAAGGCCATGGGCGGATGACGCACCACCAGAAGAGCAGGGAAGTGAAGAGGAAGCAGAGGTGTTCGAAATCGTGCCAGTCCTCATGCTCGAGGGCAAAGTCGTAGGCGGCTGGAACGTGCCATGCGAGGAAGGCCGTGTTCATCGCGAGCCACGCTACGAGCGGCGTTGCGAGCCAGTGAAAGAAGCGCCGCAGGCCGCGCCAGCGAAGCAACGGCCACAGGGTTGAGCGTATTAGAGGGACGGGCAATCCGCGCAGCAGCGGGACCACTGGCAGGCCGTAGAGCAACAGCGGAGGAACCACGGACATGAGAAGCAAATGCTCGACCATGTGGGCGCTGAGGAGGGCATCGGCGAAACCGTCCATGGGCGAGCCGATGGCCAGCCATAACACCCCGAGACCACTTAGGAATGATGCAAGCTGAGTCCCGCCGAACTGCGCCGGGCGCGTCTTGCGGATGGCCAGCCAGCCACGCAGGTAGACTGCGGCGGTGAGCAGGATCGAGGCTGTGAGCCAGACGGGGAGCGTCCAGTCGTTGACTATGTCCCGGGCCGCTGACGACATAGTCAGTGGGTCGCCGGTTGCGCGGGGTTAGGGCTGACAGACGGAGGCATCTGGCTGGCGTTGGCAAGAGTTCGGGAAGCATCGAGGGCTGGAGCGAGATCGTGGCCGCGCAGGGTTACTAAGAACGCGACAAGCGCCTTGGTCTCCGCTGGATTGAGCGCGTTGCCGTAGGCCGGCATGTTGCCGCCGCCTTGCAGCACCTGCCGAATGATCTGGTCTTCGGTCATGCGCGCGGCAATGGCGTCGAGCGCCGGGCCGCGTTGGCCGCCAGCGCCGGCCAGCGAATGGCAGTTGCGGCATTGCTTGTTCTGGAGCACCATCGCTCCCTGGCGCTCGAGCGGCGTGCGATCGTGCAGATACTTCACTGGCACGGCATCGGCGGTCCATGCCCCCATCACCGGGCTCCAAGGAGTATAGGTGCCGAGGTGCGTGAAGATACCAAGCGAGACGGCGATCACCGAGACCATCAGCACGGCGACGGGACGGCGAGCCCAGTGGCGCTCACCTTCGGCGGAAAAGATAGGCAACAGCAACAAAAACGCGATTCCGACTACCGGCGCGACGAGCATGATGGGCGTCTCGATCGACGGCGGCAGGAACGCGAGCACGGCGTAGATCCAGAGGAAGGCGAAGTCGGGCTTGGGCGCGGTCTGGATGATCGTTGGATCGGGCTGGCCGCCCGGGCCGAAGGGTCCGAAAAAGAAGGCGCAGGCCATCACCGCGAAGAGGATCGCCGCGGCGAAGACAGCATCTTTCCAAGCCGCATCGGGAACGAAGGGAATACCGGTCTTCACGGTAAGTTCGTGGTACTCGCGCTCGTATGTGGCCTTGGTGACGATGCGTCCCGGCATGGGCCAGTCGCTCACGCCGTGCTTGAGCACCATGAAGATATGCACACCCACGCTGGCCAGCAGTAAGCCTGGAATCACAAAGACATGCAGCGTGAAGAAGCGCGAGAGCGTGGCGGCGCCAATGATCGGACCGCCGAGCACCAGGTGGACCAAAGGGGCGCCGATAACCGGCACACGGCTGGAGATGGAAGCGCCGATGCCGAGGCCCCAGTAGGCATCCTGATCGAAGCGCATCACCTGGCCGGTGAAGGCCATGCCGAGGGTCATCAAGAGCAGCAGGACGCCGACAATCCAGGTCAGTTCGCGGGGAAACTTGTAGGCCCCGAAGAGAAAGACCTGGACCATGTGCAGGATCACGATGGCGATCATGAAATCCGATCCCCACCCATGCAGCGCACGCAGATACCAACCCAAAGCGATGTTGTGATTGAGCAGGTTGAGGCTGCCCCACGCTTCGCTCGCCGAGGGACTGTAGACGAGCGCGAGCAGGACGCCGGTGACGACCTGCAGCATCAGGAGCACCGTGGCGGCGCTGCCGAAGACGTACAGCCAGCTTGCATTGTTGGCCGGCGTGGGATGCGAGGCCGCGTCCCACATAGGCTTGATGAGTCCAAGGCGAGACTCCAGCCACGCATAGCTCTTGAGTCCGGCATCGATAACGCGATCCTTTAGCTTCGCCATTTAAGATGCCTCCGTTCCGGCTGGATTGCTCGCTTCCTGAATCTGAATGAGCGGTTTGGCTTTTTCAGAACACGATGCCTGCGTGGCCAAGGTTGGCATGCCGCCGGCATGGATGGTGAGCGAGTTGCCCACTAACTTGTACTGGTACTCGAATAGTCCGCGCTCCGGTGGGCCAGATGCGCGCGAACCGTCTTCGTAGTAAGCGCCGCCGTGGCAGGGACACATGAAGAGCTTCGATTGTGCGAACCAGCGCACCGGGCAGCCGAGGTGGGCGCAGTTGATGGCGAAGACCTGAAACTGCTGCGCGGAGATGTGGCGCACCCAGCAGGCCACTTTGGCCGTTTCGCCATCGCCGAGGCGCGCCGCGGGGCTTTTGAAGTCCACCAGGCGCGTCTCGCCGACGGGGAAGTCGTCAACCGAACCGATGGTGATCCAGGCGCCGATGCCGGTCGATCGCTTCATCGTTGGCCCCAGCAGATAGCCGGCCAGCGGAACCGCCATCACCGCCCCGACGGCCGCATTGAGGAGCAAGGAAATCTTGAAGAGAAAAGTGCGCCGGGAGTGCGCGGCCGCCTTGACTTCGGGCGACGCGTTTGCGGTTTCGGATTCTCCGGGATGTGCCAAAAATTCACTCATGCTGTTTCCTTTTGCCATGCGCTTACGGATGCTGCCGATACGGTTGACCGGGTGTGGCGACGCGATGCGAGGCCAGCCACGCGATGATGTCGGTAATCTCGCTGTCGCTGAGCGGATGCGCGCCCGCGCCCCGCATGACCGAGCGCCAATCCGGCATGCCCTGCTCGGGTTTGCCGGCGATCACGATGCTGCGCAAACCCTGGTCGCTGATCAGCGCCAGATACGAGGGATCGACAATCGGCCCTGGATTGGTCTTGTCCGCGATACCCATGCCATCTGCGCCGTGGCAGCGTGCGCAGGTAGCCACGAAAGCCTTTTGCCCGTTTGCGGCGTTGCCGGGTGCGCTGGCCGCGTAAGCAGGCGGCGTTGCTCCGGCAAGCGCCGAAGGATTGCCCCATGCCTTGACCATGCCTTCGGCCAGGATGGCGATCTGCGCATCGGTCAGCATCCCTCCCGAGGATTTTGCGAATCCCGGCATGAGGGTTCCCGCGACGCCTGCGGCCGTCGCGCGCTCAATGTTGGCCTGACCGGCAACGGCAAGATACACGGGGTTGGCGAGCGAAATCGCGGCGCCATTCTTGCCCTGGTTGCCGTGGCAAGCGGCGCAGTTCTGGCCGTAGAGGGTGGCAAAATCCGTCACCTGATCCGGACGCAGAGTATCCGAATCGGACTTTGGCCTACCTGGCGCGGTCATACAACCGGTGGCGCACTCCATGACCGCCAGAGCCATCGCGCCTGCCAGAATTCCGAAGCTGAACCGGCGAAGATTCATGGTTTCGCATCCCCTTTGCCAGCGCCGTCCGCGCTGTCTTCCGGCTGGTGGGTCGGCTGGGTCAATTGCGTCAATTGATCGATATCGCCATGCAGCCCCGCGCGCACCGCAAAGGGCAAAGCCTGATACTGCGGTGTGCGCACTTTGGCATGCAGATTGACCACATAGCCGCATACCAGGCCGAAGACGATCTGGGATGGCACAAACCAGAACCAGTCGATGCGCTGGTCGAGAATGGGACTTACAATCCCCAGCGCCGAGTAGAGAATGCCAGTGAAGAGGAACGGCACCATGAAGCCCGCGGTCAAGATCGGATATTTGGGAAACATCTGGAGCATCGAACCGTAGAGCAAACCGACTAGCAGGGAAGTGACGCCATGAATGGCCATCGCGGCCAGCAGCCCCTGCCAATGGAAGGCGCTTAGAAAGGCATCGCTGGCGTTGGCCCAACTGACAAATCCGCCCGCGGCCAGCAGGTTTGTCGCGTACCAAAGACTGTGATACCGCAGCAGGCTGAATATCGCAGCGGGCACGGTCATGGCAATGCCGCCAGCGATTCCAGCCTTGATCCCGGTAGAGATGCGGAAATTCTCATACGGCTGCACTTCGCGGCGTGAAGAACTGGTTTCCGCATAGCGCAGCAGGGTGCGCTTGCTCTCGACCGCAACCACTTCAGCGCTCACGGCCACGCCCTCATGGACTTCGTGGGGCAGGACCTGGCGAAACCATCCCGCGATGCTCATCGCCGCCAGCAGCGCACCCAGCAGCCCTACCGCGATGTTGGTCACCAGACCCGCCATCGCGAGCGAAATGCCGAGCGCCATCACCATCGGCCACACCGTGGGGCGGGGAAGTTGAATTACGCCGGAATCCGAATCATTGTTATGCATCGCGTATCCTCTTGCCTTATCTGCCAAAGACGTACACCACCAGAAAAACCACCACCCAGACCGCATCCACAAAGTGCCAGTAGAGCGACAGCACCTCCAGCCGCTCGGTATGTTTCGCTGTCATCTGCCCGTTCAGACTGAAGATCAATGCCAGCGACAACATCAAAAGTCCCACGATGACATGCGAGGCGTGCAGGCCCACTAACGAGTAGAACGTGGTGCCGAAGAGATTGGTCTGGATCGTGAGGCCGTCGCGGTAGATAAGCTGGAACCACTCTTGCGCCGTGCCAGCGAGAAAGATGCCGCCGAGCAGCACCGTCAACGCCAGCCAGATGGAGCAAAGATTGCGGTTCGCTTTATGCAGCGCCGATCCCGCGAAGTGAACCGTAATGCTGCTCGACAGCAGGCAGACGGTCGAGACGATCGGCAGTTCCAGCACGTCGCGCGGCTGCGGCCCAGAGACGCTCTTGCCCAGATAGTAGACGTAGGCCACGACGAAGATGATGAAGATCGCGGCCTCGGCAACGATCAGGCAGGCCATGCCCACGATGCCGCGCGAGGGCAGCTTCCACTCTTCGGTCGTAGTCCGCGGCATGACAGCGCTTTCGCTCATGGGTTTGGTCGCTCCTCACATCTCATAGTTGCTGTCCGGGTCTTCCGGATGTTTCAAATCCCAGAGCGGCCGGCGGCTCTCGACCGTCGGGATTTGCGCGAAGTTGTACGCGGGCGGCGGAGAAGGCGTGGACCACTCCAGCGTCCAGGCATCCCATGGGTCTGGACCGGCTACCTTGCCTCTGAAGTACGACCAAATCAGGTTGTAGACGAACAGCAGGCTGGCCGCGGCCTGGAAGATCGCGCCGCTCGATACGATCATGTTCCATAAGGCCCACCCGCGGTCTGCCTCGTAGGTGTAAATCCTCCGCGGCATGCCCTCAATGCCTGGGATGTGCATGAAGTCGAAGGTGAGATGAAATCCGATGAGAAAAAGCCAGAAATGCCACTTGCCCATCCGCTCGCTCAACATGCGGCCAGACATCTTGGGATACCAATAGTAGAAGGCCGAGAAGATCATAAACAGGATGGCGCCCACCAGCACGTAGTGGAAGTGGGCCACGACGAAGTACGAGTTGCCGAGCTGCCAATCGAAGGGCGCGGCGGAAAGCATGATGCCGGTGAGCCCGGCAATCAGGAACTGAAACAGAAATCCCACCGCAAACATCATGGCCACGGTGAAATGAATCTTGCCGCCCCACAGCGTGGCCAGCCAGTTGAATATTTTGATCCCAGTCGGTACGGCGATAATCATCGTCGCAAAGGTAAAGAAGGTGTTGCCGTAGGCGCCCAGCCCGACGGTGAACATGTGGTGCGCCCACACGCTGAGGCTGATGAATCCGATGCCCACGGTGGCGGCGACCATCGCCGGATAGCCGAAGATGGCCTTGCGGGAGAATACGGGAATGATCTCGTTGGCAAAGGCGAACGCCGGCAGCACCAGAATGTAGACCTCGGGATGGCCGAATATCCAGAAAAAATGCATCCACAAGACCGCCGATCCACCTGCCTGCGTATCGAAGAAATGCGCGCCGGCGTAGCGGTCCAGCATCAACATGATTTGCGCCGCCGTCAGCGGGCTTACCGCGACGAACACCATCATCGAAGTCACCAGATAGAGCCAAACCAGCAGGGGCATCCGATTGAGCTTCATCCCAGGGCAGCGCATGCAAATGGTGGTCGCCACGATATTGAGCGCCGTTCCGATTGATCCGATGCCGCTCAATAGAAGCGCCAATGTCCAGTAGTCCGTGCTGTGACCCGGAGAAAAAGCTCGCGCTGTGAGCGGGGCGTAGGCGAACCAGCCCACGTCCGGAGCGCTGCCCGCGCCATAGAGACCGTCGCCACCCAGATAGCTGAAATAAAGCAGAATGCCGCCGAAGGCGGAGATCCAGAAGCTGAACGCGTTGAGCCGCGGAAAGGCCATATCCCGCGCGCCGATCATCAACGGGACCAGGTAATTGCCGAACCCAAACAGAATCGGCATGCCCACGAAGAAGACCATCGTCGTGCCGTGCATGGTGAACAGCCGATTGTAAGTCTGTGGGGATACGAAAGCGTTGTTTGGGACGGCCAACTGAACTCGAATCAAGAGCGCTTCAAAGCCCGCTATCACCAAAAACAGCAGCGCATAAGCGATGTACATGATTCCGATCTTCTTGTGATCGACAGTCGTCAACCAATCCTGCAACGCGTCGAAAAACAGGCGGTGCCGGGTTGCCGTCCCGCTCGTCGTCATCGGTATCGAAGTTTGCGTTGCCATCCGCTGCCTTCCTCTCTCGCTTCTACTTCAATGAAGTCAGGTACGCCGTTACCAGGTCCAGATCGCGGTCGTTCAAGTGCATCGGCGGCATCAGCGCTCCCGGCTTAAAATACGCAGGGTTATTCACAAAGGCGCGAATGTTGGCCGGTGTATTCGGCACCGCGCCGGAAGCGATCGTGGCGCGACTGCCCACATGCGTTAGATCCGGGCCGAATCTTCCGTTTGCCACCGTTCCGGCCACCGTATGGCAACTGATGCAGGCGTTGTGCTGGAAGACCGCCTCGCCTGCCGTCGCATTTGCGTCGGAAAAACTCGTCAGCGCGGGCTTCTGCTGGCGACTCACCCACGCCGCGAACTCCGCAGGCGTATCGGCATACACGCGAAGCAGCATCTTCGCGTGTTGCGCGCCGCAGTACTGCGCGCACTGCCCGAGGTACAGACCCGGAGCCTGCGGGTCGATCCACATGGTATTGACCTTGTTGGGAATCAGGTCCATCTTGCCTGCCAGCCGCGGAACCCAGAAACTATGGTCCACATCCGCCGACGACATGGTCAGGTAGCTCGGCGTCGGATGCTTTGGGTCGCTCACCGGAATATGCAGCTCGTTCGCCGTCACAATGCCCAGCTTGGGATACCGATACTCCCACCAGAACTGATGCCCGATCACCGTCACATCCAGCGCCTCCGCCGGTTTCGGTGAGGCTTCCGTTGAAAATATAACCCGTGCCGTAGCCAGAAACAGAATGACCACGATTAAAACCGGGATGACCGTCCAAGAAAGCTCGATCTGGTTGCTGCCATAAATCTGGGCCGGTTCCTGGGTTGCATCAGGACTCGCGGGCCGCGCCCGGAACCGCAGCAAAACGTAGAGCAACAGCACGGATACCACAAGGAAGATCGCCAACACGATGGCCAGGACCAGCATCGAAAGGCCAAAAATGGATTGCGCAGGGGTTGCCTGCGGAGCAAAAATACTGGTTGGCTCGTGTCCTGGAACGGATTGGATCGTACTGGCTACGCTGAGCCAAACCTGACCAGCCAACATATCTCTCCTTAAGAGTGAATGCCTGCGTCGTGGTTGTGTGGCCTCGCCGGAACGAGGGCGGAAGAAGCCAACCCCTCCGGCCAATCTTGGAAATCCGGCTGTACCGCAATCCGGTCCAGCCAACCGGCTCCCAGCAAAACCATGTCCATTCAAAGCATCGCACACCGAACTGACTGAGCATTTGATTCGATGCAAATTTGACACCGCGCGTTCCCATGCCAATTTGTAGCCGCCAATCCGCTCAAGCCATTCACGAAACCGTCGAACTTCTGATACACTCGGTAGTGTCGTCGCCAGTAGTTGCCAATGTGCATCAAGGATGTGGAACACGTTCCTCCGACTACGGCTTCCAATGAAGCGACGCAAAGGTAGAGTAGCGCCCGGCCTCCCGCGTGGCTACTTTATGTGACATATATGAGATAAACCCTCCCTCAAGAGGGGACGTAGCTCAGTTGGTTAGAGCGCTGCCCTGTCACGGCAGAGGTCGCGGGTTCGAGCCCCGTCGTCCCCGCCACTCCACCGAAAAATAATCAAGACTTTGTGGCATCAGATTAATTCCAGTGACAATCCTGTAAAAGGGTGCAGAAATTGTCATCCGCCTCCGCATCCGACACCGTCCGCGGGCGGAGCGGACGATAAGGCGGTCTCGATCCACCTCGGGGCGGCGTTCGAACCGGAGCGCGGTCTTCCTGTCCAGGAGGCAACTGTGGCTATGTCGCTTGAGGCAATCGCCGAGAACGTCGCTGGACTGTTCGACATCGGACCAGGCTTCCTACTCCTCTAGTGAGAAGGTCTTTCGTTCCCGGTCAATCAGGCCGGTGAGGTGGGCATCGCGGCTACCCTGCTGCCCATCGACGCAATCGAGGAACTCTCGATCCAGTCGCAGGCGGGCGCCGATCGCGGCGGCCGCACTTCAGGTAGCACAGCGAACGCCATTCTCAAGTCGGGAACCAACCGGATCCATGGCGACGCTTACCACCTCAACCGCAATCAGGATCTCGAGCTTGCCAACTGGTTCGACCCGTCCCAGGCCCCGTGATCCGCGATCAGGAGTTCGGCGGTACGGTGGCCGGCCACATCTAACCGGACAAGACCTTCCACTTCCTTGCATATCGGCAGCGGAAGCTCGCGGTCGGCCATGCGATTCAGGGTGCCTTTCCCTCGATCGCGTGGCCGAAAACTCTATCGCGCGGATGCACTTAACTGCTGTCCAAGGAATCGGTCCTTACCCCGCAAACGCATCGCTTCGAGAACTGCCGTGGTTGGAAGGGCAAGCGAAGGCGACGAAGTCGAATCGGGAGCGGTACACGCTCGAGTCGCGCTAGAGTGCAACGCCGGGGATGAGTTCGGACTCGCCCGCTTCCGAGCACCTTGCACATTCGTATTATGCCAATTCGCGGGTCCGTTCCAACTCGATAAACGGACGTGCCGCGCGGATCCTCCTGGCGAAGATCCGCGCGGCACTCAGGAACGCCGCCCCGCCGCACTCAACTCAGTGCGCAGTAACGCTCACCGTGGCGGACTTCGCTTCCGCGTAGTCCGTCGTCCCCGTGTAGCTTGCGTAGTAGCCGTGCGAGCCCTTCGCGATGTTGCCGATCGGATAAGTGAAGGCGCCGTTATTGCCGATCGCGGCTGTCCCGATCCAGAGGTTGTTGTCGTAGATCGTCACCGATCCCGACGGCACGCCGGAGCTCGGCGTACTCGCCGTTCCGGTAATCGCGATCGCCGCCCCGGTTGCGGGATTGTAGTTCGACGCCGCAATCTGCAGCGCCGTCGCGCCCTGCGCCGTGGTGAAGCTCTCGTTGATCGGTGCAGCGGACCTGCGTGATGACGGTGCCCACCGATCCGCATACGGGACGCTTGCTGGCGGCGCCGCGATGCGCGCGGCGGATCGCCGGAGGCCAGCCGAAGAGCCTCTCCGCGTCGGCCGACGGCAAGGTGTTTGCCATCGTCGAAGACCGCACGACGGCCGACGTCTTCGCCGCCGATCTTCGGCTGCCCGCGGCGAATCCAGAGAGTGCCAAGCTGGAGAACGTGGTCCAGGTCTCGCATAACGCCGTGGAGAGCTACCCGCACGGCTGGACGCTCCAGGACGATGCCGTGCTGTTCGAAGACAACACCGTGGGCAAGACAGCCATCTTCGAACAAAAGCTCGATGGCCCCGGCAAGCGCTCCGACGCAAAGCTGCTGGCGCAGCTTCCCAACGACGCCGTAATGCCGGAGTTCAGCCCCGACGGCGCCTGGGTGCTCCTCATGGAGCTGAGCGGCCATCCCAACCGGCCGGATGCTATCCTGCGCGTCCGTGCATCGGGAGGACCTCCGGAGCAGGTCCCCACCACGGGAACCATCGAGGAGTTCCACTGCTCCATCTCCCCCCGGCGGGAGATGCGTTCTGCGCCAGGCCGTCGGCAAGACGGACTTCGTCTACTACACGCTCGATCCGGTGAAAGGCATGGGCAAGGAACTCGCCCGGACGCCCTGGCGGCCGCGTTGCCTTCCCGGCGCTGACCTCGCGCACCAACGTGTCGTTCAAAAGTCTTTCATAGTCCAGCACTCTCACGAAGATTCCCCGGCAGCGTTCTGAAATTGCTCTACAATCTCCGCCGCCCAGGCGGATAGGGACATCGCAGTCCTGCGCGTCGTAGTACGCTGAGTTTGCTCGTTAGGACTCCCCGGAGAGGTTGCTTCTCCTCCGGTGGAAGATTGCCGGACCGGAAGTGCTGCCGAGCTCATCATCGAGCGACGATGAGCTTGTTCGCGAGATATGGCACGACGATCCAATCCGAAGCTGCTGCTGAAAAAACGCATCATCGAGGAGGACTATGCTGTACCGTCGGCTTGGCCAAGGGCCGCTTACCGTTTCGGAGATCAGCTTCGGGACCTGGCTGACTCTAGCTGGCGGCGTGGAGCGGGCGCAAGCGATTGGCTGCGTTCATGCCGCACTGGATGAGGGGATCACGCTTTTCGACACCGCCAACCAGTACGGCGCAGGGGAAGCCGAACGCTGCCTCGGCGAAGCCCTGCGCACCTCGGGACGATCCCGCGATCAGTACCTGATCGCCACCAAGCTCTTCAACCCCGTAGGCGACGAGCCGGATCGGGGCTGTTCGGCGGCGCAGGTGGCGAAGCAGCTTGACCGCTCGCTTCAGCGCCTCGGCACGGAGTACATCGACCTCTACCAGTGCCATCGCTTCGACAAAGAAACGCCCCTCGATGAGACGCTGGATGCGCTCGACCGCGCCGTGCAGTCCGGCAAAGTGCGGGCGATTGGCCTGAGCGAGTGGCCGGTCGACAAAATTATTGCCGCAGCCGAAAGCGCGGCCGCGCATGGCTGGACGCCGATGACTAGCAGCCAGCCGCAGTATTCGCTGCTGTGGCGCAAACCGGAGGCCGCTGTCTTTGCCGCGTGCAAGGAGCATGGCCTCGGCAACATCGTTTACTCGCCGCTGGCGCAGGGGGTGCTTACGGGTAAATACAAGCCGGCGCAGCCGCCGCCGGAGGGCAGCCGCGCCGCGAATCCTGCGATGAATATCACCATGGAGACGAACGGGCGGCACTTTCGCAGCGACTTTCTGCTGGCGGCCGTCGCCCAGCTCAACCCTATTGTTGCCGATCTGGGCCTAACCATGACGCAGATGGCGCTGGCCTGGGTGCTGCGCCGGGACGAGGTTTCGTCGGCAATCGTCGGCGCGTCGCGGCCGGAGCAGATTGCCGCCAGTGCCGCTGCCAGCGGAGTTGAATTGCCGGAAGAGGCGCTGGCGCGGATCGACGCGATTCTCGATGGGGTTGTGCTGCGCTGATTGCGGCAGTAGTGAGACAGTGAATTGGCAACTGTTTCCTCGCAATTTGACTCTTGAGTAAGGATAGCGGAGAGTCATGTTGTAGTTCGCAGACACTGTCTGCTAAGCCCCAGCCTGGGCACACAAGGGCTAGATCGGGTCGCCTTGGGCGACCCCTTCGTTTTAGGGCCATAGGGCGGGAGCAATTTCGCGATCCGCAAACCTTTCTCTGGGAAAGATTGTGACGGGGAACCGCTTCTTTCCAGCGTGTCCGCAGATGAGCACTCGATAGATGGGCCTCTCGGAACTTCCAAAATTCCTGATGTACGCATCCCCCGGGTTTGCTCGCCCCATCGCCTGCCAGTTGGGAACGATTCTATCCGGCGATTCGACAATGGTTCGAGCCCAGCTCAGTTCCTTTGCGCGCTGAATGTCGATCCTATTGTGGATTTGTGAAATCCGGCCCGATTCGATCTGTTCGATCGCCATTCGCCGGTTTTTGGGTTCTTTGCCGTACTTGTCGACCAGCTTAATCAGATGTACGAAATCGGTGTCGAGAAATCGGAATGGAAAGCCTTTTGGATCTACGAGATTTTTGTCGCGTAGGTTGGCCCGGTACCACTCCAGTAGTTCTGTCAAAGCTGTGATGGACAGCAACTCGGCTGTTCCCACGGCAAGCTCGTAGCGAGAGTTTCGATGTTCGGCCAAATGGAAAGTCTCGCTTTTCGAACGTTATGGATTCATGATCCCCTCCCCATGAGGGAGTTCGCAGTCGGATTGTAGCGAATCGCATTTGTCGCTTTGAGCCCCGCACCGTAGAATCAGTGAGGACCGGGTTGCGTTCGGACCCGGAGATATTTGTTAACCTTCATGAGCGAATCTTCCCCAGGCAGTCAGAGCGAACCGCAGCCAATATCGCGCGAATGGATCCAAGTCGAGCGCGCCCGGCATCCCAAGCGCCCCTATCCTATGGAACTGATCGAGCGGCTCTTCACCGACTTCAGCGAGATCCACGGCGATCGTGCCTTCGGCGACGATGAAGCCGTGGCCTGCGGCATGGCGCGCTTTCGCGGGCAGGAAGTGCTGGTGATCGGCAACCGCAAGGGCGGCTCGACCAAGGAGCGCGTCCGGCGAAACTTCGGCATGCCCAATCCCGAGGGCTACCGCAAGGCGCTGCGGGCAATGAAGATCGCCGAAAAGTTCAATCGGCCGGTGATCACGTTCATCGACCTGCCGGGTGCGTTTCCCGGTCTGGGCGCGGAGGAACGCGGCCAGGCCGAAGCCATCGCCCGCAATCTGATTGAGATGGCCAAGCTCAAGGTCCCCACAATCGCCGTCATTTCCGGTGAGGGCGGCTCCGGGGGCGCGCTGGCGCTGGCCGTCGCCGACCGGGTGCTGATCCTCGAAAACGCGCTCTATTTCGTGATTACGCCGGAAGCCTGCGCGGCGATCATGTGGCGCGACGCGGCGCACAAGGAGCGCGCGGCGGAGGCGATGAAGATCACCGCCCAGGAAGTGCGGGAGCTGGGCTGCGTGGACGACATCGTTCCCGAGCCGCCGGCCGGCGCACACGAGGATCGGGAAGCGGCGGCTGACTTGCTCGAATCCTGCCTCGCCTGGCATCTTGGGCAGTTGGTGGCCATGCCCACGGAAGAGCGCCTGGCCCAGCGGCGGACCAAATTCCGCAACATCGCCCAGTTCTACACGGAAGTTTGAGTGATGGCGCCGGAGACCAAAGCAACGACGTCCACGCTTGCCAATGCGGCGAACCAAACCAGTCCGGTCTTCGGACGCGCTCGCGCCTTTGGCCGGTTCGTCTTTGCGGGTTTGTATTTTTTTCTGGCTCGTCTCCTGGCTCAACACGGGGCGCGCGGGCTGGTGTCTCCGGATTGGACTCCGCTGGTCGAGCAGGCGATGTTTGCCTTTCTGCTGCTTTTTGGGTACGCGGGAATCGGCTTCTCGCTGGATCGTCAGCTTTCGCCGCTCAGCCAGCAGGGCTTTCCCGCGCGCCGAGGTTGGTTTGGCGAAGCCGGAATGGGCCTGGCGCTCGGCTGGGCGATCGCCGTCGCCTGCGTACTGCCCTTGGTGGTTTTTGGCGGCATTGCGATCCATCTTACGCTCACCCTCGCGTCCTTCGGATGGCTCGCGGCGGACGCGGCCTTCTTTGCCCTGGCGACCTTGGCGGCGCAGATCGCATTCCGGGGTTATCCCTTCCAATGCGCAATCAAGGCAGTCGGCGAGCTGCCCGCGGCGCTGATCCTGGCCGTGTTTTACGGCATTCTGAACGCGTCGCTTCCGGAAGCCGGCCACGCCAGCATGGCGGTCGGCATCGCCCTTGGCCTGCTGCTGGCCATGGCGTACCTGCGCACCCGCGCTCTGTGGCTGCCGTGGGGATTGCAGTTCGGGTGGGCGGCGTCGCGCGCGCTGCTCTTTGGCCTTCCGGTGATGGGCGTCAGCAGCCACTCGCCGGTGGTGCAGGGCGATCCTCTCTCGCCCTACTGGATGAGCGGCGGCGATTTCGGGCTGGATGGGAGTTGGATTGCATTCGCCGTCCTCTTGCTGACGATGCCGTTCGTCTACAGAGCAACCCGCGACCTGAACTTCGTCCATAACGCGCCAGTGCTCGAGCCGGGGGGAATTCCGGTGGACCTGGACGCGGCCGCCAAGCGCCAGCATGAGGCGGCGACGCGGCCAGACGCGCCGGAAGTGAAGCCGCTGGTCCAGATTCTGCCGGCATTGGCACCCGCGCTTGAGCCGCCCGATCCGGAGCCCGACCGCATTGTCGAGCCGGGCGATACCCCGGCATAGTCGATCCCAAAGGTGCCCTTTTCGTATCGTATGGGACGATTTTTGCCGGAATGGAACGCATTGTGTCAACGATCTTGCGCATTCCCCTTGATTGGCGCTAACCTTTGGCGCAAAGTGAAGGCAACAGCAGGAGGAGCGGTATGGAGCGGCGTGATTGCATCCGGGTTGGCAGTTTGTTCTCCAAGGGCTTGTTCCTGATCGCTCTCACCGCGGGTTGCAGCGTCGGAGCGACCGGGCAAAGCCAGATTATTCTGGTCAATACGGCCCCGGCCGACGGCTCGACCCACTCCATCGACCGCCGTTATGCGCAGATCGAGCCGACCCATGTGGCGCTCCAATCCGAGCCGCTCGACGCTCGCGGCCATCAGGACATTCTTCGCACCCTGACCGCCGAACAGGGCTTCGCCATGCGCCCGTTTCCGCGCGGCAAGAAGGGAATCTTCATCGCCGCCAACGGCAAGCTCACGCCGGCGGGTGAGAAATATGTGGCCGAGGTCACCGAGCAGGGTCTCTCCGTCAAGCCAGGCGAGCGCGTGGTGCTCTCGAACGTGCGCATCGATAAAGACCGTCTTATCTTCGACTTGAACGGCGGGCCGGAGCGGAAGCATGAATTTCTGCGCCACATTCAGGTGGGCGTTGGCAGTCCCAATATGTCGTCGCCTGTCGTGCAGGATCCTGGGCAGGAGCCGACTGGCGCGCGCCTCACGCTGACCTTCGATAAATTTGTGCCGGATGTGACGCCGGCTCAGGTGAAGGCGCTGCTGGCTCCGCTCATCTCGTTCGATATGAAGACGCCGGTGCAGGCGTATACCGATACGCTGCCGCCGAAGCTGAAGGAAGCGATTCTCAACCATCGCGTGATGGTGGGGATGAGCACGGAGATGGTGCTTTTCGCGATGGGCCAGCCGGAGAACAAATCGCGCGAGATTGAGGGGCAAATGCCCTTTGAGGAATGGATTTACGGCCATCCGCCGCAGGATGTGCAGTTTGTGCGCATCAACGGCAACCGCGTGATTCGCGTGGAGTTAGCCAAAGTTGGCCAGCCCCTTGAAGTCTTTACCAAGAACGAGGTGGAGGGCCTGATGACCACCGACGGCAAGCCGGTTGTCGCGGACGCTACCTTGCACGATACCCGCACGGTGCAGTTGGGCGATGTGCATCGCGATCCGGATCGTCAGGCGCCCGCCGCTCCGCCCACGCTGCGCGCCCCGGGCGAAAAGCTACCGACAGACGAAGAAAACGCGAAGCAGAACGCCGCGAATCGCACCGGGACGATGAAACCGGTGATATTTCCCAAGGACACGACCAAGGAGCCGGCCAGGACGGTTCCGGCGCACCCCGCCCCCGCGCCGCCGGACGATACGCCTTCAGAGGCGGCGAAGCCTGAGGCGACGAAGCCGCAGACGGCCAAGCCCGAACCGTCCCAGCCCGAGCCGTCCCAGCCAGACCAGTCTCTCCCAAACCAGTCTCTTCCAAACCAGGCGAAGCCGGACCAGCCGGGCGATTTGAAACCTGTCGCGCCTCAGAACTTCACTTCGCAGCCGATGCCGTCGCCGGAGTAGCCCAGGGCGCTGCGCAATCGGCGGGAGACGGAGCGCAATCCTTGCGTCGCACTGCGCAATCTTTATTGCGCGTTTCGCAATCCTTGCGTCGCACTGCGCGATCCGTGCAAGCATGAGCCTCGCTGATCTGCCAAAGCGCTTCGTCTGTTGTAAACTGACAGGAGCGAGTCGACTGTTCCTTCCGGAATAGCCCATCCCAAAAGGTAGCTGACCAGACTCCCCGAGCGAGAGCCCGAGGGCGAAAGACGGGCACGGAAAACAGGGCCGCGACGTTGAAGCCGGGTGCTCTTTTGGCCTGTGAGCAGAGACAATTTTCAAGGAGAGAAATCAGGATCCATGGCCAAAATTGCAAAAACAGGCGACCGCAAGAAAGCAATGGACACGTCGAAATCGACCGACTGTCCCAAATGCGCTAAACCCACCCGCATCGTGAAGCGGGTGAAAGACCGCGAGCGCGGCATTCCCGGCGGAGTTTACATTTCCTGCTCGGTTTGCGAGTTTTACGAAAAGCTCTAGCATTTAAGCGACGAACGACGAAACGCCCGGCTGATTGGCCGGGCGTTTTGCCGTTTGGGGGGAGGGCATGGCGAAAAACTGATTTATTGGCTTACGAGCTGGGCGTGGCGGGCTACCGTCGCCGGGGCGTTGACTACCTGCTTGAAGGTTGGCGACTGGGAGGCGGCATGGGAGCTGTCGCCCAGGTAATAGGCGGTGAGTTCGTGCGTTCCCGGTGCGAGTTTGGTGAGGTTGAAGCTAGCCGCGCCGGCGGCGAGACTCGCGATGGCGAGCACGGTCTGGCCCTCTTTGAGTACGACTTTGCCGGTTGGCGCGGGGCCGGATGCTTTGTTGGCGGGCGCGACTTGGGCGTTGAGAGCAACCGATTGGCCGGAGATTGCCGGGTTGGTTTTAGAAGCCAGGGTAACCGCCGGTTTTGCTGCGACGCTGGTTCCGGTCAGGGTTGCGGTGACTGTGCCCGCTGTGGTGAGGTTGGATAGCGTGGCTGTAGGCGAGCCGGCTGCCAGGGGTTTGAAGGTGACGCTGACGGAACAACTAGCTCCGGGGGCGAGACTTGCGGTGCAGTTGTTGGTTTCGCTGAAGTCGGTTGAGTTCGCTCCGCCGAAGGCGAAGCCGCCGACGTTGAAACCCAGTCCGCCGATGTTGGACAGCTTGAGCACTTGAGCGGCGGAGGCGCTGCCGACCGTGGTCGAAGGGAAAGTGAGCGTTGTCGGGGAGAAGACGGGTGTAGCGGGGAGCGCACCGGAGCCGGATACTGCCGCAGACACTGTCCCGGCGGAGGTGACGACCTGGAATGTAGCGGCGAACGGACCGGCGGCCGTGGGTGAAAAGCCGATTCCGAAGGTGCAAGAGGCACCGGCTGCGAGGGACGCGCCGCAGGTGGTGACTGCGGAAAAGCTGCCGCCGACGAAGCCAATGGAGGTAATGGTGAGGGGCAGGCCTCCATGATTCGCGAGAGTGATGGTCTGGAGGGCGCTGTGGCTTCCGCTGATTGTGGTCGGGAATGTAAGCGATGTTGGGGAAAGCGCGGGTGCGGCGGCGGTGGCTCCCATTCCGCTGAGCAGGATGGTGTTGCTGCCGGAAGCCGAGCTATCGAGCAGCGTGAGGACGGCGCTGCGAGTGCCAACGGCGCCGGGGGTGAAGATTATCCCGATCAGGCAGCTTTGGCCTGGATATAAGAGGCTGGTGAAGTCGCAACTGGTCGAGTTGGGATCGATGGCGAAGTCGGAGGTGTTGCCGGAGGTGAAGGCTTCGTGGGTGAAAGTGAGGCCGTCGTTGCCGGTGTTCGAGAGCAGGATGGTTTGCGCCGGGGAGTGGGAGCCGGTCAGTTGTGCCGGGAAGCTGAGCGCGCCGTTGGCTCCGATTTTGCGGACGAGGCCGATGGCTTGGGGCAAGTGAAGGATCGCGGGTTCCGATTTGTCTTCGCGGGCGTTGGTGCCGGAAGTTACCTGTTCAATCGCGGTGGTGTAGACGTTGCCTTGAGAATCGACGGCGATGCCGGTGGGCGCCCATAGATTGGCGCTTGTGGCCGGACCGCCGTCGCCGGTGTAGCCCGTGCTGCCGTTGCCGGCTACGGTGTGGATGATGCCGGTGAGGGCGTCGATGCGGCGGATGCGGTTGTTTCCCGTGTCGGTGAAGTAGAAGTTGCCGGCTGAATCGAAGGCGAAGCCCTGCACGCTATTGCTGATTTGAGCGCCTGTGGCCAGACCGCCGTCGCCGCTGAAGCCGCAGTTGCGGGTTCCGGCGACAACCCAGGTTTGTTCACCGGTCGGGGAGCCCAGGCTAAGAGCCGAATTCTGACCAATAATGTAGCAATTGTTCCCTACGCCCGTGGTAAGGCCAGAAACGTACTCCCATGCGTAGTAGAGATTGTCGTTGGCGTCGACGGCGATGGGAAAGTTCAGCGATGCATCAGCGAGGTCCGACCCGAGAGGAAAAAGGCCGCCGTCTTCTTGTTCATAGAGGAAGAAGCCAGCCGGTAATCCTCCGGTCGTTATACTTTCAAGGCCGAGGAAGATATTCAGGGAGGGGTCAATGGCGATGCCGACCGGCGCAGGAATGGAATACGAATCACCACTGCACGGAGCCTCTTGTGTGCATGGGCTCGAAAGCAAGGGTGCCGTGCCGCCGCCGACGGCGCGCTCAGTTAAGCCGAAAAGGTTGACATATACGACGAGCTGGTCGCCGCTATCGGTGAACAATACGTCGCCAAAGGTGTCGGTAGCCAGGTCATAGGGCTGATTGAGCTTGAAAGACGTGCCTGGGCCCGAGGTAACACCGGCGAGGCTGGCCGTGCCTCCGCCGGCGAGGGTTTGCATGGTGCCGCCGGAATCCTGGTAGCGGATGAGATTGTTGCCGGTGTCGGCGATGTAGAGGTTGTCTCCGCCGTCGATGGCGAGGCCCTGGGGTGCGAGCAGAATGCCGGTCCCGGCGGAGACGGTGCTGGGCAGCGTTTCGATTTGCGCGGGAATGAAGCTGAGGATGGGGCCGGTAGCGTCACCGCCGGTGGGCACGATGAATGGCGTGAGCGAGGCGGAGTGGGAGACGACGAGCTTGCCGGTGCGATGGCCGGGGCCTTGCGGTGCGAAGACGACTTCGACTGAGCAGGAGTCGTTGGCGAGGTAGGCGTGGCCGGCCGTGCAAGTGCCTCCGGAGACGTGGAAGTCGGCGGTGGCCTGGATGCCGGTTACCGTGGTGGCCTGGTGGAAGTTGAGGGTGAAGACTTCCGGCTGCGAAGAGTCATTGACGCGGATTTTGCCGAAGGCGCGGTAGTTTTCGGCTTCTGCGGCGAGGGCCGGGGCTCGGGCTGCGAGTTTTGCGGCGGCAGGCTCGGGTTCGCCGGTATGGGCCAGCGTGACGATTGCCGGCTGGTCCGGATGGGCGGCTTGGGTCTGGATGGGGCTGGCGGACGCGGTTGCCAACAACGCCAGGGCGGCGGCAAATATCCCCATGGGGGCTGGTTTGGACTTGCGGTGCGGGGCTTGCATGAGGGCATCTCCTGGGATTCGCATGGGGTTGGGTAGAGCGGGTGACGATCGGCAGCGGCTTTCTCCCGGAGCGGGCGGAAGTGCAACCCTTGCCGCAGGTACGAGGCATGGTGCTGGGCGCGGGAAAGGCGTTTCAGGGAAAACGGACGGGGGGTGCAGGGGGACACGTCGCGCTTGGGACCGTAGCAATTTCCAGCGATTTTGGCTGCGGACTACCTTAGAGCGCGCGGGGAGTGCGCGTCCAATCAAAGATTCTCAATATTTCTCAAAGGCGATTTGAGGAGTGCAAAGCGCGCCGGGGGCGGGGCGCGTCGCTATTCCCCGAGCATCAGACGCTGAATTTTGTAGGCTTTGCCGGTCATGGGGTCGCAACTGACGATTGCGGCGCACATTTTGGGGTTCCCTGTCGCGGCTTCGAATTTGCCGGGCATTCCGGTGAGGAAGCGGGTGAGGACCAGCTCCTTTTCGACGCCGATGACCGAGTCGTAGGGGCCGCTCATGCCGACGTCGGTCTGGTAGGCTGTGCCGCCCGGCAGCACGCGCTCGTCGGCTGTAGGAATATGAGTATGCGTGCCCAGAACCGCCGTCACGCGCCCGTCCAGATGCCAGCCCATGGCCACCTTTTCGCTGGTCGCCTCGGCGTGGAAATCCACCAGAATGACCTTGGCCTTAATCCCCTCCAGCAGCTTGCCCGCCGCATGGAACGGATCGTTGGTCCCGTTCAGGAAGACCCTCCCCATCAGGTTGATGACCGCATACGGCGTACCGATATTTTCGCCATCCTGAATCACGCCCTCATAGACGCCAAATCCCGGCAAGCCATGCTGCAAGTTGGATGGGCGCAAAACCCGCCGCGCCCGCTCATGCGAATCCATTGGAACCGACTTCAGGTAGTCGATCAGCTCGCGCTTGTCCCAGACGTGGTTGCCGGTGGTGATGACGTCGGCACCCCAGTCGAAGAGCTCCTCGGCGAGCGCGGGAGTGATGCCGAAGCCGCCGGCGGCGTTTTCGCCGTTGATGACGGTGAGGTCGATCTGGTGGCTCTCGCGGACGTGGCCCAGGTGTTCGCGGACAATGCGGCGGCCGGCCGAGCCGAAGACGTCGCCTACGAAGAGGATTTTCATGGGCGCTCCGGGGGAGTTGAGGGACTAAGGGACTTAGGGACTGAGGGACTGGGTGCGCGGGGACTAAGGGACTTAGGGACTGAGGGACTGGGTGCGCGGGGACTAAGGGACTTAGGGACTGAGGGACTGTACGGGGGGTGACTGGGTGAATTAGGACCTTCGGGACTTTGGGACTGAGGATGATTTGGGCGAAGCGATTTCATCAGGGCTCCGAGAAGACGCCCCACATCTTTACACAACCCTTCGGCCGAGTCGAGGTTGGACGGTGTGCCGAACCCAAGGGCTTTTGCGATTACGATTTGCGTCTCCAATTCCGAGCAGGAACCTCTTGCATGGCCGACAAACTGAACGTACTCTCCTTTGGTGGATCGTCCGTAGCCTTCGGAGATATTGCTTGCGACTGAGACCGCAGATGTACGCATCTGGCTTGTCAGCCCAAACTTCTCTGCGTCAGGAAAGTTTGCGGTTAGCTTATAAATGTCAATGGTTAGCTGAATGGCACGTTGCCAAACAATCAGATCTCGAAATGACTGTCCCATCTAACCCCCCTGATTTGCCAGCCGCTCTGCCTTCCGTCCCTTAGTCCCTTAGTCCCTAAGTCCCTGCATCTTCAGTCCCTTTTTCCGGACGCATGAGCGGGAAGAGGATGACGTCGCGGATGGATTTGCTGCCGGTCAGCAGCATGGTTAGGCGGTCGATGCCGATGCCTTCGCCAGCGGTGGGAGGGAGGCCATAGGCCAGGGCGCGGACGTAGTCTTCATCCATTTGATGGGCTTCGTCGTCGCCGCTGGCGCGCTGGGCTAGCTGGTCTTCGAAGCGCTTCTTTTGTTCGAGCGGATCGTTCAGCTCGCTGAAGGCGTTGCCGACTTCGAAGCCGCCGATGAAGAATTCGAAGCGTTCGACGTGGGCTGGGTCGTCGGGCTTGGCTTTGGAGAGTGGGGAGACTTCGGTTGGGTAGTCGTAGATGATTGTGGGCTGGAAGAGGTTGGGCTCGGCAAGAGCCTCGAAAAGTGCATAAGTGGTTTTGCCAGCAGAACCCGACTTTTGGTTTTCAGCCTGTATTAAGCTCAGCGTCCCTGACAACCGAATGAGGCTCCTGTTCTCTTCGTACTGTTCAGGAATTAGGGGATCATTGAGATAGATGTTTCGTTGCAGTTCGCCTATCATTTGGCCAATCAGTGAGTCGAGGGCGGTCGAGGTGCTAAAATCCGCGTCCTGAGGCAGTTGGCCGCACTTCTCAGGCATAAAGCAGCGGATAGCCTCTACCATCGACAGCCGCTGCCAGTTCGCCAGATCGATGATCTTCCCGTTCGGATCTACGCGCGGGATCGGATTGCCATGCTCATCCTTCTCACCGGAAGGAAGCACCGTCGTTCCGTTCACCTCAATCGCAACCTTCTTGATGAGCTCTTCCGTGAGGTCAATCATGTCGGTGAAGTTGGCGTAGGCCTGATAGAACTCGAGCATGGTGAACTCGGGGTTATGCTGGGTGCTTACGCCTTCATTGCGGAAGTTGCGATTGATCTCGTACACGCGATCCAGGCCGCCGACGACTAATCGCTTGAGGTACAGCTCAGGTGCGATGCGCAAGTATAAGTCCACGTCGAGGGCGTTGTGGTGGGTGGTGAAGGGACGCGCCGCCGCGCCGCCGGCGATGGGCTGCATCATCGGCGTTTCGACTTCGAGATAGCCGCGGTCGTCGAAGAATTTGCGGACGGCTTTGAGGATTTTGGCGCGCTTGACGAAGACTTCGCGGGCGTCGAGATTCGTGAACAGGTCCACATACCGCTGGCGGTAGCGCAGTTCGACGTCGGAGAGGCCGTGGAATTTTTCCGGGAGGGCGAGCATGGCCTTGGCGAGGAAGGTGAGCGTCTCGACGTGGATGGTCAGCTCGCCGGTGCGGGTGCGGAAGAGGTAGCCTGTGACGCCGATGTGGTCGCCCATGTCGAGGAGCTTGTAGAGGGCGTAGCCTTGCTCGCCGACGGCGTCCTGGCGGACGTAAATCTGGAGGCGCTGGCCGCCTTGCTGGAGGGTGGCGAAGCCGGCTTTGCCCTGGGCGCGGATGGCCATGATTCTGCCTGCGATGACCACGTCGATGTGCTGCACTGGCTGCTCGGGGGTGCCGTTCAGCTCTTCGGCTGGCACTTCGCCCCATTGCGCGCGCACCTCGGGGATGGTGTGCGTGGCGCGGTACTGGTTGGGGTACTTTTGCTGCCCCAGCTTCTCGATTTCGTCCAGCTTTTGCTGGCGGAGCGCAAAGAGATTGCGTTCAAATTCGGACTCAAACACTGCGATTTCCTCGTGACTTTTCATAACCGGTTGGAAGAGCCGAAATCGAACCGGCCGGATGGATCAAAGGTCCCGCAGGGGTTAATGCCCGGTCGATCCGGCTGTTTTGGCCGGCACGGCTGAAGTCGTGCCCTTTCACAAAGCTCTTGGATTCCTGAGTTTTTCGACAAGTCTCTCAAGCGGATGCGTAAGGGTCAGTATACCGGTTGGCTGGCCGGATGCTATAACCGGGTAGATGGCTTACAACCCTCCCAATCCGGATGCGAAGCCGCGGCCTGCGACTGGGGCGGGGAAGCGCGGCGGGGCGGTGCACAGCCTGGTGCAGGCGGAGCAACTGATGCAGATTGCCATGGTGCTGCCCTGCGCGCTGCTGATTGGATGGGGCGCGGGTTGGCTTGTCGACCATTGGCTGCATAGCCACTGGGGCGTGGTGGTTGGCCTCATGCTGGGGATTGTCGCGGGCATGGTGAGCGCGATCCGAATGGCGGTGGCGGCCATGAATTCGGTTTCCGGGAAGGGGTGACGATGACGGGAGAAGAGAGAACGCCCGCGGCGCATCCCATTGCCGACTTTACCTACACCGATTTTACGGCTCTGCTGCGGCGGGCGGTGCGGATTACGGTTGGCGCTGGCGTGGCCGTTTCGCTGGCGCTTTGGGTTTGGCAGGGTTGGCGGACTGCGGCGTTGTTTGCGGTCGGGGCGGCGCTTTCCGTGGCCAGCATTTACGAGTGGGGGCGGCTGTTCCGCTTTGTCAACGCGCGGATGGACGGGGCAAGATCCTCTGGTTTGGGAACCGGCCTGGTGGTGGCGCTGTTTCTGTTGCGGCTTACGGTATTTGCTGTGGTGATTTATGGTAGCCTGAAGTGTTTCCACACGGCGGATTCCGGTTCGCCCATCGCATTGCTTTGCGGACTTGGCTTGGCGCTTGCTGGGCTCGTCTGGGAGGCGATGCGGGTGTTGCGCGGCTGACTGCGCCGCTGCGGCACGGCTGGCGTGGATATTTTGGAAGTAAGGAAGACTTCACACACATGCCTCACTCGCTTGCATGGACACAATTGCTGAATGGAATGTTTGGCGGCCCGCTCACCGCGTTGCTCCAGTCGATGGGGATCTTCGTCCGACACCCGGGCGCGCCGATCACAGACGCCTTTGCGCTTGAGTTTCTGATCGCACTGGTCATGCTCGCCTTCTTTGTCGCGGTGCGGCTCACGCTAAGCGTGGAAAAGCCGGCACCGGTGCAGCAGTTTGCGGAGATGATTCACGAGTTTGTGGGCGGACAGGCGGAGCAGATCATCGGTCACGGCTACGAGGAGTTTCAGAGCTTCGTGACGATTATTTTTCTCTTCATTCTGAGCTGCAATCTGATTGGTCTGATTCCGGGAATCAACTCGCCGACGGAGTTGGAAGTGGTGACGCTGGCCTTGGCCGTGGCGACGTTTCTCTACTACAACTACTACGGCTTCAAGGCGAACGGATTGGGCGGCTATCTGAAGCAGTTCGCGGGTCCGATCTGGCAGCTTTCCCCGCTATTGTTTCCGATTGAGTTGATCTCTCACTTCGCGCGCATCATGTCGCTCTCGGTTCGTCTCTATGCCAATATGTTCGCGGGCGGGCTGGTGACGCTGGTGTTTTTCTCGCTGATACCGATCGGAGTTCCGGTTATTTTCTTGGGATTGCATCTGCTGGTTTCTGTGATTCAGGCGTTTGTTTTCATGCTGCTAGTGATGATCTATCTCTCGCTGGCGGTTTCGCACGACCACTAGAGTGTGGAGTGTGAGGTGTGAAAAGCGGATATAAGTTTCCCACTCAGCACTCACACTGTCGTTAAGGATTCCGCCGGGGAGCGCTTCCGCCCTGGAACTACGGAAGATTGCGAGCGTGAGGGGGCCAGTTCGGTGAGCCTCAACCACCCACTGGCGATCCATTTTGTGAAGCTGGAAGACTTAAGGAGAAACAAATGCGGAAAGTTCAACATCTTCTCATGGCGCTTTCGGTGCTGTTTATGGCCGTTCCCGCCTTCGCGCAGAGCGGTTCGGGTGTGGTCGACCTGGCTCCGATCGGCATTGGCATCGGTCTCGCTCTGGCTGCCGGTCTTTGCGGCCTGGGTCAGGGTAAGGCGACGGCGAGCGCTGTTGAGGCGCTGGCGCGGAACCCTGGGGCGCGTCCTGGCATCTTCATTTTTCTGATGCTGGGTCTGGCGTTCATCGAGTCCCTCACGCTCTTCACGCTGGTCATCATCTTCCTGAAGATCAAGTAACCGGTAGATCGATCGTCTGGCTCCCAAGAAGCGTCCCTTGCGCTCTTTTCGAGGGCAAGGGATGCTTTTCAGTTCTCTGCGGGCTTCGCCGACTCGTCGCAGTGCGAGCTTATTCCAACGCGAAAAATTATTTTGCAGTCGAGGCTCCAACCACTTGACATCGGGCAGCCGATGGGTGTTTTCTTATGGCATTGTTTCATGTCCCCAAATGCTGAATCGTAGAACCGTTTCAGCTCCGTTGACTACGTTGAGGATGCGGCGAATTCGGGTGCGGAAATTCGGCTGGTAACGCTATTCCAGTTTGGGAATTGCCGAATGTATGGGATTTTTCCGGAACGAAGAGCCGGAAAACCGCGCCAAATCTGAAGCAAACCTCCGACAGGCACACGACAATTTAGTCGGGCCTGGACGTTTCGGGTTGGTCGATAGATTTGGGGGGATCGTGGTCAAGCGCTCTTTCGACATTGCCTTTTCGGCTCTTTTGCTGCTGCTTGCCTTGCCGGTTCTTGCGCTTGCGGCGCTACTTATCCGCCTGACGTCTCCCGGTCCGGTCCTGTTTCGCCAGACGCGGATGGGCCGTGGATTCAAGACCTTTGAGATTCTTAAGCTGCGAACGATGGCTCATGCGGAGGCAGGCCTGCCTTATACGTTTGGCCCGGATCCGCGGATCACGCCGATCGGCGTCTTATTGCGTCGTACCAAGATCGATGAATTGCCGCAGCTTTGGAATGTTCTGCGCGGGCAGATGAGTCTGGTGGGGCCGCGCCCGGTGCTTCCGGAACTGACGTACGAGTTTCGCGAGGAGTACGTTTTTTTGTTGCAAGCCCGCCCGGGCCTCACCGATCCAGCCTCGCTGAAATACAGCCAGGAAGCGCGTTTGTTGGCGCGGACTCGGGATCCGATGCGCTTCTTCAAGACTGTCGTTACCCCGGACAAAGTTCGTATTTCGTTTGAATACATGAGCCGGGCGACAGCGTGGACAGATTTGAAGACGATCGCCATGACTGTAGTGATTTGCTGTTTCCCATCCACGAGCCGGCTTTACGGCGAGCTTCCGGAGGTCGAGAACGAACGAGTGCGCGAGATACGGCAGCCGAGGCGGTCCGAAAAGAGGGCCGGGTCTCAAGTCGATGGAAGCATCTTTTCTCACGGATTTGCGCATATTGAGGCCGGCATGGAACAAAGGGAAAAAATGGGACAAATGGAGCAAGGCGCCCAAGCGGCGCCTGTGCCGTGGATTCGTCTGCCGAAGCCGGATTTCGCGCCACAATCCGCGCCCTCCGGCAGTAAAGGGCGCGCAAACCTCCTTTAGCAACCCGGGCTAAGCGGCTAGCATGGAAAGCAGAGTTTTTAAGATGCCTCCAACTAGCCTCTATTTGCCGGAAATGTTGCTCGCCGGGGACACGGTCCACACGGGCGTGGGCCTGTTGGTGGACGCGGGCGGGTGGGTTGCCGGTTTGGTCGACCGGGATCGCGTTCCTGAGGGCGCCAAGTTGGTGCCCATGCCGGGGAAAGCATTGCTGCCTGGGTTGGCAAACGCCCATTCGCACACGTTTCAGCGGCTCTTTCGCGGACGGGCGGAAGGACGCGAGGCGGGCGGCGATACCTTCTGGACGTGGCGGGAGCCGATGTATCGCGCGGCCAGCTTCGTTTCTCCCGAGCAGCTTTACGACGTTGCCCGCGCGACCTTCCTGGAAATGGCTCAGGCCGGGATCACGGTAGCCGGCGAGTTTCACTACCTGCATCGGGACCGGGAGGGTTACGCGTACGACGATCCGAATTTGCTCAGCCATCAGGTCATTGCGGCGGCGCAGTCGGTCGGCCTGCGCATTTGCCTGCTGCGCGCGTCGTACTTCCGGGCGGGCTTTGAACGCGCGCCGCATCCTGGCCAGCGCCGCTTCTATGAGACCTTGCCGCAGTATTTGCGCAATCTGGAGGAACTTCAGGCGAAGTATATTGGCGTGGGCGAGGTGACCGTGGGCGCGGCTCCGCACAGCATCCGCGCCGTTCCGCTGGAGCCGATGCGCGAGATTGCGGGTGCAGCGAACGCGCTGTGGGCGATGCCGCTGCACATGCATATCTCGGAGCAAGTCGCAGAAAACGAGGCTTGCGAGGCGGAATACGGCGCTACACCGGTAAACCTGTTGGCGCAAAACGGCATTTTGTCGCCGAAGACCACTCTGGTACACGCGATTCACCTTACGGAGGCGGAGTTTGCCGCTGTCGCCGCGGCCGGCTCGACGATTTGCTCTTGCCCGACGACGGAGCGCAATCTCGGCGACGGAATTTTCCCGGCCGACACGGCCGCGCGTCTGGGCATTCCGGTAGCGTTCGGAAGCGACAGTCAGGCGCAGATCGACATTCTGGAAGATGCGCGGC
>Ga0209208_10000638_pt1 | contig 46485 bp, 38 predicted proteins | sample S1TSphfallax_3_FD_187694 | JGI IMG/M metagenome (GOLD analysis project Ga0209208, IMG submission 187694) | Host-associated microbial communities from peat moss isolated from Minnesota, USA - S1T2_Fd - Sphagnum fallax MG (SPAdes) (version 2) | ecosystem: Host-associated > Plants > Peat moss >...
GCTACCATAGTTGTCTTTGGTTCCTTACATTTTCTAATTAATGCCATGAAAAAAGAGGAAAGAGAGAACAATTGACAAAGAGGGACAAACAAAGACAGAAAAAAAATTGCAATTGGGGGGCCTTCAAGAAACAAGAAAGAAGGGTTCCAACTCCATTTCGATATAAAATGGCCTTATTGGTAATCCAATTATAGTTTTGTTAGGGGGATTAGTTATAAATCTACTTTCTAGATTTTCATGGCACGGTGGGACATTTGAAAGCAACCACTTTCTAGAACAATGGAGGAAGATAATGATAACAACACCAGCATCAATAGGCAACAAGACAACAAAGGTGCAGAGGCTAAAGGAAGATGGGTTTTGTATTTTTTGTATTTTCTTTTATTTGGGTTTTTGTTTTGTTGTGGGTCCTTTTTATGACAACATTTTTGTCAAGCTTAAAAAATATATATCACCAAAAATCTAGTCATTACTTACAAATTAAACACAATATAAGGTTTCTATTACAAAGAGTGAGACTTTTCCACAATCTTGGTTTTTCTTGGTTTTCATCACAATCCTAAAAAAATAACAAAGGAAGGAAAAAAAAATGTTGTAAGTGTGAACATATCAATAGCTAATGGCTAGTCATTCACCAATAATATGTTTTTATTAAAAGCAAAATATTGAGTTTTGGGTGTTTTTTTGTTAATGAAGGTGGGTGTTACATTAGTTGGGTAGTCCAAAAAATAAAAGAGTAGAAGTTTATGGGCCCTTAATTATTGCAGAATAGTTTTTTTATAAAAGTGTACATGTTGTGTTAAACCTAGTAAAATAAGGATGATGGTGTAAAAGGTTATGGCAAAATTAAAGTTCAATTATTTTTTGAAACAAGTTTTGTTTGTTTGTGACATTTCATTATCTTTTTCCATTTGATTGATATAGTCTTATGTGATTGGTTTTATATGTTTGAAATTACCGTGTTGAAATAGGCAATTTTTAAAACATGGACCTATTCGCAATTGCACAAATAGGTCCCCACTCTAATATTTTGGTATTATAGTGTTTAGGTCTTGTTGAATTCAATAGATTAATGTTTGTGACACTCAAGCCTATCGCAAAATTAAGGTTTGGCCTTGGCATAATGCCTTAGCAAAAGACTCCTTGGAAAGTTTCCTATTTTTTTCCTTTCATTTTGTTTCGTATTGTGTGACTAGCTTTGTAGATTTAAGATTATTTTGTAGTGGTAGGTAATCTTTAAAAAATGGGGCCCGTGTTCATAGTAGACTTCCTACCTCATGGGCACTAAACGTCCCATGTCCCCCAACTCATCATGTCTCATTGAACCTCATAGTTCCCAATGCCCATTTGCCTCATCATGTGCCACCGCCAACCTATCTTCCACCTCATCCCCCACTAAAATTGCAAACCACCCATTAGTTACCCCTTTGATTCTAACAAATCACACACCACCTATTAGTTCCCCCTACTAGCCCCCAACCCTTCATGTGAATATGGGGTCCCAACTTTACACTTTCCTAAACCCTTTTGATCATGCACACTTAAGACATTTTCCCCTACTCACTCTATTGGTCCCTATACTTGGCCATGATCATAACCCCCAACCTACCCCCATTTCTTCAACATGCCTTCAACTTCCACCTAAAGTCTTGTGCCCAAGGTATGGACGTTAATTTATTAATTGAGGGCTAGTTCGTCATTAACATTTTGATTAGACATCTAATTCATCCAATCCAAACCCTTGTGATCATCTCAGCTCAATACCTTCCTTTATTCCCACCCCACTTGCATCAACTTGGACATGGGTTTCAACATTTGATGTCCTCATGTCCTTTCATTTAAGCCTTTGCCATCTTCGATTATATAACCGCATTCCCACCACTTTATGGCGTGATGTACAAATGACATTTTGTTTTTCATTGGATAAGCTAACACATGACCTATACAATGTGGCAACTTGACAGTTGTTCCTCCTACTACCCCAATGGTGTCTCATTTTGCCCCTTTGTGGTGGGGCAATAGGGCATAAGGAAACATGGATTTGGCTTAAGCACTTTGTAGCAGGCGATTAAAAACTCTTGTAGGAGGAGTTTTTTTTGTGAGGCCAAGTTTTGTTGGCTAGTTCAAGCTCAATTTTTTTCCCCCAACTTGATCTTCCAATTCATAAATGCTTACTCCATAGTTTAGCCTTTGGGTGCACAATGGAATACTCTCATGTAACTCATGCTTTGACACCATTTTCTCCCACACCCACCTTAGTTTTCACCACATTACACCCCAAATCAAATGGTTTTTTTTCACTTTTCCTTGAAGATTACAACTACACCAAGACCTTAAGCTTTTTTCTAATTCCTTCAAATTGGCATTCCACACATACCACATTTATTGTGAAGTGGTCTTTTTGGGATGGTTTTTGAACATTTTTGAAATTGTTTTCACCCTATAGATTTAGCAAATGGATTCCCTCAATTGTTCCAACTTTGTTTTCATATTGCATAGGGTCACATTCCACCCCAAATTGCGCATGTCCTTGGAGCAGCCTACCTTTTAGCCATGACCAAACCTTCAGGTGGAGTTCATCCCATTGTAGTAGAAAAAACATTGTATCAACTCACAAGCCATGCTTTATGCTTTCAATTCAATGAAGCTTTTGTGACACATTTTTCCCCACACTAATTTGGAGTTGTAACTAAGGGTGGTTGTGAAGTAGTAATCCACAACATCAAGTGCACCTTGGACTTTCACCTGGATTAGGTTATTCTTCAGTTGGACGTGGCAAACACCTTCAATTCAGTGTCACAAAGGGCCATATTTCAAAAACTTCGTACAAAAAGTGGGGACATCATATAACTCATCCCCTTTGTTCATGCATTTTATGCAATTGAATCTCTTCTGTTTTATAGTCATTGTAATTGTGAAGGTGATGTCACAATCATCCCATCTGCCATGGGGATTCATCAAGGTGATTCTTTGGGGTGGCACTATTTATTTTAGCCCATTTTAGGGCTTTACATTTTATAATTAATCATTTCCCCTCTTGTCTATTTCCATCCATAATAGTTGACATTCACATCATAGGTCCCCCCTTCATTATATCATCTTCATATGAACATTTCCATTATGGAATGTTCACCAAACTCTGTGTGATAGGTTTTTCTATCCAAGTTCAGAAATGTGTAACATGGTCACCCTTTGGCCTGCCACCAAACTTCAACACCCCATCCCAGTTACCACCCATCCGAAGGAATTAGTGTCTTGGGGATTCTGTTGCGCACCTTAACTTTCACATCATCCTTCATCAAAGATGCCTCGTTAGAGAATGCTCAACATGTGGACCTTCTCCCTAGAATGGGTGATGTTTAGGTAACCTTTGGAATTTTAACTCGTTATTTCATGCAATGCCCATCGTATTTTTTACAATGCACACTTCCATTTTCCACCTTCATGTGGGCCATACCAACATAGCCATGTCTGGTAGTGTTAATTTTTAAGAGCTCAGGGATCAGGGATATTCGAATGTGGTAATGTTATTAGGGGTTTTTAACAACTTCATGTTAAAATAAGGAGTGATGAATGCACATGGTTGTGTGGGGGAGTTGTTTTCTTTTTTGAAATACAACATTGGTGAATAAGGTGTTGGGTTAGTTTTTTTCTTCAACAAAAGTTGGTAAACCATTATTTTAGAACCTCAATGGCATAATTAGGGGTGAGAAATCTCTAGATGGTTAAGGGTAGAAGCAGACACTAAAATTCATGGTGTACAACAAAACATTGGTCTTGTTCTAATATTTAATGGGTAGCAAGGATGTTTGAGATTGATGAAGCAAGTGAGGGGGTGTCAATGAAAGATGCAATAGAGATAGAACAATCTTCAAGTTTTATAAGCATAAGATTAATTCGAAACAATTTAAAAATTAAATAAACAAGGGGATAGGGTGGCCATGGCAACATGACTTTCATAATGAATGAAACATTTATTTAAATTATGGATAAGCTCAACAAGGAGTTGTAATTACATGTTGAATCTTGGGCTATGCCACAATGATAGTTCATAATTGCAGGAAATCTATGATGCGTTGAATGGTGCGAACTAAATAATCCGCCTTGTTATTAAAAGGTAATTGACAAATATGGCCACGCAACCAATGATAGTGTCAAACGCTGGGAATTGAAGACCATGCAAAGATGGAGGTGTTTTTAGTTTCGTAATAACCTTTACAGACGGTTTTAGGTTCATCATTAGAAGCGTGTTCAACTTACAACAAAATCACCAGGGTGCGAGAGTTCGAAGAAATAAGATAATATTAAGCTTAAAGGGGATTGATTTCAAAACGGGCACACACCTCTTGTGATTCAGGGTCTTCATCACGAAGATGTTTACGTCAACATCAAATCTAAAGATGAATCCGAAGATGGTTCTTCATTCACTTATGGAGCTTGAGGTTCATAAGACGTGGCCATATGTGGCGCTATAATTTCAAGGAAAAAAAAAAAATTCAATCAAAATCAAATCGACAATGAATGTGCGGAAGACTTGTGACATCAAAATGCACGGTTGTAATTTATAGGTCAAGGAAAAAAGAGGAAATGTGTAAGTAACGACCTAGAACCATGGTAAAGTAAAAACTTAAGATCAAAGGAAAAAATGAAGGTTAAATCAAATTTGTTGGGGGGAAAATGAGAGAGGTGAAAAGGAGCTTCTCCTTCTCTTCCATTGACCACTAAACATTGGAACCTTCTTTTACTCCTTCCATTGGCCACCAAACATTGGAACCTTTTCCTTCTCCTTCCATTGGCCACCGAATTGGGATCTTCCTTCACTTCTTTCCTTTTATTTAAAAGGGCAAATTCGGATCATTTGGAGTTTTTCTTTCCGAACATAATTTTCAACTCGAATCTTGAGAAGATTTGTTCCCACAACCTTTTTTGGTAGGAGAAGAATGTTTAGTCTTGGTAAATGATAGAAAGAAGGAAAATAGATTGGATGTTTGTAGTAGTTTTGAAAGAAAGGAAGTGAGTAGGGATAAGGTTGGGGGCTTGAAATCTTAAAGAAATTTTACAAACACTTTCGGGTTTAGTAGCACAACTTCTTATTGGTTTGGGTGCAGAACTTAAGATTTGATAGCAAAACGCGCCTTGTAATTAGTTTTCTAATGAGTTAAGGCAAGCCATATTTGAATAACATATGTGTTAGGAATAATATTTCAAGTGACCGGTGGTTTGTAGCCAAGTTGAACTTCCCACTTCCGTAAAACCTTCTCGGGTTTAGTTTCATTACTTATTATTAGTTTCGATGCAGAACTTAAGCAAGTTGCTTTGTAGTCAGCTTTCTAATAAGTTAAAACAAGCGATATTTGAATAAATATGTGTTAGGAATAATATTTCAAGTGACTAGTGGTTTGTAGCCAAGTTGAACTTCCCACTTCCATAAAACCCTCTCGGGTTTGGTAGCATTACTTATTATTGGTTTAGCTATAGAGCTTAGGATTTGGTAGCAAATTGCGCCTTGTAGTTAACTTTCTAAGGAACTAAAGCAAGCCATATTTGAATAACATATGTGTTAATAATAATATTTCAAGTGACTAGTGGTCTGCAGCCAAGTTAAACTTCCCACTTCCGTAAAACCTTCTCGGGTTTGGTAGCATTACTTATTATAGGTTTAGTTGCAGAACTTAAGATTTGATAGGAAGGTGCGCCTCATAATTAACTTTCTAATGAGCTAAGGCAAATCAAATTTGAATAACATATATGTTAGGAATAATATTTCAAGTGACTGGTGGTTTGCAACCAAGTTGAATGTGGTGTTGAACCCTTAAAAGTTAGTTTAAATGAATGATAATTTAACATAAAATTCTAGGGTTTGGAGTATTGGAGCTTGGAAAACATATCTATCAATTCTAAATTGTAAATGATGCATAGGAGGCAAGTTACTTGGTTCAATTACAAACGTAATTTAACATCTAGAAATACATTTGCATTTTTCTTTCACCAGTGACATATGTACTTTCAAGTATAGTCACTTCATAGAAACAAGAGTAGAGGGATAGAAAGTCACTGCAAACTTCACAAAGTCATTTATTTCCTTTGATTCCTCCTTCTTTCAAATTTTTGGACACCTTTTGGGTCCATGATCCTTTGATAGTCCATAAGGACTTTTTGCTCCTAAACAAACCTCCTTCCTAATAATTTTCAATGGTGTCGGTTTCATATCGACATCCACCATCACCCTAACAACTTATTTGGGGAGTTGGGTCTTTATCACTTTAATCATAGTTATTAGGTTTATAGTTGATCAACCTCCCTTCCTTTTTGAAGCTTTAGCACAAGTTGATAATAACACATTTCCTTTCTAGCAACATTTCAAGGCGACATGTGATCTTCTACCACCCCCAGCCCATGCATGTTTTCCTCCATTTAAAAAATTCATTAAGCAACAAATGGTTCAATTTCAAGAGTCCATCTTGAAGTGTTTGCACCATCATACGTTTTTAAACATGTTTTCTAACAAAATATCTGAAACCCATCATGCCTGAATTTTATTATGTTCTGACCCAAGGGTGGGCGTTTAGCTTACAATTCGACTAGTCTTCCTAACCTTTCAATTACCTTCCCCAATTTTTTTCCACAACATTGTACCTGATTTGGACTACCCCATCCTTCAATTGTAAGCATCTTCGATGTGTCTGCACACATCCCATTGACCCTATGGGTATCCACCTCTTACATTGTGCTCCTGGCAATGAATGCATTGGAACCCATGATGTAATTTGCAACACCTTTGCCACCATTGCATGAAATGCTAGCTTCCACGTGGGACGAAAATAATTACATGTGCTTCCTTCAACCACATTCAATTTTTCTTGTTGATGAATTGACATTGTGCTTACCAAAAATGACGTTCGCACCTTAGCCGATGTTGTCATTGGTGACCCAACATAAGCAGATTTACTTTTCCAATCTAACACAATTCAAGGATTTGCCACCTTCGATGCAGCTCAAGCCAAGGAAAAGAATTATCGCAACTAACACCCCACTAATCAATTCCTCCCTTTAACAATTGAGGTATTTGGTTGCTTACACAAACATGCCGATATGTTTTTACACAATTGTGCCAATGCCATTTGGAGCTTGAAAGGGTTGGAAATCCCTCATCTTTCTACTTTGTTCACTTTTTTTTGTTAAAAGTTTTGATCACATTACAAAGGATGTAAACATCCTCCATCTTAAGTCAGGTGATAGTTGTAGGCTTAACTATTTCCCAACTTCCACCCCTTCAAAACACACCTCCCATCACCCTGACCGATCTATTGCAAGCCATCAGTTTTTGACATATAAATATGGCCGACCTACCACAAGTGGTTGGTTATGGACATGGAGAGATTTTCCCACCTACTTTGAGCTAACTTGACGTCTTGTCACTTTTCCTTTTTCCTTAATTTTACTCCTTTGTACATTTTTCTAATCTATGGTGTGTTTTTTAATAAAGCTCTACAAGACTTTGATGAATATGATGCCTTGGATGAAATGATGCAAAGTTGTCACACCTGCAATAATTCTATTAATAAGTTATGTTGTGAAACCTACCTTCAGTCAAAACTTTTGATGCCTTGCAACACATTGCTTTCATATTTTTGCCATTGAACATAAAAATAATGTGAATATGAATATGATGGCTCACTAGTATAGTGCCTTTGGGGTCCCTAGGATCACCAAAAGCTCCAGGGTTCAAACCTGGTGGGATGGGTGAAACTTATGCCAGCTCTCTGTAAATGAGCTTGACTTTGGTGTACCAATAGCTTGTCAAGCTGTGTTTTGTAGAAGCAAGATGTGTTATTTTGCTTCAAAAGGAAAAAAAAACTTCATGCAACAAGGTCCATACACATCTCTCAACTTCTCCACATCTTTAGCATGGCATTGATTTTCCTTAAGCTCTAGGAAATTTCTTGCTGGTTAAAATCTTAGACTCCTGACAAACTTTGTCCATCCAAAGAACTTCATACATAGGCTGTAACTGAACATGGCTAGCACCCCTTGGTTATAGGGAGTTTTCAACCATAATGCAATCACATTGCCCCTAATGCGCAGCCTTAAGGCCTGTAAGGCCTCTGTTTGGGGGTAATACACTCATAAGGTGCCTTGACAACAGGTGTTTAAAGTTTGTTTTTTTGTCGATTTCACATGGTAAGCTTCACATTTGGGGTGTTATGGTTGTAAGTTGTAAGCTCTCCACACCCTTACTGACCCTCTGCACAGGAAGCTTACAAGAATGACACTCTATTCTGTAGTTAACTACCTCAGCAGAAATTCACTTTATTGTTTTGGGGACCTTCCCAACCAGAATTTGTGTAACATCTGTTTGGAAGGAGGATGTTTTGTTTTGGTGGCAAAGAAACCTTGTAATGTTGATCTGAATCAATCTCAGCCACATAACTCACAAAAGGTCCTCATTTGTTAGGTCGAGGAATGCTCTACTGTCAAGCCATTACATCCTAGTCTTCAAGCTTCATGCTCAGCTTCCAGAGCATAATGCCCTAGTAGCAGGGCCTTCCCCGAGGAATGCTCTACTGTCAAGCCATTACATCCTAGTCTTCAAGCTTCATGCTCAGCTTCCAGAGCATAATGCCCTAGTAGCAGGGCCTTCCCCTATTCGTAATATACGAGTGGATGCCCCCAAATTAAAATTTTGAACTTTTGAATGGCACTATTTTTGCACAAGGCTAACTCAGAGTTAGTACTGTATTACCTTTACCATTCTTGCATCTTCTTTGATGATTGTTTTTTTTGTTTTTTCACTTTGGCAAAAAAAAAATTTAATTTCCTGATTTTCCTATAGTCGATATGGGAAAAAGAAATGCCATGTAATTTTGCACTACTTAGGCACACAGCACCACCAAGCTTTAAGGCAGGTAATCAATATTCATGTCAAAGAAATTTCTAGAACTTTTGGCTGATTTTTAGAAAATCAGAATTTATTGAAAATAATTAAATTATTGCTGGAATGGTGAAGGTACTACAATATTTGCAAGGTTTCAAGAATTCAAGAGTATCATAAGGTCTCAAGAATTTATGAGACTCTAACTTTTTTTTCTTTTTATTATCATCTCAGGTCATTGTTCCCATGAAAACTTGGGAAAGCACTAAACCTTAAACCTCAAGTTCTAAAACCCCCAATTTTTAAGTGAATCTTGGAAAAAGCCCACAAAAAATCATCTTCAACAGTGGGAGCTGAAAACCCGAGCCCACAAAATGTGCAATGTAAGAACATGATAGGAATATCTATGACATCATTGCAGAGGAAACACCCACCACAATTCTTTAAAGGTGGCTGTTTCATCTCTGTTCCAACAAAACCCAAAACTCACAGACAAGAAGATTGTGGTCATAATCTCTCCAAGATTTTGAACATAGTCAATCTCCTCATAGCTGATCTCTCTCTCTCTCTCTCTCCCTCTCTCTCTCTCTCTCTCTCTCGCATGACAAATTCAGTTGCAAACATACCCAAAGCAGTACAGAATGTTGTACTACCATAAGTGTTTTTCTCAAGCTTTGAGAACAAATGGGTTTCAAGTTTTTCTTCACATCGATGTTTGCAGGATAAGGGCACTACAGAAGGTCTGGCTACTGAGGTTTAATATTGGAAGTAGGAAAGAACACAAAAAGAGGGTTTTGGAATAGATCTTACAAGACATACTCCAAATTGACATTGCTGGAGCACACTTGTGCACAGTCTTAGGCTCTACTTTTGCTTGAACACCATCTTGTGTGCAATTGTGAATGTGACCCAAACAGATAGGTAAGAAACAATTAAGCAATTACAGCAAAAAAGATAGCTGTAGTTCTCGTGCACTATTCGTCATCACAAGTTCAAGATTAGGAGCCACTTGGTTTGGGTGAATTGCAGTAGCTCTGATCCCTGTTTGTTTCTCCCTCTCTTGGCATTCTTCTCCTAACATGCATAGGTTTCTACATGTGGCTTTGAGATGTGTAGTGGGAGACTGGTTGCAGTGACCATATGTGCATGCACCCTACCAGCATTGAAATTACAGCCAAGGTGAGACTTTTTGTTGTTGGATTTGGATTCAAAATGCTCTTTGGCACTATTGTGGCCTCCATTGGGGACAGATAGCCCACTCTCATATGCTACTGAATCACGATGCCATAGTGATCCAAGTTAGATGCATGATATTGGGTACATTTCTCTCAAGAGTAAATGTGCCTAAGAGGCTATCTATAAGCCCTGAGGCCTACCTGAGTGTCAAAATTTGAGCTACTTTCTGAAATTTGGTCCCTTCTCTCAATTTGGTAGATTTTTGGACAGGGTCAGCCAATAATGCTGGAAGCCTTCATCAGAAACCTATTCCTAGCTGGTTTCTGAACAGTAATTTGGATATAGTTTGTTTTGGTGTAAGAATCAACCCTTCTGATAAATCAATTAGGCCTGTATTGCAAAATCCAAATAAATGTAAGCACTAGATGCAGCATCGCTCAATAGTGGGTTTCAAGGTTGCCAACACATCCTTGTGGAGCTGCAATTGATTCACCTGCTGACAGCCCAGGTGGAGGCTGCTAAGCTGTAGTTGACATGTCTTCCTTCTGCTCTGCAATGATAACTCCTGTATGTGCCTCAGACATGATCATATGCATCAAACTCCAAAACCAAACAACATAACTCAGCTGCATTACTCACCATGACTGTATCATCTGTGCAGACAGCAGGACACAAGCTGTGCAGCCATTTCATATAACAGCTTGGAGCCAAATTTCAAACAGATCCTTCTCATCTTCAAGGACAAATTCCCAAGCTTTTCTCAAGCTTTCAGAATGAACAGGTTTCCAGGTTTTCTTCAGATTGATGTTTGCAGATAAGGGCACTGCAGAAGGTCAGGCTACCAAGGTTTGATATTGAAAGTATGAAAGAAGACAAAAAGAGGGTTTTCTGGATCATACAAGCCATACTCCTAATCAACAGTTGCTGCAGCAAACTTGTGCAGAGTCTTAGGCTCTACTTGTGCACAAACACCATCTCGTGTGCAATTGTGACTGTGAACCAAACATCTAGATAGGTAAGAAACAATCAAGCAATTGCAGCAAGAAAGATGGCTGTCATTCTCATGCAACAAGAGTTGCAATATTACTTATCTCATGATTCGCACAGCGAGAGCTGCACTGATGTGATTATACTCCAGACATGGTGCAATAATCCTAATCATAGTGCCCAGCATGCTAAGAGCACAAATGTTCTGAAGCTTTCTGAAACCTAAATGTCCTTCATGTCTGGAGCTTCACCTTTCAGCTACAGCTTGTATGCAGATGGCAAACTACCACTGCAATGTGCTACTAAGTTTTATCTATATACCAAAATTGTGTTAATCACATTTAGTGAATCGGTTTGTCATTTTCTGTCTCTTTCTCTATCTCTTTTTCTATGCTTTCTGAGGCCTCGTCTTTCTTGTGCTGTTCCTTTTCTTGGTAGTAGAGCCGCTCAGCCTCGGGCATCGATTTCATTATCAAGCGGACTCTGGTGGAGATATCATCGATTTTGTCGTACAAAATTTCGTTGGTGAACATACCTGACAGAATGAATCGAATTGTTTCCCGGCTCTCGTACAGCGGCAATAGGATGATCACTAATGACCCAACTGTTCCCCAAATAATCGCAATCGAAGCCCAGAATGCAAAGTATCCCTCTGAGAATACCTTTGCTGGGAGTGCAAAGATGGGCCAAATAATTGCAATGAGGATTGTGAAAGCCACACCCCACCTGATGATCCAGGTCCTTGCATGCTTCAGCTTAGTCTCATTGAATTCCTCCTCTGGGACATCAATATTTGCACGATCTACCATTGTGATGTGACGAGTGGATACCCAGTCATAATTTTGTGGTGATAGGTAGCTAATAATCGCATGAATGGCGCCACCAGATAGTATCGACACTAAGTTACCAGCAAGCATTGGTGCATTTCTGCCAGTGGTATCGAGGGTCACACGCCCATACTCAACCTTGGTGACAACAAGCCATGTTGTGATGCCCAGAAGCATGCCAGCAATGGCTCCAGTCATTGCACCTTTGGCATTTGCTTTGTTCCACAGAAGAAGAAAGGCAACAGGCATGACCGCTGAGCCGATGAAGATTCCCATGGCCAAATACATCCAGCCAAGTGACACACCTGCTTTATTGAGTAGAATGGCTAATACACCCATGAAACATCCAAACAGGAACACGACACTCCTTGACACAATCAAAATCTGTTTGCCATTGGCCTTCGGGTTGATGTAAGTGCGGTAGATGTCATACGTGCAGAGTGATGATACTGCAATCAGCTCAGATGATCCTGCAGAGGTCACAGCCCTGCCATCACATGTACAAACTCTTTAGCTTTTGTCCTTGAATGTCTCCAGTGACTCAAACAAATAAGGTCTTCTGCTTTCCCCCGAAGTGATAACCATCTATAGAACCCAAGAGGAAGAAATCCGAGAGACAGAGAGAGAGGTATGAGATTCTTACATAAAGAGCATTGTAAGGAGAAGGACGCCACCAAACTTTCCCATGAGAGCTATGGCAGTTGCAGGAGGAACTAGGCCACGTCCAGCCTCAGCTGTTGTTAGGGGAAGATCAAGTGCCAATGATCCTAAACCCAATGATGTTGCAAGAGAGAAAGGCACGGCAAACCACACCAAACCACCAAGCAAGTACCCTTTGTGTGTTGATGATGGCCTGGCAGCTATGGCACTCACCCAATATCCCTGAAGTTCCAAAGAGAAAGTCCGTGAGCTAAATTTTTTTTCTGGAGCTTGAAAATTGAGTCCAAACAGCCTAGGCAATGAAAAAAAATGAAGAAAAGGAAACCAGAAAAAAAGGCTCCCAAGCTCTTGCAGGATTCAGGGGAAAACTCACATTATCAACAAACACAGTTCCAAAGTTTCCAACAATGTTGATGATTCCAAAAACTAGGCCGCCGGTGCTCATCATGGTGAGGTAAGAGCCACCATTATTCCCACTCACAGGCCCACATGCCTGAGTAGGATGGTTAATAGGCGATGTGCAATCACGGGACTTACTGGCCACCTCTGCAAGCTTGGCGTACACATCCTTGGGACTCCCCAGTTTTGGACTTGCCACATACACCAAATATACAAAGACGACAAGCACCACATGCACTGTTTTCCATACCAGCAACCCCCATGATCAACCCACCACAATTGAATCTCCCCATGTTACAACCAAACCCAGAAGCACAAAGAACAATACTTCTTTGTTGGTGAACATGCTCAGGGCAACATTTGAGGAAGCTTGAGGTGAAGAAAAGCATACCAATAACAGAGTGAAGGTAGCTGGCCAGAAATGTGGCTTTGAGACCTCCATGCAGGGTGTAAACAATAACTCCCAGTGGAATTAAGAAGCTAGCCGCATACAGATTCATGCCTGTCAGAGCATTTACGACAGCAGAGCCACCTAGTAAAAGCATGGCAGTCACTATAATGTTTGTCAAGAAGCAGAAACACAAAAACACCATGTGTGCATGGAATCCCCATCTTGCTTTGACAATTTCACAGATTGTGTGCGCGCCAGGTGCCTTCCTCTTGATCTCAATGGCCAACACTCCAAACAATAACACCTGCACAGCAGAAATCAACCACACAACGAATACTCAGTTACAGTTTTAGAAAACAGCAAACCCCAAAAGACTTCAACAGAAGTTCAATCAGATTTTCTCGAACAAAGGAGAAGATGTGAATTGTACTTGAATGGTTGCACCACTGGCATACCAAAAGGGCCCACTCACACCATACTGCCATGCCACATTTGAGCTTTGCAAGATTGTGGCAGCCCATGTCCACTGCAATTAAGATGCTCCCACAGAGTCAGAATTGGATTTTTTAGGGTGATGTCAACAGATATCAATCATCAAAAATCACAACGTTTGGTGCTAAAAAAAGACATGGTCCCTGAGTTTCGGAGCCTCAGAGTTTGTGAACCCCAGCAACACACCTGAGAAACAATGACACTAGCAATAAGACCAGTCTTGATGTTCCGGCCAGCTGTGTTGAACCATTCAGAATTGTGTCTGGATCCCACATACTTCTTCTCCAACCACACCTGTTTGTTGTTGTAGTCACAAAACAAACATTTTACATTAGACTTTTGCAAAGAGTTTTCCAGGGGGGTTCTCACTGACTAAGCTCTCCACAAGCCAAGATTCATGAAAAGGGAGAGAGTCTGAATTTTTCAGCTGCAATTTATTTTGTTCCTTGCTCAATTTCCTTCCCAAGTTTTCTAAGGTCTTTCTCAGTCTGGCTTACACAAAATAGAGGTTGTCGTTAGCCAAGTTTCGCAGTTTTTTTGGAGAACAAGTTCAAGTGTTTTGGGCTCTCAGTCTCACCAGGAAGGAAGTGGCCAAGGCGAAGATGGCACCGAAACCCAACACAACAGCATACCCAACTCCCTGGTTCAGCACTGGCTTCCCTCCAAAGAAACTTGTATCCCTCGTACACACCCCACCCACATCAGTGTAATACTTGGCTCCCCAGGGCAACCCCGGAGGACACACTGCAGCTGCCATTGCAGAGCTTTATTTAAACCCTAAACTCTTCTCTCCTCCCTCTCAAGATTCCCCTTTTGAGAAAGCTGCAGATCTCACAGTAGTTACAGAGGACTAAAAACCAAGACCCAAGCTGCAGATCTCACAGTAGTGGCAGAAGACTGAAAACAAGACCCAAGCTGCAGACAGACAAAGTGACTCTGTCACTGACAAAGACCAAGCTACAGATCCACAGTGACAGAGGACTGACAAGACCTGGAGCTTGTCACCAGCAATGTGAGAGAAATGGTGCACTCTCTGGGGGCTTTATACTCGTGACCCAGCGCAGCCATCAACCTTCCGCATGAAGTCCAGCTAGCAAAGATCACGGGAAAAAGAAAAAGAATTCCACCCAAAGATTCTCTCAGTCTTTGCACCGCTGATGGTATAGTAGCAGCAAAGCAAAGCAAAGATTCTTCTTCTGCTGCTGCTGCTGCTGCGTGATTACTGTAAAACGATTCTTCTTGGGCCTAATTCCATGAATCAAAACCCGACACCCCATTCACAATCTTTCCTCAGAAACTTTGCAAATCAAATGCCCACATAACAAACACGAGACTAGGTAAATTAAGCATGATGAATGAGTTGCAAAAGAAAGGATTAATTCCCTACTTTTTCCTTCTTTTGTCGGATGCATGAAGCTAAAGATAAGCTCAATAAAAGGAAATTCAGTGGCTCCTGAGTATTGGCGAGCAAGAATCTGGGGGAGAGGGGGGAAGGGGACAAAAACAAAAGCAAAACAAAATTCCAAAAACTGGACCCAACAATCAACTTCTTTTTTTTTTAAACAATTTGGAATTTGCTTCAAGAAGCTTTTTATACAAAGCCACAATTATCAGGCATTTTGTCTCAATTAACTCGCAGCAGCAGCGGCGCATAGCTTCTTGCTGGTTCGTGATCTCCAAGAGTGCAGGAGATTTTGCGCGTGGCGATTCTGCATCCCCGTCTGCTGCGGGCGCTCGCTCCTTGGCCCCCCCTCCCTCTCCCCTGCTTTCCTCGTTTATCGATTAATCCCATTTATCCCATATTCATAGCCGAGAGTTGGGGACTGCCATATATAGTACAAAGTACACACTTGTTTTCTACGGAAAGTGCTTTCTGAGATCCTGCCCTGACCTTCTTCACCTTCTACTGATTTTACTTACTATGGCATGAGTTCAATTCAGTGTTTTTTTTTTTAAGTGCAAGTTTTGCACTGTTGCAAAAATTTGTAAAATTTCTTGTTGCATATTCAATGTTTTCAGGGAAAAAAATTCACCAAAATTTTGATTTTTTGATTTTTGAATATTTTTTTTCCACTACATTGAACTCAGATTTTATTTGCTAGCATTTTTTTTAACAATTTTTCTAAGAACATGCCTTCAGTCTTGAACATCCTAACCTAGAACCTATTGCCATTTATTGGTTTAAGATCCTCATTATTGACACAACATAAAAAATTGGGGGAAATAAAAACACTCATTGAAACTTGTTGGAGCCCATGTCACAAATTATGGAAGAAAAGGGATCAAAATGGCCGGGGATGGTTTGAATGTGAGCCCTAAGCATGGAGCCTAAATTGAATGGAATATATATACATGGAAGAAAGATTTCAATTGGATCAATGTTTTTACACATGGATGAATGTTGTTGAATGGTGTGGATGAAATTTTGAAGCTAGAAAACACATGGAGGGAAACTTGCCCCATATAAATTTCATATATTATTATTATTATTATTATTATTTTAAATGTGTTTGTGCATCCATCCATAACCTTCCCTTTCTTGGAATATGTACACAACCACCTTAACAAAATTCTGGGCAAATGTTTTTTTTCTTAAGCAACAAAAGGAATGTCTTTGAAATTTTGTCTTTAGTGTAATTTTTTTAATCTAGTTGTTGGGAGAATGCACCAATTTTTTGTAATAGATGCTAGTGGGAATTTTTAATTTGTTTTTAAAACTATGTTCACAAGGTCTTTATTCCAAGTTTTTAATATTTATAGATATATGTATTTTACACACACAATGGAAACCGAGGTGAAAGCACATTGCAAGGGATCAAGATTGTTTTCACATTATATTGTTTTGCAAGGTTCCCATGTTTAAATTTTAAGCATGTCATTATTATGAAAGATTTTCACAATGTTTTTGCATATTATGATAAGTCACAACTCAAGGAAGTTAAATGCCAAAAAAAAAATTACATTTTTAAATTTCATATGATGTGATGTTAGAATATATTTGTGCCAAAAATATATACGTCATATTAAAAAATGAAAATATAATACAAAAAAAGATTGAAACTATTTTTAATCTTTATATTGTTTGTACTATCTATTAAACATTATGATTTCATATGATTGGAATAAGTTTTGTGAATTATGTGAAGAGTTTGATAATTATTGTATCACAAATTAATGTTTTTCAAAGCAATGACCATAAATATGTGGTAAGTTAACATTTTGACAAACAATCACTTTCAAATGGAAAATGACAAGATATGTGAGGTAGGGCGTTTTTTAAATTTTCAGTTCAAACATTTTTTAATTGACTAATTGAAACCCAAACCTAGTGTAGTCCAAAAAAGAAATGGGCTTTATTATATTACATATACCATAAATATGCATATTATTCTTTGAATTTCATCTTTTAAATTTAAATTATTTTTCAAATAATATTACATAGCATTAACTTTTTGAAAATCAAAATATCAAGCCCAAACACTAAAAGTGAAACCCAAAATTAAATGTAACACATTTTGCAAGTGTATTTTTATGCACATGTTAGGAAATTCCCTAAGTTGGCCCCCCAATAATGTGCTTTCACCCACCAACTCACTAGTGCCAAGGATGAATGACCAAAACATTAAACAAATATTGCATTTTTTAGTTATTAATGAAATGGTTAGAGATTCCATGCAATGTATTCCTTCCATCACCAACAAAAATGTTTATATCATCATCTAATTTGGTGTAGATGGCAATATGGAAGGCCAAAATGTTTCACATTTGTGATTCAAAGTTCATCCAACTATGGGAGTAAAGTTCAATGATTAGCATGAATGTGAATGATTAACAATACATTTTTTAAATTTGGGAACATGCAATAGCCTCAAAGTACATCCCCAATCTTGCTTCATGAATTATGAAACCATCAAGACATCCAAATTGATATGGGAAGAAGCCTTTACATGGCTACATGCTCAACAAGAATGCCTAGGCAATAGCAAAATACTATTGACCACATTATTCAATTACAATTTTCATTTCAACATTGTTGAAATCTTGATTGATTTTCCAAAAGCAAATGTCAATTGATGTTGTGTTTCCAGTTTATGTAAATGCAATGTGAGATTTGTATGTGAAAAGTAATTTTCAATTCAATAAACAAAACCAAAAAAGGCAATGGATATGAAATCCAAATTGAAAAAAGTTGTGTGCCAATAATTGAAAGACTTGAACTATTTGTTGGGGAAAGAAAATAAATATCTTTTTGACCTTTTGATGGAAAGTTAGAGATAAAGTTCACCATCCCATGTGACACTAAAGAATCCCATGTTTAGTTTCCCCAATCATCTAAACCAAAACTAGAGGCAAAATCCAAGGTTTCATTGTCTATGGATTTGGAAACACCAACACCATGTCAAGGAAAAGTAGCAAGGGAGCAAGAGGGTGAAGGTAGAACAACATAAGCAGCAACAAGGGCCTTTACAAAAATTGGAAGCAAAGGGCTACTAAAAGCATTTTGAAGAAAACTGTGTTGAATATGAGAAGGTCGAGATTTCAATAGATGTGGTGTCACATTGCTACACATAAAAACCATGTAAATTAAAATACATAATGTTAAATATTGATTGCATGTCAAGGTTCAAAATTCAGAATGCATTTATTTAGAAAAATGTTCTTGAAGACCTTACTCTATTATCAAGCCAATGTCATCATCATCCACAAGCATGTGATTCTGATCATCAAGTTGTTCATTGGGGGCTTCATTAGGATGCTCATTGGTTAATGACATGATGAAATTGTCAAAAATCTCTTTGTTTCCTTCCAATGCAAGAACTTTTTTGTTTTCATTATGACATGTTCGAATAAATGTTCCTGACATGAAGGGAAAACATTGTAAACCATGCTAAAAAATATTGCACTTGAAGAAAACGAAAAGAATTTCAACTGAACACATGAAAGCATGTACCAATGGTGAAATCCACCACAATGTTTCGAAAAACTCAACAAGCTCAAATGAGTGCACAAAATAAAACAAAATCCTTCTCTCTTGTTCCAGACCATGGAACACCATCTTATAATCAGAAGATGTGGAGTATCAAATACTTATGTGGAGGGCCTTTTGTGAAGGTCATGAAAGCAAATGGAAAATCATATGCCAAAATATAAACGGTTCATGGTTGATAATGTTCAAGTGAATTGGAATGTTGTGTGAATTGTGTTTACCCATTTGGAGATCCATCCCAACCATTGCCCAATAAGGAATGAACTTGGCTTTTCCATTTGGTTCAAGCTATTGAGATCCACACCAATAGATTTATTTGGGGGCCTCATTTGAGGGCAAAACACATGTACATTTGCAACCACTATAAGAATGCCAAAACATTTGATGAGGCAATTGCAAAATTTGAGGTCTTGAGGTCTTGGTGGCATTCATTTAGTATAGTAATAGGGATTGACCTTGAAAAGATCAATTATTGGTTGGCCTTTTGGCATTTTTGAATTCATTAGTGGGAAAATTTCATTCAATAAGTACTTGGGTTTACAATCCATTCATTTCCCAATCTATTCATACTTGGCTATTGAAATCATTAAGTTGATGAACTCAAAAACTTGGTAAATGTCACATTTTCAATGTCATGACAATTGCATGGCCTTGCAATGTTGTGTTTAAAATTTTCACTCATTCATGTATAGGGCTCGATAATTGATGAAAATGTTAACATGTTTACATGTAACTTGTCTGAAACAATTCACAATATTTGGCTACGACAATTTGACAAAGAAGGCAAGGATCTTTTTGATGCCACAACTAATGACTTAATTATAATTTTGAAGTAGTATATTTGTTATAGATTGCATTTAATAGGTGAATTAAAAGGAACAAGACCAAATCAAACCCAATTGTGATCAAAAGTTGGACATAGATTTGGTGATCTAAAGAATATTACATAAGCAATTGCAAATATTGTGTTTAGTAGTTTAATGCATAATAAGACCTTTGACTTGGAAGGTGAAGAGCAATTTCAGTTTTGTAAGAGAAAACTTCACACCATGATAGGTTCCCCTTAGGCTTCACATCAAATAGACAAAGTGAATTTTTCAATGCCACAATAATCAAGATTTATTAGGTTGCAAGAAACTTCTGCACATGGATCTTTGGAATCCCATTTCCAATGTGGATTTCAATCAAGGTTAAGCAGCCATGGTCAAGAGACCTTGGATATTTTTGAAACCACATGCAACTAATAGGTTTTCCACATTGCAAGGACAAATGCAAATTCAAATGTACATTGTTCAACCATCCAATCTAAAGGACATAAATGTGAGGCCAAAATAACAAAATGTTCATCTCACACCTTAGCCCCTATATTCTATGGGTGGTTCATAATTGTAACAAATGAAGATTAAAGTTATAAGCCAATGTGGTTTTGCCATGATGATAAGAAAGTGTATTGGGAGATGCTCAAAACTTTGTGAAGTGGAAACTTCAAGTTCCAAATTTGTCGCTGGTACAAGACTCACACACATGAAAGTTGTATCTTTTGAAAAAGCTGGGTTTCATTTTCCTAATTGTTCACATGGCACAAAACTTGGGGCTGGAAATCCAAATCTAAATGATGTACCAACTTCAAAACATGAGAACAAAATTTTGCATCATGCTCCACCTAAAAATGACCATGATAGTAGGTGATTGTTTGGGAAAAACTTTCACTTGCTATTTTGCAAGTGAGAGATGTTCCTACTCTTGGATATGGGCATGTTTATTTTGTTAAGTCTAATGGTGGTGTCATGTCTATGACATACAAAGTGACAATTGGGGTGATCCCTAATTGCACTTGTTTTGACTTTGTGACTATGTTGACAAGTTTGAAGAAGAAAGGAAAATTTATCCCTTTCAAATATTTGTATTTCATTCATAGAACTAGGATGTTTTGCAATCACAAGACAAATGATTTCATCAACCAACCTACATTTAGTATTAATGAATTCAAAAAATTGTTAGAGTGATAGATAAGCCTTGGGTAGAATTGGTGTGGTGCTAGGGATAAATGTAGTTTTATCATCTTTCATGCAACACATCATAATGTCATAAATACTACTTGGGCATTTGATGTCAATGGCATTTGGAAGCAAAATGTTTGTGTTCACAATTCCACATTGACTTGATAGTCATGGATTTCGTTTTCATAAACATTAACCTACCTACAAGGATTTTGTTTTCGAAGGAAGTACCCAAAAAACATAGCAATTGTGGTATGAGTTATTTCTAGTATCCTCCCACACTATAGTTAAGATCATCAAGGCTGAATGACATTTGGTTTTTTTCCTAGGGCTTTGCTCTCCAAGACAATAACATAAACCATATAAGCTTATATTGTAACATTGCTATAGGAATATGTTACAAAAATATTGTAATGTTTTTCAAGAATGTAAATTGCCAAATCACATGTTTGTGTTCATTTGAAATTCATGTTTTACCCATGCATTAAAAAGTTTCATCCATACATAATATGAATGCATCAAATCTTTTATCCACAATCATTCATCCAACATTCATCCATTGGAGTTGAAAATTTATTTAAACTTTTTGTGTTATAAAGGTAATGTTCTTTTCAAGCTCCAAATTCTAGTTCTATGCTTTGTGCTTAAGCTCCATGCTCATGCCACAACTTGGCACAAAATGATCAAGCTCATTTCACAAATCGTTCAAAACTAACTTGGGTTCATGCATAGCTCATCATGTGTGGTTTTCTTATATGCTCATTTTCATGTGCACACCTTGTATGGTTACTATCTATCATCTTGAAAAATATTATATATGCCGTTGTGTGTTTATTTGCATGATGTTACTAGTAGAAAAACTCCATTTGTGGCTTGTTTTGTGTGATTAAAAATGTCATTTGCAATTATTTTCGTCTCTAAAATAGTTACAAACAACATTTTTAATTGCATAAAAACAAGTTGCAAAAATATAATTTTCTACTATTGTGTGAAGCAACATCTATCCTTGTATGTTTGTTGCCATAACCGTACATTATATGCTTGTCAATGCCATCTAAAGCATCATGTATCTTTATACGTTTGTTGATGCCATGAGCGCATGAAAAAAGTTTGATTCTAATTTTATGAATGGGTTAACTGCACACACATTGAAAAATTCCAAATCTTTAGTGCATGGAGCAAGCCTAGCTTGACCCATATTTGAGCAATAAAGTCTTAAAAATAAAATAAAACAAGTGGACAATAAATTGGTTTTAGTTATTAGCTAAGTTCGTGTTCTTCCATTTGAACAACCGTGAAAGGATGACAACTCCATGAGCATTGTTAAATGGTTCATTAGAGAGATTGGTAGATTATGTGTGATGGTGATGTTAATGTTCAAATGATTTGTCAAACACAAGGTAAAAGGTGGGAGAGGTCTTCAATTACTTGTAATGCCATTGGAAAGCAAATGTTCTTGCAACCCAATAACATGATAAATAGGTATATGGGTCAAACAAAATATGTGCAAAAGTTTCTAAGAAGGGAAGGAAATATCACAATAGGAAGAAAAGTAAGGCAATGGGCAAGTCAAGATTCCAAAACTACTTGCATATCTTTCAACTTAGGGAACAACTTTATTTGGAAATTAATTATATATATTTAAGGATCCATGACAAATGATGATGGAGTATGAAAAGGTCTTGTCATGACACCGCTTACCCAAATACAAACATTAGGGGGAGACAAAATAAATAAGAAAGTTTGATGCAAACCATGAAACATTGTTATGAAGTGAGACATTTACAAGCTTGCCCCTTTGTTACCTAAGAAAGAAAATACTTAAATATGCTCAAAAAACCACATGAGGAAGAACTAGAATTTGGGTATTATTGTCAATATATGAGAATACAAAATAAGAACCAATTATTGAAAAATTAATTACCTTAACCGTGAGATCAAACAAAACTAAGCAAATATCACTTAAAGGGTGCGAAGTAGATAGATTGGTAGTGGGATTCATATTAATTAGAACATGGATGTGCTTACAACTTTTTATTTAAAAAAAAAGGAGCCATATTGATTGGTCCATCAGCAATTTTTTGGAACATTGGGCATACCCCCCAATAAAAGCACATCTTTGGACCCTCAATTGCAAAATAAAAACAAAGGTGCTCCCCTAGATTTCACCTTTTCAGTTTATACACATAGGAGTTGAACTTTGAGAACAAATCACATGGGATAAAACCCAGGTGCTATTGGGAACATATTGAGAACTTGGGAACAAGACGAGAACACATTGGGAACAAGGGAAAAAACCAAAAAACCCCTCTCCCCCTGCCCGCTTAAAAAAGAAAAAAAAAACTGGACCATTCATGAGTTTTTGCCTAGGCTAATTAAGCAAAAAGTCCAATAATTTAATTTAATGGCAGGGGCGGAATTTTAATGGCAGGGCTGTTCATTTTTTGCAAATTAATTTTCCATTTTGGATATTGTTAGTCGAATTTGAATATTTGCTTAGGTTTTTCAAAGTGTTGGGAATGCCTCGGGTGGTTACACTTTAGGTCTCCCTTGGGTGTTTTGGGGTGGGTGGTGTAATGGGCGATGGTGTGTACGAGGAGGCTCACGATAAGAATAAATAAAAAAATAAAGAAGTAATACGTGTGTGTGTGTGTGTGCAATTTTAGAATAAATTAAAACCAAAGTCGTGCATGCATGTTTGCAATTTTATGTGAGAATGTATGAAATAATAATGAAAACGGGGCTTTCGGGTTCACTTTGTGCATCAATGTTGAACTACCGCCCATCGCCCGGACATCACCTTGAATTTTTCCCTCGAGAAAAAAAAGGTTTTCACTTGAACCAGGTCGTCAACTCAACTCATAAGAAAGGTCATCGGATGACAAGAGGACAAAACTGCGTCGTCAATGTGACGAAATATTTGTCTAAAAGATAGATTTTTCTACCCATCTACCACCATTGCACTCTTTTTTTAAATGGTCTGCCAATCAAATGCATTCTCTCTTTTTTTTTTTTGACATACTCAACATTTAAAAAATGAATGACTTTCGCTGCAACTTTTCACAAGCCTTCCAAGATTGTCCACTATGAAGAGAAACCCCCAAGGTGCAGTGCAGCCTATCATGAGCTGGATGATTTGTGATTGAACTCTGTAGATGCCCATACAGCCCACATAAATTCATTCATCAACCCAAATCAGTTTTTCTTGTGACCTTCTGGTGTTTGTTAATGGCAACAAAAAGTTATGATTTATTTTTGTGTTTCAGAACTAAGTTTGAAGTGAGATTTGCAAGTGAAAAAAAGATAAGAATAACCACACTTATCTTCCACACCAGTGAAGAAAAATTAAATTACATACAAACATGGTTTTGGCCTTGTACATAGTTTACTAGTTTGCTAGCAATTGGAGGTTGTGGAAATCATGGAACATTTCCAATCTCGAACTTTTCACCTTGTCAAACCTGCTTATATCTACCTATGAAGGAAGGTAGTTTGTTTTGTTTTGTTTGTCATGCTGAGATCTCCCAAACCATGGTGCTTCATGCCACACTGAAGCTCTCAATGAGTAGGGGTGCACTGACTTGGTTTTGGTTTGAGAGTCTTTGAAGCTACAGTGTGGAAGCTATTGATTATTGAACCATTTTCTCAATGAAAACTAAAAATTGTATTGGAATTTGGGTGTCATCTTGGTGTCGATGGAAAGTCCTTGGCCAGTCAGATTTAATAGAGTTTATTTCAGAATTTTCAGAGCTAAGGTGTGGAAGACATTGATTTTTGAGTGGATTTTTTGTTGCTGAAAATTCAAACAAATTACCAAATTTGGGTTTGGAAGCAAAAAATCAGTTGAGCCCTCCACGTGTTCACACTTGGGCCAACGGCATGGGGTACACTATTTGGAATTGAAACAACTAGGGGCCACCTAAATTGAGGGCTCATCAATTGTTGAAAGGCCACTAAGTAATGGGGTTTGTCTCTTTTAGTGTCTTTGCTGAAGTGAAGAGGCTAACTTTTATTTGGAACATTGTTACTGGCCAAATTGGTAGAAAATGAGTCCAATTGTAGGGTCCAATTTATGTGAAATTGGGCCTCCACATTTTGATTGTTATAGGTCCCACATCTAAACCGACCCTTCCAAGTTACAACACTTAAAGCAAGTTTTCCTTTTTCCAAAAGCTCGAAGATAGAGTATAATGGCGATGATATGCCGGGATATTTGCATTGGACCACCACCACCACCACCCACACACAAGATATTTGCACCCATTCACCACCACCCGGCAATCAAGGCTATATACATAGTAATACTGTAGTGTGTTGAATGTATGGGTCCATAATAAGAGCCTAAAGTTTGTACAAGTGAACCCCTATTTCTTCTTCCTTGACTTTGTGTATGACATGACCACAACACTTTCACCACTTTCACCACAAATTAGAATAAAAATTGGTTGGAAAGTTTTTAGGCCGTGGTGGTGAACTTGATCTTCAAGTACATTGGATGCTAGATTCTTAGGAAATAGCACCGAAACACTTTGGTTGTTTTTATGGCTCATCTTCATCCCTTCTAGCCTACATAGGTTTTAAGGATTTACAAGATGTTGGTTTACTTTCATGATACTTGGGGAATTCATGCCCTCAATCCAAGATCTTTCTTCAAAATAAGAATTATCATAATGTTTGACGACCAAGACATGAGTAACATCTATCACTCCGTGTTTAATGGTGAACTTTTTTATAAAAAAATTATTACTAAAATATAATGTATTTAAAACCCAATATATAAGCCATGATGTGAAAAATAGCCACAATTTTATTTTTGTTGTTTAAAGTTATTAGATATTTAAAATCAAGGTATGCCTCAATTTAAAGAATTGAATGTTGCTCATAAAAAATCACGTATCAAAACAATTGGGTTGTCCAATTATTTTGTTACAAAACAATTGTGGTGGAAGTTGCACAGGATGCATGATTCCATCTCACCTATAGGGTATGATGAAAATCATCTACCCTTGGTATTTCTGAAACTATCAATCCCTTGAATTCCTTAATTCCTTGCTTTCTATGTGTTTTTGTGTCGGTATTATGTTTAGAGGTCACCGTCCCTAGAGTATATTAGCTTTTTGTGTTGAACATCAATGTGTCCACTTTAGCTAAGCCACCTGATGATATATGAACACACATACTAATGTGGTAACACAACTTCCCTTTGCTTCAATATTATGTCTCCAACAAGTGAGGATGAATGTAATTGCCCAAATTAAGCTATAATCAACCAACATTTGGTGTGGATATCTCAAGTTGAATATATTTTTTCCATAACAATTAAAACTGAATGATGCTTTTAGGATGGGCTTATCTATAGGCACTTTTTGTTGGAGGTGCAAATAATATAGATACTATGCAATACTAATACTCTCTTTTGCTAGTCATTTGAAGTATAGGATTTATATGGTTTTAAAAAATATTAGGTAAAATGTAGAGTATTTTGTAAACAAATTTTTGGGATGTTTCAAACAACTTGAATTAGCAAGATCTTCGTTATTGTAAGATTCAAGGGGAAGAATTCACATTTATAGTGAAATAAAGGAGACTCTACTATTAACAAAGACATATACTTCATTCTTTGTGATGATTTAGAATACCTAAATCTATTGTATTAGAACAAAATTTCCATTTCCTTGAATCTTATAAAGTTGTCATATCAGATTAAGACAACATTCATTTGTTTACATGCACAAAATCTAATTAGAGTCTTTGCCTATGAGTTTATTATTTAAGAGTTATGTAAATTGATAAAAACATGTCCAAAAGTGTCATTTTAGTACCTAAATTTTGGACAAGAAAAAAGAAAAAAAGAGCGCATTAATTATCACAGGAGTTAAAACCATGATGTCAACATTAGTAACTAGATAAGGACTTTACATCTTGGCAATTATGATATTAAATTTGTCCCTAATCCCCATTGTTTGAAAACTTAGTCTAAGACCCCCACCCTTTAGAACTAATGTGTAATTGTCTCCAATGTCTTACTCCTCCTCTGCACTTAAGATGCAAAGGGGTTTCCAATCCCCATAGTTTAAAACCATTTTTTGTTGGGCATGTTTTATGATGACCCAAAACATTATATTTTTGATAGATCATCTAGGTTGCATATATAATGCTCTCAGACTTCAACGCCCAATGCAATCAAGAGTTTTACCATTATCAACTTGCGGGGTTGTGTCATTAACACTTTAAATGAAAGTGTATGACACATAATTCACACATTCCTTTGTTGTGCCAACAAAATCAAGAATGAAATGAGCAAATTGAGTCACTTCCAAAAACAAGTCTTAGGGCCACTTCAGATGAGGGTCCAAGGTCTGGGGTCCAATGAAATAGAGCAATCCCATTGAATGAGGGCCATAAACTGGACCCATGGCCTTTAGTTGAGGGCTCAAGACCAAGAAGTGGCAAATCCAGGGTAAAACCTACATGGCACCATTTTCGTGATAAAATCAATTGGTTTGAACCCAAAAAAAGAAAAGGAGCTAAAACAGAGAGCTTGTGATTTGAAGAACCAAGATGTAAGCTAGGGTCTAAGGCTCTAACTCAAGGATTCAATTTACTTCAACGAGTCCAAATTGGTTCCTCATAATTTGGACCTTTGCCCATCTAGAAAGGGCCTTAGCTTAAAATCTTTAATTAGGGATGATTTCATGCCTTGATTTCAATTCACATTCACACAATGAATGAGTTACACAAAAAAAAAATGGGATGTAAAGAATGAAAAAAAAATGTTCTTAAGGATAATGAAACACATAGAAAAAGTGTAAAACTCAAGAAGAAGAAATCATCATCAAGTGCATTATTGTTTCTGAAACCCTAAATGCACTAAGGCTTAATCAAGAAGGAAAAAATAAAGAAATTTTTTGGCACTGTAATAACTGGAAGGTGATGACAAACAATTAAATTTTGTAGAAAGTACCGTTGATGATGAAAACTCGAAATCCTTTAACTGTTGTTTTAATGGCCAGAAAATAAATTGTAGTGAAGTTGTACATGGACAGGTTGAACCCCATGAATTGACCACAATGGGTCAATTCCTAGGTTAGCCTTGGCTTTTTATTATTAACAAAGACTAAAATGTTTCATATTTTAGAAAATGCTTAAAAACATGGGTCTCAGAAAAAATCGTTGTTCCTTCACTAAAATGAATTTTCAATAAAGTTGTTTAAATTTGCATCTCAAGAATCACAACATTGAGATTCAATGCTTATGTCAAACTTAATTGTCAAATTTATATGGTATGACAGGACATAATCCTGACCTTGGACCACAAAAGTGAACTCTTCCTCACCCATCAAATTTACACAGATCATCATGTGCTGATGAGCTTGCTCACTGTTTGAATCCTCTGCAAGACCACCAACCCTTCAGAGATTCAGATTTTCTATTTTGTTCCTCTCTACTGCACCTACAGATTTTTCACCAATCCTTACCTATCAAGCTCTATGTACAAAAAATAGGGGAGTGTAAACTTGCCTGATTTGGAGAGATCGAGAATGGAATCCTGATAAAAGTGTGTTTAAGCCATCATAATCATTCACAAGAAACTCATCATGCATGACACAGCCCACAGAAGACAGAAGTTGCTGTGCCACGGGTATGCCTGTCAGTCCTTGTAATGCATGCTTGATGGCAGCTACTGGGGTGAGTGGAGCCACACCCAGAATGGTAGGACACTGTCTTTTGTCTCCACAAAGAAGCATCCTCCAATGTCAGGCAGCTGGTTAGGGAGCCTCTGCGATCAAAAGATCGATCACACACCAATTGGTCACATCCTCCTTTCAAGATCTGTTCACTTGATAACATATTGTTGGTAGTTGTCCAGCTTGCAACCTTCAGGAGGTAATCTAGGGTTGCAGAAAAACATTGCAAGATGATGAAGAGGACAGAGATGGCTCTTGCTTGTGCAAAAGAAAACCCCTAGAGAGAGAGAGGGAGCTGGAACTCATCACACGGAGGATCATCCAACAACAAACTGACTGGAAGAAGACCCATGAAACATTTGGGTCTCAAACTCAGTTGCAAATCATCACATCTGGGTTTGCATGCAAACAAATGGGGGTGAATGTGACGGACCAAGCTTGAGATGAATTTGGAAAAAAAATTGCCTTCAGCTGCAATGTGGATGTGTCCAAGATATGATAATCATCCAGCTGCTTCTCTTCAACAAGATCAACAAATCAACCATCCTCGTGCCCATACATCATGAAAGTATCCTCATCCAAGTGCAGTTCTGAAACCTCCAACTCTCCCCGCAATAATATAACGTCACAAGAAACCAACACTGGGGAACCTCAAAACACCCAACATGATGATAATCCAGTTTCTGTTCTTTCTTCTTTTTTTTTCCCCCATGCAATTTCAAACCTAATCTTTCAGAAGCGTCGGATGCCCACACAATCGATGTATACTTTGCCCTGGTCCTAAACCCTAAATCCCTACCTGCCAAGATGGCTTGCACTGTACCCTTATGGTTCACCTTGGGCACCAGAATCGTGCGCAGCTTGTCCGAAGCTGGCGTGCGAATGGGAGCATTGTACGCAGTCGGGAGATGATCCACCTTCACTGCGACTGTGATCTCCATATGGTCGCCGCATTCAGTACTACTAGCACTAGCGACGAAGGAACTACACAACCAATGCTCTTTGTTTCTGTCCGTCTCTGTCTCTCCAACGCACCAAAACCCAACAATTAAGATCAACCAAAACTTCGACAGGAAAACTGAGCGGAAGAAAAAAGGTGAGATCTAGCAAAGCTCTTTCCAAAAATGCACACAAACAACAACAGATGCTGACAGAGGATCAAAACGATCAATCCTTCAAAACCTTGCAACAAACGAAACAGAAAAAACCCTCTTCTCAACCGAAAACGTAAGCAAAACAAAGCAGGAAAAGGGCAGTCTTTTGAGGAGCAACACAAGGAAGCAAGAGAATGGGTATTGACAACGGATGAGTATGGAAAATGGGTGTCAATCAAAGACGATAAAAGGATTGCGCAATTGTGGAATTTGGATTGCAGCAAAACCAAAGGGAAGAGGAAGGAGGGCCTCGGAAGAGCGTGGTAGCAACGGTACAATGTGCTCAAGTGTGTTTTCTTTTTTCCACATTCTGCCCGGCTGAGCTGCCCGACTATTATTTTGGCCTTTTTTTAAATCAAAGAAAGACAACAAATCAGCTTTCCAAAATTGGGAAAACTTATCTCCTAATTTTTAAAATTCCACTTTATTACATAAATTTTATTTTTAATTTATTTTTATTGTGGAATAATACAGATGTGGACATTGGAAGTAACAGTGTGAACAGGGATTCTTTATTCATTTTGTATTTTTCAATTTGGTGATATTGAAAATTTAGTGATTTTTTCCCCCCAAAAAAATAGCAGTATTAGTCCAATTCACACATTAGAAAAAGCACATTTGTCCAAAACCTTTACATTTTTTGGGGGTTGAAAAAAAAATGACAAAAACTGTCAATTAAAAAAAATCAATGTGTGTGAAAGATTTGAAATGCATGTAATATGAAATGTATGTGTTGGGTTATGAATGATTAGTGTAATGAAAAGATTTTTTAAAAAAAGATATTATTTTATTAATTAACTGGGTATTATAAATTAGTTAGCTTCATTAATTTATTCTAGTGAGGAGAAATTTTGAAGAATTGATATATGAGAGAGACTTTGCATAATCTTTTGTATGATCATTTTTCCTTGGACAATTCCAATAAATAACTAACTCATTTTAAAGCCTAAATATCTCACTTCTTTCATAATAATTACTTCACTTTTTTTCTTTTTAAAAAAAATTCTAATAACTATCTTCTATCCTTATAATTATTTCACTTCTTTTCCCTACTCACCAAAATAGATATGAAAAGACAAAATTAACATGTGCCTTTTTCATGTCAATGATATTTATATTAATTCAAATTAAATTTGACATTGACATAAATAATGATGATCTATTAAAAATCATATGATAACATAAGAAAAAGAAATGGATGAAAAAAAAAGGTGATTGTCATGCAGTGCAAAGCCCAAGTTAATTAACCTCATGATAAATTTGGATTAAAAAGTCCTGGATGAGGGGGAAAAAAAAGTGTGTAGGTTAGATTTTTCCTCCATTCATCTTCTTTTTTCCAAATTGTATGAGAAACTAAAAATACATACCAACATAACACTCAGAAAATAAACATAAATACATAAATACCCAAAATCAATAAATCAATACATACCCAAAATCAATACATACATACATACATACACTCACTTATTCATACCCAAAATAATACATACATACATAGGGTACATACGAGTAGAGATACGGATGTGGCCGAGAGGTAGGTTGCTCATGCTCTTCCTGCATCTGCTGCATTCGTACTTCGTCTCCTTCCCCTTCGCAAACTCTTCCTTGGCTTCGCAGGCGTGTTACAAGACTTGAAAGCTATGAATTTTGTGGGTCTTTCTTTTTCTCTTCTGGAATCTGAAATCTGAGAGAGATTTTGGCACCGATCGCTGAAGTGAAGTGGTGGGGAAGCTGAAATTGGAATAAATTTTATTTATGTCTAGATAGATGTATGTTTGTGGAAAATGAAGAACTGTCGACTTCCTGATCAAAGAAAGAAGAAAGAAAGAGGTTGTTGTAATTCCCCACCTTTGCAATACTTGGTTTTGCTACTTGTAGCTTCTTGTGCCAGGACGGCAGAACTTTGGTGAACCGGCTTCATGCAGATTGATAATTTTTCCCTGATCTGCATGATGCTGCTTCTTCTTCTTCATCTTCTTCTAGTTACTGCAGCAAGCAGCTCTCAGCAGTGCAGAAGAGATTGTGGAGGGATCAGCATTAAGTACCCATTCGGAGTTGATGAAGGATGTGGAAGCTACGAATTCAGAAACACTTTAGATTGCATCATGCAGCTGCAGACTTCTAGTAGCAACACTAGTACTAGTACTGGTGGATTGAGGTGGAGGAACGTCCTGAGCTTCAAAGCCCAGTCTGGGATTTATGAAGTCCAAGCCATCGACTACAGCAACAAGAGCATTAGTTTATGGGATCCTTACATGACCACCTGCAGTGATTCTAGTGTTACAGCTGGGAGGAATTTCAGCCTCCAGGGCACAGCTTCTACTACTGGATCCAGCAGCTCAATCAGCTCTGTTGGTCTATTTCATCTGCAGCTGGGCTCAGGAGGAGGAAGCAGCAACAGCGCTTCTTCAAACACTGATGTTCTGTTACTGAACTGCAACAACACTCTTAACTCTGCTGCAAACCAGACTCTGCACTCCAATAGTACTGAGGAGCAGTTTTGGTGCAATGATTCTGCACCTGTGTGCACTGCTTTCAAGAGATGTACTGAGTATCATGTATCCAATACAACTACTACATCAAGTCCCATCACCACATGTTGTGCTCTCACAGATGATCAAAGATATACTACTTCAATTGATCTTTCACTGCTCAGGTATGTAAAAATTATAGTTTAAAAAGAATTCCTACTTCACTTTCACTCTCCTCCCCTCCAGTGTTTTTTTTAATAGCAAATTTGTGCACTCTGATGAAAAAAAAAAAGGAATATGTTGTCACGGGTCTCTCATTGTTTTTGAATTTGCCAAATTTTGAGGACTTTTCACCACATATGGAGTGTTATAATGCCCACACCCAACTGTATGCAATTGTTTACTGCAATTGCATTTGTTGAACTCACTCATAGTTCTAGTACTGTATGGGCTATAACCCAAGTAGGCACTGTCAAACCTGCAATTGTTGATTGTCCATGTATTCAGAGTAAGCGCCAAGGTCTTTTTCACTCCAAATATAGCACCCTGCTCTCTACTCACAATGGTGGGATTGGTTGTGAGCTGAAAAGATGTGCAGGCTATACAAGCTTGCACAACTATAATCCCATCTCTCCAAACATCAGCAAGTTCACATTTTCACTTCAGCTTGGATGGAGTGAGAACCAGCTAGAAGCTAATTCACAGTGCAAATTATGCACAGTGAGTTTGGGCACCTGCGGATTTTTGAACTCCACCAATAAATTTGCTTGTCTCTGTGGAAGATCTAATACAACTTCAGTCTGCCATGGTAAGCTTTTCATTGCTGTGTGACACATCATGGAAAATTGTGCACTATTTAGCAACTCTTCCAGTCATTTCTGAATGAAACAACCAAAAGTTTGAGAAGACCTGGTTCTTCTCAGAATCCAAAGACTCTTAAAAGTTATATGCTGCTTCTTGTAAAGGGCAATGCAGAACCTCTAAACCTAACCAACTTGGAAATCACTGAAGAATGCATTAGATGAATATGAAGGACAGAGAGAACCTTGAACTCAAATTGATAGGAAGATATTGCTGCAAGTTTCCAGAATCAACACAGGATGTACCTTCTATATATATCTTGTTGAAAGTGCTCCAAAACTTGAAGCATGTTGATGGTTTTTCAGCATAGAGAAAATTATTTCAACCAGGGGAAATAATTATGGGAGGAATTGATTGTGGTGAACCGAATAACAATTGGAAATTGTGGTTTCCAGTGTCTTCTTCATCATTGAGACACTCGAAAGCAAGGAGCCGGGGCATCATCGGAGGTCTGTGAGTTGTCCTCACTGCCAGTTTCATTCGCACTTTGCTTATTTGTGGTTTTTGAGTCTGCCAAAAGGAGACAACCTTCTTGATGTGTAAATATACAACTTTTCTCAAAATTGGAATTGTAGCAGCTCCAGTTACAAAAAAGGGCTGGCAAATGTTGCTTGAAAGCCCTTGTAACCTGTTTTCATCATTCTTGCAATTGCATCATGTGAGTGGAGCTTTGTGGTTCACCAGGATCTTAGCAAAAACTTCCACAACTTACAACTGAATCACATGGGCAATGCCAACAACAGGAACGATAGCAGGAGTGGGCATAGTGATTCTGAGTGCAATATTGGTCATGACACGGTGCTGCCATGTTGATAAAACGAAGCAGCAGTTGGAAACAACCCTGGAGTTTGACATGGATGGAATCTCGGAGGCTCCATCGCGCTTCAAATTCAAGGAGCTCTTTGTGGCAACTGATAACTTTAGCAGCAAGCTCGGGCAAGGAGGGTTTGGTGCTGTCTACAAAGGCATTCTTGCAAATGGTCAGGAAGTTGCTGTCAAAAAAATGGAAGGGTCAAGGCAAGGAGAGAAGCAGTTCCAAGCAGAGGTTAAAGAACTTTGCTACTCTAGTACCAAACTGCAAGGGCTCAAGAAATGGACAACCACATGGACCTACATCAACATGATTCAATGCATGCAACAAAATAAATCAATTTTCAATTGCCTGAAACCTGCAAGGGAATCAAGGAAAGATTGTATTGGAGATTTGCATTTGTTATTGACAAATTTGGTGATAATAGACATTGGAGGTTCAAGAAACTGAAAGGAGGAGAGGTTTTGCAGGTGGCAACAGTAGGGAATGTGCATCATTATAATCTGGTGCGCTTCTTCGGTTACTGCTTAGAAGGCTCAGAGCACTTACTGGTGTATGAATTCATGAGCAAAGGCTCCCTTGACAACTTCATCTTCATGAAAGGATCAGAAAAGAGTGCTCCGTACAATATGCTCACTTGGTCTCATCGATTCTCCATCGCACTGGATGTGGCTCGAGGGCTTGCATACCTGCATGAGGGATGCCGCAAACGGATTGTGCATTGTGATGTCAAGCCTGAGAACATCCTTCTTGGAGAAACATACTCAGCAAAGCTGTCTGATTTTGGACTTGCCAAGCTCATTGACAGGCAGGAAGCTGACACTTTCACACTAGTCAGAGGGACACGAGGTTACTTAGCACCAGAATGGTTTCTCAGCAACATGCCCATTACTGAGAAATGTGATGTTTATAGCTTTGGAATTGTGTTACTGGAGCTTGTGGGTGGAAGACGGAATGTGGACTTTCAATTAAGCTCAACCAAGTTCTATTTCCATGCATGGGTGCATGAAAAAATTTGCACTGCAGATCTATCTGAGATCATAGACAAGCATCTAAACAACACAGCAGATTTCGGACAGGTGATGCTTCTGTGTCGATTGGCACTGTGGTGTATTCAAGAGGATCCAACACAACGCCCAACTATGAGCAAGGTCAGCAGCTTCTCAAACCCTTCAGATTTGCAAAGGAAAAATACCTACAAGATTTATAGTCTTCAATTAGTAAGTTTATCAAACTAAGAATCTTTGGCTTATAAATGCTGAACCTCTCTCCAAATTGCCTAATCTCAGCACAACCCACAAAAACCCACATTAGATCACTAGACTATGGTGATGTCAGTCTACAGAGCCTAGATAACTTCAACAGTAGAAGCTGCAAAACCTTGAGAAACCTGAAAGCATGGAAGTCTGTAAGCTTACCTAGTACTCCAATTGGAGCCTTGTAAGCTCAATTTTGAAATGTGAAAGCACCTCCAATCCCTGCAAAATTCACTGTATAAATAGATCATCATCTGTCATGAGAAACTAAACTTGTAAGGGTCTTGTAGATCTTATGGTCCACAAGCAAAATTATGAACACAGGAATTGATTCCAGGTTATTAGTATGCAACAAATTGCAGGTAGTACAGGTGCTAGAGGGAGTGAGTGAAGTGCAAGACCCACCTGTGGTGCCATGTGAAAGGTCTGGGACTCGCACCGAAGTGCCTACAACCCTTTCTGCTGCAACTTTGGGTTCTTGGAGCTACCCTTCAGTTCGATAGCACAGACACTACATGTCAAAACCGGTTGCCAAATCTGATGCAAGTTTGGAGACTGAGAGGTATAAAGCTTTTCACCAAATGGGTTCTTGCAGCTAATGAAATGTCTCTTGTATTCATCACTTGAGATTCAAGAGTGCTGCCATATTAGTACAAAAGAAACACCCTGTACCTTTGGTGCACCTCCTATTTAACAACCTCCATTGTCCACTAAGATGTTGGAAAATGGAATCTATACAATTCTCCAGGCAGAATCCATTCTCAGCAATTGGCAAACCCACTACTCCATCACCTGCTCTCCTTCACCCTCAGTCCTCTTTTCACAATGGCATGAAGAGTTCACTGAGAGAGATTGGAAACAAGTTGCTCTGAAGCACATATTCCTGTTCAGTGAGTTGATGGTACAACAAGTAAGACACAACAGAGGCAATGCAACATCACAGATGCAGCAGAGCTGCATTTTGTTTACAAAGTCTCCAAAGAGATGGACAGCAATGCAAAAGTCATGTGATAATAGACAAATAAAAGATTGAATGCCTCCTTATGGTGTATTTGTCTTTGCCATCATTAGCTTCAGCAAATTGCCACACATTGTGACTTTCTTTCTGAATTATCAGACAAAGACAAAGCTAGAGAAATAAAAAGCATTCCAGAACTAGAAGGCTTGCAAATTTGTGTCACTGGGGCATTACCCTTGACACTGCTAATTCAAAGTCCATGAAAAATCTTTTGCAAGGGAGAATGGGACAAGATTATGGACACAAACCCTGACTGCACTAATGTGGAACATAGGGAAAGAACAAACAAGAAAACCTGATCCTGGAGCCTACTGTTAGTATTTCCATGTTTGACACTTGTGGGAGACCCCAGAGCCTCCATTTGTGCAACAACCTAACTGTGCATAAGACAAAGGTAGAAGTTAAACAAAAGATGTAGGAGAGAACAACCTGCTCTTATTGTGAAAGGTTTCATTTGTCACCTAAATCACCCAAATGTCTCATCAAATGAGAGTGATACAAGATCCCATCAAATTTCAGGACCACATGCAAACAAGTTAACCAAGCCTCGGAACACCTGTCCTGAAACAGTGTGGGCTGGAAACAGCTCTCCGTCTACAATCCATACACTCCGCTTGCCATGAGAGTGAAAAGTAAATAAAGGGGTCTGCAATACAACATAGACACCATGATAATATGCCCATATTGGCCCATTTTTAAGCTACACCTGTCAGACACGCATGACAGTTTGCATCCATCTCACATTGCAACACATTGCATAGATCTTGGCCTCTTACTGAAGTTGAAACCATACCTTATGATGCTCTACAAACTTGAACTTGAAAGGATCTGCACCTTTTCTGGTTAACCGAAGCAGTTGCCTGCAACCATCAATCCCACTTAACCACCCAATAAATGTACCTCCCATAAAAACAACTCACATTCATTAAGAATGCAATATTTTGCAACAGCAAATTCTGGAAGGAAGTGGTGAAATGGAGCCTGTAACATATACACACCAAACAAAATGCTCAGAAACTTTTTTCTCATACATTCCTTCCTGTGATATTGCTAAATATGGGACATGAGGCATTGAAAAAACAGACCTCAGGTGTGCAGGCCGTGAGCACTCTCGTATCAGAATCAAGTGGAGAAAGCCATCTGCAAGGTGAGCATGGGCAGCAACTCCATCTGGTGCTTTATCATTCCGACAAGACATGATAGCAGCCCCTACACTATGAAACTTTCCTCTGCGAGTTTGCCATTTGGGAGCCTGCAATCCCTCCAGCCTGTGGTTGCTGGCATAGCCCTCTTCTGAGTGCTGACTGACAATGTGTGAAAAGTCAGGGCCTTTTGCACATGTTGCACAATTTACACGGCATATGGCCTGTGGAAACATACGACACACAATGGTCAACTTGAATCTCAGATAGATGTTACCAAAAGGTGAAGCATCAAGCCAATAGGTCAAATGGCTGGGATTCATGGCCACCTTTGAAATAGTTGTTGGTTCAATTCCCCACTACATCCTGCTAGGTGCTACCTACTCTGGCCAACCCACATATAGTAGGGGTCACCCCTGAAGATGTAGCTACCCAGGATTTAAGCAATGCAACAAGACAAGGCAACCTCATTGCCTCCATTATAGTAGTTAGAGAGTTTCCAACCCTGAAGCAAGACAGTAGACCTAAAGGCATCATTCAAACTTAGTTGGAAAAGATTGCATGTAGGGTTTTCATTTCCTTCTTTCCCACAGGGCACCGTACCTTAACACTCTCTCTCTCTCTCATTCCCATGACTCACACATAAGTCCTCACAACTACACCCAACAAAAGCTTGATCCCATTGGTTCATACAAAATTCCGACCCACCTTCTTGTTCTCCTGGCTAATAGAGTTGCTGTTGGTAAAGGGCAAGTGATGGGTCCATGGACCTTGGGGCACCACACCATGAGGACTTGACAAACTGTGTGGAATATCTAGGAAGGATACCTCTGCTTCATACCTCCTGCAAGATTCACTTTTCTCAGAACAACTTCTCACCATAAGAGAGATTCTTGGGAGGGATAACCCACCTAACTATGCAAGAAAAGTCAAACCAATTTCAGCCTGCTGCTACAATTCATGAGCCTGCCAGCAAGAATGTTAGTATTTTCAGAGTAGTCTAGGAAAGTGCTTATAACAAACTACATATGCATGAAAATAGAGGAAAAGAAACTCACTTGTGCTTCATAAATACTTTAAACCCTGCTGCATCATAGCGAGCAGGACCCATCCAGCGGAGTGACTCACTCTCCTTCGTGACATCTCCATAGAAGCCATACCTGTCAAAAGCTCAAGCCCAGCATTCCTATGAAATAGATTTGGTGATCTGAATGCAAAATGAGAGCAGATCCCAGACAAGGGTCTCCACAAGAGAAAGCATATTTCACTATCAGACCAGTACATCACATGGATCACGTCTCTCCTTGAGGCATGAAACAAGCACCCACCCTGTAAATGAGGCAGCATACTGAACTTTGGGCTTCTCATCCAATCCATCCTCAGGAGATTTGTTCCAGCCTGTCATACGCAAAATGTCCAGAGGCATACTATCCCCAAGAATAATATGCAGTGCTGATGTCACTGGATCACGTGCTCCTGTTGTACTGCTCATTGCACAAGAATGATCAATAAAGCAGGTTTTGCATCAAGTACGCCAAATGTGTGCAAGTCAGATGTCAAAGACAGCCTATGATAGAGAACTTTGCTTCATGGCAGAACACCACAGATCTCCATCATTAGCCTCACCTTCAACAAAGCACAATCTTTGCTGACTTCACTCATATGTGAAAATGGTACACTAACAACCGACATGAGGTAAAGAAAACAATTTTAGATGGTGTAAGGACCTGACAGGATGGATGCCCAGACAAAGAGCAGCAAATGTGCAAGGGTGGGGTGGGATACTGACATTAGTAGCTAAGGATACCTGACAACTACTGCATCAGTTGACCCAGCAGGAATGATACCAAGTCGCAAATCTGGATTTGAGTTGTCCAGATTCATCCTCAGGTTCTGCAGGCCACTTTCATCTAAGTCCAGACCATCAGTCAACACTGCCTCTTCACCTGGAATGCAGATTGCTCCATTTTAGTGGCAGGCAAAGAGGGTTTCATCAGATGAGGTGAAAGAAACTGAAAAGCCTCAATATGGAAGAATCTTCAGTAAGCCAGCTCAGTAGTACCTAAAGCATTATCTACTTGTTGAGGACATAATCAATATTCCAATAGCAGGAGAGCTCTCAGGGAAAGTTTGCATTTCAAAGAGGTCCATTGACAAAGCAAAAATGGACTCCACAAATTGTTCTACATTTCCTCTGCAACCCTGCAGCAAGTTCTTCTTTGGCCATTGTAGGATCAAGGAGCTCTCCATATTCAATACAGCCAGGCACAGTGACAGAGCTGGAACTGGAGCCAGGGTTGCTTTCTGGCTCCTTCACTGCTGAGTCAAACCCAGATTGAGGGAGTTGGCCAAGGACCAATTTTATTGACTTGTACATGCAGCTTCTGAAGGAGAAGGAAGGGATACACATTCAACAAGAGTATGATGAACCAATGACAATGGAATGCAACCTGAAGCTTTGTTGGCATCCCTACAGGAATCCACTTCTTGTGCAGATAACTTCAAACCACCTTTCTCCTCAGATGAGTGATGACCATTCTGTTGTTCTGGCTTATGATAGCCATCTCCTTGTGTCTGAACATCAGTGGTCCTTTGAGGCTTGGCTGCTCCATTGGCTTTGTGCCGGTGCAGTACTAAGCCATTCAAAACCTCATTAAAGAGACCATCACCACCCTGCATTGAAAGTCTGTGGTCAGATACAATTCCTGAGGCCACAGGATCTATCAACTAATAATTCTCTTGAGAGACATGATTTTTGCAAAACTGAAGTATCCAGATACAGAACCTTCTGGATCTGCATTTTTGTATGTGTATGAACATAACTTCTGGATCTGCATTTCTGTGCATGTACAAACATACTTTTGTATCAAAAATTGGAAAGTGTACACACCACAACAATGACTCCATCTAGGGCATTGAGCTCCTCTTTAGAAGCATGCTTCATTATACCATGAGCATGCCCCGACCTTTCTGTCTTCACCACCTGTCATGGAACCAGGTTATCAAAGCTTCCTGCATCTGTACATTTATTTTGTGCTGCACATGAACATTTTCTCACAAAGAACTACAAGAAAAAAAGTTCAAGAACAATGATTTAGAACACTTGGAAAACTCATGGCAGGCAGATTTAAGGAATCCATTGCAGATCCTTATGGCATGACCCTCACATAGAACCACAAACATCTACTTGCTGTGCTCATTTTGCAAAGAATGTTGCAAAGGAGGAGAAGTCTACCTTTGTTTCAACTTTTGCACGATAAAATAGTGGAGCAACCTTTTCCCAGATCTGAACTCCCAAACCCTTTCCGCCATACGGATTGATAAAGACCTGCACATGTATCATTGAATCTAATCACAAAACAGAACTCATGAGCAGTTCCAAATGATACAAGGGCAGTTCCACTTGACTGTTAGGCCACAGTGCATGTTTCAATGCAGCACATTTGTCTACTTCTCAGCAATTTTTGGACATCTTGTCAAAAGAATGATAAACAAAATCAAACAAAACACATACCAACAGACGTTTTGGTCTTCGGGTGTCATGATCTAGGAGGTTTTGGCTCTTTTGAACCCATTCCTGTGCATCCTTTGCATTGGAGTGTCCAAATACAAAAGCTTTGGGAACCCACTTGCAACTGTTGCTCTCAGACTTCTGAAATGTGTGCAACACAATTCTGTACATCTTCACTCCACAACAATAATTGCAAATGTAAAATCAGAGGAGAAAAAACTCCAGGAATCACTTGAGCACATTTCCCCTCCAAAGATTCACAACCACATGAGATTCATACTTTGCCCTTGTTTGTTGCTACTAGAATTTGTATTGCAATCTGCCTATAGGCAAGAGAAGAAATATCAGAAGATCTCCAAATTTATCAGCAACAAAACTCTAAGAAATGCATGATGTAGATCCTGTTCAACTTTCTTGAGCTTGCAGGAGATGTAGTTCTCCACAGTACCTGTTGCTGAGGAGCAGCAAGACCACAGAAGCCTCTTGGGTTGAATTGGCCAACCGGCCCCAGACCTTTGTATTCAACAGCAAAGATTTCAGACAAGGGCAAATGCAAGTGTGCAGCGGAATCTTTATTGCCGCAACATAACCAAAGACCTGCATCATCCTGAAGTGTTGACCACGGATTTGCTTCATCAGTATGCAAACAAATGAGAGCCTCAGGATCTCCTCCTGGAGAATCAAACAGACTGGAAAACAGTTGATCCATACCTGCCCTGAAGACAGACAGACGGATCAAGGGGACGATAGTGGACAAAATTGTATGACGAGTGATTCGGAAGCAACAGAGCTTGAGCTTTTTGCTTAAGATGTATGGCAACGCAAAAAGCTTACCGGCATGGAATCTGCTGCATCTTCAACAGGATGACAAACCAGATGCGTATCGGTAAGAAGAAGAAGAACTTCGCCAACATGCTCCAAATAGCAGGAGATCTCTACCACGGGATTCCCACGATCCTCTTGGTCGCCGCTCTCATCATCTCTAGAAGGATCTGCCATATCTCCGTGCCGATATGATTCTTGCTCAAGATTCTCAACTGGCATGTATCTATGGTTTTCAACATCCATAATTGTGTGGGTGGAAACGAACTTCAGAGCAACAAGAAGAAGCAAATCCCTTTGTGTCGACTGTTTTCCAGATGGATGCGGGAATCCCGTCGAGGTCTCCTCGTCCTCCTTCGAACTCGCAAGTTCGTGTAGTCACAGAATGATCGCGTTTTGCAACCTATTATGTTTGTCTTCCCGTAAACACTGTGCTGTGCCTATTCTCAACGACCATCCACGTTGAACAAACGACGATCTGCCATCCTTCTTCTTGATATCCCATCCGGACTGGAGTGCAACAATAATAATAGTGAAGCGCAAAGTCAGGATGCTGCGAAAAATGATGTCATGTCGTCCGTCGTAGATCCCTTCAAACAGCGGAGTCCATTGACTTTGTGCGTCAAGACTCAGATGAGAGAGGATCCAGTAGTGCCAACGCTGTTCTGATACTCCGCCTCCTTCTTGATCTTGTACCTCAGATCTGTACCAAATACGACAATCTATATCGAAATCGGAAAACACAGACAGAAACAAAGGAGGATTGAAGCAAAGTTTTCTGACAGTCCAGTGCTTTTCAGCCACGATTCTGTTCCAGAAATCGATTTCCTTTGGAGTCACACACAGAAGGTAACGGCGAGAAACCGTGTGGGAACACGAACAACGATGACGCATCAAACCGCTTCCTGTCGCCTGTGATATCGACGTAATTGCGGCGATTCCGCGTTGGTGACATCTGGAAATTCGGGGGTTATTGTTACCTTCGATCGATCACGTGCGGTCAGACTTTCAGGATTCAGTCAGGATCTTTGCTCCTTAATGTTGCATCTTCTTCGCGCGCTAAGTAGTCCTACCTACTTTGCCAGAAAATACAACAACAATTGGACATTGTTCACGGCTTTCTTTCCTTCCATGCTTGTCTTCAGCAGAAATTATACATCATCTCAGGGTTATTTGCAAATTTGAAACTAAAGGCAACAAACAAGTATGATCCATATTTTGTTACTTCTGCAAAGAACATCTTCTGAAACAAGCTTTTTGCAACAAGAGTGTCCATTGCCTTCTCTCCAAGAACAACAGATCAAACATCAGAGTTTCCACACATGTGAAGGGAATGTACTATGATCCCACTCTCCTGACGCCAATTGCAAGGACATGCATACATAACCCATTCCAAAAGCTTCTCTGATGATGAGAGTGTATTGTTGCCGATACTTGTGAGTACAGAGAGACCCACATGGAGCAAAGTTATGCCACCAAGTGGAGAGTCATCTATTACAACAGCAGCCAAAACCCATGTTCTCATGTGCAAACATTCTGAGAGAATTTGCAAAAGACAGAAGGTCAACAATGTATGGCAGCCTGCAAGCAACAAACAATTCTCCTACTACACAATAATCACGTGGGCACCATCATGCCTGGGCTGCAAGCCAATCTCAGAATTGGGCATGCTACTACTTGCGAAGAAGGAAAGGTTTCAATATAAGAAGCCCAAAAGTCCACCCACATAAAACTTCCAAGAGTATTATACAACAGCAACCATGGTTTACAGCCATTCTAAATGTCTCTCAAAAAGATGTCAGGCCATTCCTTTCATTAAGGTACGTACTGATTCTTTCATCATTCTCTATTGCACTGCAATCAACAGAAGAATTGATCAAGAATTCAATCAACATGATCATCACAGATATCATCGGATCAGTAGTTTTCTTGAATTTCAAGGCTAGGAAATCCACGTGAATGTCTAGAATATGACGATACGTATATCTCTCTAAGCAAAGGGTCAGCGGCGAGGCAGCAATAGCAATTGAGGAATGCATCATGAAACAAAAATACTAAGTACCCATTAGAGCTGCACAATGTAATCAGATCATCGGAGCTTCTCTTTGTGACTCCTAAGTTACCCTCGTCAGAAATCAGTTCCTTCAAATCTGCCATAGCTGCATCAACATGGGCGGAGTACAGGGCTTTTCTTCAGGGCCCAATTCCATAGCAGCAGAAACTGATTCTTCTTCCCCGACCACCATGAATTGATTCTTCTTCCTCAACTACCATGAATTGAGTCATCTTCCTCCAAAGACTGCACACATGAGCAAAGACAGACTCATTTTCAGCATGCAGTTACGAGATCTAGGTTTGGACATACTCCTCCTCCTCCTAGTTAGTCAAAACGTGTCGTTGCAGCTAACCATTCAGCATCAGAAAACCTCGAACATGGTCTGGGTCATTGTCAGCTGCACTCTCAATATCTGCCTCCCGTTTTTTTGTTGCATTTCTGGCAGCAACAGGAAGACGAGCGTTCTTCGCCTTCTTTCCACATGAGGCACATTCAACTGCACATCGAGGAAAACCAATCAAAGATCCATACATCGAGCTCTAAAGCTTTTCCCACTCTGTAAAATCCCAATACAGATAAAAATAGTGTACAAACCAAAATCACTTCCGCAAGAATAGATGATGCACAAAAGGATCACGAGAATGCGACGAAGAAGCTGGAAGATGTGTGAGCCAGCCCAAGCGGCGAGCTATAAGAGAAAGCTTCGGATCCCACCATCGCCGATGTGCCGTGTCACCCGCGTAAGTTCCGTGTCACCCTCCAGATTACAGGGCATTCCGTGTGTACTACCCGGGAGTGCAGAATTGCATACCCTAATTCCATTTTACCACAAATCTGTTTTTTTCCCAATTTTGAAATCAATTAAAAATACAATTAAAATTTGAAATTGCCAGATTTAGACGACACGTTCTTCTAGCGTGTCTGCCTTCCTTTCTGACGTGTAGGCGAATTTGGCTAAATCCTCTTGTGGATGATCGCCAGTCAGCATTTTTTTTGGGCTAGCTATCTGTAGCCAGAAATCTATATTAAAACTAAAAGTACCATAGTCAAGTTTTTTTTGAGACTTTCAATAACCATATTTATTTTATTTTTTAAAAAAATCTTTTTTGGCAATGGTTGGTTTTTAGGTGTGGTAGGTAGGTACAGCTCTCTGTTTATTTGGAAAATTTTGAGATTAATTTTCATCATTAAATACCAATTGTTTTCGTAATGATAATACCTATTATTGTGAAAATGATTATTATTGTCCGTTCGATGGAAGATCGGACGGTTGATGGTCGTCGTCTTCGATCGTCAACAATGGGTTGGATATGCTTATAGCTGTTATTGTTATTTGAAATTATTTTGTCCGCTCGATGAATGATCGGACGGTTGGTGGTCATCTTCTTCAATCGCCAACGATGATGGGTTGGATTTGCTGACAAACTTTACCTATTGTTGGTAAAATGCTTTTGTCCGTTCGATGGACGATCGGACGGTTGGTGGTCATCATCTTCGATAGGATTCGTCGGTAGAACAGCGTTTTCCGGAGCGAAGAACCAGGGTCGCGGAGGGAAGGGATCTTGCTTGCGTGAGCGTCATGGAAGTGGTCGTTGTCGACAACCTTCGGAAAAGGCATGTCTTCGGTCGACACTTCGGTTACATTCGCAGTGATTCCAGGAAGCGCAAGAAAAAAATGCGCTCTGGTGGCGTGGACGCGGTTTTTTCAACTGGACAAACGCCTTCTTCTGATGGAAGTCTTCGGAGATTGTAGCATAATTGGAGAAAGCTGTCGACTGTGCGCTGGTGGTCCAATACAGTTAAAGGAACGCCTTCGTTGATGATGATGAGAAACGCCTCCATCGGTTTCTGGACTCTTTTTGGAAACAAAAAGGAACTGTAGGCGTCGTGGTGGTTGTCACCTGATTTCTGCATGCTTTTGTTGTGCTTCGTGAATTGATTGCAGAGCAGTTCGCGTCGGGAGAGAAGCAAGCATGCCACGAGGAGATACCTTACTCTGAACATATAATACGGTGTTTCTTTCGTGTGCGATGAGTTTTGGAGATGTGATATCAGAGTCGCAGCAGCAGAGGATGTTTCAGGAACCACGGTCCAGAAGAGATGAAGCTCCACGGATGGTGAATCTTAGGACAAAACGAAATCAGAATCTATCGCCTCCTCTACATGCCAGTGAGGAGGTCGCTGTTACAGGGATGGAGGAGAAATTGAGTTTTCATAAGAAGAGAGAATCGCCGCCGAGAGCCAGAACTGCGAGGCGAGGGGAATCATTGCCCGAGCATCTCGTGTGCCCGATTTCGAGATCCTTGATGGCTGACCCTGTGATCATAGCCTCTGGACACAGCTATGAGCGAAGTTGCATTGAGCTCTGGTTCCAGAGAGGATACCGTCACTGCTTCAAATCGGGTATGACAATTGAACTCCCTCTTGTCTGCATTCCCAATCTGCAGCTCGGCACCGCCATCGCGGTCTGGTGCCACGAGCGCCAGGTTCCTAGGCCGCGGGTTCCTTCTCTCAAACTCGCTGGAGACTTGTTGGAACGTAGTCTCTCAAGAGCAGCCGTGTGCGACGACGGGTCGCACTCTCCATCATCAAGGCCTCCTATCTGGTTTGCGAACGAACTCCACGATGATGTCCAGCAGCAGCCTGGATTCTTTGCGGATGATGATGCACTGGAAGTGGCGTACCAGAGCCTCGAACAAAGGCACCAGAGACAGCAGTCCCGGGAGTGCAACAAGGTATGAGGAATTCCACCTTCTTGTGAATACCATGCTGAAAGGGTTCATGCTACTTGGTTTCAGGGCGGCCAAAAGCAGTCCTCCTTAGGCTCCACAGTGCAGATGATGCCATTGAGAGCTTTTCGAGCTTCTGATGAAGAAGATGTGAGGAATATTCAGCCCTGTT
>Ga0209208_10000639_pt1 | contig 46480 bp, 47 predicted proteins | sample S1TSphfallax_3_FD_187694 | JGI IMG/M metagenome (GOLD analysis project Ga0209208, IMG submission 187694) | Host-associated microbial communities from peat moss isolated from Minnesota, USA - S1T2_Fd - Sphagnum fallax MG (SPAdes) (version 2) | ecosystem: Host-associated > Plants > Peat moss >...
ACAGGCTGCTGTCGCCGGCAGCCTGATCGCCACGTATGAGATCGGCTACCTATACGAAAATGGCGACGGCGTTGCGCAGAACAAGGCAATGGCGGTCGAATGGTTCGGCCGGTGCGCGGCCAAGAATTACCCGGCTTGCGATCAATCCCTGGGCATTTATTATGAACGAGGCGACGGCGGTCTCGCACAGAACTGGATTACCGCAGCTCAATATTACTCGAAGGCTGCAGCACAAGGATTTGGCCAGGCGCAGTACAGTCTGGCGCGATGCTACGAGTACGGGATCGGCGTGCCGGTGGATCTGAAGCAGGCGGTCGCGTGGTACCAGCGCGCTGCCGAACATGGCGAAAGCGCCGCGCAGGCTCAGGCCAAGTATCTGCTGGACAACCATCTGCAAAGCGATCTGACGCTGGCCAATAACACCGAGTCGAGTCTCTTCACCAAAGTGGAATTGCGGCCGGTTGCCACTGGACGACTCTTTCACAACGAGGCCGAGCGTATGGACTACCTGCGCGGAGTGGCGCTTTACAATGCGCAAGTCGATGCACAGGAAAGGCGCAACGTGTGGAACATGAAAAACCACGATTATCAGGAATGCAGGCAACAAGGCGGCGCGAATTGCGCAGCGCCGGGGCCGGTTCCCCAATAGCCGGAACCGCAGCTCTCCGATCCCCTCGAGCGCCATCCTTGCGAGCCCCAAGTCCGGACCGTCAACACTTCAATCTGTCGTAATCATCGAGAAAGATTGGACCGCGTATCCGTCGGTCAACGTGTTCAAGAACGCGACGATCGCGGCAACGTCCGCGGCGCTCAAGGCCGGTGGCTGCCCTGGCCGCCGATCGAAGGGCGCGATTCGATCCAGATTGCCCTGATACTCGGCGGGCAGATCATCGAATCGGCGGATGACCCCGCCGGTCCGCGGATACCATTTCTGCGGCTGCGTATCCCGTTCGGCGTAGAAACGCACCGCGTCCTCGAGCCGATGTACCACGCCGTTGTGAAAGAACACGCGACGGGTGGCGACGTTGCGCAGCGACGGCGTGCGGAACAGGCCGCAATACTCCTTGCGGCCCGAAAGATCGGTGCGCAGCGGCCCGCACACTCCCAGATCGTAATAATGAGCGTCGGCGTTCGCCGCAATCGCCGGGTTGCGCGGTACTCCCAAGGCGATGTAGCCGAAATCCGTGAACTGCGGAAAGGCCCCCTCGCGCAGGGCGCTCGGATGGCAGCGAGCGCAGTTGCCGCGCGCCGGGTCGTTGAAGGCATCGAGTCCGCGCTGCTCAACGGGCGTCAGCAACGCTTGATGGCGCAACACGGCATCGTACTTGCTCGTGTAGGGGTAGAACTCCCGGGGTTCCTGCTGGTAGGTCTCGAGCGCCATGAGCACGCCCTTGAACGCGAGCGCGGGGTCATCGAACACCTGCGCGCCGAACGTGGCCCGGAACTGCGCCGCATACGCGCCGCCGCGGACCTTGGCCACCACGGCGTCGGGACCTGCGTTCGCCATCTCGATGGGCGACAACAAAGGGCTCCGAGCCTGATCATGGGCGGAGGAGGAACGGCCATCCCAGTCGAGGCCGCCGGCCGGACCCTGGTCAATGGAATCGTCGCCTTCATCGTCGACAGTGTGTTCGGTAAAGGGAGGCACGTTCTGCAGGTACTCGAGCGAGGGCACGGCCCGCAGACCGGTTTGTGCGCCATCGATGCCGCCGCGTTGGACGGCCTGACCGTCGGGCGGTCCGAAGGCATGCGCGGGGCTATGGCAGCTCGCGCAGGAACTCTTGCCCGACGCCGACAGCGAGGGATCGAAGAAGAGCGCTCGTCCCATCGCCGACAGCGACGCGGCATCGGGTGCGGCCTCGAAGTGACTGGCGTAGAAGGGCGTCTCCGCACCGCCGGCGCGCTCTCCGGCAGGGGCCGGGATGACGGGCTCGGCGATCGCAACCGCAGCCATCCAGCTGCCGATCGTCGCAGTGCCTGCGACCAGCGCCGCGGCCTCACGCAGGGCTCGGAGCCTGCCCGGGTGGCTCAGTGAACGGACCCGCCGACGTCGGCCGCGCCCGCGGCATTGAAGAGCTGCGCGACGTCCACGGCATCGAACACATATGCACGGTTGCAAAAATCGCAGCGCACTTCGACGTCGCCGCGCTCGGCCAGGATGGATCGTGTTTCCTTCTCGCCCAGACCCTGCAACATGCCGCCCACCCGCTCGCGCGAACACCGGCAGCGGAAGAAAACGGGGGCGGGCTCGAACAGCCGCAGATCGTCCTCGTTGAACAACCGATGCAAAATCTGTTGATCGGCGAGCGTCCGCAACTCCTCCGGGGTCAGCGTCGCACCGATCATTTGCACGCGGTGCCACGCGTCGTCGATGGCCGCCGAATCGGCGATCGGCGCACGCTTGCCAGGATCGCGCGCGCCCGCATCGCGCGCGCCGTCCTCGGGAAGCCGCTGCAGCAACATCCCGGCGGCACCGTGCTGATCGGCATGCAACCACAGACGGGTCGGCAGCTGTTCGGAATTCTCGAAGTATCCCTGCAGCGAATCGGCGAGCCGCGCGCCGCTGATCGGCACGATGCCTTGATAACGCTGCGCGCCGTCATCGCTTTCCATGGTAACGGTCAGGTTGCCGGCGCCGATCAGCGCCTCGACTCCGCCGCCGTCGGTGCCGGCGGCCATCGCGGCGGCGATGGCGTCATCGCGATAGCGGGCAAGTCCGCGTACGCCCAATCCAGCGGTGCACTGTGCGAGCAGCAAATGCACGGGTCCCGCGCCCTGCAGCTGCAGCGACAGCACGCCGTCGAACTTGATGGTGGCCGCGAGCAGCAGCGCCGCAACGACCGCCTCACCCAAAACCGTGCGAATGGCCTCGGGATAATCGCGGTGTTCGATCAGCGCCCGCCATGAAGCGTCGAGGTGCACGAGGTGCCCACGAATCGGGTACTGCTCGAACATGAAACGATGCAGGGAATCGCGGTCATGCATCGGGGACGACACCCTGCATGTCAACGGCCGACCGGCATCTCACGCGCCACCACTCAACTTGGCCTTGAGCAGCTCATTGAGCTGAGCGGGATTCGCCTTGCCGCCGGTGGCCTTCATGACCTGGCCCACGAAGAACCCGAACAGCTTGTCCTTGCCCGAGCGGTAGTCGGCGAGTTGTTTCGGGTTGGCGGCGATCACCGCGTCGATCACCGCCTCGATGGCACCCCCATCGGTGATCTGCCGCAGGCCCCGGGCATCGATGATCTCGTCCGCGGAGTCTGCCGAGGACCACAGCGCCTCGAACACCTCCTTGGCGATCTTGCCGGAGATGGTGGCATCGACCACGCGCACCAGCAATCCGCTGAGGCGGGCAGGCGTGACGTGCGAGCGGGTGATCTCGAGATTGTCCCGATTGAGCGCGCTCGATAATTCGCCCATCACCCAGTTTGCAGCGAGCTTCGCATGGGCGCTCACGGGCTTGCCGAGCGTCTTCTCGAGTTCGGCGAGTACGGCTTCGAAGTAGGCGCCGAGCTCGCGGCTGGCGCTCAGCACACCCGCATCATAGGCGGAGAGGCCCAATTCGCGCTCGAAGCGCGCCGCCTTCTCATCGGGCAGCTCCGGCAACGTTGCGCGCACGTCGGCGATGAACGCGGCGTCGATCGCCACCGGCAACAGATCCGGGTCGGGAAAGTAGCGGTAGTCGTTGGCTTCTTCCTTCGAACGCATCGAGCGTGTCTCGTCCTTGTCCGAATCGTACAACCGCGTTTCCTGCACCACCTTGCCGCCGCCCTCGATCACATCGATCTGGCGCGCCACCTCATAGTGAATCGCCTTCTCGACGAAGCGGAAGGAGTTCAAGTTTTTTATTTCGGCGCGGGTGCCGAATTTCTCCTGGCCGCGCGGCCGGACCGAGACGTTGGCATCGCAGCGGAACGAGCCCTCCTGCATGTTGCCGTCGCAGATCTCGAGATAGCGCACCAGCGTGTGCACCTTCTTCATGTAGGCCACCGCCTCTTTCGCGGATCGCATGTCCGGCTCGGAGACGATTTCGAGCAGCGGCGTACCGGCACGGTTCAAATCGATGCCGCTGGCGTTCGCCAATCCCTCGTGCAGCGATTTTCCGGCATCCTCTTCGAGATGCGCGCGCGTGATGCCGATGGTCTTGGCCGTCCCGTCATCGAGCAGGACGGTGAGCTTGCCGCGGCTCACCACCGGCAGCTCGTACTGGCTGATCTGATAGCCCTTCGGCAGATCGGGATAAAAGTAGTTCTTGCGTGCGAACACGGAACGTGGCGCGACGGTGGCGCCGATGGCGAGCCCGAACTTGACCGCCATGCGCAGTGCTTCGGCATTGAGGACCGGCAGCATGCCGGGATAGGCCAGATCGACGAGGCTGGCCTGGCTGTTGGGCGGCGCGCCATAGGCAGTCGCGGCACCAGAAAAGATTTTCGAGCGCGTGGCGAGCTGCGCGTGAATCTCGAGCCCGATGACGACTTCCCAGTCAGCCATCACTCGTACCCACGCGGTGTTTGCCGATGCCACCCGGTGACTTCTTGGTAGCGATGCGCGGCATTGAGCAGCTTGCCTTCCGCGAAATGCGGTCCGATGAGCTGCAACCCCAAGGGCAGGCCGTCGATGAAGCCGCAGGGCACCGACATGCCGGGCAGGCCGGCGAGATTCGCGCCGATGGTGTAGATGTCGTTCAAGTACATGGTGACCGGATCTTCGAGCTTTGCGCCCAGGCTGAAGGCTGGCGTGGGCGTGGTCGGCCCTGCGACCAGGTCGACGGTCGAGAATGCGGCACGAAAGTCCTGGGAGATGAGGCGGCGAACCTTCTGCGCCTTCAAATAATACGCATCGAAATAACCGGCCGACAACACGTAGGTGCCGGTCATGATGCGCCGTTTGACTTCCGCGCCGAAACCTTCGCCGCGGGAACGTTTGTACAAGTCGAGAAGGTCCCTCGGTTGCTCGCATCGGTAACCGAAGCGCACACCGTCGAAGCGTGACAGATTCGACGAACACTCCGCCGACGCGACCACATAATACGCCGGCACGGAGAGGGGCAGATGCGGCAGGCTCACCTCCACCGTGGTCGCGCCCAAGGCCGTATACACCTCGAGCGCGGCATGGATCAGCGCGGCGTTACGCGGCTCCAAGCCGTCGAAAAATTCGCGCAAGATCCCGATCTTCAGGCCCTTCAGCGGGCCGCCGGCCGAGGCCGGCGCGGCGAGCTCCGCCGAATAATTCGGCACCGGCACATCGACACTGGTGGAATCGAGCGGATCGAAGCCCGCCATGACTTCGAGCACCGCCGCCGCATCCGCCGCGGAACGGGCGAACACACCGGCCTGATCGAGACTGGACGCGAAGGCAACGATGCCATAACGGGATACCCGGCCATAGGTGGGTTTGATTCCGGTCACGCCGGTGAGGGCTGCCGGCTGCCGGATCGATCCGCCGGTATCGGTACCGGTGGCACAGGGTGCGAGCCGCGCCGCCGCCGCCGCTGCCGAACCGCCCGACGAGCCGCCGGGCACCTTGGTGGTATCCCAGGGATTCCTCACCGGTCCGTAGTAGCTGTTCTCGTTCGAGGAGCCCATTGCGAACTCATCCATGTTGGCCTTGCCCACCATCACGGCGCCGGCCGACTTCAGCCGCGCGACGACAGTGGCATCGTAGGGAGCGATGAAGTTGTCCAACATCCGCGACGCGCAACTGGTGCGTACCCCGTCGGTGCAAAAGATATCCTTGTGGATGATCGGAATGCCGAGCAAGGGTCCGCGCTCGCCCGCGGCCAGGCGCCGATCGGCCGCCGCCGCGGCCAGGAGCGCGGCCTCTGCCGTGGGCGTGATGATGGCGTTCAGCGAAGGATTCAAGCGCTCGATACGCGCGAGGAAGTGCCGCGTCAACTCGACGCTCGACGTCGTGCGGGCCTCGAGCAGCGCGGCCAGCTCACCGATGGACAGGGTATGCAACATCGTCACGACTTTCGCGGCGGCCCTACTCGATGACTCGCGGCACGACGTACAGGCCGGCTTGCACCTCGGGCGCATTCCGCTGGTACTTCTCGTGGTTGTCGTGGTCCACGACGGCATCCGGTCGCAGTCTCTGATGCTGACCGTCCAGAGGATGCGCCATCGGCTCCACGCCGCCGGTGTCGACCCGCGACAGCTCGTCGACAAAATTGACGATGCTCGACAGGCTGGTCACGTAGACCGGCATCTCTTCTTCGGTGATCGACAGCCGTGCGAGGTGGGCGATCTTTTCGACGTCTTGACGGGTTAGGCTCATATAGATGCGAAAAGTGCGCGCGAGTGCGCATTTTTAGCTGTCCCCCATGATACACGTTGCCTTGTTATATGTCTTATCGGTTGTTACATTAGCGCCAAGTTTTTCACCCCTTTCGCACTGAAAAAGACCCCATGTTCAAACGCCTTAGAGGTTATTTCTCCAATGACCTCTCAATCGATCTTGGCACTGCCAATACGCTGATCTACGTGCGCGAGCGCGGCATCGTGCTGAATGAACCCTCGGTGGTTGCGGTGCAGGACGAGCCCACCCGCGGCGGCAAGATCATCGTTGCGGTCGGCGTCGAGGCGAAAAACATGTTGGGCCGGACGCCCGGACACATCACGGCGGTTCGGCCGATGAAGGATGGTGTGATCGCCGACTTCACCTACACCGAGAAGATGCTGCAGTACTTCATCAAGAAGGTGCACGGCAACCGCTTTTTGAGCCCGAGCCCGCGCGTGCTGGTATGCGTGCCGTTCGGTTCGACCCAGGTCGAACGGCGTGCCATCAAGGAATCAGCCGAGGGCGCCGGCGCGCGCAGCGTCGACATCGTCCCCGAGCCGATGGCCGCCGCGGTGGGCGCCGGCCTTCCGGTCCAGGAGGCGCGTGGTTCGATGGTGCTCGACATCGGCGGCGGCACCTCTGAAGTGGCCGTGATTTCGCTCAACGGCATCGTCTATGCAGCCAGCGTGCGTATCGGCGGCGATAAGTTCGACGAGGCCATCACCAACTACGTGCGTCGCAACTATGGAATTCTCATCGGCGAAGCGACCGCGGAGCGCATCAAGCTCGAGATCGGTTCGGCCTACCCCGGTCAGCAAGTCCGCGAGATCTCGGTCAAGGGACGCAATCTGTCGGAGGGTGTGCCGCGCAGTTTCACACTGAACTCGAATGAGATCCTCGAGGCCTTGCAGGAGCCGCTGCAGGGCATCGTGGGTGCGGTCAAACAAGCCCTCGAGCAAACCCCTCCCGAACTCGGTGCGGATGTCGCGGAACGCGGCATCGTCCTCACCGGCGGCGGAGCGCTGCTGCGGGACGTCGATAAGTTGCTCATGGAAGAAACCGGTTTGCCCGTCGTCGTGGCGGATGATCCGCTGACCTGTGTGGCACGGGGTGGCGGCCGGATCCTCGAACTGACCGAGGAACACGGACCGGGCATTTTCGGATTGGAGTAATGCACACGACGGTGCGCCAGCCCGCTGCTGACCCAGGGTATGGCCGCCTTTCGTAATGCCGATGCCTCGGGTCGCACCTCCGGGCTGTTGCTCCGTTGCGTCCTGTATTGCCTGATGGCCCTGGGACTCATCATCACCGACAAGCGCTACGATCATCTGGGGGAAATGCGGCGGTTTCTCTCCGTGGTCGCTTATCCCGTGCAGGTTGCGGTCGCCAGCCCCTTTCAGGGCTGGGATTGGTTTCGAGAAAGCGTCTCGACCCGCGAGAACTTGCAGGCGGACAAGGAGAAACTCGAGGCGGCGCTGCGCATCGCGAACTTCAAGCTGCAGCGCTACGAAGCCCTCGAGGCCGAGAGCCAACGGTTGCGGGGCTTGCGCAGCAACACCGCGGCCGTTGCCGCGCATTTCCTCATCGGCGACATCATGCACCTGGATCTCGACGCCTTCCGCGAGCGCGTGCTGGTCGACAAGGGGGCACGCGACGGCGTTTTCGTGGGACAGGCCGTGCTCGACTCGGGCGGTGTGTTCGGCCAGGTCGCGCGGGTCGAACAATTGACCAGCGAAGTGATTCTCATCAGCGATCCCACTCACGAAATCCCCGTGCAGGTGAACAGGAACGGCCTGCGCACCATCGCCGTGGGCACCGGTGATACGCACCTGCTGAAGCTTCCCTATTTGTCGACCAGCGCCGACGTGGTGGCCGGCGATCTCTTGGTGACGTCGGGCCTGGGCGGCGGCTTTCCCGCCGGCTATCCGGTGGGGACGGTGTCGGCGGTCAAGCGCGATCCGGCGCAATCCCTGGCGGATGTCGATGTGCGCCCCGCGGCGGCCTTGGACCGCACCAGGGAGGTCATGTTCGTGTGGCTGGACGGCGAACCCGGCGACACCGTGCCCGTCGTCGCGGCCGCGGCACCCGCGAGCACTGCGGCCACGGCGAACCACACGCCGGCAGCGTCCCACCCGCAGGCCGCATCCCACGCGCAACCAGCGCCGCCCACGCCGCCGGCGCAGCACGCGAAGCCGCAGCACCAAGGCTCGCCGCCATGATGCGCGATGACCCGGTGCGGCGTCTGCCGATGGCCCTTTCCTCACTGGTGGCGCTGTCGTTGGCCGTGCTCCCTCTGCCGACAGCCATCGACGCCTTTCGTCCGGATTTCCTCGTGCTGGTGGTGTTCTATTGGTCGATCGAATCACCCCGGGCCGGAGGCCTGGCGCTGGCTTTCTTCGCCGGCCTCGCCCTGGACGTGATCCGCGGTGTGGTATTGGGACAGCATGCGTTGGCGCTCACGCTCATGGCGGCTTGGGCCACCCACCTGCGCCTGCGTCTGCGGGTTTTTTCGCTGGTATCGCAATCCCTCACCATTTTCGCCTTTTTGACCGGCTATCAATTCATACTGTTTTGGGTGGACGGCGCCACCGGCAATCCGGTGACGGCCTTCAGCCGCTGGTTGGCGCCCGTGATCGGTGCCCTGCTCTGGCCGCTGCTGACCGGTCTCCTCAGCCGGTTGCACGATAGGTAACCGCGATATGCTGTTCGACGAATTCTCGCCATCACGCACCCGCCGCACTCTGAACGTAGGCAGCCGCACCTTGCGCGCCCTGGGTTTGGACGGGCCGCTCACGGGCGTGCTTGCCATCATCGTTTGCATCGGCGTGCTGGTGGTCTACAGCGCCTCCGGACAAAACGTGAAGATGGTCGAACATCATCTCGCCAACATCGCCATCGCAGTCACGACGATGCTCGCGCTCGCACGCCTCGCCACGCCGCAATACTTGAGGCTGTTCGCGCCATTCGCCTATGTCATCGGCATCATGCTGCTCTTGGTGGTCGCGGTGACCGGTCACATCGGCAAGGGCGCGCAGCGCTGGCTCGACGTCGGATTCATCCGTTTCCAACCCTCCGAAATCATGAAGCTTGCGGTACCCATGATCTGTGCGTGGTACATGCATGAACGGCCGCTGCCTCCCACCTTCAAGGATCTGGTGGTGATGGGGATCATGATCGGCCTGCCGACGGCGCTGATCGTGATGCAGCCCGACCTGGGGACGGCGCTGCTGATCGCAGCGTCGGGTCTCATCGTCATGCTCCTCGCCGGTCTGCAGATTCAGATCATCCTCGTGTCCATCCCGCTGCTGGGCACGGCGGCCTGGGCGGGGTGGCACGTGATTCATGAATATCAGAGGCAGCGCATTCTCACCTTCTTGAATCCGGAAAACGACCCGCTGGGTGCCGGCTATCACATCATCCAGTCTCAGATCGCCATCGGCTCGGGTGGGGTCTTCGGCAAGGGCTACATGAATGGCAGCCAGGCACAGCTCGAATTCCTGCCCGAGCGCTCCACCGATTTCATCTTCGCGGTGGTCGGCGAGGAATTCGGACTGCTGGGTCAACTGCTGCTGATCGCGCTTTACGGCGTGGTGATCGGTCGGGCCCTTTATCTCGCCAATCAGGGACAGGACACCTTCTCACGGCTCACCGGCGGTGCCATCGCCTTGAGCTTTTTCGTCTACGTGTTCGTCAACTCGGGGATGGTGAGCGGCATTCTCCCCGTGGTCGGCGTGCCGTTGCCGCTCATCAGCTACGGGGGTACCTCGATGGTCACTTTGCTTGCCGGCTTCGGCATTTTGATGTCGCTGCACTCCCATCGTAAGCTCATCGGGTCATGATGAAGCTCCCGGCACCGCGACTCGCCGTCCTCCTCTCCGTGGCTCTCGGCCTCTCGAGCGTAGGCACCCCGCGCGCGAACGCCATCGACATCCATCGACCGGACGTCGAAAGCTTCATCGATGAGGTCTCGCAGAGGGACGATATCTCGAAGCATCGCTTGCGCAAGCTGCTGAAGGCGGCAAACAGCCAGCCCGCCATCATCGACGCGATGACGAGACCCGCCGAGAAGGCAAAGCCCTGGTTCGAATATCGCGCGATTTTTCTCACCGACCGGCGGATCCGCGAGGGCACCCTGTTCTGGATCGCCCATCGGCAGGAACTCGATCGGGCCAGCGTGCGCACCGGCGTACCGCCGGAATACATCGCCGCCATCATCGGCGTGGAAACCTTCTACGGCCGCATGACGGGCTCGTTCAAGGTTCTCGATGCGTTGGCGACACTGGCCTTCGATTACCCCGCGCGCGCGCCGTTCTTTCGCGATGAGTTGGAACAATTCATCCTGCTCACCCGCGATATGGGATTCGACGCGCGCAGCGTCAAGGGCTCGTATGCGGGGGCCATGGGCGCGCCCCAATTCATGCCGTCGAATTACCGTCGCTATGCGGTCGATGCCAATGCCGACGGCCGCATCGACTTGTGGACCAACTGGTCGGACGTGTGCGCGAGCGTCGGTAATTACCTCAAGGAGCACGGCTGGAATCCCGGCGAACCGGTGGAGAGCGACGCGACGGTGGACCCGGCCAAGATCGCCGAGTTCGATGGACACAAACTCGAGTTGAATGACACCGTCGAGAGCCTCAAGTCGAAGGGCGTGCGCTTCGAGAGCCCGCTGCCGGCGGAGGCGCCGGCGCTGTTGATCGCTGCCGATGAACCGGACGGCGTGCACTGGCGGGTGGGCTACAACAATTTCTTCGTCATCACCCGCTACAATCACAGCGCCTTGTATGCCATGGCAGTCTACGAACTGGCCGCCGCCGTCCGGCAACGCGTCTTGCAACTCGATGCCGCAGCGCCCGGCGAGGCCACCGCCGCTGTGACGCCGGGTGGGGGCACTTACCCTTGATACCGGCGCCGCGCGCCTTGCAGCCGCTGCCCGGCACCGTCAACGCGTCTCACGTGAATGCGGACAGGCTCCTGGCAATGATCGCCGCCTTGAGTATTGCCGGGTGCGCCTCCGCGCCGCATGGCTCCGCGCCGCCCGCCGTGCTCATCCCACCGGTGGAGCAGCCCAGCCCCAGCGTGGGCGGAACGGCGAATCCGCCATTCGTGCCCGACGCCATCCCGCGCGTCGAACCGCGGTCGCGCTACGGGAATCCGCCCTACTATGACGTGTTCGGCAAGCGGTATTACGTACTGGCTTCGAGCGTCGATTACATCGAGCGCGGCGTCGCCTCCTGGTATGGACCCGGTTTTCACCAGGTGCTCACATCCACCCGCGAGCCCTACGACATGTATGCGATGACTGCGGCTCACAAGACCCTCCCTTTGCCCGCCTATGTGCGGGTCACCAACCTGCAAAACGGCCGCAGCGTTGTCGTCCGCGTGAACGATCGCGGCCCCTTTGTCGGCAACCGCATCATCGACCTGTCGTACTCCGCCGCCGTCCGGCTCGACATGCTGCGGGATGGCACGGCCATGGTGGAAGTACGCTCCATCGATCCCACCCAGCCGCTGCCGGCCGCCACCCCATCGCCCGCCTCGCCGCCCCTGACAGCCGCGACCCCGTCGCCGGCCACACCGCACGCCCCGCTCTACGTGCAGGCGGGGGCGTTCGCCGACCCCGATAACGCGCAGCGGCTGGCGGCGAAGCTGCGGCGCGGCAGTTTTGGCACGATTTTCATCCGGCACGACGTGATCGCGGGCCGCGGCATGTACCGCGTGCGCATCGGACCCGTTCCCGATGTGCCCGACTACGATCGCATCGTGGCGGCACTGGAACAGGCCGGCGTTCGCGATGCCCATCTCGCCCTGGATTAGCGGCCGGCCGTTGATCCTCCAACGTTAATTTCTCAGGCTTTCATCAAGGTGACCCTCTCCATGTTTCGTCCGCTTCTGAGTTTGTTGCTGATCGCAGTCTGCGCCGCGGCTCCCGCCGCCGATGTCCCCATTCCACCGGCTCCCAGCGTGGAAGCCAAGGCGTACATCCTCGTCGATTTTCACACCGGCAAGGTGCTGGCAGCGCAGAACGCCGTGGAGCGCCTGGAACCCGCGAGCCTCACCAAACTGATGACCGCGTACATCGTGTTCGGCGAACTCAGCTCGGGCAAACTCAAACTCGACGAACCCGTGATCGTGAGCGAGCATGCCTGGCGCTCGGAGGGCTCACGAACCTTCATCGAGCTCGGCAAGCCGATCTCCGTGGAGTTGCTGATCCTCGGCATGATCGTGCAGTCGGGCAACGATGCAACGATTGCACTCGCCGAAAAGATCGGCGGCACCGAGGAGACCTTCGTCGCGCTCATGAATGAAAACGCCAAGCGCTTGGGGATGGTCGGAACCCATTTCCAAAACAGCTCCGGGCTGCCGGCGCCGGATCACTACACCACCGCGCGCGACATGTCGCTGCTGGCCACCGCGATGATCCGCGACTACCCGCAATACTACAAGTACTACTCGGTGCGTGAGTTCGAACACAACGGCATCAAACAACAAAACCGCAATGGCTTGCTCGGACGTGACCCGAGTGTGGATGGCTTGAAAACCGGCCACACCGATTCGGCCGGCTTCTGCCTCGTGACCTCGGCGCTGCGCGACGGCATGCGCCTGGTGTCCGTCGTACTGGGATCGGGCAGCATGAAGGGACGCGAAGACGCGAGCGCGGCGCTGCTCAACTACGGCTTCAATTTCTACGACACCAAGCTGGTGGCGAAGGGCGGGACCGCATTGGGCTCCACCCACGTCTGGAAGGCCGCTGAGACACCGGTTGCCGTGGGCATCAAGGACGACCTCTACGTGACGGTCCCACGCGACCAGGCCAACGACATCAAGACGGCGGTGGATCTGCAACCGCGGTTGATCGCCCCGCTCGCCGCCGATGCGACCATCGGTTCTCTGCATGTCACCGCCGGCAACCAGACGCTCGAGACGGTCCCGCTGCATCCGCTGAAAAGCGTGGCCTCCGGGGGCTGGTGGCGGCGCTTGATCGACACCATCCGACTGTGGTTCGCGTGAGCCCGCCGCTGCCGCTCTGTTATTTGAACGGTGTCTACCAGCCGCTGTCCGACGCACGCGTTTCGCCGTTCGATCGTGCCTTCCTTTTTGGCGACGCGGTATACGAGGTGCTGCCCGTCTATGGAGGCCGACCCTTTCGCCTGCGCGAACATTTGGACAGGCTGAACCGCAGCTTGGGTGCCATCGGCATGGCGGCGCCGCGCTCCCATGCCGAGTGGTGCGCCATCTGCGAACGGCTGCTCGCCCAGGAGGGCGCGCGCGAATCCTATGTTTACGTCCAGGTGAGCCGGGGCGCCGAGTTCGGCCGCAATCATGCCTGGCCGGACGGTCTCGCGCCCACCCTGTTCGCCTATGTGACGAGCCTTACCCCATCGCCCTCGCTCTATGAACACGGCGTGGCGGCCATCACCCGCGCCGACACCCGGTGGGCGAGGCGCGACATCAAGTCGACCGCCCTGCTCGCGAATGTGCTGTTGAAACGCGAGGGTGTGGATGCCGGCGCATTCGAGACCATTCTGATCGAAAACGACGATCTGACGGAAGGTTCATCGACCACCGTCCACGTCATCGTCGGCGGCGCCATCCACACGCCGCCGAACGGTACTCACATCCTGCCCGGCACGACCCGCGATGTGGTCACCGAACTCGCCGCCCGCCTCGCTGTCCCCTGCGTCTCCACAAGGGTCCCGGCGGCAATGCTGCGGTCTGCCGAGGAGATCTGGCTCGGCGCCGCGACCCGCGCCGTGCTGCCCGTCACCACCCTCGACGGGCACGCCGTCGGTAACGGCAAACCCGGGCCGCTTTGGCAACGTATGCACGGCGCCTTCAACGACTATGTTCATGAGCTCGCCGGGACGCCGCCGCTATGAGCGCACCAGTCCAGGAATTTCCCAGCGAATTTCCGATCAAGGTGGTCGGGCGCCATGACGTCGATCTGCGTGCCGTCACTCAACCCCTCATCGAACGGCATGCCGGCCCTCTGCAAGACGATCGAGTGCGCAGCCGCACGAGCAAGGACGGAAATTTTCTCGCGCTCACCTACACGGTGACCGCCACCAGCCGCGAACAGCTCGACGCCATCTATCGCGAACTCACCGCCTGCAAGCTGGTGTTGATGGCGTTGTGAGGGCAGCGTCGCGAACGCGCTCTGCCAAAACCCTCAAGGGGACTGTCCGAGCTCGCGAAACAAATGCGGCACCAGCCCGCGAGCCACCGCTGTCACGTCGTCGACTCCGCACAGGTCGGCGAGCCGCGTCACCGCCAACCCCCGGTGACCGCACACGTTGATGCGCTGGAAGGGCGTAAGATCGAGCGACACGTTGAGCGACATGCCGTGATAGCTCGAACCGCGGCGAATCCTGAGGCCGATGCTCGCCAGCTTGGCGCCGTCCACGTAAACACCGGGCGCATCCCGGTTGCCGACCGCCGCCAGCCCAAGCTCGGCTGCGTAGGCGATGACGGCGTTTTCCAAGGCCACCACCATTTGCCGCACGCCTAAACCCAGCCGTCGCATGTCGATCAGCGGATAGATGACGAGCTGTCCCGGTCCGTGGTAGGTCACCTCTCCGCCGCGATCAATGTCGATCACGGGAATGTCGCCCGGCGCAAGCAGGTGCTCCCGGCTGGCATTGAGCCCAAGCGTGAACACCGGCGGATGTTCAACCATCCATATTTCGTCCGGGGTCGACGGCAATCGCTCATCGGTGAAGCGTTGCATCGCCCGCCACACGGGCTCGTAAGGCTCGAGGCCCAGGTGCTTGACCAGCGGCGGGGCCACTCGTGGGGATCTACCCGCGCACGCCGTTGGTGAGCCCCGCATTGTTGCGCTTCAGTGCCTGCTCGGCGCGATAGCTCGAGCGCACCAGGGGCCCCGATACACACTCGAGGAAACCCAACGCCAACGCCCACTCGCGGTACGTATTGAACTGCGCAGGCGTGACGAAGCGCTGGATGTCGAGGTGATTGGGCGTCGGCCGCAGATACTGGCCCAGGGTCACGATGTCCACCGCAGCGGCCCGCAGGTCCTCCATGGTCGTGCGGATTTCCGCATCGGTTTCGCCGAGTCCCAACATCAGCGAAGTCTTGGTCAGTACGGCCGCACGATGCGCCTTCGCATGCTTGAGCACGTCGAGCGTTTGCTGATAGCCGGCGCGCGGGTCACGCACTGGATGCGTGAGTCGCCGGACCGTTTCCACGTTCTGTGCGAATACATCCACGCCCGATGCGAGCACCGTCTCCACATCCCTCATGACACCCTGGAAGTCGGGCGTCAACGCCTCGACAGCCGTTGACGGATTGCGCTGCTTGATGGCGCGAATCGCCGCCGCATAGTGCGCCGCGCCGCCGTCCGCCAAATCATCGCGATTGACCGAGGTGAGCACCACGTACTTCAAGCGCATCAGTTCCACCGAACGCGCCACGTTCTGCGGCTCCTCCGCATCGAGCCAACCGCGCGGATTGCCGGTGTCGACGGCACAGAAGCGGCAGGCTCGGGTGCAAACAGAGCCCATCAACATGATGGTGGCCGTGCCGGCATTCCAACACTCGCCGATGTTCGGACACTTCGCTTCCTCGCAGACCGTGCTCAGGCGATGTTCGCGCACGATGCCGAGTACCGTGGAAAACTCCGCGCCGGCTGCCATCGGCGCGCGCAGCCAGGGCGGTTTGCGCATTCCCTGGCCGCCCGCGCCCGAATGCTTGATGCCATCCTTGATCGCGCTGAAGCCCTGCGAGGTGGTGTATTTCTCGCCGCTGCGGACTTTACTCATGCGCCAATTGTACCCTTTATCGCGACCCTGAGGCCCGGGCGCCGATAGAACTTGCGCCCTTCGTGCAGCGATCGGTACTGTAGCGGCAATGGAACACGATGCAAAAGCAGAGCGAAGCGCCACCCGCCTGGGAAACGTCGCCGACCGGGTTTTCCATCAAATCGAGATCATCGCCTATATTCTGCTCGGTCTCCTGCTCGCCGTGGGAGCCGCGCTGGGGATGGGCGAAACGGCGATGTTGCTGCTGCGTTCCGTGCAGGCGAAAGGCGATTCGAATTTGCTCGTCATCACGATCGACCATCTCTTGTTCGTGCTCATGGTGGTCGAGATTCTGCATACCGTACGCGTTTCATTCCGGTCGGGCACACTCGTCGCCGAACCCTTCTTGGTCGTCGGTCTCATTGCCTCCATACGGCGGGTGCTCGTGATTACGCTCGAATCGTCCCAGGCAACCGAACTGGCAAAATGGGGGACTGACGCCCAAGCGCATATGCGATCCACCATGATGGAGCTGATCGTGCTCGGCGGCTTGATCCTCGTGATGGTGATGTCGATTTATCTCTTACGGCGCAGCAAGCAAGCCTCCTAGGCTGCCAATCGGCCTCAAGCGTTCAAGGCCGCCAGCCGCTCGGGCGTCCCCACGTCCTGCCACAGCCCCGGGTACAGCTCCCCGCCGCAACGTCCGGCCGCGATCGCCCGCAACAACAACGGCTTGAGCGGAAAGGTCCCGTCGACACAGCCGGCAAAAAATTCAGGCCGATACGCCGCAATGCCTGAGAAAGTGAACCGTGCCGACCCCGCCCCGGTCGAGGTCTCCGCCGTGGCCAGTCCCGACGCCAAGCCGAAATCGCCGTGTGGGTGCTGCGGTGGATTCGGCACCAGGACTAGATGGGCATGGAGCGAATCCTCGAGGTGCAGTTGACCGAACGGATAGTCGGTCAGCACATCGCCGTTCACCACCAGAAAAGGTTCTCGGCCGAGCCAGCGAAGCGCACGAAAAATGCCGCCCGCAGTCTCCAGGGCTCGGGGCGTTTCATCGCTGTAGGTGATGGCCACCCCGTAGCGCGCGCCATCTCCCAGGTAGTCGCGAATCAATCCCCCAAGCCATGCCAGATTGATGACCAGGCGGGTGATGCCAGCCTCGGCCAGCCGCTCCACGTGGCGCTCGATCAAGGGCTTGCCCCGCACCCGCAGCAACGGCTTCGGCAGGGCATCGGTCAGTGGGCGCATGCGTTCCCCACGCCCGGCGGCCAGGATCATCGCCGCTCGCGGCGCCGTCATGGGCGGATGACGGGGACGAGCCGCGCCTGCGCCGCAACGAAAGCCGGCTCGATGCGCGAGCCCAAGAACTCGGCGAACTGCGCCGTCTCGGCATAGGCGTTGGCCGCCTCCTTGGTGTAGTCGAACACACGCGGCAGATCCTTGAGGTAGCCCGCCTTGCCGTCCCGGTAAAACAGCCGCGCAAAAATGCCGAGCACTTTGATGTGCCGCTGCAATCCCATGAGGTCGAACCAGCGCCTGAACTCGGCAAAATCCCGGCCCGCGGCCAACCCGGCCGACAGCAGCCGTTCGCGATAACCCTCGAGCCAGTCATGGACCCGGGGGGTGGGCCAGGCGATGTAACAATCCTTCAGCAGCGACACGGCATCGTAGGTGACGGGACCCATCACCGCGTCCTGAAAATCGAGGATCGCCGGATTGTTCAGGTCCGTGATGAGCAAATTACGCGAATGATAATCACGATGCACGAAGGCGAACGGCTGCGAACACGCCGATCCCACCAATGCATCGAACAATCGGTCGAGCATCGAACGCTCGCGGTCGTCGACGACCAATCCGAGGTGCCTGCCCAGGAACCATTCCGGCATCAGCTCCATTTCCCTGAGCAGCAAGGGATGATCGTAGCGCGGCAGTTCGCTCATTGCCGCGGCAGCCGGACCCCGTGCAGTCTGCATGGTCACCAGCGCCGCGAGGGCATCGTCATACAAGGCATCGACGCGCCGTGCCCCGCCATCCGCCAACGCATCCAGATACTGGCGCGAACCAAGATCGGAAAGCAGCAAGAATCCCTGGGTCTCATCGCGCGCCAACACGATGGGCACATGGAGCCCCAAGCCTGCGAGCAGCCGTGCAATGCTCACGAACGGACCGACGCTCTCCTTGTCCGGTGGCGCGTCCATCACGATGTAGGTGTCCGCAGCGCGGGTGACGCGAAAGTAGCGTCGAAAGCTCGCATCTGCCGACGCCGGTTCGATCCGGCTGCCGGCAAAACCCAGATCCTCGTCCAGCCAGCGCGTCAGCGCCGCGAGCCGGGAATCGCTTGCATCCGTCTGACCCATGCTTGACCATTCACCCACCGCGAATGCGGCGCCATCATTATATAGAGTAAGCAAGGCGATCCAATTTGGTCATGGTTTTTCATGTTCGCGCCGCCCTGCTCGTTGTCTTGGGTGTCGCGACGGTATCGAGGGCGGAGGCCGGAGATATGTGTCCCGCACCGCCGAAGCACTCCGTGCCCACCGGTGTCCCGCTCCTGGACAGCGACCATCTCATCCACATCGACACCGACTCCGGCATCACCTATCTCGGTACCGGCGAGACCCAGGTCAACGGCCACGTGAACGTACGCCAGGATCAGCGCAGCGTGACGGCTGATTCGATGACCTACAATTTTCTTACCGGCAAAATGACGGTGAAGGGCAACGTCGACTTCGAGGATCCAAAGATGCAGCTGCAAAGCGACGACGGCAAGTACGACGCGCTCGGCGGTGCCTTTTTCGACATGGCGCGCTTTCAAATATTGGACCGGCACGGGCGCGGCTTCGCCACCACCTTGACCGCGAACCCGGACGGCACCGTCGATCTCGCCCAGGTGCGCTATACCACCTGCCCGGTGGGCAACGAGGACTGGATGCTGCAGGCTTCGTCCCTGACCCTCGATACCAACGCGGGCGAAGGCGTGGGCCACCATGTCTTGATGCGCTTCAAGAACGTGCCGGTTTTCTATACGCCGTACATTTCCTTCCCCCTGGGCGATGAGCGCAAGAGCGGCGTGCTCTTTCCGAGCTTCGGTCACTCGAGCAGCAACGGCTACCAGCTCGAGGTGCCGTATTACTTCAATCTCGCGCCGAACTATGACCTGACGCTCACGCCCGGCTATCTGTCGTCCCGCGGTGTCCTGGTTGGCGAGGAATTTCGCTTCCTCACCACGCGTTCGCGCGGCGAGATCGATGCGACGTTCCTGCCGGACGACCAGCAGGAACACAGCGACCGCACCTACTTGCATGCCACCGACGTCACCGATCTTGCGCACGGTCTGCGCTTCGACACCGACATCACGAGCGTCAGCGACGTCAATTATTTTTCGGATTTCAGCGTGGGTTCCGAACAGACCAGCGTGACCTTCCTCGAGCGCAAGGCCGAGGTCCAGTACTACGACGACATCTGGCGCATCAAGGGTGAATTGCAGAATTTCCAGACGATCGACAGCCTGCTCTACGACTACGAGCGGCCGTATTCGAGCGTACCCCGTATCGACGCCAACGGGCTGTGGCGGCTGTGGGGCAGCAACCTGGAATTCGCGCTGAATTCGCAGGCCGTCAACTTCGTCCGCGAGCGCATCGACGACGTGAATTTCGCGTATCCCGGCGCCGCCGAGCCCGGCGCGTTGCCGACTCCGACGGGGGTGCGCGTTGACGTGTCGCCGGAACTATCCTGGTCGACGCGCGACGCAGGCTATTTCTTCGAGCCGGCAGTGGGCTATCACTTCACTCAATACGACCTCGAAAACGCCGGCGCCGGGCTGCCGAGCACGCCCACCCGCACCGTGCCCTATGCACGTCTCGATGCCGGACTGGTGTTCGAACGCAGCGCCGGTTCCGACGGACAGCGCACGCAGACCCTCGAGCCTCGCATCGCCTACAGCTACGTACCCTACCGCAATCAAAACGAGCTGCCGATCTTCGACACCACGCTGCCCGACCTCAACCTCACGGAACTTTTCCGCACCAATCGCTTCGTCGGCGACGACCGCATCAGCGACGCCAACCAGGTGGCCATCGGCCTCACGACCCGGCTGCTCGACACGGCGTCCGGCACCCAGTATCTATCAGCCACCCTGGGGCAGATCCGTTACATCACCATCCCCCGGGTGACGCTGCCGGAAGAGTCGCTGCTGCTCAATTACTGCCAGACACCGGCGTACTACAACGGGGTGCCGTCGAATCCGAACCCGCTGTTCAATCCGGCGCTGTTCCTGCCGACCACCCGCGCCCAGTACGGGCCGTCCCTGGCGGCCGCACAGGCAGCGCAGCTCTACTCGACCTGCGGACCGACGACGCCCCAATTGGGTTACCTCACCCATCTCGCGGAAGCCAACCCCGCCTCGGATCTCGTTTCGGAGGTCTCGCTGACCGCCTACAAGCACGTCACGGTCGACCTGCAGTACCAATGGAATCCTTACACTGAGCACACCGACAAGGAGGAGATCGCGGTCCAATACCACCCCGATGCCAGCCGGGTGGTCAACCTTTCCTACCGCTTCCAGACCGGCATCTTGAAGCAATACGACGGCTCCTTCGTGTGGCCGATCGCCGGTCGATTCAACACCATCGGGCGGTGGGTATACTCCTTGCAGAATCACGAAACCATCGAGCAAGTGGCCGGGATCGAGTACAAAAGCTGCTGCTACCGCATCCAGATCGTGCAGCGGCGCTATCTGCAGCGCGCCTCGGACGGCGTAAGCGCGGGACTGAGTTCCTCGATTGCATTACAATTGGAACTGACGGGCTTGAGTTCGGTCGGAAAACCTGCGGATTCTTTCCTGCAAAAGGAGATCCCCGGCTATCCCGTACGCGACCCGAACAACCCAGAGGTCCCTTGAGAGAATTCCTTATGTTGAACGACCGAGCATGTTGAACCACCGATCCCCGGCATACCGCCTCACCGTCGCGGCCCGGAGCGCCTTTCTCGCCGCCCTTTGCCTGGTGAACACCCAACTGCACGCCCAAACCCGCGATATCGGCGTGCACGGCGAACTCTTGGACCGCATTGCCGCAGTGGTCAATGACGGCATCGTACTCAAGAGCGAGTTGGACGAGCAGATGCAGGCTGTGACGAAACGGCTGCAGGAACAAAAGGTCGAGCTTCCGCCCGAGAGCGTGCTGCGTCAGCAAGTGCTTGATCGTCTGATTCTCCAGGAGATAGAGAATCAGCGCGCCAAGCGCGTCGGCCTCACCATCTCCGACGAACAGTTGAACGGTGCGCTGCAGGAGATCGCCCAGCGCAACAAGATCCCCTTTGACCAGCTACCCACGGCCCTCGAGGCCCAGGGCGTGGACTACAAGCAGTACCGCGAGTCCATGCGCAGGGAATTGACCTTGAGCACCTTGAGGCAGCGCGACGTGATTGCCCATATCACGGTGACGCCGCGCGAACTCGACCAGTATCTGGCGCGCCAGGAGAGCCAGGCCGCGAACGACGAATTCAACGTTTCGCATATCTTGCTGTCCCTGCCGGCCGCCGCAACGCCGCAGCAGCTCGCGGACATCGAACAGAAGGCGAAGGACATCGCCGCCCGCGCTCAGAAGGGTGAGGATTTCGGTCAGTTGGCGATCGCCAACTCGAACAGCCAGACGGCGCTCGACGGCGGCCAGTTGGGCTGGCGCAAAGGCTCCCAGATGCCGGAGTTCATTCTCAACCTGGTGACCAAAATGAAGCCGGGCGAGGTCAGCGAGCCGGTGCGTACACCGAGCGGCTTTCACATCGTCAAGCTCAATGAGCGGCGCGGCGGCGAGTCGCAGGTCATCGTCAACCAGATCCACGTACGGCACATCCTGCTGAAGCCCAATGAGCTCGACGACGATGCCACCATCCGCGAGAAACTCTCGGCGCTGCGGGCGCGCATCCTGAAGGGCGAGGATTTCGCCGGCATCGCCTCGGCGACCTCCGAAGATCCCGGCTCCGCGCCGGACGGCGGCGACCTCGGTTGGACCGGCCCCGGCACTTTCGTGCCGGAATTTGACAAGGCCATCGCCAACTTGAAGCCGAACGAGATCAGCGAGCCCTTCAAGACGCGCTACGGCTGGCATATCGTGCAAATGCTGGGAACCCGCACCTATGACAGCACCGACGATGTGCGACGGCAGCGTGCCTTTGCCGCCATCCGGGAAAGCAAGGCGGATGAAGAGACTGAGTTGTGGCTGCGGCGGTTACGCGACGAGGCCTTCGTCGAAACCAAGATGTAGTGGCCGTCCCGCGGCTCATCGTCACTTCGGGAGAGCCGGCGGGAATCGGTCCTGACATTTGTGTATTGCTGGCCCAGCACGACGCGCCCGCCGAATGGGTGGTTGCCGGTGATGCGCGGCTGCTCGCAGCCACCGCCCGGCTGCTGAACTTACCCCTGTCCTTGGTGGCCTACGATCCGGCCCGCTCCCCTGCCCCGCAGGTCGCCGGTACACTGACGGTACTCGATCTGCCCACCGCTGAGGCGGTGGTCCCCGGCCTGCTCGATCCACGGAATGCTCCCTATGTGATCGACATGCTGAACCGAGCCTGTGACGGCTGCCTGCGCGGCGAGTTTGCCGCCATGGTCACCGCTCCCGTTCAGAAAAGCACCATGATGGAGGCGGGGTTCGAGTTCACGGGTCACACCGAGTACCTGGCCGCCCGCTGCCGCGCACCGCTGCCGGTGATGATGCTCATCGCCGATCGCCTGCGCGTGGCGCTGGTGACCACCCACCTGCCGCTCGCGCAAGTGCCGCGCGCCGTCACCCGCGAACGCCTGCTCACCACGCTGCGAATCGTGCATCACGACCTCTGTCGGTTCTTCGGCATGAACGCGCCGCGCATCATGGTGCTCGGCCTCAACCCGCACGCCGGCGAGTCGGGGTATTTGGGACGCGAAGAAATCGAGATCATCGAACCGGCCTTGCAGACGCTTCGCGGCGAGGGCTTGAATCTGCACGGCCCGGTGCCGGCAGATACGGCATTTGCGCCCGGCTTGCTGGTCGAAACCGATGCCGTGGTCGCCATGTATCATGATCAGGGGCTGCCGGTTTTGAAGCATGTCGGTTTCGGCAATGCCGTGAACATGACCCTGGGTCTGCCGATCCTGCGAACCAGTGTCGATCACGGCACGGCATTGTCCCTGGCGCGCACCGGCAAGGCGGACGGCGGCAGCCTGTGGGCGGCGGTTTCGTTGGCTTCCGAGCTCGCAAACCATGCCGGTCCGTAAGCGCTTCGGACAGCATTTTCTCCATGATCCCGGAATCATTCGCCGCATCGTCGACGCCGTCGATCCAACTCCCGGCGAACGGGTGTTGGAGATCGGCCCCGGCCGCGGCGCGCTGACCTTCGGCCTGCTGGCGCGCGCCGGCGCCTTGGAAGCCATCGAAATCGACCGCGACCTGGCGGCCGCGTTGGCGCGCGATGCGCGGGCCTGCGCGCTCAAGTTGCACGTCGAGAACGTCCTCGATACCGATTTCATCGCCTTGCGCGGGGCCGGCCCGAAGCTGCGCATCGTCGGCAATCTGCCTTACAACATTTCCACACCGCTGCTGTTCCGCCTGCTCGAGCAGCGCTCGGCAATCGGCGACATGCATTTCATGCTGCAAAAAGAGGTGGTCGATCGCATGGCGGCAGAACCCGGCAACAAGCATTACGGGCGATTGACGGTCATGTTGGCCGCCTATGCCGAGGTCCATGCGCTCTTCGACGTAGGACCCGGCGCCTTCCAACCGGCTCCCAAGGTATGGTCCGCCATCGTCCGGTTGCGGCCCGCCCTCGAACCGCGTTTCGACATCGGCGCGGATGGCGTGCTGCGGACCCTCGTCACCGCCGCTTTTTCCGCCCGTCGCAAGACGCTGCGCAATGGCTTGAAGACGCTGCTCACGGGTCCGCAAATCGAACATTGCGGCATCGATCCACAGCGGCGGCCGGAAACACTGACCCCCGCGCAGTTCGGTCTGCTGGCCGCCCAGTTGAGCCGCTTGCGGCGTGCCGCAGCGTAACCCGCGCGGTCACTCGAATCCGCCATTCCGTTATACTGAAGACAATGGCCGGCTATCGAAAACTCCTGGTGATCGTCGATTTGTCGAGCGACAGCCACCGGGTCGTGCGTGCGGCGCGAGACCTGGCGGCCTATTCGAACGCCGGCATCATCGCGATGCACGTGGTCGAGTTCGTGCCGGTCGAGCCCATGGGCGACCCCTTGATGCCCGCCATGTCGATGGAGCCGACGATGGCCATCGAAGCTGAACTCATCGATCGCGCCAAGGAGAGGCTGCGCACCATCCTCACCGAGGAGGGACTGGCAGAGGTGCCGATGCGCATCGAGGCCGGCTCCATCAAAGGCCAAATCGTGCGCGTTGCCGAGGAAGAGCAGCCGGATTTGATGGTCGTTGGCAGCCACGAGCGCCACGGCCTGGCCGTGCTCGTCAATTTCACGGAAGACGCCGTTTTGCACGCCGCCCATTGCGACGTGCTTGCAGTCCGCTTAAGGTAGCGTACCCATGGAGACACCGCAGGCGCCGGACCTGAAAATTCGCGTTGACGTCGAGACGAGCTATGTCGAAGAACAATCCGATCCGCGCGACAAGCGGTTCGTCTTTTCGTATACGATCACGATCCGCAATGAAGGCAGCATACCGGCCCGGCTGCTGACGCGGCATTGGATCATCACCGACGCCAACGGCAACGTCAAAGAGACACGCGGCGACGGCGTGGTGGGCGAACAGCCCTATCTCAAGCCCGGCCAGGGCTTTCGCTACTCGAGCGGTGCGGTGATCGAAACGCCGGTGGGCACCATGCAGGGCAGCTATCACATGATGGGCGACGACGGTGAAGCATTCGACGCCCCGATCGCGCCCTTCCGGCTGGCGATGCCAGGGGTTCTGCACTAGCTCGCCGGAGCGCGGGAGCCTCATGGCGCTATACGCTATCGGCGATATTCAAGGGTGTGACGCGGAATTGGGCGCGCTCTTGAATGCGCTCAAGTTCTCCGCCGATCGCGACCGCCTCTGGTTCGTCGGCGACCTCGTCAATCGCGGACCCGCCTCGCTGCAGGCGCTGCGCCGCATCCGTGCACTCGGCGATTGTGCCACCGTGGTGCTGGGTAACCACGATCTGCATCTCGTCGCCGTCGCGCTGGGCGTCGCGCGGGTGCGTAGCGATGACACTCTCGACGAGATCCTCGCAGCACCGGACCGCGATTCGTTGATGGAATGGCTCATCAACCGGCCGCTGCTCCATGTGGAGCCGTCGCTCAATCTGTGTCTTCTGCATGCGGGCCTGGCGCCGCAATGGGACCTCGCCACCGCCCGCGCCTGTGCCCGCGAGTTCGAACAGGCTTTGGTCAAGAATCCGAACCGCGTGCTCGGCGAGATGTATGGCGATGAGCCGAATCGCTGGGATGCCGCTCTCACCGGCGGAGGGCGGTTGCGCTTCATCGTCAATTGCTTCACGCGTCTGCGCTACGTGGATACCGCGGGCCGGCTGGCACTTCGTGCCAAGGGCGCGCCGAAAAAGGCGCAGCCGAAGGCGCTCCACCCTTGGTTCGAAGCTCCCGATGCGGCGTGGCTGGGTCCCCGTGTGGTATTCGGACATTGGTCCACCCTGGGATGGCTGCGCACGGCGAGGGTCATCAGCTTGGACACCGGCTGCGTCTGGGGCGGCTCCCTCACCGCGCTGCGGCTCGACGCCGTCGATGCAGACCCGGTCCAAGTGCCATGCCGGCAGTCGCGGGTTCCCTAGCCCGGCGATCGAGGGTCGCTCAAGGGGCGGTCCGATCCAGGGTGATGAAGCTGTACGCGTAGTCGTTGTGCGCGTCGGCCGCGTGCCGCTCGCGACCCTGTTCGCACCATTCCGGTCGACGCCAATCCGGAAAGAACGCATCGCCGTCCTCGATCACGGCATGGACCAGCGTCAGGTGGATCCGCGTGGTCGCCGGCAGGCACTGCCGATAGATCTCCGCTCCGCCGATCACCATGAGCGTCGCACCGACGCCGGCCGCACGACGCGCAGCATCGAGCGAATCGACGGTGACACAGCCCTCGGCTCTATACACGGCGGATCGCGTCATGATGACGTTGGTCCGGCCGGGCAACGCCCGCCCGATCGACTCGTGAGTTTTCCGGCCCATGAGAATGGCCTTGCCCCAAGTCATGGCCTTGAAGCGGCGCAGATCCGCCGAGAGACGCCATGGCAGACGGTTGGACCGTCCGATGACATCGTTCTCGGCGACTGCCACGATCATTTCGACCGACCGTGAGTCCTCGGGCGTCTCTCCCCCCACCTTGCGACGTCTCCTTCGGCTCAGGCGACCCGGCAGCTCTTGAGTATCCACTGCGTCAGTTCCTGCAGGTCCTCACGGGCGCGATCTTCAGGCCGATGCAGCAATACATAACTTTCGTTGGTGGTCAGCTCCGCATCGAACAACTTCACCAATCCGCCCGCGACAAAACGATCGGCGCTCAGGCGGGACGGGACCAATGCCACCCCCACCCCTTGTTCGGCGGCAAGCACCACCGCGGACATGGTGTCGAGCCGCACCAGCCGGTTGGGTTTGATCGGCGGAATGCCGAGGCCCATCGCCCAGCGTTCCCAGGCGTCGCGCCGCTCCTCGTGCAGCAGCAGCGTCTTGCCATTGAGATCGGCGTAAACATCGATCGGATTCTCGAGCAGGAATTCCGGCGAACACGCCGCAATGAAACTCTGCGCGAACAGCTCGTGCACGGTCAGGCCTTCCCATGGACCCGTTCCGACCACGATCGACAGATCCGCCCCGGGCGGATGCGTCTTGGGGGCGGCATACGTGGTCTCGATGCGAATGTCGGTCTCCTCGCGCGCCTGTGAAAACGACGACAGTCGCGGCAGCAGCAATTCGTTGGCGAAGAACGGCGGCACGTTCAGGCGGATGATCGTGCGTCCATAGCGGACCTGGAGTTGCTCGGTGACCTTCTCCAGCTTCGCGAAGATATCGTTGATGTGCTCCAGATAGTGCGCACCCGCATCCGTCAAGGTGAGCGTACGCACGCCACGCTCGAACAGCGCCACGCCGAGCTGCTCCTCCAAGGCCTTGATCTGGTGACTGACCGCGGAGGGGGTGACGAACAACTCTTCGGCCGCCGCCTTGAAGCTTTGCAGCTTGGCCGCGACCTGAAAGGTCTTCAGAAATTTGAGCGACGGCAAGCGCATATGGGTCAGCAGCTACTCGACAATAATATTATGGCGTAATGACCGCCGGCGCCCCTCACGCCGTGATGCACGCATCATACACCATGCTGCGGCAGCAACATTCGTGCCAGCATGACGGGAGCGGCAAGGCGCAGCCCTGCGAGCCAGTTATCGCGGTACGCTGCCATCTACGCGGGCGCGAACTCGGGGCTGCGCACAACTCTGGCGCATTGCTGCGGGAAACACCGAAAATGACGCCGATGTGAATTGAATCCCATCACTTGGCTCGAGCGTGCCCGATAAAGGGGGATGTCCGAGAACTCCATGGTCCAGCGGACCGCCGATGCGCCGAACATTCTCAAAGTCGCCGAACGGCTCGGTTTGCTGCGACGGAGTGCCGGGCATGCGCCCGCGATCATGGCCGCACTTTGTAACCCGCAGACGACTGCCGGTCAGCTCGCAACACTGATCGAATCCGAGGCGGCCTTGTGCGCGCGGGTCCTGCGAGTGGCCAATTCCCCTTATTACGGATATTCGCGTTCAATCAGCTCCATCAGTCGCGCATTGATTCTCTTGGGCCTCGACGCCGTGCGTGGCATCGCCGCCGCCGCCTGTCTGCAGCACTCGCTGCCGCGCAGCCGGGACAAACCCCTGATCGATACCCAGGCATTGATGAACCACAGTGTCGCGACTGCCGCCGCGGCGCAATCTCTGGCCCGGATCGCGCGGCCGGACCGCGCGTCCGAAGCCTTCATCAGCGGGCTGCTGCACAACCTCGGCACGGTCGTGCAGCTGCAGGTCGACGTGCCGGGCGTCAAGGCGATTCTGGACAGGCGCATGCTCGGCGACTCGCGGGACATCGTGGAGCTCGAGGCAGACCATGCCGAGATACCGCACGCGGAGTGCGCGGCGATCATCTACGAAGCATGGAAGCTGCCGGACTCGATGATCGAAGCGGCGCGGCATCACCATTCACCCGCCGCCGCTGTCGGTCAGTCACATCAAGATTTGGCGGCGCTCATCAACTTGGGTGCAACCGTGGCGCTCGCCGCGGGCTGGACCTTCGCCTTGGAGCCCCATGCGGGTACGCGCAACCGGCAAGCGATGGCCTTGCTCGGTCTCGACGACCCGCAGATCGATGCGGCCGCCGAGCAATTGCCGGCTCAGGTGACGCTGCTCACCTCGGAACTCAGGCAGGCGTGACGCTTGAGTGCCTCGAGATACCAATCAACGAACCGCCGCGCAAAGGACTCCTGCAGGGAATAGGGCCCCGGCTCGAAATAACGTGAATTGACGCCCGCCTGATTCATCTCAACGATCCGCTTGTCTTCATCGCTCGTCGTCTTCCACAACCAAGTCAGCTGGTCGAGGGTGTAATCCTCGCCATCGACCGCGTCCTCGTGCACCAACCAGATCACTTCCATCTCCGTGTGTTGCGCCGCACGCGGCACGAAACGGTAGATGACCCCGTGATCGGGGTAGGCGAGAAAATCGCTGACCGGCCCGATGTCAAAGTAAGTCGTGTTGCCATCGGCTTCAGCAAAATCGCCCATCATCCGCCCGATCGGCCGATCATCGGGAGTGCCGCTCGCCACTCCCGAAAAGAGCACGCTCCGGAACACCGAAGTCGATTCAGCTCCCGTCGCTGCCCGGCACCCATATTGGTCGATGTCGGCAATGTAAATGCCGAGTGCCTCGGCGCGGGCCCGGCCGGCACGCTCGAGCGCCTCATTCTGCCGGGCCGGTCGGGCCAGGGCATGGCGCTTCGAGAACTCCGGATGCGCAGGCTGGCAGTGGTAGCACTCCATGTAGTTCTCGAGGGCGAGTTTCCAATTCGCGGCAATGGAGTAGCTTTCTCGATGCGCAACCTTGGCGGCGGCCCACCCGTGGACGCCGGCGCTCTTCGCCAGGGCCTCTTCGGCGGGGCCGAAGTCGAGTGGCGTCTCGGCGAATGTCGTGAAGATCAGTCCTTGGGCCACTCGAACCGCGAGCGACTTCAGGTTGAATTGATCCCGTTCGAATCCCTCGCTCATCTCCCTCGCCGTCACCAGACGGCCATCCAGATCATAGCTCCAGGCATGATAGGGACAGGTCAAGCGCGCCGCTGCGGCCCGTCCGGATCGCGCCGAGCAGACGCGTGACCCGCGATGCCGGCAGACGTTGAGCAGTGCTCTGATCGCACCTTCGTGGGTGCGTACGATGATCACCGATTCGGCACCCATCTCGACCAGCAGAAAGTCGCCGGGTCGCGGCACGCTTGCCACATGCCCGGCACAGAACCAGTGACGCAGAAGCATCGACTCCATGTCGCGCTCGAAGATCCCGGGATCGGTATAGAACTCGCGCGCCAGCGCGCGTCCGGGGGCGTGACTGCGGATCAGACGGGTAAGATCGAGTGCGGGCCGGGAGCTTTGCATGGGGGTGGCTCGTCCTGGGGAGCTTACTGTCCCAAACGTCCCCCATCACGTCAATGGTGGAGCGGCGCGCCCATGGGCAACGCCATTCCCTTCCGAAACTGCTCGCACCAACCCCCGAGCGCCGTGACGGGCATGGGCCTCGCCAGCCAGAAGCCCTGCAGCAGTGTCGCCCCGACCCCCCGGACTCGCTCCAGCATGGCCGCCGTCTCGATGCCTTCGACGATGGTCTCGAGACCCAGTCTTGCCGCCATGCTGAGTGTCGCGGCGATCACGGCCTCGCCACCGCAGTCGAAATCTCGCACGAATGATGCATCGGTCTTGACGACACTGACCGGCAGCTGGCTCAGGTAGCCGAGCGAGGCGCAACCCCTGCCGAAATCATCGATGGTGGTGCGAATTCCGAGCCGACGCAGGTCGGTGAGCATCGACCGCACCAGGTCGAGGTCGTACGCACACAAGCTGTCGGCAATCTCTATCCCCAAGATCGACGGCGACAGGCTTGCCTCATCGAGTGCGGCACGGAAGCCGTACAAAAAGCACGGATCGAGCACCTGCATCATCGACAGATTGATGGCGATCGTGGGAAAGCCGCAATCCAAGACGGCGCCGGCCTCGGTGCACATCCGCTGCAACGCCCATTCGCCGAATGGGGCGATGGAGCTCGCGGACCTGGGCGCGGGGATGAATGTGCCCGGTGCAATCGGGCCATAGTGCGGGTGACTCCAGCGCACCAGTGCCTCCACCGCATGCAATGTACCGCGTCGGACATCGATGATCGGCTGATAGTGCAGTTCGAGTCGATCCGGCGGCAGGGGTTTCATGCATAGAATCGGCACCCTGCTGGTGGCCCGCGCGCTGCCCTCCGCCAGCTCCGCGTTGCCCATGATGATGCGGGCGTTCGACATCTGTGCACCCATCGTCACGATGCCCACGGACACGTCGACGAAGGCTGCGGTCTTTCCCAGTTTGCATGAGAAGGTAAGGCCTTCGATCAATTCCTGCGCCCGGGCGATCAACGCGTCGGGCGTGGGGTCCGGCGGTATCTCGAGCACGGCCACACCGAGCAAACCCCAGCGCGCAAGGCACAGCGCCTGCGGGCGCAGTTCGGTTATCCGATGCGCGATCTCCATGAGCACCCGCTCGGCGGCAGCGAGGTCGGTCTGCAGCACATCGGCGGGCGACGAGCGCACTTGCATCAAGAAGATCGCAGGCGCCTGGACGCCGTCCGCTCCTCCGCCACATGACTCGATGGCCTCGATCAACCCCCGGCGGCTGGCCAGTCCGGTCAGCCGGTCGAACGCCGCGACCGTGCGGACGAATGCGCGGCGGATGGCGCTTCCAACCTGCATTTCGGAGCTACGCTGCTCGAGCGCGAATTCGATCGCCACCATCAGTACCGTCATGTCGAAGGGCTGCAGCAACAGTCGGCAAAGCTGGCCATCCTCGATGGCAGCAACGGTCGCTGACAGATCGCTGTCGTCGCAGATGAGGATTCGCCTGGCATCCGGCCTGCGCGCGCGCGCAGCGGCGAGAAAGCCGATGCCGTCCAACGCCGGCATGCGCATCGTAGAAACGATCACCGCGGTGTCGGCATGTTGGCCGAGATACTCGAGGCCGCGGGCGGCGCTCGACGCGATGCTCAATTTGTAGCGAAAACGCAGTTGGGCTTGCAGTCGATCCGGGAGTTCCGGATCACCATTGACGATGAGGATCCGCGGTCCTTTTGATTCGGCCATGTCGATTTTTCTGATTCGCCGTGCTTGAGGCTTGTATCGACGAGGCTCATGCTTTCTTGAGTTTCACCCGCCTAACCAATCCCCAAGCGCCTCGAAAGTCTGCACGGCCCCCGCCACCGCGCGGGCGCGCGACGACGGAAGATCACACCCTGCCTCGAGCGCCTGCCCAAATACCCGCCACATGCGATCCACATCATCGCCGTAGCTCGCCATGAACGCCGCTCCATGGACGGCGGTAAGCCCCAGGCGCTTCTCGATCATGGGCAGCATGGCGCGCCCACCGAGCGAGGCGCCCTCGAACACGTACATGCACCCGAGAGCGGCGGCGAGATCCGCGCAGTCCGGCACGTGTTGGCAGCGCGGCAGCGCCGCGGTCAGCGCAGGGGACAGCCCGAGGGCCGACAGGTCACGCAGCAATAGAGGGGCCTTGCGTCGCTCTGCGTAATCGGGCAGCGACATCTCGACGATCTGCGGATGGAGCCGCTCTTCGAGCGCCGCGCAGAATCCCCACATCCTCGCAAGGTGAGCGCAATAGCGATCGCGGTCCGCGAATCGTGCGCCGACGTCGATGCGCTGTTCGAGGCGCTGATGACACGGCCACGTGGCCGCACGCAAATCCGCCATCACGCTGACGCGGCCGGTTCCTGGAGCTGTAGTCACATTCATACGCGTCACTCTCGTAGTCGGAACCAGCCGCTCAAGGAAAAGCGGGCTGCATGGGTCGGCAGCACCTCATGCTCGCGCTCATGCGTCAGAAAGCAAACCATGCGCCCGCCGATCGGTGCCACGTCGACCGGCCGGCCACGCAGTCCATGAAGCCGCAACTCGCCGCCGTCAGAAGCCTGCCAGGAATCATTCAAGTAAAGGACGAGTGATACGACTCGTTGAGAGCGTCCATGCGGCCGATCGACATGCCGGGCGTAACCCGTACCGGGAGGATACCAGGCATAGTGCATCTCCAGGTCGAAAAGACCAAGCATGCCCTGACGATTGAGCTCGAGGCGCAATCCCTCGAGATCATCGAGCAACTGCCGCTCGGCCGCAAACAAGGGCTCGCGCAACCAGGCGGTGTAATCGCCGCGGACGTCCGGCCACCGCCCCTCGCGATGCGGGCCGCCCACCCGGCCGCCCCCAAATTCGCCCCGCACCCGTCGCCGCTCGGCGCAGTCCTTGAGCTCGGCAACACGCGAGGCGCTTTGAAAATCATCTTCGAGGGCCCAGCCGTCGGCGGCGAGTCGGGCCGCCAGAAGATCAGCGCGCCGCGCCACCGCGCGTCGCCTTCCGCACGACCCGTCGCGACCCCCGTTTCGCCGCCAACCGGCGCTCCGGTGCGCGGGCCCGCGACCGGGACTTTTTCTTCGTCTTCTTCGAGGCCCGCTTGCGCGGCCCGGGGCTTGCCTTGGGACTCGACTTCCTGCGCGGCTTCTTCGGTGCCACCAGCATGCTGCCGCGGCAGTTCGCCGCACCACAGCGGCAGGCAAAGATCTCGTCCACATCGGGTGGATCTTCAGGATCGCGCTCGATCTGATAGTCGTACGCGAGCTCCTCACCCGGCTGAATGGTGCGAATCGCTTCGACGAAGATCCGCTTGTTGACGGTGGTGCTCTCGCAATTGGGATCGCAGCCATGATTGATGAAACGGGCATCGTTGCCGCCCACCCCGCCGTCGATCACGGTCTTCGAATCCACCGTGAAAAGAAAGGTATGGTTGTCATGCGGATCCTTGTTCTCGTAGCGCGCATCCGCCTCCTCGTGCGTGACCCGGTCACCCAAATATTCGGTCACGGTGGTGCCCTTGCGGATCTTGCGCAGCGCGAACGCGCCATAGCCGTGCACCGGCGAATGACGCACTTCGAACAGCGCGAGGCGGGCTGCACGCTTCGTGGTCGGTCCTTTCTTGGCCATGGTGAGCTAACCCGCGGTTCAAACGGCGATCGGCGCCTTGATGGCGGGATGATACTGGTAATTCGCGATTTCGAAATCATCAAATTGGTAATCGAACAGACTCGGCGGTTTGCGCCGCAGGATGAGCTGCGGCAGCGGTAATGGCGCACGCGACAACTGCAGATCGGCTTGCTCGAGGTGATTCAGATACAGATGGCAATCGCCTCCCGTCCAGACGAACTCACCGGGCTTGAGGTCGCATTGCTGCGCCACCATATGCGTGAGCAACGCGTAGGAGGCGATGTTGAAGGGCACGCCCAGCAACGCGTCCGCGCTGCGCTGATACAACTGGCACGAGAGCCGGCCGTCCGCAACGTAGAACTGAAACAACGCATGACACGGCAACAGCGCCATCGAGTCGAGTTCGCCGACGTTCCAGGCACTCACGACGAGCCGCCGTGAATCAGGCTGGGTCTTGATGTCCGCGACCACCCGCGCGAGCTGATCGATCGCGCGGCCGTCCGCCGTGCCCCATGCGCGCCATTGTTTGCCGTAAACCGGTCCGAGGTCGCCGTGGGGATCGGCCCACTCGTCCCAAATGGTCACCCCGTTGTCCCTGAGATAGGCGACGTTGGTGTCACCCTTGAGAAACCACAACAGCTCGTGGACGATGGAGCGCACGTGCAGCCTCTTGGTGGTGACCAAGGGAAAACCCGCGCCGAGATCGAATCGCATCTGACAGCCGAACAGGCTCAACGTGCCCGTACCGGTACGATCGGTCTTGCGTGCGCCCGAGAGCCGGATCTGCCGGAGGAAATCAAGGTACTGGCGCACGCTGGGCTCCTCCGGCAGGCCTCGAGTTGCCGCTGGGTTGATTGCGCCGGTAGGCAAACCACACCATGGCGGCGCCCAAAAAAATCATCGGCGTGGTCAGCAGCATGCCCATGGTCAGCCAGTTGCCGGCCAGATAACCGATGTTCGCATCCGGCAAACGCACCCACTCCACGGTAAACCGCCCGCAGCCGTAGAGGAACAGGAAAAGGCCGAAGGGTGCGAGGCGCGGGCGAGGCGAACGGGTGTACCACCAAACGATGATGAACAACACCAGCCCTTCGAGACCGGCCTCATAAAGTTGCGAGGGGTGGCGCGACACCACCACCCCGTCGGCGTTCGGCACGCCGAATCCCCACGGCAGGTCGGTGGGCCTTCCCCACAATTCGCCATTGATGAAGTTGCCGATGCGTCCCGCCATCAGGCCGATGCCGGGCAACGGTGCCAGGAAGTCGGCCACGTCGGCGACGTTCTTGTGCTTGATGCGGGCGAACAGCATGCCTGCCACCGCGACTCCGGTGAGGCCGCCATGGAAGGACATGCCGCCGTCCCAGATGTGAAAGACGTTGAGCCAGCTCTCCGCGATCACATCGTGACCATAGACGACGCACCAGCCGATGCGGCCGCCCAGGATCACGCCGATGGCACAGTAGAAAATGAGATCGTCGATATCGAGCGCCGTCCATGTCGAGCCCGGCTGCCGGGCCCGATGGCGGGCGAGCCACCAGGCCGAAGCGAATCCGATGAGATACATGATGCCGTACCAATGTATCTTCAGCGGCCCGACACCCAGGAACGGTCCGATCGAGATGGCAACGGGATCGATATGCGGATAGGTAAGCATCGTTCTACTTTAGACCGTCGGTGACGCGACAGAAATAGGCTTTCAGATAGCGGGTTTCGGCGATGGCCGGATGAACCGGATGATCGGGCGCCTGCCCGCCGAGCGCCACGATCTGCAGATGTTTGTCTGCGGCTCGCGCTGCCCTGGCGATTGCCTCCTGCAGATCAGGAGCGGTGACGTGATACGAACACGAGCAAGACACCAGGATCCCGTCCTCCTTGAGCAGGTTCATCGCGAGTTGATTGAGCCGCTTGTAGGCCGCAAGCGCCTTGGGCAGATCTTTGCGACGCTTCGCGAACGCCGGCGGATCGACGATGACGACGTCGAAGCGGGCGCCGTCCTTGACCAGCGCTTCGAGCACATCGAAGGCATCACCCTTGCGCGGCACGACTCGCGCGTGATTGCGGGCCGCGTTCTTGACAGCGAGATCGAGGGCCGGCCCCGAGCTATCCACGCATGTCACTGAAGATGCGCCGGCGCGTGCCGCGCGCACCGCCCAGGCACCCACGTAGCTGAAGACGTCGAGGACCTCCGCACCGGCGCGGACGTACTTGGGCAGCGCCGCCCGGTTCGCCGCTTGGTCGAAGAACCAGCCGGTTTTCTGCCCCTCCGCGAGCGGAGCGCTGAAGGCAAGGCCGTCCTCGATCACCAAACCCACTTCGTCGAAGCAGCCCTTCGCCACTTCGAGGTAGGTCGGCAGACCCTCGAGCTCGCGTGACCCGCTGTCGTTCTTGAAGAGCAGTCCCTCGGGCCTCAGCACCTCGAGAACGGCGGCTTGTATGTGCGGTTTCAGCAGCTCCATACCGGCGGTGCCGATCTGCACCACGCACTGCGTCCCATAGCGGTCGACGACGAGGCCCGGCAGCCCGTCGGACTCTCCGTAGGCCAGCCGGTAATAGGGTTCAGCATACAACCGCTCCCGCAACTGGAGCGCCACGCGCAGGCGCGCGGCGAACCACGCCGCGTCCGGCGGCTGCCAAGTACCCAGCATGCGGGCACTGATGAGGGACCTGGGATTCACATAGGCCAAGCCCAGTGCGCGGTCGTTGTGCGCCAGGACGCGCACCAGCTCGCCCGCCGCGAAACGTGTCAGTGGAGTCTGTTCCGTGTCGACTTCGTTGCTGAAGACCCAGAGGTGGCCCGCGTGCAGACGGCGGTCTTCATTGCGCTTCAGGCGCAGGACGGGTAGTTGCGCCACGGTAGCGGGTTCGGACATGGGGACTGCTTCAGTTTATAGTGGGGCGCATTCTAACTTAAGACGGGACCGCAAGATGCAGCGCAATCGCCTTGCCGCCGAAACCAGCCCGTATCTCCTGCAGCATGCGGACAATCCGGTCGACTGGTATCCGTGGGGAGAGGCAGCTCTCACTGCGGCGCTCGCCGAGGACAAACCCATCTTGCTGTCGGTGGGGTATTCGGCCTGCCACTGGTGCCATGTGATGGCCCACGAGTCCTTCGAGGATGCCGACATCGCGGCACTGATGAACCGCTTGTTCATCAACATCAAGGTCGATCGCGAAGAGCGGCCCGATCTCGACAAAATCTACCAGCTCGCACAACAACTCCTCACGCAGGGCAATGGCGGTTGGCCGTTGACCATGTTTCTGACACCCGGCGATCAGCGACCCTTCTTCGGCGGCACGTATTTTTCGAAGCAGCCGCGCCACGGTCTGCCGGGTTTCGCCGCACTGCTCGAGCGCGTTGCCGGCTATTTCAGGTCGCACCGCAGCGAGATCGAACAACAAAACGCCGAGTTGGTGCGAACCCTCGAGCGGTTGGCTCCTGCACCACCGGACGGCGCCGCGGCCCTCGATGACATGCCGCTGCTCGCCGCCCGGTATGCCGTGGACAAGTCCTTCGACTCCGAGTACGGCGGCTTCGGCGGCGCGCCCAAGTTTCCGCAACCGGGCAGCATCGAGCGTTGTTTGCGCCATTGGCATGGCACTGCCGGTGGCGAAAATCCTGATCTCAAGGCGCTCTACATGGCCACCTTGACGCTGACCCGCATGGCCGAAGGCGGCATCTACGATCAGCTTGGCGGCGGCTTTTCGCGCTACTCCACCGACAGGTGTTGGGCCATCCCGCATTTCGAAAAGATGTTGTACGACAATGCGCAGCTGCTGACGCTGTATGCGTCGGCGTATCAGGCCACCGGCGAACCTCTGTTCGCGCGCATCGCCGGTGAAACGGCGGACTGGTTGTTGCGCGATATGCGAGGACCGCAGGGGGCATTCTTCTCCAGCCTGGACGCCGACTCGGACGGCCGTGAGGGCGCCTTCTATGTCTGGGATCGGGAGGAGATCAAGCAGCTCCTGACGAACGAGGAGTTCACCGCGTTCGCCTGGCGCTTCGGCCTCGACCGCGATGCGAATTTCGAGGGATATTGGCACCTGCATGCCCACGAATCGTTGGAACGGCTGGTGAAAGATGGCGAGACCTCGATCGATTCGGTCCTCGATGCCGCGCGGGCGAAACTCCTCGCCGCCCGCGGCCGCCGCATCGCGCCGGCACGCGATGAGAAAATTCTCACCTCCTGGAATGCGCTCACCGTCAAGGCGCTGGCGATCGCCGGCCGGGTGCTCAAGCGCCCCGAGCTGATCGCCGCCGCCGGTGCGGCGGTCGACGCCATTCGAAGCACGCTGTGGCAGGGCGGCCGGCTGCTCGCGACGGCCAAGGATGGCCATGCGCATTTGTCCGCCTATCTCGATGACTACGCCTTTCTGGCGGAAGCCCTGCTCGAGTTGCTGCAAAGCCGGTGGCGCAGCAGCGATCTTGAGTTTGCGCAGTCTCTGGTTGAGGTGCTGCTCGCACAATTCGAAGACCCGGTCCAAGGGGGGTTCTATTTCACGGCCGCCGATCACGAAAGCTTGATTCTTCGGATCAAGTCATTCAGCGACGACTCGCTGCCCGGCGGCAACGGCAGCGCCGTGACGGTGCTGTGCCGCATGGGCTACTTATTGGGGGAGCTGCGCTATTTGGATGCGGCCGAACGCGCCCTGAAAGGAGCGGAGCGCGCGATGCTCGACCACCCCGAGGCGCACATGGGCCTGTTGAATGGACTGGAAGAGTTCCTCTCCTCCTCGCAGATCATCATCATTCGCGGCAGAGCCGACGACGCTGCCCGGTGGGCCACGGAACTGAACGCGCTCTACTCTCCGGCCCGCATGGTCTTCGCGATACCGGAGGATGCGGCGGATCTCCCGCCCGCGTTGTCGGAGAAGCGCGCGATCGGCGGCACCACCGCCTATCTGTGCACCGGCATGACCTGCTCGCAGCCGCTCGACAATATGGACGCGGTGGCGCGCCTCGCCACTGCGAATCTCGCCCGGTGAGACGAGGCCCGCGCCGCCTACTCCTCGAGTGAGGCCGCAATGCGCCCCTGCAAGCCGCCATGCAACGCGGTCGAATACTCGGGTGCGTCGCTCCAGTCGATGGCCCAGGGATGAGCGGTACGCGTGGCGCTCGGCTCATCGGCTCGTCGCGGAAAAATATGTGCGTGCAAGGCCGGTTCGACATTGCCGAACATCGCATAATTGATGCGCGACGCTCCGGTGACCGCCAGCAACGCATCACCGACGCGGCTCATGTCGGTCAGGAATTGCAGACGGCCGCCATGATGCAAATCGTTGAGGTGCGCCACGACGGGGTCGGGCAGCAGCAGGCAATAGCCGTTGAATACCTGACGCTCACCCATCACCACCCAACCGGCGGGAAGCCGGCAAACCACAGGGGCATAGTCGCCCGCGCGGCAGCGCTCGACCCAGCGATGGATGACGGTCAGCACAGGTGCTGCCTCTGGAGACCCGCTGGCGCTCACGGCGGCTCATCGAGCGCCCGGGCAACCGTTTCCGTGTCGACCGCCGGGGCATGATTGCCGAAACTCGAACGCACATAGGTGAGCAGCGCCGCTGCCTCGTCCGGCTTCAACCAACCGAACTGCGGCATCAGGGTGGCATAGCGGCCTGCGGGCAGCGCCGCCGGCCGCACCCCCTTCACGACCCACAACGTCAATGACTTCGGATCGCCGATCACCACGGGCGATTCGACCAGACTCGGATACACGCCGGGAATGCCCGCGGCATCTTGTTGATGGCAGGCGATGCAGTTCGACTCATAGAGACGCGCACCCGTCGTCATCGGCGAGCGCGCAACCGCTCCGGCGGACGGCGATGGGTCACCCGAACAGCCGGTCAAGATCCCCACTCCCATCCATAAAACCCAGGCGACGCGTCTAGACATACCGCAGTTTAGCAGCCTGACTGCGGGATCCGCGCGGGCGGCGGTGATGCTCGCCAAGCCCGGCAGACGCTTGCCGGGCGGCAGCAAGCGGCCGGGCGTCAGGCCGAACCGCAATGCCCGGCGCAGCGAGCAAGGCTCAAAACCTACTTCCCACGGGATTGTACGGTACAGAACGAACCGATGACTGTGGTGGCACGCACCTTGCTTATAAAACCCTCATTGAACGGTGACAGGAATGAGGAGTCCAGGCTTGAAGGACGCAGGAGCTCGCAGCCCATCGAGTCGGGCGCCGCAAGCATCATCGAAGCGCGACGCTTTGCAACGGCTGATCGACTCGATCCGAGCGGGACGCTATGTGGACCTGGAAGCCGCCGCAGGCAGCCTGCTCGAACACGATCCGCAGTCAGGGATCGCCTGGAAAGCCTTGTCAGTCTCGCTGTCGATTCAAGGCAAGCCCGCGCTGCATGCGCTCGAAATGGCGACACGGCTGCTTCCCGATGACCCCGAGACGCACAATAACCTGGGGAACGCGCTGTCCGAGGCCGGCCGTTTCGTGGAAGCCGTGGAATGCTGCCGGTATGCATTGCAGCTCAACCCCAATTACTCCGGCGCGCATAATAATCTGGGAAACGCCCTCTGGAATCTCGGACAGCCCGAAGCGGCGCTGGCCTGCTATCAGCGTGCACTCGATATCACACCCGAGTTCCCGTTGGCCCAATTCAACAAGGGTAAACTGCTGCTCCGGCTGGGGGAGTTCGATGCCGCGGCCCAAAGTTTTCGCCGCGCAACGGCCGTCCAGCCCGATTACGTCGAGGCCTACTGCGGACTGGCATCGGCACTCCGGCACCTCGGGCTCGGCCAGGAAGCGCTGGCGGCGTGCCGCCGGGCGCTCGATTTCAGGCCAGACAACGATGCGGCGCTCTGTATTCTGGCGGAACTGTACACGGACCAAGGACGATTCGTCGAGGCAGAAGAATTGCTCGTGCGCGCTCGTTCCCTCCATCCGGGTGCGGTACTGGTCTGCGCCAAGTTTGCGTACGTACGCAAAATGACCGCCGACGATACGGGTTGGTTGGCCCAAGCCGAGGGACTTGCGCGGCAACCGCTGCCCCCACACCAGGCTGCAACCCTTCACTACGCGATGGGCAAGTACTTTGACGATTTGCAGGACTTCGACCGGGCGTTCGCGCAATTTCGACTCGCCAATCGGCTTGCGAGGACCTTCAAGAATGCCTACGACCGAGATCAGCACAGCAAATCGATCGATGCGGCAATCCAGATGTTCGACCGCTCTTGGCTCGCGCGGGCGACGCGCGAAGGATCGACATCGGAGCGGCCCGTGTTCATCGTCGGCATGCCGCGATCCGGCACGACGCTCACGGAACACGTGCTGTGCTCGCATCCGTCCATCTTTGGAGCCGGCGAACTGACTTTCTGGAAGTCGGCGACGGATCGCTTTCTGCGATCGTTGGCACTCACCGAGTCCACTGCGCTCCCCATCGGCCCCCTCGCCGAAGAGTATCTTCGGCTGCTCGCGGCCTTGTCGCCGGACGCGCTTCGGGTGGTGGATAAGATGCCCGCCAACTTTCTTTTTTTGGGACTCATCCATGGGGCGTTTCCGAACGCCCGAATCCTGCACGTTCGCCGCCACCCGATCGATACCTGTCTGTCGCTGCATTTCCAGCATTTCGAGGCGACTCATTCATATGCCAACGACCTCGATGACCTGGCCCACTATTACCGGCAATACTCGCGATTGATGCAGCACTGGAGCGCAATTCTTCCACCCGCGGCGATCCTCGATGTTCCCTACGAATCTTTGGTCACCGATGCCGGGGCATGGACACTGAAACTGCTCGACTTCATCGGACTGCCGTGGGACGCGAACTGCATGAGCCTCAATCACACGGAACGCCCTGTGCTCACCGCCAGCAAGTGGCAGGTACGGCAGCCGATCAACAGCTCCTCCGTGGACCGCTGGCGCCGCTACGAAAAACACCTCGGGCCCCTCCAAGCGTTGGTTTGACGCTCAATGGAACTCGCGCGACACTTTGCGCATGCGACAGCCTCCTCGCCTCACGGCCGCCTGACCGGCGGCTTAAAAACACTCAGGCCCGCGCGATGCGGATCACGCTCGACAGGCTGCGCCGTTACGCCGTTGCGCGCTCGCTGTTCAAGCCGACCACGCTCGGTCGCGCCATCCAGAAGCTTGGCTTCGTCCAGGCCGACCCCATCCGCGCGCCCGCCCGTGCGCAAGATCTGACGCTCCGGCACCGCGTGGCCGGCTACTGCGCCGGCGACCTCGAACGGCGTTACCCGAGCTTGCCCATCGAGGAGGATTTCTTCGTCAACTACGGTTTTTTGCCGCGAAAGTATCACACCTTGATGCATCCCCGGACACCGAAGGCTTCCTGGTCGAGGGTCCGGGCGTCCCAGGCGCAGGCCGTGCTCGAATTCATTCGCGCACGCGGCACCGTGCATCCCCGCACGGTCGATGCGCATTTTGCGCATGGCAAGGTCACCAACTGGTTTGGCGGCTCTTCGAACGCCACGACCCGGCTGCTCGATGAAATGCACTACCGAGGTCTGCTGCGCATTGCCCGTCGTGAGGGCGGTACCCGGCTCTATGCCGTCCGCGAGCTCGAGCCGGCCGACGGGCTGCACGAATCCACCGTCGGCGAGCGCTTCGACGCCCTGATCGACGTGGTGATGAACAAGTACGCGCCGCTGCCCCGCCTGAGCTTGGGAAGACTCGTGAGCCTGTTGGGGGGCGGTGTACCGCAGTGGCAACCCCACCGCGCCGCGGCCCTCGCCCGCGCCAAGCAGCGCTTTGCTCATGCGCGGGTCGGCGGAATCGACTGGTACTGGCCGGGCGAGGAATCTCCGGCATCACGCCGATGGCGTATAGCCCCCGAGGTACGACTGCTGACCCCCTTCGACCCCATCGTCTGGGACCGACACCGGTTCACACTGCTGTGGAATTGGGTCTATCGCTTTGAGGCCTACACACCCGCGCCCAAACGCAAGTTGGGCTATTACGCACTGCCGCTGCTGAGGGAGGACCAGGTCATCGGTTGGGGGAATCTGCGGGTCGTGCAGGGCAGCTTGCAGGCCACCCTCGGCTACTCGAGCGGCAACCCGCCCCGGGATCCGGCATTTGCGCCGGACCTCGCGGCCGAACTCGAACGCCTCGAAAGATTTCTCAAAGTGCCGCCAACAGATCCGGAAGCAGCTCCATCCGCTCGAACGTCGCCTGTGCGCCCGCCTCGATGAGTCGGTGTCGGGGAGTGAGTGCGCAAAAACCGAACACCCGCATGCCTGCAGCCACGCCGGCCGTCACACCGACGGGAGTATCCTCGACCACGGCGCAGCGCCCCGGATCGACTCCACACCGGTCCGCTGCATGGAGAAACAAATCGGGTGCCGGTTTGCCCCGTGCCACATCCGAAACACTGAATATCCGGCCGGAGAAGTGCCCGAGCAATCCACAAATGCCCAGGGTGCTCTGCATCTTTTCATGCGTGCCGTTCGATGCCACGCAGTAGGGAACGGTCAATGAGGCGAGCACCGCCTCGATGCCCGGCACCGGCTTGACGTTCGCCATCAGCGCCGCCACCGATCGGCGGCGATAGTTCGCGACGAAGTCCTGCGGCACCACACCGCGCCAACGGGCGGCCACGATCATCAGGCACTGATCCATGGACTTGCCGACCAATTGATCGAACACATCCTCGACGGTGACCTCGAGCCCCAACTCGCGGAGCATCTCGGCCCAGATGCCGGCCGTGATGCGCTCGCTGTCCACCAACACACCGTCGCAGTCGAAGATGACCAGATCCACCGTCACCCTTTCCAGGTTCGGAAGGGGCCCGTGTCGAGATGGACGAAGTCGGAGCGTCGATAATAGCCGACGCCGCCCGCCCCGAGATCCAGGGCCTCCGCGGCGAGAGCGGCGCAGTCGACGCCTGCCAGTCGGACGTCGATGGCGCGTCCCTCCAAGTGCAGGCTATGGCGAGCCACACCCGCGCTGCGCTCGCGCAATTGTTCGTTGGTTTGCGGGGAACGATACCCTGAAATCACGCCGAACACCGGATCCACACCCCTGCGCGCAGCCACTGCATGGAGAGTGTCCATCAACCTGGGGTCGATGACATGCCGTTCGCCATTGCGGAAATCCCTCAGCACCACCTCGATTGCCGCCAGCGCCTGGGGCACATATTCACCATCACGCGCGAACTCGACGTCGAGGCGCTCATGGGTGTGCAGGTTATGCAGCGCGATGCGTTTCGACGAGCCTGACGACGGAGCCATCCCGACCCGGACAGGGTGCGCCGATATTCCGGCCGCGGAGAGCCCTGCCACGGCAGCGCCCAGGTGAAGCAAACGACGCCGCGTAAAGCCCATCAGGAGCGGGTCTCGGTGAACAAACGACCCTCATCGAGCGCCAGCACGGTGGCGCGGGGAAAGAAGTTGAATTCCGACGCCGAGGCCCAGGTATACGCACCCATGTCACGGCCGATGACCAGGTCACCCACGTCGAGCAGCGGCAGCTCGATATTCTCACGAATCACGTCGATGCTGTCGCAGGTGGGCCCCGCCAGCACCGCTGGATGAGTCGGCCCGGAGACGAGCGCCTCGATCGGATAGGTTGCGTGGTCATAGATCTGGCCGCTGTAGCTGCCGTATAAACCATCGTCCAGGTAATACCACCACCGGTCATCGCGCATGGCGCGCCCCATGACCGTGGAAACCGCCACCGCGGCCGGCGCCGCAATGAAGCGGCCGGGTTCGGCGATCACCCGCACGTCGTCGGCGAGCGCCGCCAGCGCGGCGCGGATGGGACCGCAGTACGCCTCGATGGATGACGTTTGCCGGCCGTAGCCCACCGGAAAGCCGCCGCCGATATCGAGGGTCCCGAGCCGGTGACCGGCTGCGGCGGCATTCACCAGAAGTTCGCGGCAGACTTCGATGGCGCGCACGTGCATCGAGGGATCCGCAGCCTGCGATCCCACATGAAACGACAACCCTTCGACCCGGACGCCCAGATCGAACGCCATGCGCAACAACCCCGGCACCGCATCGGGCGAAAGCCCGAATTTCTTCGACAAATCGCATACCGCATCGGGATTGCGGAAGGACACCCGAACCAGGAGTCCGACACGATTGCGGTATTTGGTGAACTTCCGCAGCTCATCCGGATTATCCACCACGAAAGTCTGCACCCCGTAGTTGAGCGCGGTCCGGATATCGGTATCGCGCTTGATCGGATGCGTGTGAATGCAGCGCGCCGCCGGCACTCGCATGCGCTCGACCAGATCCACCTCCCCGCTGGTGGCGAGATCGAAAAACGCACCCTCCGACTCCAGCGCACGGATCACCGCCGCATGCGGCAGAGGCTTCAAGGCATAGTGGAGATCCACGCCCGCGAGTGCCGCGGCAAGCCTGCGGTACTGGGCCCGCACCCGCGCCATGTCGATGATCAACAATGGTGAACCATAGCGCTTCACCAAGTGCTCGATGGAATCACGCGCAAATGGATCGTGGCCGGCGGCGAGTTCCGGCGCCGCGGTTCCCCGAAAGTTGCGATTTCCGGCAGTTTTCGACGCCATCGACTTATCCTGCGCTCAATTCGAGCGGATCCGTGTCATCAATGCCGCTGGCGCGCTGGAGTCGATCGTTGACGGCCGCCCAACGCTCCTCGTCCGGTAATTGCTGTACCAATATTCTCGCACAGCCCGCTGAGTCGAGGGTGCGAAGGTGGTTGTACAGGTTGTGAGCATAGGTATCGGCCTTGCGGCCGGCGTTGATCCAGGTCATATGTCGCTGCGTCTGGAGCGGCGGCCGCATCGCCAATACGGCGACTTTCTCCTGGCGCGCCACGAATTCGCCCGCATAGCGCTCCAAATCGTCGGAGGCGACGACGGCAAGGGGCGTGATCGGCGCATAATGCAAGCGTCGATCGCCTGAGCGGCGGGGCACGACCCCGCCGACCGCCAGCGGACCTATGACCTGTTCCAATTGCGAGCGGGTGATGAAGCCCGGCCGCAGCAGGCGCGCCTCGTTGCCCAAACACGACACGATGGTCGACTCGAGCCCGATGGGCGAATCACCGCCGTCCAATATCACGCTCACGGCCGGACCCAACTCCTCCCGCACGTGCTCAGGCTTGGTCGGGCTCAAGCGGCCGAAACGATTCGCCGACGGCGCGGCGATGCCGCCGCCGAAGGCAGTCAACAGCTGCTGCGCGATCGGGTGGGAGGGGATGCGGATGCCGACACTGTCCTGGCCGCCGGTGACCAGATCGCTCACCCCGTCGGCCTTCGGCATGATGAGCGTCAGCGGGCCCGGCCAAAATTTCTCTGCCAGCAACTGCGCCACGGGCGGGACCGTCGCCACCCAGCGATGCAAATAGAGCTGATTGTCCAGGTGCACGATGATGGGATGATCCGCAGGGCGGCCCTTTGCCTCGAAGATCTTCCTGACTGCCGCGGGGTCCGTGGCGTTCGCACCGAGTCCGTAGACAGTTTCGGTCGGGAACACCACGAGTTTGCCGGCGCGCAGCGCCTTCACGGCTTCTTCAATTTCAATTTGTTTGGCTCTTACCACGCCGGGGATGATAACAAGGCCCGGCGGCTTAAGTCAGAGTTGCAATTCGAGGAATTTGAGATCCAGCCAGCGCCCGAATTTCCGGCCCACCTGGTGCAAGTGCCCCACGACTTTGAAGCCCATACTCTCGTGCAAGCGGATCGACACAGCGTTGTCCGCATCGATTCCCGCAATCATCACATGCTTCCCGAGGGCGCGCGCCCGCGCGATCAGTGTGCCGATGAGGAGCCGACCGATGCCCCGGCCGCGGCAGTCCGCACGCACGTGGAGACTGTGCTCCACGCTGTGCCGATAGCAAGGCCATGCGCGAAACTCGCCGAATGTGCCGAATCCGACCACGCCGCTCGCATCGCGCACCACGATGAACGGAAAGCCTTGATCCACTTTCCCGGAAAGCCAGATCTGACCGCGCTCCGGCGTGAATTCCGTTTCCGAGTAGACGGCGGTGGAATTTCGGATCACTTCGTTATAGATGGCGAGGATTTCCGGCAGATCGCCGGTGGTCGCGTCGCACACCAACGACGGCGTCGTCATTGCGCTGCCGGCGTTGTCATTGCTGGCCGGCGTTGTCATTGCTGGCCGGCGTTGTCATTCGTGGCCGGCGTCGTCATGGGTTACCGGCCTTGTCATTGCATCCTCGTTACAACCCGCGTTGCCGCCACGCAACGAAATTCTTTTCGCGAACATCCC
>Ga0209208_10000640_pt1 | contig 46460 bp, 26 predicted proteins | sample S1TSphfallax_3_FD_187694 | JGI IMG/M metagenome (GOLD analysis project Ga0209208, IMG submission 187694) | Host-associated microbial communities from peat moss isolated from Minnesota, USA - S1T2_Fd - Sphagnum fallax MG (SPAdes) (version 2) | ecosystem: Host-associated > Plants > Peat moss >...
GCAAAAGTTCTACGATGATTAAAGGTTCATTCTAAATTTGCGATGAGTGGTGTGCCACAAGTTGCGATGCGTTCTGCATCGCAAAGTTGGCAGATTTTTTTTCCTTCGCAAACCTTTCAGGTTATTTGTTTTTCTTTCGCAAAACCTTCAGATTTTTTGTTTGACCCTTTGCAAAAGGGCACAATATGTAGTAGTGACTTACAATAAGGTAGGAATCCAAACCCAAAAAATAGAAAACAAAGCTTAATAAAATATGCAAAAAAAATCACATAAAAAAAATGTAACAACATACATGTGTTTTGGAATTTGGGATTGTATCTTGTCCACAAAATATCCCAAACCTTGTTCACACTTGAACCAATACAAAACAAAACCCAAACAACTTCAAATTAATTTAGTTTATCGCTAACTAAGTAACCAAGCATGGAAAATTAGACCAAAAATTTACCTTGCAACATAATAGAAAGTGACCATCAAGTAGGCCTTGATATATCAAATGTTACTTACTTCAATGATTAATTATATGAAGGTTTTTTTACTTTGCTATAACTATGTTTTAAAACCTTGTGTAAAATAGGTTTGTATATGTTCATCAAAATTCAAGTAGATGTCACAACCTACAAATTAGATTACAAGTAGATTAAATATTGAATCTATTCAATTCTAAAGTCAATGGCATGCAAAACATACTAATGGACTTCTACATTTTTCATAATAGAACCAAAATATATTTAATCTATAATGTAGAAGTAGGAATGAACACAATATTAACTTGTTAATTTCATTTCTACTTGTTACTTATTTTTATTGCATTAAAGCTTTTAAAATTTTGTGTTTGAATAATCAAAAGTCAATGGAAGCATGGAGGCTTCCATAATGAGACTTTTAAAAAGTTTTGAATCTACTTTTTTTTGTTTATGTCAAAAATAATCATATTTAAAATTTGGGATTTGAGTGGATGTATTTTTTGGTCCATTTTACCATGCTTAGACCCTAAGACTTAACCAAACAATTAACAATTCCTAACCATGAACTTTGTTCTCATTGTTTCAAATTTCAACAAAAGTCACATATTTTTACATCATATATTGTATTTTAATGAACTAAATTGTATTTAATTCCACTTCCATTACACCTCTAATGAAAAACATATCATTTTAAAATCATATGACGAAATTAAAATTACCACATTAAGAATAATTTGAAATTACAAATCATTTGAAATCATGATGTTAATTAAAATAACGCATAACTTTTGAGGCCCACCTTATTAGGTTTCAATTTATAATGCATTCACACTTTATGATATTCATATAGCTTGATTAGTGTGAAAAAAAACATGGCTATGTGGCAAGATGAATGGATGTAATGTGAAAAGAGGTTAGTTAGGGTTTTAATTTTGATTGCATTAACTTTCAATTGAAAAGGAACAAAGTTAGTGAAAAGGATAGTTGTTTTTTTGGAGATGGCAGATCATCGTGTTGATGATGATGAAAAGACAAACTTAGAGTGGAAATATGCTTATATGTTGCATTGTTGTGTGTGAGCTATGTCTTTTGTAATTAATCATATTGTTTATGAAAAGAAGTTAGCTTTGAGATGATGGAAACGAATTAATGACAAGACCTTATGTGGACCTTAAAATTGGTGTGTGCAAATAAGACGTGGGCATGTGGATTACCATGTGTGTGTAAACTTGGAACATTTTTGAAAGAAGTTTGATGCTTTTGTTGAAATATTGGAATAACATTATTTGTCTATAACGTGGGTTTGGTGGTTAAGTTTGGACATAATGTTAAATTTGTAATTTCAACTACTAACGCTATTACATCACATGGTTTTTATGCTAGTTTTGATGATTAAAATTCTAGTCACAATAAACAATGAACAAATATTTCCTTGGTCAAAATGTGATACTAATAATTTGTGATACAAATTCGATTAAGTTTATTTTGATTAAAGTGACCAAAGATGATTAAGATCGTTAAAAAACACTATTACCAAAATGGGGTGCAATTTACTAGCTTAAATCACTATGGGATCTTAAAAGTGAAATAACTTCATTGCATTTTATTGATTTTGCCCTGGTGAAAGTTATTTCATTATAATACCATTATGTAGACATCATGTTTCATTACTAGTTAATATAAATGATTATTACAATTTATTATAATAAATAAGTTTATTTTTATGTTTTTAAAAATATTATATCTATGTTACTTTAGTTATTCAAACTTATATTTTATGTTATTGTAGGCCATTATAAATTATTGTACCTTAAATTATTATATTTTATTTTACCTTAAGGTATCTTAATTAGTTTATTATAAGCTTTTAAGGTATTCTAAATTAAATAATTGAACTAACTTTAGGTTATACCTTAGGTTACTTTCTTTTAAATTAATATATGTTATTTCAAGTTATATTTTAAGTTATTCAAGGTCATTCTACTTTATGTTATTATAAATTATTTTATCATAAGTATAATAACTTAAAATAATCTAAAACAAAATATCATGACCTAAGGTAAAAATAACCTAGAATAAAAAAAATAACCTATGAAAAATAATTTTAAATACCTTACAATATAATAACTACCAATAACCTATGATATTATAACATAGAATATCAAACAATACTCACCAATAGTTGTAATATAACATATAATAACCAACAATAATTTATAATACAATAACCATTAATAAAATATCCATCAATAACCACCAATGGCTCACAATGGAATAATCACCAATAGCCATTAATAGAATAACCACCAATAGCCACCAATATAATAATTACTAATAGAATAACCATGAATAGCTTCAATAGAATAATTACTAATGGCCATTAATATAATAACCATTAAAAAACATCAATAGCCACAAATGGAATAAGTACCAATAGCCATTAATAACCACCAATAACATTAATAAAAGAACAACCAATAGCCATATGTTAGAATTGCCTAAGATTGCCAAAAATAATATAGGGTGAAATAATTTATAATAGACCAAAATAACTTAAGGTGAAATAGTCTATAATAATTTATAATAACCTATAATTGCCAATAATAATATGAGGTGAAATAACCTTCAATAGCCAAAAGTAACCTATAATAACTACAAGTAGTCTAAACTGAAATAATTTACAATAACCAAAAATAACATAAAATAGCCAAAAAAACTTACAATAGTTGAAAATAACCTAAGGTGAAATAAGCTAAAATAGTCAAAAATAACTTAAAATAACCAAAAGTGGCCTAGGGTGAAATAACTAAAAATTACCAAAAGTAATTAAGAATAACCATAAATAGCTGTAAGTAATGTATGGTGAAATAATTTAAATTAATGAAAAATAGTCATATAATAATTGAATGTAATTTAACATAAGTAGTATTATTATATTAACAAAAAAAATCCATTTATTAAACTTTTTTTTTTCAAATGAATGGTCATTAAAATGTTATTAAATAATGATATTCAAATTTTTTTTTGTTCGAATGATTTTAAACTTTCAAAAGGAAATAAATGTGATTATGTACATTATTGAAATTAAAAAAAATTCGAATAATTTCATTTGAACAAAATTTTAGTAAAAATATGAATTTTAAAAGTTTATATTTTTGTAATGTTTAAAATGAAGTATTTGATAATAGAATGTAATGTAACATATTATCATAACAAGTGAGGTGGCTTGATGGTAAGGGTGTTTGCTTCCATTCCAAAAGTCAAGGGATCAAACCTCGTGGGTGGTGTTGTGTGTAGTCAACAATGGTATGTTGATTCAATATTCCCCATCGAATTTCTAAAATAAATGCTTAGGTTGATTGTGTGGCCTACCTACCTACCTAGGTTAGGTTCTTAACCTAGTGTAGATAGTGACACGTGTTAATAAATAATAGGCTTTAAAATCATGAAATTATCAAAAATATTAGATATTAAATAATTAAAATTTAATTGATTTTTCATACTGGTTAGTTAATTAACTAGCAAGTGAATGGTTTGGTAAATTTGTATTTCACTTTAGAGTAACCTTGTTTCACTAGGTACTAGTGAAATAAATCATTGTTAGTAGCAACTGGTCCCCGTTCATTAGGGGGTTAAACAATTTCATTAGGTAAAAATGTCCAAATTCATTCAAAATCTAGTGAAACCCAAAGTGAATTAAGACGCATTTCCTAGTAGTGAAATGTTATTTAACATGGCAATTGTTTAAAATGATTAAAATGACCAAAATGATCATTTGATGTGATAATGTTAATTTATTTTTTGAAATAAAATTAATAATTTGTATGAATTTTAATAATTATATTCAAATTTTGATTTTTTGGATCAAATTAAAAAATAATTCAAAAGATTGTTATATTAAATTCATGATTCCAACAACCAAAAAAAAATTTGGGCGATAATTTTGTTTCAAATTCATGATTGATTGTTATGATGATGTCATGATTATGACATGTCCAAAGTCAGGTTGGAATTTTATAAAGTTTAAAAATATAAAATTTTAAGTACAATTAATTTACTTAATTTTTCATTTAATTAAATTCTATGATTTTCCAAATCCCAAATATTATACCAGTACATTAATTTTTATAATTTGATTAAAAAAATTACAGTGAAATGAATTTCACTTCTAATATTATATAGTGAAAAATCACATGTTTAAAATTTTCTAGTTTAGTTTTAAAAATTAAATTTCAAATTAAATTTTTTTTAATTTAAAATTTTGCATGTATACTAGTTATGTTTTTATTTTATAAATAATTTAAAATAATTTTTTTTTTAATCTTCCATTTTCTGACATGTCATTGAACTATCCTTTATTTTTATATGAATAATGGGCAAACCCATCCTTAAGTGGTACCACTAGGAACATCACCTTGATTTTTTTGAACCTATCAAACTTTGAAAAATCATACGAAACACTTAAATAAATATTTTCATAAGTTTTTAATGAATAAATTTATTAGGTTTCATAGATTTTGAAATTTCAATAATATCAAGAATATTGTGTATTTTGATGTTCCTAATCATTGCGTTTCGAAAAAGTTTTAGGAACGTAACATTGGTTTTTTCTTTGAACTTTTTGATAAAGAACACAAATTTGGAATGTGATTTGAGAATTTTCTTGGGAATTTTTTTCCTAAGATAATTTGGAGGTCATTATATTTTATAATTTTTATTAAAAATACTTGAGTAATTATAATTTAGTTATGAATTTCCAAATATAAGGCTATCCATTTCTAAAGGGGCCATTAGTTATGAATTTTTTAAAAATAAAGGGCCTAGAGAAAATTATTTGGCTGTTTTTGGTTCTTTAACCAATCCTTAAGGTGGCTTCTAGTGGTAACATCCAAGGATGTTTTTGCCCTAATTACAAACAACAAATGTGAACATGACATTTGAATTCCATTTTCATTTGTTTTAGTGATTCAATTATATATATAACATTGCCACATCATCAAAATTAACATTACAAATCATAATTAATCATATCTACACAATTGATTTTAATCACTTTAATCACATTAGTAAAATTGAACAATTCCATGTGAATGCCATTATTCATATATGCCATGTGTCCCACATAGTGTTCACTTTAATTAAATAATTATAATTTTTTAGTCAAAATGGATATGTTTAGGTGTGCTCATATTAACAAAAAGCACCTTTGCCACTTTTGGATTGTTTATTTGGTTACTTATTTTGGAATATTCTTGAAATGTTTTGGAAATTTTGTTTTAAAAATGTTTTAACTATTATGTGAAGATTTGTGTTGAAAATTTGTCAAAAAAATGTCATTTTTGAATATTCTCAAATGATTGTTTTTAACTACATGTTTTTTATTCATTATATTGATTTCAAATTTATTCACATGCTCTTATTATACATTATGAATGTTGGTATATTAATAAATCCAACAACCTCAACACCAACTTAAATTACCACTTTAAATCATGAAAAATCAAGCATTAGTTTCATTAAATGTGTTTTTGTTAATTTGAACACAACCATGTAGTTTTGACTTAAATCAAATCAAACATACTCAATCATTTCAAACAAATGAACTTGATTTTACAACTATCTTAGTTGTAATGCTACTAGTGAAAAAACCATGTTTTCATAATAATATAAAGTTTGTTTTCTAATGTGTTTAATAATCTAGTTAGGTCTAGTTTTGTAATCTAGTAAAAATGCATGAGTTTGTGTCAAGAGATTAAGGCAATGTGAGGCAATTAAAGCTTTAATGGGATCATATAGGTATTATTAAAAGATTCTACATTGAGGAGGGAAAAAAATAACAATTTTTTTCAAAGGTTTTGGTCTATACATAAGTTAGGTTGAAACAAAATGACATAAGAAATATTTCTTATTAAAGGTGATAGATGATTAAATTTTATCTTACATGAAAGCTTGTGCAAACACCATTCAATAACATTCATTTGAAGTTGTCCCATGTATGTAATGATCAAATTGTTGATGTGAATCCGAATTCCTTATAATTGACAAAGTTAAACATACAAAAGATAAGAAGTTGAAAGGATATTATATAAGAACCCCAAAATATTAAGCAAAATCAAGAAGATGTTGATTATGATTTTGTCACATGTATGTAATGATCAAATTGTTGATGTGAATCCCACTTCCTTAAAATTGACAAAACTAAACATAAGAAAGACAAGAAGTTGAAAGGATATAAAATAAGAACCCAAAAATTAAGCAAAATCAAGAAGATATTGATTATCATTTTTTATTAAAGGGGGAAAAAGAACCAACATCATTAATCAATAGTTTGAAATGGTGACCAAAAAGAGTTGAGACAACAACATTCATTTTCATTAATAAAAGTTCAATCTCAATTTGCACAATTGAGCAAAAAAGATGGTTAATGTAGTTTCAAGCGTACATTGATTCCATGTACTTGCACAAACTTAAAAAGATTCACCAAAAATCAAATTATTTTAGAAAAAATTATTATAACATATTTTCTTTAATGGAAGTAATACCTCATAACATATTTTATAATTTGTTATAGGAATGACATTTCAAAAATTTTGATGATAAAAATCTTCTAATTATGATTTTTACAACTTTGCGAGCTAATATTTTAAAAATATATATCCAAATGAAATGATTTTAAATGTTCTTGGTTGGGACCATTTAAGTGTCAAAATCCTCCTTTTTGCAATTTTTGCATTTAATTCAGCATTTTAGTTTTTAGTAGGCATCAAATGAATATTTCATTATGCTTTCTAATGCTAATGTTTATTTTTGATATTTGAAGTCATTTTATTGCAAAAAATGAAAACTCATAAATGGGTGAAAATGTGGCTTTAGTTCTTATTCTTTTTTAAATATTTACATGTTTATTCAATGACATGGTGACACAATTTGACAATTGGTGAACCTTCCTTGCATTTTTTATTGACAAACTTCCAATAGGGAGGTTAAAGGTTCAATTTTTTTGTTCAAATAATTGACATAATTTAAAATGTTGATTATGTGATCGTTAAGGGTGAAGTTTTGAAATTCCCCCACAATGTTTTTCAATTCATTTTGTGAATATTTATTTGAAAATTACAACCAACATTTGGGGGATGATAAAGGGAAATTCATGAATGATTCAATAATCTATCAAATCATATATGCAACCATGTTGAGATTTTAGATAATTGATTATTGCACCAATATATGAAAATGAATCATATGTAAATGGTATGAAAGATTTTAGTGTGGAAAAAAAACATTCATCTTATTTACACATGTTTCACATGTGTTTTAGATGAATGACATTCATGTATAAACAAAATGAACATATGGAAAAATAAATTTTGCACAATTACTGTTGCCAAATCATGACATGAAAAATTTGTGATGATTAGAATTTTCAAAGTCCATATTTTAACATTTTTCACTTAAAACAATCTTCAAGTGTTTTCATTTGTGTTTTTCACATTTAAACATCCATGTCACAAACCTTTTTAGTTATATTTTGTTTTTCGCTAATCTAAAAAAGAATCCCTAAATGGCTTCCAAATGAATCGCTAGAATGGTCTTTAGTGGAGTGCATCTCAAATTATAACAAACATGGAACAACTTGAAAATTAAATTGCAAGTGTTATGGCAAGGTGAAAAGCATGTTAAAATATTTAACCAATTTTGTGATCCTTGTTTTCTTGAGTGAAAATAGTTATAAAAATAAGTTTTAATATATAAAATTTTGAGTTTTTTTGTATTTCAATGATCAATATGAGGATGTTCTTCGACTTTTGTGTAACAATATTATGTGTCATCTTTTTAATATGAATTTAAATAAAAATTTGAAAATGTAAGTAGATGTAAGTAGGGTTTTCAAATTGGTTTCAAGAAGATGAAAATAAGATTTTAACTAATTTTTTGATTAACTTCAAGTTGATCAGACACTAAAATGTAGTAATTACTTTAAACTTTTGCATAGTAAAAGTCATATTTTGTGAAATCTCTAATTTAAAAATAAATTTTAACACATTTTATTCAATTAATTTAAACCCTATGTATTATTTTTACATTAATTTTTTGAAACTTGACATGCAACTTATTATAAAGTTAATGAAATGCATGATGGTTTCATAACAATATTTGAATAGGTTTTGAACTTTTTTTTTTTACATTCATATAAAAAATAAAGGATTGTAGTTTTGAAAGATGTTTTTTGGCTTACTTTTGCAAGTTTGTTCCCATAAAAAAATTTAAGGTTTTTTTTTATTGTTAGGGTTTCGGAACATTATTTTGGAGGGGAAAATATTGAGGTTTGTTTTGATGTCCCATAAGTAATTCCTAAACCCATTTGCATCAATACAAAAAACCCAACTAAAAATAAAACTAGTGAAAAAAAAACTAAAAGAGAAACTAAAATTGTTGAGTACAAAGTTTTAGGTAGATGAGTCCCAACCAATTGTGGCAATAGCTTAGCAATCGGCTAAGCTTGAAAGAGTCATGAGGTTGACAATGTTGTAGCTCAATTCTTGTATGGTTGTGGGGTCCTTTTCAACTATGTTTTCCATATTTTCAGCAAATGCTTTGAGCCATTAATAATCATGGATTAGGATATAAGGGTTAAACATCTAAGCAATTATGCATTAGTTTGTTCTTGGAAATGAAATATGATTTGGAAAGAAAATTGAAACCCCATGAGGAAATCTTGGGAAAATACAACGTGTATGATTACAAGTGATTGACGTTAAACATTCTATGTGTATCACCTAAATGTGATTAGTTCTTGAGATTGGTAAATGCAATTGAGAGTGATAAGATAGGAAACCTGATTGCAAAATGCCTTGAAGCTACAATTGAAGAAGTTAGAATCCAAAATGTTATCCAAGTGATAGTTAACAACATAGGTATTTGTAAAAGAGTAGGGAAGCTTGTGGGAAATAATAAATATTTTCATATCATTTCTTCAAGTTGTATAACTCACGTTTAGAATCTCTTTCTTGAAGGTTTTTGAGACTTAAAATTGATGGCCCCTACTGTCCAAGAGGGTAAAAATTTCGAGAAATTTTTCACCAATCACCATTGTACACAAGCATTGGTTACAAAGTTCAATGCAAAAGAACAGGGTCTACATTTACTAAACTTGCGGACACAAGGTTTGTTATGAATTTCATAATGCTAGAAAGATTGTTGAAAGTGAAACCTCGGTTGGAACACTAGTGTCATCATGTGAGAGCCTCTTTTGAGTATACGTGCAGTCAAAACAATGAAATATTTTTCTCTTGAAAGAAAGCAAACACCTAGCTTACATGTTTAGCAACATTAGATAACATGACAAAGTTTTCAATCAAGATTACCCGAATATCTTTTGTAAAGTGGCCTAGGGAAGATGAATAATAAGATTATGATGTACTCTTCACTTTTCTTTGCAATAAAAGCAAAAAAATTGGACTCAATGTACTTAGAACTTCTCTATGTCTCATATTTGTGTACATAAACATGCCCTGGAAAGTACATGTACTCTGTTCACTATGATTGAGTGATTATCTTAATAATCAACTATTTGAAACATCCATGAGATTGAATATTATTCCATTGATTATTGAAATCATTGATGATCCGAAACTCTCTTTCTCACCTGGGTGAAAGGATTGTAATATTCAACTAAATAATCATGAGAAAAGTAAGAAAACAATTGTGAGCTGTTCAAAGCTTCACCCTCAATGATTACATAATCAAACTTCGAATTATCATTTATGTGACTGAGATAATTGAACCTTCAACCCCCTTAATGTAAGTATCTATCCCCAAAATCGACAAAAGCAATTCTCTTCACAAACTTCACAAATACCATTCTACAGTAATCCAATCTTTTGGTTCCTTGCTGCTGTTGTTAAAGAAGGCATATTTTTGAATCAATCATTGAATGTCATGTCAAAATTCTGTTGTGAAAATGGTGGGATCTATGCCAAACTCAGAAGCAGAGTTTGGAATTTAGAAACTGCATATGAAAGTGGAGAAGGAGGAGCTTGGAAGAGCTTGGAGTAGCTTCTTGGCGTCTCATTCATTTCTTCATCTTTAATGTCAAACTATGGATCATCTGAAAGATCTTCCATGGAGCAAATAGAGCTTCTTTTAGCTTAAAATTGTAACCAAAGCAACACAAAACAAAACTACCGCCCACAAGTCTCAAAACATGAGCACAACAAGAGACAAAAGAAAGAGAATGAAATTTGCATGAAAATCTATCATTCCATAGTAATCCATGTTTTGATTCCTTGCTACAGTTGTTAAGCAAGGTGCACTCTTAAATCAAACCTTTTATTATGTCATGTCAAAATTCTGTTGTGCAAATGCTGGGATTCGTGCCAAACTCAGAAGCAGAGTTTGGACTTCAGAAAAAGTACACATGAAAGTGGAGGAGCTTGGAGGAGCTTCTTGGTATCTGATTGATATCTTCATCTTTAATCTCAAACTATATATCGATATCGATCATCTGCAACATCCCAGATTCTCCTTGGAGCAAATAGAACTTCTTGTAGCTTAGAATTGCCACCAAAACAAGAGAAACCAAACTACCCCCAAGTCTCAAAACACGAGCACAACAAGAGAAAAGAAGAGAATGAAATTTGCATCGACTACAACAAGGAGCTTGACCTTGGAGCTTGAAGTTCTTGATCATCATCATCATCATTGTAGTAGTACATTTCTACAGAATGAAAGCAAAATTTGATGATGGTGATGATGATGGTATGTTGCAAATTGTGACGAGTGTCGTTTGATGAGAGAAGGAAGATTACGAGAAAAAGGAGGTTGTTGGATTGTGTGTTTGTGTATGTGGAATGGATGATGGCGAACTCTTTCTGCTCAGTTTTTGTGTGCCAAGAAGCTTGGTGTGAGCAGCTGACCACTACTAACTTACTGGGGCCAAATTCTGGAGGAAAGAGAAAATCTTACTGTTAGGGTTAGGGTCGCAAGCTCTTGGTCGGTTGAAGTACTAACCTGTTGTTGGAGGTGAGAGATGCTGGGAAAGATTTTTGCTCCTCTGTAGTCTTGTAGTTTTTTTAGCAGTAGATTGAAAGGATGGAGATGAGAGAGGATTCATACCTAAACAAGGCAAATTGTGTTTGTTTCTGTGGAACAGGTCTGTTGATTGAGCCATCCAGCAAACACTGAGAAACAAAAGCAGAAGCACTTGGGTGGGGAGAGAGAGAGAGATCAAGTAAGCAAGAGCAACGGGTTGGGCTGTCGGTCAACAATGATGCCCATGGTGGGGGTGAGAGTAGCTGCAATGGGAGGTCGGGGATTCTTCCAGTGGCAGCAGTGGCAATGCTCAGTGGCCACTCCGGGAGGAGCTTCCCCGAGACCAATGCTACCACTGTTAATTCAACACAGACAGCTGCCTGATATGCCATTTCTGAGAGAGAAAGCTTGTGTTTTGAGGCCCTTGTTACTGAACCGTCCAACTCCTTTCCTACTTCCATTGCAGTGTGCACTGCAAGATCCTTCCTCATCCTCCTCTTTAGTGCTCCTTGACACGAAAGGTAACTCACTTGCAATCCTTTGAAGCTCTGAAGATTGTAATCAAGAATGTACAAATACCTTTGCTGTTGAATTCTAACTGTAGTCTTTAGCTATTTGACTGCCAGATTTGGTAGTTGTAAAATCAAGAGCTTGGTGGAAAGGGTTTTTCAGTTACATGTCATGTTCAATGAGGTTGGATTGTGCACCTGAGGTTTTGGGTTTTGGGGCTTTTTTTTGGTTTCCTGCAGAATTTGCAGATGGGAGTATCATGTTCAGATTTGGCACAGATGAGGAATGCAATGATTCTTTAGGGCACTCTGGTGCTGAAGAGGTTGATGGAATAAGCACTTTGCAGAAAGACCTGAGAGAAAAGGAGATAGATTCTGTTGGCATCGATGGAGTTTCTACAGCCCAAAAGGGGAGTATGGAAACTTTACAGAAACAAGAGGCCCAAGTGGCCAAGAGTGTAGATTTACAGAGAGACTTGGCTGCTGGAGAAGCAGGAACAAGCGATGATGTTCTTGGAACTTCTTGGAAAGATCAAACTGCACTACTGGGGGACCCTGAAATTGCACCTGATACTGGAGATGTTCCTGATCCAACAACACTATCTTCGATTGTCGCTGTGGCAGCCCACCTTGTAGAAGAAATAGATGAAAAGGTGGATTTCTCACATGTTGAATGACTTGTTCTCAAAGAGAGGTCCTGTGAGATTTGACTGGAAAGATGTTTCTTTATATAGTCCTAGTTCCTGCATGCAAGTTTGCAACTGACATGCACGTGATATGTCTGACCACCTAATGCAGAAGAAAGCTAACAGCAGTACTGCATCAACTCAATCTACTCCAACAGTTGCTGACAGGACAGGTTTTGCTGGGATTGGGTTAGAACTTCTCCAATCCTGCTTGTAAACAGTTATCTTGTTTGTTAAAGTTTGCATCTTGATGCAGCTTTTGGTTCTGGAATTTAGAAAGTCTCCTCCTTGAATGCCATTTTTGCTGGAAGCACAAAGAATTGAATTGTGACTTATATGATTATTGTTTTAGCTGCAGGATGCAAGAGAGAAACCAAGAAGCTGTGTGTCTGAACTCTGCAGCTGCTATGATTCCTCACCCTAACAAGGTATGGATAGATGGATGGGTCATGTGGGTAATATTATGTTAGAGATCTGGGGCTTTTGGAAAATGTCTGCAGAAAATATTGAAGAGTTATTGTGGCTACTCCTCCCCTCACCATGACATGTCCATTTCCTCTAGATTCTTCCATTGACTCAGGACCTTTTGATGTTCTTGAATGCTCAGTTTTCACAGGTGTGATGTTGGGGCATATCACACAGGTTGAAACTGGAGGGGAAGATGCGTACTTCATTGAGGGGGTGCATTGGGTGGGTGTTGCTGATGGTGTGGGTGGATGGGCTCTTAGTGGTATTTATATATTTTTTTCATTTTTATCCCTTGCATTTTTGCCATGAAATTAGCAATCCTTTGCCAATTGTGTTGGCTTCTCCTCATTTCTCTCTCTCTCTTTCTTTCCATCTCCAAATTCACATCTAAGCTCGATTTCTAGTGTGGGAGAACAAGTCATTTTCTAGTGATATATTCCAGTTCTTTTGGAGATGGGGCACCCAGAGGGTCAGAGGAGTGATGAGATAGTTTCCGCACATACTCAACACCTACCTGTTCTATGGATGGATGTGGGGCAATGATGGCAGGAGTCAATGCAGGGGACTATGCGCGAGAGCTCATGTGGAACTGTGCTGAACTTGCACGCAAAGGTTCATCTGACCCAAAGTCAGTTCTTGTGAAGGCTGCTGGGAAAACCAAGGCTAAGGGCACAGCAGCTGCTATAGTTGCATCTGTTTATGACCAGGTTATGTCTCTATTTCAGTCGTAAAAGTGGCACACAGGAAAGAGGAATTCAGAGGAGGTGATGGTTAAAAGGAATATTTCAAGTGGCAAAAATGACTTTTTGTGTGTGTTGTGCTGGGTTCTAATTCCACAGGGGAGTCACTTTCCAAAAGAAAGTTTCTAGGTCCACAGAAGACCTTGTCCCTTTACCTTTCAGTTGCTGCTCATATAAGTCAGATGCTGAGTTGAGAGTCAAGGTTTACTGGGTTGCTCAAGGATTTTGCAGACAGGCTGGTACAGTTTTCTGGTTCATGATTCCCTTGCTTGAGCTGGAGAGAAGGAATGTATACAGAGAGAAATGTCCTAATGAGAAACAATCTCTCATGTGATGCAGACTCTTCAAGTGGCCAACATTGGAGATAGTGGCTTTGTTGTTGTGAGAGATGCAGCAGTTGTTGCAAAGTCAAAACCAATGGTTCGAGGGTTCAATTTTCCATATCAGATTGGCACTGATGGAGATGACCCAATCACTGCAGAGGTGAGTATTGCCATATTTTGGGCTTGCAACTGAAACCAGAATGTTACATAAAATGAGAGTGCCAGAAAAATGAGTGTGTTCATGCATGCAGTTGTTTTAACATATGGAGAAGGCGTGCTATTGGAAATGCTTTTTGCGTCTGCTTGTGCTATCTTCCTTTATGCTGCCTTGGATTTCCATGTTGATGAATTCTATGCCCATCTCCCAGCAGCTACAACAATAAGCTGTGTATACTGTGTGCAGGCATATGAGTTTCAAGTGACCAAAGACGATGTCTTGGTTTTAGGCTCCGATGGAATTTTTGATAATCTCTTTGAGGGACAAATTGTTGCAGTCATAATTGCTGTTCAAAAGGCTCGAGGTGGACCTGAGGTAGGAATCCATCATAAGCTCATCTCAGCTTCCCAGTTTTTGCTATGAGAAGGTGACAGTGTTTGCTGTGTAACTCCATTAGCAGTTCAGGCTCATTTTGACTGACAACTTACTATTGTTAACAGCTCTTGCCTTACCTGCTGAAACTTGTGCTGAGTCAAAATCCAGAGCTATTAATTTTTGTTCATGAGCAAATCAATACAGGGTTTGTATTTGATTAGTGGATTATAATTTGAATTATGGATTTATGGGTCACTTGGTTAACTCTAGTTTACAGATGGGAAACGGATCTGCCTTATGATAATGGTATAACCCGCTTTGATTCCGTGGTGACTGGCAGGTGATAGCAAGAGAACTAGTGAAGCTGGCTCAAAAGGTGGGACACATGAAGCAGGGTGTGAGCCCTTTTGCTGTGGCAGCACATGGTGCTGGGTACACTAGCTATGTTGGGGGGAAGCTTGATGACACTACAGCAGTGGTGGCAGTTATGATCTGAAAGCAACTATCTTGTTCCTCAAATGAAAACTTGAAGATGTCAAGAGATGTGTCATTGAAATTTCTTTCTAATTTCATAGGAGGTCTTGTAAAGAAAAAATTCCTGTACCATAAGAGCCCTGCAGTTCTCTGCTTAAGGTGCAGAAACTGTGTTGGGTGGTGTATATCAGTAGATTTGTCTACTGTCCTCACTTTTGCTATCTAGAATCAAGATTACTCCTTTAGCTGTGTAAGTTCTACACAAGATTTCATGCTTTTGTTGATTTTTGTCTCTATTTGATTTGATTGATATGGTAGAAATGTGACAGAGATTACTGACAAATTTTAGTACATTTTTGTAGATTATTTATTTGGATTGACACCTTCCATTGGGAGCTGATGTATGTCATGGGGAGTAACTGCAGGTTGTTAGAGCTTCTGCGCTGTATGGGAGAAATCCAAATCTTTGCAACAACTGAGAAAGCAGTTGATACCAAAACTGAGAAGTGATGTATTACTCCCATCCACACAGATTAGCAGATAAGTGAAGAGATCTGCAGAAAAAGATGAACTTACTTTTGACCTTGTGAATCATCCTAAAAAACCGTTCAATGCTCATGACATCACATTTCTTTCTAAAATCAGCACCTCAGAGTTCTTGGATATTCAAAGGTGGGAGAATCTCAATCTTGAGGATAACATGTCTTCTCTGCTGGCAGTGACAGTTCTTGTTGTACATCACTCTTCTCTTGCTGACTCTGACGAGAGACCTACCAACTATTCCAACCAAATATTCGATGGACAAATGAAACGTGCAATGTCTAAATAAAAAAATGAACAATTGAGCTTATTTCAAATAGATAAGGGAGAGAGCCCCCTTGTGCAGTCTTGACAGATGTAATCTGCCAAACCGTCAACTTATGCAACGACCTTCTTTGATGTCCCTGAGTTAACAATGGTGGCAAACTCTGGACCCTTGAGAGAAGCACCTCCAACAAGAAAACCATCAATGTCCTCTTGCTTTGCTAGCTCTGAACTGTTAGCTCCAGTTACTGAGCCCCCATAGATGATGCGAATTTGTGCTGCTACTTCTGTAGACAATTTTTCACCCAACCACTTTCGGATGGCTGAATGTACTTCTTGAGCTTGTTGTGGGGTTGCCACTTTTCCAGTCCCAATAGCCCAAACTGGTTCATATGCAACTACCACATTAGACCAGCTTGGTAGCTCATCCACAAAGGCTTGCAGCTGCTCAAAGATAACATCAAATGTGTGGTTAGATTCCCGCTCCTCAAGCTTCTCTCCCACACAGGCTATCACATTCAAGTTCTTTGATAGGGCATATGCGCTCTTTTTCCCTATAAAGTCGCTCTTCTCACCTTGCCAACCACACACACACACACACACACACAGAATCAGAAAGAACAGCAAAACCCATCAGAGAATTCTGAGAAGAAATCACTGAAACCCTAAACCGGACCAGACCTAATCAACCGGATCATTGAAGAATCAAAGGTTGTGTGAGTCCGATACAAACACCACAATCAGGGGTGAAATTGGCATGTCTTAGATCACTGCAGTTACATTGACCACAATGTTTTCTCCTCCCCCCCACCCCGGCACAAATGCGCACATTGAAATGTCCTTCAAGCTTGGATCGGAAACAATATCGCACATTTCATCAGTTGAGAGAAGGGGAGAGAGTCTTCTTGTTACCTAGGATGTGCCTTCGCTCGGAATGTCCCGTGATCAACCACTTGGTTCCGATGTCCTTCAGCTGCTCCGCTGAAACTTCCCCGGTGAAAGCTCCCCCGCCACCAACCCAGGCGTTCTGCGCAGATACCTGGATACGCGGAGCGAGCGATTTCACCACCTGTTGTATGTATATTGCAGGCGGTGCCACGACGATGTCCACATCGTCTTCCAGTGTTGTGGCGTTCAGATCAGACACGAGCTTGGCGATGGACTCCTGCGTGCCGTTGCACTTCCAGTTTCCCCCAACGAAGAACTTGCCGGTGCCAACCATGACAACAACTCCCCGTTTGCTAGTGGCACTGCCAGCGCCTGCCACCTGATGCAGCAAAAATGCAAACCCATTCTGCTGCTGCTTCTTCTTCTCCGATCCGCCACAAAACTCCACTTTACGCAGCCCTGAAAACTGGCTACACGAGATATGCGAAGATCGCACCGAGGATGTTCGGCTCCTCCAACCCACGGCGTACGAGCTTTTGGAAGCCATGGTGCACGTGTGCTGCGCCATGGCTCCTCGTTGCTGCCTCGCTCGCTTTGCTTTCTCGACCCTGCTAAACTCAGCGTACAAACAACTCACCAAACCCGCACAGCGCAAAGAGTTAGGAACCTAAGCTCTCAAAAAAAGGAAACAAAAAGGAACCTGGGAGGTTCGAAGTTCGAACCCTCGCGAACAAACCTTTCGGACCCTGTTGGTCGCTTTCAGTGTTGGCATGGTCTATCATGTTAGCACTCATAGCAGAATTATAGGGCCACTTTAGATGGGGTCCAGGGTCCAAATTCCTAGGACCCAAATTGGACTCATTTGAAGCAAATTGAATCCTTGAGTTGGACCCTAGCTTGCATCTTGGTTCTTCAAATCATGAGCTCTTCTTTTTAGCTCTTTTTCTTTGGTTCAAACTGATTGATTCCCCCACACACCCCGCCCCCCCAATGGTGCCATGTAAGTTCAGGCTCAATTTGCCACTTTCTTGGACCCTTATTTCAAGGCCATGGGTCCAATTTATGGCTCCCATAAAATAGGATTGCTCTATTTCATTGGACCCTCATCTAAAGTGGCCCTTAACCTGCACCTGCTATCAACATTGGCATCAAGGACCCTACAAAGTCATACAAGCCTTAAACTTATACCATCCTCATATGGACCAATGTTGGGTGGATATCATGTTTTTGGCATATTTGTCAAATAAGGATATTCATTTTTCTTTCATCTGTCAGATAAGAATATTATCTTAAATGGTCAAATGGGTGGTTAGGAAAATATTGCGGTTTTTATAAATTTAAACATGTTTGGATAGGACATAAACACCTTATATGAGTATTCATTCATTGGAAGTGTCAGATTTGACTCATTTTAGCCTCACATGAATTGACATTTAAGCACAGAACAATTAAAATGTAAACTTTTGTTGTGAGGGTGGGTGGCTAGGGGATTTTTTTAAGGCACTCAAGTTTGTCATAGCTTTGGACAAAAATTAGTCCCCTTTAGATTAGTGCATTCTAGATGCTTAATCTTGCTAATATGTTTTTTCAAATGCTTTGAAAACTTTTCAAATTGTTCTTCCCACTATGTTCTTAAAATTTAGCATTACATTTCCTCTATTTTTTAATAAGTTCATGAAAAAAAAATGTTTGAAACTTTTTATGAATGAAAATTATCTTCCAAAGACTTAGGCTTTTAAGGATTAAGATTTCTTGTATTGTTGCTATTACATTTAAATGCCTATATCCAACTATCTACAACATACCACAAATCAACATAGTTTCTTGTTTAACAAGCTTACACATGTGACAAAGTTTCTTCAAATTTATTTAGTGTTTAGTTAGTGATTTAATGTTTTGTGTGTGGTGCACATTGTTCTATGTTGAGTGTGTTGTGTTTTGTGCTTGGTGCACAATAACCTATGCTTGGTGCAGAATGTTTTGTGCTTGTTGCGCGATGTTTTAATATGCTTGGTGCATAGTGTTATGTGTTTGGTCCTTGGTCTTTTGAATTTTTTGCTTGGTGTGCAGTGTTTTGAGATGTGAGCTTGGTGCAGAATGTTCTATCCTTGGATCACAGTGTTTTGAGCTCATTTGGTGTTTTAGTGTTCCATGGGCTTACCAAATTATATTTTGGTGTTATGTAATTTGCTAGATTAGGGTTTTGATTTCTAGCATTAGTTACTCTATGATTTGGTAGTCTAAATGCTTTGTATATTGTTGTAATGGCACATTCGTTTGGTGCTTTGAAAGGATTAGAGTACAAGATTCACCTACATTAGTCATTTACTATTCACCTACATCTCTTGATGTTCATGTTGGTGAGGTTAGGATTGGGAATGATCAAAATGATGGTTTTCAATCTAAATTCATGAGTAAGTTAGACGTTGAAAGGGAGCTGACTGAGGAGGAGGTGTTGTAAGTTGAAGTTGACATTCAACAACAATGACTCCTTCTATAGCTAGAGGCAAATATTTTTTTTTGGTTTCCTTGGCATAGAACTACAAGTATGTGGGTCTTCTATAGATTTAATGTTTCTTCTATAATCATTGATGTTTTAAAGTCTCAAAGGATGCAATGTGTTGTTTGCCATAATGTCTAGCAAGAAGATTCTATACAAAGTAATATTCGGCATCACAAGGTCTTGTTAGTTATAACAAAGTGCATGGGACAACAACAATGAATAGGCATGTTTCTATGAAACATTTCATTGTGTTGAACCTACACCAAAGCAATAGACTTGCTACTGATGCCATTTTCTCAACTCATGCCCAACAACTTTCCAAGAAATGGAAAATTCCAACATCCCATTCCATAACTAGTTTTTCAACTTTGGAGTCCTTTACAAGAAGTCTAACCTTGCCCAACAAAAATTCTTGGTAAATTTGTGTTTATATATTGTTAAAGGGTATCACCTTTTGAGTTCCATTGAAAGCATTTGGTTTAGGAAGTTAATCCTTCACCAATGTGGGAGGGTCCAAATAGGCGATAACTATGTAATGAAGTTCCATGGAATCCCATGTTCTTCCTACCTTTGAGTTGAAGCCATGAAGGCATAGTCACAATTAGGGTACCCCTTTTTGGACACAAGATTCAAAGACTTTGGTTTTGCTATCTTCCAAATATAAAATTTAAACGAAATAAATTTAAGTGAAAGATATGGATAATTCAAACTATGATAATTTTCATCGTGGTGGTGATATTTCACATGCATATGTAATTATGCATAAATATTTTGGTAAAAAACCATAAATGCAAAAAATGAGTACATAAATTTTTATATACAACTTTAATATGTTTTCTTGCATGAAAATTTCTTGCACACTTTGCTGACAATTGGGGCCAAGTGAATATAAAAATCAACCAAATGGGGAAAAAAAAAAATCATTTTCCTTGTTGCCCTTTCAAAATTGATTTTGTAGCTTTTAAAATATTGTATATTATTTAATCAAATGCATTATATGAACATTGCCAAACATAGATGTATGCATGCATTATTTATCTATGAAAGAAAATTGAAATCTATTTGCACCCTATTGCCAACTATTTACAATAGTTTGACACCAAAACTCATTACTATTGAACCTCTAGATCTTGGTACATTTGAATTGATTGTTTTTGGATTAATGGCTTCAATTGAAAAAGCTGCCATGGGGCTTCTCAAAGTTGTATTGTCATTTCATAGATGAACTATAATGCCAATAGAAACTTTCAGTCTTTTCAACTAATGGGTAGAACATGAACAACAATTCCCAAATATAAGTTTTTTAGCAAAACAAGTTTTGGAAATTGTAGGTTTGCAAATTGAAATTAAAAGGAGTTTTGGTAGGGTTGGAATTATCACAGGTTTGAGGCATTGTCATCTTAGCATTGAGAATTTGGACAAGCTTGTTTTCATCATGAAAAATTAGCATGATGACCTTAGATTGCGATGTATGTTTGGTTCATTGGTCAAGTCAATGGAAAAATACTTGGATGTTGAAGACATTTTGCTTGAAAAGAATGAGGAATTACTTTTAGATTCTAGTTTATTTGAAGAAGATTAACTAGGCATTGTGTTGAAGGGTGCAAAATGCAAAAGAGGTCTATTGTGAAATGTCAATAGTGCCATAGAGTTCAAAGGTGGGAGGTAAAATGATATTTGTTTTGGTTTGTTTGTTGTTTATTTTTTTTCATGCATAACCATTTGTGATGTTGAAAATGTTTGTTTTGTGTAATAGTTTAAGGTTCCTAAGAAATTGACAAGTTATAGAGTGCTTCAATGATGAGAAAGAACATATAGAATTTGAAACAGTTTTAGATTTCCAAAGCTTCAATAGAGTGATCAATGCACTTTTCTTTTTATTATTTTCATATGATGGAACTTCATTTTAGAAGTGTGTTAATGATACTATTATTAATATATGAACAATTGAACTTGTGCATTAGATGTGTTTCCATTGTATGGCATGGTTTTGATTTCCATGTTATCTCGAGCTGTTACCATGTTTGTCCCATAGTCTTGATTTCCATGTTGTTGTCTCACTGTCCTCATGATTTCCATGGTGTTCTAAAGTTTTAATGGTTTGTATGGTGACTTGGCATTATCCTCATGAAGATTTTTTTTTTTTGGGTCTTGAAGCTTGAAAAAACTAATAAATTTAGTTAGTTGGGGTGTGTTTGTTTTAGTGTTTAAAAAAATATGGATTTTTTGGGCATGCTACGTGTGTCTATATTAAAAGAACAATAGGATCAAAGGTTGAAATTTGTGTGGATGGGTGTTTCACTATGAAAAAAAGGGTGTTTTGCAATTGGCCTCACAACTCAATTTTTGAATTGCAAAGAAGACTTGCAACTCATTGTATTTATATGTTGTGAGTGCTAATGGACAAGTTGCATGAGTTGTAGAGTTGCAACTCACCATATATATGGTGCAATTGATTACAACTTAGTCAAAACAATTCATTTTCAACTATTGTGCAACTCCATTATATATACACCCATGATGTCATATTGATGTCATTAATTGTCATCCATATATTAAAATTTAACACATGCCATTATGAAGATTTTTGGACATAAATTATTTTTTGAAAAATATCGATCTGCATTGTCCATTATGATTGTTAATGATGGTTCGAGATTGTGACACATGGCACAATAAAAAATTACCCCATGGCATATTAATTATATTTTGGAAAAAAATTCATTTAAAATAAATAAATTATAGTAGCTAAATAGGTTGTACATAACCATAGGTAGGTAGGTTGGTAGGTTTTAAGACCTATGTACATGTGTATTTACTTATAACTTCACAACCTGCTTACCTATATAAACCTAAGTAAAAAAAATAAGACCTACCTACCTACCTAGGTAGGTAAGTAAGTAGGAAAACACAAGACTAATTGCATTAAAGAATATCTATGAACTTTTATTTTTTATTTTATGTTTTGCCCTTAAGTTAAGTTTTTTTAATTTCATTTCAAAATCACACATGTATTTTAATGTGATAACATAAGAAAACAAGCCTTTTTATATAGTTTGTAACATGGGATTCAAAGATAAAACATATGGGTTAATTTTTTTTGTTATTCATTAGTTGCAATTGAGTTACAATTATAACATGTAAAAATTCAAGGTAGGCTAGATCCAAGGGGAGGTTTCCATTGTTTTTTGTGTTTAAGCAAAACTTGAACCCGTCCTATTGGCACATCTGGTGCATTAAAAATTGTTAACAATGGAATAGAATTGAGGAAATTATGGCCCTTCAAAGTAAAAGGGGTCAAGAATTCAAAAAAAAAAACCACCAAATACTACAAGGGCCAGTTCCCAAACACCCACAAAATTCTTTGTATGTTGTTTTGTTGCTATTACAGTTTAAAGATGATTTGTATAGGTGGTGTTTCTATAACACTTCAAATCGTTTAAAATGAATAAAAAATAAGAAAGTTATGAAGTTTTAAAGTACGAGGGGTCCAAAGAGAAAAAAAAAGAAAAAAAAAGTGTTTTGTAAGTTAGAAAGCTTATTTATCTTATTATTTTTTCATTATTCATTTTCTTTTGCACTTCAAAGATGATTTTTTAAACTTGAAGTAGGGCCCCTATAACATTTTTAAATCACTCAAAACGAAACACATATGATGAAGATATAAATAATTGATGAATATGTCCTTATTAAGTTATAAATACTTGTATGATAATCATAACATAGTTGAACAACAATATTTTAGTAGTGGCACATTAGTGGCCATACTAATTGTATCAATGGGAATCATAATCGAAAATTAGTTGTAAATGTATCCCATAATGTGTGGTTGAGATGTGGACATGTGGCATGATCGCATGTATGTACATTGTACATTAATTGCAACATAGTTGTTGCTTTAGTCACAAATTTACAATAGTTTTAAAATAGTTGCCACATGTAATTACAATGCAATTCTTGAAAAAGTCAAACACGATTGACTACATATGTATGTACAATGTGTATAAATTATTGTATAGGAGACCCATTTTCAAGTCATTTGTGATTATAATATAATTAATTGATTTTTTGACATGGCAATTTATTTATTTATTAATACATTGTATTTCTAATGGGATAGTTGCACATAAATTATAATACCCAAGGGATAATTGCATAATAGTTGTATATGAGTTGTTTTTTGAGTCTTAGTTGCAGGGTAGTGTGGTTTCAATGGACACAATTTTTCATAATGTTTTGTCTTTTCTTTTATTTGTTGTCTTTTGTGGTCTTGAAGCTTTTAGTTTTTATTAAACCAACAAAGAATAGAGTCAAGGGTGTCTAAATCATGATTTTTTAAAGCTTGAGTGTTTAAATAATTGTAAAACCAAAGAATGTTCTTAAGTTTAATGTTTGTCAAGTGTTAATGTCAAGGTTAGTTGTTTGACGTTTGAATTTTGAATGTTTGTTTTATGTTTGGAAGGTTGAAGAAAGGAGAATGCTAGTCCCTAATTTGAAAGTGAACTTTACAACACATGTGATTAGACTTTAAAATTGAGATTTTTTTTTGTATTGGGTGAGACAAAACAATTTATACCCATTTTTTTACCATTGACTTTGGTAATTTTTTTGGATTGAAAATTTCACATTTTCTTTCTCTTTCAATTTGTTCTTGCATGGAAAATGAGGTGTATTTTTATTTTAGTTTTCATGCCCATGCTTGGGTGCTTAACCGTTGGGCATGTTACTTTTGAAAAAATGTTACACATGCCTTGATGTAAAATAAAATTATTGTATATCCATGCCCATAGGGCCTAAATTTATTACAAATTAAATAAATGTGGGATCGTAAGGCTTTCCATACTACATTTTAAAAAGTCAACCTACCCATAAGGTATTTCTAAAACAACATACCCACCCAACACTGGTCTAAACACAATAAACATTGTTATTAAACTAATGGTTAGTCCTAACTAAGATCAGGCCTAATACCATAGATGTATTCAAGTAGACTAGGTAAAACTTTTGATAGTGACCATGAAATATATTTGGTTGCTTGAAAAAAATAGTGGAATAACTTTGGTAAGAATTGGTAGCTTTAGATTATATTTAGCCTTGCTTGAAAACCCATGAATCTATAGTTAATATTAGAATTTATGTAACTTGGCTAGGTTTTGCAAGTAATTAATGAGTAATTAATTTTCAAGTTTATATAACCTTATTCAAAGAACTATTTTCATATATCAAACTATTATGATATTTGAAATGACTGGTTGATAAATATCTAGGGGTAGGAATTATTTTTGAGATTTTAAGAATGTCAAATATTCTTTGATTTAAAAAAAAAAAAAACTAACAAGCATGGACTATTGATATTTGCCAAACACTAATGTGGACTATTGTTGTGCATGTATATGGTTTTAAACATACTTGAAGTGTAATTGTAAACATTCAATTTATTTACATTCCATGTAAGTGCAAAAACCTTTCATCCACAACCTAGTAAACATATATGCTTAACCTTGGAAGTGTAAGTGTAAATCCATTTTAGGTTGTGTAAAATTTTGTAAATGAAAATGATTTATATTTACCCATTGTGTAAATCCATGTTAATTTATGTAAATTTTTTTAACAAGGAAAATTCATTCTCTTAAGATTTAAAGTTGTCAATTGACCCTAGCCATTAAAATGCATTAAAGTGCATAAATTTGAAGGGGCAAAATGCCTTAACCTCATTGAAGGCACCTTCTTTAATAAATACAAAAATAAATCAAAACATGGTGAAAAAAATGGAGAAAACATTGTGGTTTGATGTCAAAAATTTGGGAAACAGAGTTTTTTAGATTTTTAGTGATCAAGGTACAATGAGGTGGACCAATTTTGGCAAACGCAAAGTCCACATGTGATTACACAAATTTTGTAATCCCTTTGTTAGCCTTTTCACAATTTTTTGTTTTAACATTACAACCATATTTGAAATACCATAACTTTTTAAAAAATGATTCAATCTTTTTGATTGATAGCTATAAGTAGATTTTAAAAACAAAGTCCTTATTCATATTCATAATCTATTTACAAAGGAAGGTAGTTTGCTTTGTCTATTTGTCACATTGAGATCTCACAAACCATGATGTTTTTGAGGCATTCTTGGCCCCATGGAAAGCCTTCAATGAGTAGGGGTTCATTGAGTTGGTTTCATAAAACATGTTTCAATGTTTACTGGAAAAGTTATTGAATATTAAACAAAATTTTCAAGTTAAAAATTTATCTAAATCCAAAGAAAAAATTATAAGGGAATTTGGGTGTGCTCTTGGTAAATTGTTGGAAAGCCATCAATGAATATGATTTAATGAAAATGATTTGGAAAATTTTAGAGTTAAGGGTGAAAGATAATGATTTTTGGGTAGTTTATTTTCATTTAAAATTCAATTAAATTAAATTACAAAAGTGATTTTGAAAGGAAAAACTAGTTAGGTAACTAGTTTACATTTGAACCAACAACATAGGTTATACTAATAGTTTTTAATAGAACCTATCTATAGTTGTAAGGGTTCAAAAATACAATGTAATTAATTTTAAATGTAAAAATGCATTATATTACACATATAAATTATTAAATATATTTAAGCCCAAACCATTAAAAAATAATATAGTTATTTGATAATTTTTGATAATTTTTCATCATTTGTAAAAAATAATGATTGTAATATATGTTCATTTTGGTTGAACATGTACCATAGTTTTACCCTTCTTCCAAACCATGGGTTCAAAAAAGGGTCCTAGGTGTTGTGGTTGTGGTAGGAAGTTGGTGTTCAAAACAATTTGGGTCATTTAATATCCAATGTTCAATTTTCTCAATTGTGGAAAGTGTAAAGTTGCTTTTGATTATAAAAAAACCTTAACAGTCACAAAACATTGGATGCATGCAATAAGACCTACAAGCAATGTTTGTTTATTTTGGAAATTTTTTGCCAAATTTCAATTTGAAAAATATTATTTCAGACGATACAAGGATTTTTCATGGAAGGGTACATTCATGGTTGGGGTAAACAAAAGGAATGTTTTGCTCCAAAATCATTCCCAAAACATTATTTTGAATGACCATTACACTTATGAAATAACTTATTTGGTAGATTTTTTTTTCCATTAGATATTCACATACTTCTTGATTAAAATGGTGGAATTTTTTTGTGATTTGGATGATTAAAACATGTCCTTGAGTGTCCTACAAGATGGCTTAGGAATTCAGTGTCTTGCTATGTAGTTTTATGAAAAAAGATTCAATAGGACTAACAATATTTGTTGAAATTACTCCATATTTAGACCATAAATAGAATAATATATGTTCTACATGATGGCACAAAGTTTTAGTATGATAAATCAACAATTTTTTTGGAATTAATGTTAGAATATTTGATTTTTTCATAAAATGAATGCATTGATAAGGATAATCAAATCAATTTTGTTAATTACAAATTTACATTCCAAAGGTTTGGAAAGAAGTATAATACACATGGGTGTAAAAAAATCATATTATTTGATGTTTTTAATAGGGTTTTGGCACTCCAAATGAAAGTATGTCATTTTAGAATGTCAAAATAATCTTCCATTCCTTTTTGAGTTATGTTTGAACAAAACATTCAAAGTTTATTCAATTGATTTGAAGTATTCATTATAACATTTATTGGTTGAAAACTTAAACATATAGATCCCCCTTTCATTGTTTAGCATTTCAAAACAATCATTTTGTTAAATCCTTCCTTTGGGGCTTAAGACAAATGGGTGTCATGGTTCATGTTGTGGCAACCCAATCATGAGTGCATTTGAAAACAATGCCCAAATTTGCCATATTTCAAAAATTTCCAAATCATTAAAATTTATGATAGATTTTACTATGTAGCCAAAAATATATAAAGATTTTTTATTTTATTTTTTCTATTTTCATGTTTAGTACATTGTAGCCCAAATTTGGCTAACTTGTTTTCTAGATGGGTGCATGTACGTAAATAAGAGCCAACGAAATTACCTTACAAAAGGATTATGAATTATTTTTTAGTCCTTTTCACTTCTTCATATAAAAGAATGTTTGAATGATTCTTTTTGCAATTTGTTATTAAATGCACATTACATTCCGTTTACATGTAATATATATATATATATTTGAAAATTTGAAACATATTTTGCATTTTTGAAAATTTCAAATTCCATAACTTTTAAATTGTGAATGTTTTTTAAATGTGGGTAATAGGTTATTATCCTTTAAATTTTTCTAACATCAATATTATTTTATCAAAGGGTTCCTTATCTAATCCTTTGTAAAATTGATTGCATCTGACACAACTATTGTTCAAGTTCAAAAGTCCTTTACTAAATCCACAACTCAAAATTAAATATAATAAAATTTTATTTGAAATCCTCAACATTCATATTAGTGATTTAACACAATTGAAACGATTAACATAAAAATGTCAAAACAAAAACATATGTAAAAACATTTACAGTTTGCATCATTATTCAATATAAATTTTTGACTCCTAAATATGTATTTGCACCTAGATGATTTGCCCTTTGACTACATAAAGAATTCCTTAGAAAATCCTACCTATGAAACATTAGATGCATCCCATATAATTTCTTTTCCAAAACCTAGCTCATTTACCTTGCCAAAAGTATTTACATGTATGGCCACGTATGTTTAATGAAAAATCTTTCACACTTGCTTCATGCACTGGTGTAAATTGTGTAAATCATTTACACTTACATTGTTTGACATCGTGGGTATATGTGAATTAACACTTCACTTTTCAACATGTTGATTTGGATTGGTCTTTCATGTTACACCAGCCCCTTGTTAGGGTTGGGTATATAGAGTCAAAGTTCCAGACTTCAAAGACCCATCTCATCTCATATTTGAACTCAAAACTTATGTTGTTGAATTTCAGGTTTTGGACCAATTTAAGGTTTTTGCGTTAGTTCTGAGTCCTTAAGCCATTCTAAACTTTGGAAAAAAATGGCTGGACCTAGTGCAGACTTGGACCCAGCAATGATTTTTTTTCATTTTCTTTGTTTTCTTCTCTTTTGGTTTAGGCATGTAGATGGTACATGTGGTCACTTTTTATTGGTTGTACAATGCTAGAAATAAAAAAGTATTCAATTTTGAGCTATGCATGAAGGAAAATCAAATTGGATTCAATTTGGACTTAGGGTAGGTTAGGTTTTTTCTTTTTTTTTTGGAAAAACTAGGAATTGAGAGTTTAGAAACGTGAAGAATTGGCCCTCAACTGGACCTGAGGATATATTGAATCGTAAGAATTCATTGACTAGAATTGATGGTTCTTTCAAATTAAAAATAAGTTGGAATTGGGACCAAAGATTCTCTTGATTTAAGCTATAACCAAACAACAAGTGTTGGACAATTCTCTCTTGTGCACCAAAAGAATTATTGGGTAAGGATTGGGTACATGAAACCCTGACTGGTGGTTCTAAAGGATTTTTTTTTTCCTGGGATCTAATGGTTTGGAGATTTTTAAGAGCTGACAATTGAACGAAACCGGCGTTCTCACTTTGAATTCCTGTTAAGAACTTGACCTATTTGTCAAAGGAAACTAGGGTGAGTAAGGGTACCTAAACCTGGTGTGACCAGAGATTCTATTATATCTAAACTTTTAAAATACCCTTGACTGACGGTTCCTAGTCTCTAAGCCATCAAAGAATTTGAACTGGAGGTTCCATCTCAAAAGTGAGAACCGCCCAACTCTGGTCAAAATGCAGAGCTTGGTAGTTCTCTAACTTCAACTTAACTAGACAAGGCCGTTCTTTTTCCAGAAACCCAGACCAGGTATATCCTCGCGAATGCACAAGCGACCAAAGCCCAGGCTCAATACCCACCCCCAATACTGGTCCAGAGTCCAGGCTCCATAATGGTAAATTAAATATATATGATGACAATGAACCTGAGACAGAGATAACAAATGTCTAAACTCTTATTAGCTCTCATTCTCATTGGCTACAGTTATCTCTTCAATAGAACTTCTCTATTAGATAATTGGTTTTTGAAACCCATTATTAAATATAATCTTGATTATTTTTCCCAAAAGGTTGTCGTTATGAAGTCTGACGACAAACCTCCAGAAATATGCATTTCTGCACATACATTGAATGTGTTTCGTAATGACAATAGAGAACTGCACACAGGTAATTACATAAATCGACTTATTTACAGTCTAGAAGCTTAGCTTGATCGTTTATACATTTATCTAGAAAGTAGCTAGAGAACCATACACATAATGAGGGAACATGAGATAGTGATGATTTCCGCCAGGTGTTATTGTTCTTCCATTGCAGAGTTTAGTGATCACGATCATGGATATAGTTTATACTAGCCTGGTTGAGGAGCTACCGATTTTGCGGAAAAAATCTCAACATATGCACAACAGTACTCATGATCAACATAACGGATCTCACACAGGAGAGCGTGCTTCAATGGTTTATATTTATATATGGATGAGTGTGGGCCCTACATATCATCGTACACATACACCAGACCCATAAAACAAATTTATAATCGGGTTAAATTAATGTAGAAACGTAGTTTAATGTTATACAGATTAATTGGATCTATTCATCATCTTAATCACTGGTCTTTGAATTATAATTTCAATCGGCTGCAACAGGTATAGTTGATTAGTTTAAACATAAAAATGAGCTGGATTAGACAGACGACGTACAACAAGGAGCTTACAAAACAGACTTGCTGACTTGTGGTTGATCTTTAATGTGTGTGTCTCTGCAGCTCTTGTGCAGTGTCTTAAGTGCTCCTCTTATCTGCAGTGCGTGACCAAAGTAATCGACAAGCCTGGGTTCAGGAAAATTATGAGGCAGCCGTAGCTCTGTTCTATGGCTTGAGATCGTGAGCCTCAGCTGTTCCTGTTATCAGTAGGGTAACCACGGCTACTGTTAGGGTTTTCTTCTGCGGCAACTTGTTTATACAAGTTGAATGTGTCTTTCAGTACAATTTCACGAGAATTAGAGGTTTGTTTTCAGCATCGTGAGGTTACTGATTATGTGGGTCAAATCGCAACTCAGGAACCAATAAATTTATTAAAAATCCACTTACAACTGCTGCAGGGTCGGCCTTTTGCCCAAAAATAACTTTTTTATAAGTCAGACTTCTTAAAAATTGATGAAGACCAAATTTGAAATTGACATGATCTACTCAGTGTTGTCTCCAAATCATCTACATTCGCACTGGCCACATGAATTAGTAGCTAATGGCAGAAGTAAAATTGTATTAGTGTATACTTCTTGAGCAATTGATACTACCTAGTAGTCTTGCTAGATTCATTTTTTTGTATAATTAAGTAGCGATCAGGAGCTCTTATATTATGCATAATCCGGTGATTAAAGGCACGGAAACAAATTAAATTGATTCAAGCTTTGGATTTACATTCAAAATTTTATGAGCACTAGCTACTGTTATGTAAATACTGGTGCAATATAATAATTTCAGTTATTATGATCAGTACAGCACCGGAACTTATAGTAATTAATGTCGACTGAAGGAGATCACTGTGGACCGCAATTATATTTATGATGATCTACATTCAAAGAATATATATATTTGTGGAATATGTGTGTGTGTGTGTACAGTTCAGTGTTGCAGGTATCCAGATTGGCGGGAAGCTGCAAGTGATGATCGGCATCTGGGATTGTACACACTACTGAAGGACCCATGTCTAGTACCTGCATTAGTGGATGTTTGGAATCCTGGCTAAAGAATACATGATTGTTAAATTGGATGTTTTGGGGACTTTTCAACATCTTGATGATGATTAAATTTTTGTGTCCATATTTTCCATTCCAAAGTACCAGTCCAAATGTTTCAAGTACACTTAAGAACTGCAGATTTCACCGCCCCCCTCCCTAACACATCGCCGGATCTATCTATAAATTCAATAGACCTTGTCTCAAATTGGAGTTGCAATTAATCGCAAATTGATAAAAATAATCTAGAGCTAAACACTGGAATGAGACTGAAATTTCAAGCGCACATCTTGAAATTATATGTCCGTTTGCTAATTTCTGTATCTTAAGAATCACAAAGTCTGAACTAGAGTAGAAATTATGGGTAAATCGATCCATCTCGTACTCACACATGCTTATCCCATTGCCAGCAATATCAGAAAGCTTGCTAAAGTCTATGCCAGTGGAACAAGTTCCGCCTTTTTGTGAGACACTGTGGGCAGCGGTAGTTTTCTCGGAACAGTTTGCATCTAAGTGAGACCTGCGAGTACTGTTACGCGGAGGGTAAAAGTTTATCCTCAACTATAGATGTTAGAGTATTGAAAGTTTGTGGGCTGTGCTTAGAATTAACAAATTTTAACACGGTCGTCGTCATGAGACTCCTGTGATCGATCACCCAGCTGGCAGACTAATATATAATCATTGTTTGAAGTTCAGAATCTCACAAGTCTTTTGACATCTGCTACTGCAGACCAGTCCTAGCTGTTGTTGCAGTCGCGCGTTGACCTTAGAAACGGAGATTAGGGAGCACAAGAACTGATGACATAAGCGCTTCTCATGATCACTGTTGCAAGTGGACGACGAAAGACCGAACTAGTTGTGACGTCGCAAAGCGCACACATAGACTTACCAGCACAAGAAAATATAGATCTACAGCTAAGAATTAGGAGCCTTCTATAGCACTATATATTTAGAATTACATAATTAATACAAAGACGCAGCTGGGCCCGGATCTGCGATTGCTTGTCATGTCAGTAATTAGGCGTAGCTAGCTATGGAGAGTCTCCCAGCCATGGTACGAGACCTGTAGTCACAGATGAATCAGTTTTTTTTTTCAGTGTGAAGACGAAATCACAACTTGAAACAGACTTGATGGAATTGAATATGACAAGCAGGTATGGCCACAATGGGCACGAGAGCAACTAAGGAGCTCATGCAGGTGGCCCACGACGTTGTGGTGCGCCCGAAAGGAATATCTGTGGATCGATCATCGTCCGCCGCGTGTGAGCAGAAATTCCAGTGCGTAACCATCAGTTGGTGGGTGGCAAGCATCTTTTCCTGCTGGTTCCCTCATTTGGTACCGAGGTCAAGTTTCTTCTTTGGGTGTTGCTGACTTTCTCATCTGGCTTTGCCCGCAATGACGTTGACGTGCATTTCACGCGGTGTACACCCCGTACTGGCCCTGATGGATCATCGATCTTCTCCTAATGGGCATCTCCCATGCTTAGTCATCATCAGGCCCATGAAGACGACGGTCGAAGACAAGGCCACATTAGGAAATGTTTTAGCTACGATCTAATCCTAGGAATTCATTATGTTCTGTAGAGATCAGACCCGCGTTTTACGCTAGGCCAGTGAACAAAATACCATCGAATCCTCTTTGATCGACGTTCCATGCGTGTAGGGAATGTCTGAAACAGCTAATGGACACCAACTGGCAATTGTGTGAGTATAAAACTATAGGGGAAATTTCGTGGGGACGATCTTGGGACCAATTCAATACCTTAAATTCTCCATCGTGAGACAAAGATTCAATCAGTATTCCATTTTCAGATAAATCATTGAAACATCTTGGAATAAGTAGGGAAACCCAAGCTGATTTTCTGAAGCGTGGTCCCACTTGAAATCAAAAACATGTTTGTAATCAGTGCATGAAAAGGAGTTTATGCAAGAGTGCAAGTAGTGCGATCTTCGATTGTAGGCTCAGAGAGACCTCCTCCACAAATCTAGGTTCACAATCGCACGAAACTCGGAAGTCTTGACCAATGCATTGAGTTTTATACCCAAGGGATCTGGAACTAAATGACTAGGCACGGTCTGTAGGGAAAATGATCTTGTCCTCACTGAAATGCTCATAAATACCCGATTTGAGAACCTTGACTCGAATTTGCCGGGCATAACCTGCTTCACCTGGTTGTCGCTGCACTTTCTCTTTCAGGATGCTTTAGCTCTGATCATCTAACGACGCCTGATCTTGCCTAATTAAGTTCACAACCTCTTGGATGATTCCCTTGCAAGGGAAAATTGTGTAACTTTACCTCCAAGAATAGACTACAAAGGTAAGTAACAGGGAATTGTGTAACACAGGGTATTTTGCAACATTCCCAAAGACCGGACCGGGAAAGTTCAATGATGCATGGTAGTCGCGTCTATGAGGGTTTACGTGGAACTCTAGGATATAACAAGGCGAATTTACTTCCATAATCCAACATCAAACAATGACGTTTCACCATGGAAATTGTCATCATTAGGTGCGATCACAGTGGACATTTATGGTCGGTGCACCTTAGTGTAACTTCGGGAGCACGAATTAAGCTAATTACGTCGTGACTAACTGCCCCAAGCCTAGCTTTAAACAAATCTAATGAGTACTCCCGACAACAGAATCACAAGCTTATCATAAGTTTTAAGGATCGTGCAATTTTCGGTTGTGCGAAGGTAAAGTTGCCCTCTTGACCAGCCCTTACATTCAAGGACAGCTCTTTTTATTGAACCTTTGGCATTTCCGTTTTGGTCTACTACTCCCATACTGGGTGATTCTACCAATCAAAGTCAATATAAGTCCAGAGAAAATATTATCCCCGCCTACGTTCACTCACTGCAATTCATGAACTGATCAGACATTCAAGAAAAGGGTTAGATGATTATCTTAGTTCTACAGTAAAGTGGAAGCTGTAGATCTAAGACAATGAAGTAGAGAGTGTTCTCAATGCATGCACGGCAGCTTGATTCGGAGTGGGGTTAGTTTGATGCTGATCATACATGTTAAAACATCACTGGCAGATCTGTGGAGTAATCCTCTAATCAGTACACGTTCCCAAAATGCCAAAGGAATCAGCACAGGACAGATGATGATAAACTTGGTGTTGGTCTTGCCTAAGTCTTACACTATTTTATTACAAGGCCCAAGTACAGCTACCTCAAGGCTCTCATCCATTCCCGCAAATAAATCTGTTGTTGAACAATTTGAGCCCGAGCATTACATGTGATGAATTATGAATAGATCATATTGAAAGCAACTAAAGACTGGCGTTAGAGGAAATACTTACATATTGATGTTTTGCTTGGTCTGCTAGAAGATCCTTGGGTTTAATACCTGACCTGAAGCAGGTGATCACCAGGTTGCTGCAAATGTACTTGTTCTCAGGGAAGAACGAGAGTCGTTTCCAATGTCTCTCTTTGATACATGACTGTAGAGAAATCAGAACAGAGTTGTAAAGATCAACATCACGTCAAGCTGATAAATGAAAACATGCAGAATTTTAGCACATATACAGGCCTGCAGCTAGCTAGAAAATTAATACTCTCTAAGATAGCAACTCAGTCTATGATCCAAAACATCAAATAAGATCGATGTAGTTTTAGATTAGAGGTTTGGAGCAGACTGTACAGCTGGTTGTCAGTTTTCAGATGCCTGAAAGCTACCAGATCTCACGTTCCACAGTTCACACATGATGTGTCAATAACAACATCCATTCCAGACCAGCTGCCTCAAGTTTGCTGAGACATTCACACCTTGCACAGTGATACATTCAACTGATTCCAACAAGTTGTAACCCTAGCTCTAGAGATGTTATATGCTGAAAACTTTCTTGGGCACAGGTGCATAACGAATCATCTTCTAGGGTTGTTTTTGCCAATTATACCACAGCTTTTAATAAGAGTTTTTGTGTACAACATGACTTTTACTCCAGTGCTTGCGGCAACCAGTTTGACACTGAAACTATCATGAGACCTGGATCTGAATCCCCTTTATATAGATCAGTAGAGCTGCAGCTGTTGCTATAAATTCCAAATAATCTTGACTTTGAAACCATCAAATTTCGATTTATTTGGATGGGAAGCTCTGTAATGGATTTGTAACCGTGAAGAGTAGAAATAACCACATGTAGAGAAGTTTCGAGCTCATGTACCTTTAGAATGCATCAAGATCAAGTATGTACGACTCTTGTAGTCAGCAGCTTTGAAACCACTAATACAAGACTTGTGGATGTGCGGTTGAACCTGGTTGACGGCCTCTGTATATAGCACCACTGACTTCAGGTCAGTTGCAGGCCTGTTTCCATACAGTTTTGCCATCTGGTTATAAACATACATAAAAAATTGAGTTGTTCAGAATTGCACTCAGATATTTCAGATTTGCTGCAGATCATGACACGCTGTTCAATCTCTTCTTACTGCAGATAATGAAGCACAATATTCTCTTATATATGGGTGAATTCACAGAGCAGTACTATCTGAATTTTGATAGACAGGTGTGATCTCCCACGTCTCTGCAGGTAGGATCACCGTTGTCTCCTGCAGTGTACTGTTTCCAGCTTTGGAGATCAAGACCACCAGACAGTAGTATAATCATCTACTAATATGACAATAAAGACCTCTGTCTTTAAATCATTTTCCATGTACTACCACTGAATGTGGTACTCATGAAGGTCTCAGGATAATATAATCTAGATTCTATGTTGTATGCATAGACAGCCTATTCAAGCAAGTCCTTAAGGGGATTAACCTGCTCGCCTGACGACTAAGAAAACTGATGAGTTCTTGCAAAGTGCTCTTGGAACTTGTTAAATCATTACCAATAGTTTAACTTAGATTCATGCTGACTAGCAAGTGGTATCTGAGATAGATTGAATAACTTTGCAAAAATTGTAACACTCTCGCCTGCATCAATAGCAACAGATTTGCTAGTACCTGCGGCAGCTACAGATCATAGACATTGGAGCTTGCGAGGATGCGGTTCTAGATCTGCACTCCCTATTGAAATATGATTACTAACGAGAGAGCTCGGTCCAATAGGGCCATTTTCAAACTGAGGTCATTGAAAGATTGTTGCACCAGCAAAACTTACATACCTGCTGAAGCTGGATTTCACGCTGTACATAGAAAGACTCAAAGGTGCGATTGAACTTGAGCAACATATATGGTCTCCAAAGAACTTGTAACTGGAACTCGTTCTGCAACCTTTTTTCCCCCAATGATTCCAACACAGTCAATGAATGACTCAGGAGCCTTCAATTCCATTGACTAGCTTTACACTAAAGATTCAGCAAGTCCCACTGAAAATTATGCAACAAAATGACCACAATATTTAAAGTTCATGCGCTCAAACGCGCAGCAAAGGTGGGCAGCTATTCATATACATGAACTTCAACAAGAGCAGCTAGTGGTCAGCTCACTCTAATCTCACCAGCTGTTCATAACATGAGAGATCGAAGGTATGGAATCCGCTTGTAGCGGCCTGATGGAGCCTGGATTGTACACTAGGCCTGGGCTAATGCAGGTGTTCAATCGGCTGTAATCCTGTATCTTAACAGTTTTAGTCACTGTCTGCAACACGCGACATTAGGCAGCAAAGTGCAGGCTGATGATGAAAGATCGATATGAAGAAGAAAGCCCAACTTCCTAATCGGAGTCAGTAGTAAATACATGACAAGATCCTGCAGACGCACCAGCTGGTCCATATATATAATTCTATGCCTCCATGAGCATTCATGACACTCATTTTGCTCAGAGATCACAAAGCCTCGACCCAAGAATTATCCATTGTCCAACAGTTGGTACTAACAGTTGTAGACTGCAATATATGACCCAAACCATGATCAAGCATATGATCGAATTGAAAGCATCACAAACTCTGCAAGTTCAAACAGGAGAGAACTTCAAGTTGGGTTCCTCCAAACCACAGCAATTACACTTCCAAAAAATACAAGAATAGACTTCAATGACATAGAGGGTATTGGGATCCTGGATCACAGTAAGTACACTGTTGATCAGACACCTGCAGCAGGTCGTGCGCACATCAGACTGCATGTCGAGATATATCTTGTAGTTCAAATACCTGCAGAAGTTTTGTGATCCTTCAATCTAGGTGGGTGCTCACATCAATGCAGGACTTTTTCAATCTTTACGAGTTCTCAGTACATGTATGTATAAACAAATATTGTCGTCACCAGAACTTGCAGCAGCTGGTGGCCTGGCTAGGAGGCTCACTAGCGCACCACGATCCAGCAATGTTAAGCACTTTCTGGGACATATATCTGAAATTTTGTGAGCCCTTTACTGCACATTAAAGGCTAACTACTGCAGTTCTGACAACCGCAGCTTCAGCTTCGACTACATGTACACTACCAAAAATTTCTCCAGTGAAGGTGACCTAGCTGAAGCTGTGAATTTCTCGAGTAATTCTAGATCAAGTCGATCGAGCGCCATCTAAAACGTATAGTTTTGGAGCATTGATAGTCTCGACGTCCTTCACGGGAGTCTAGTGACACGAATTTTATAATGCTCGCTGCAGACTCACCTTATTAGCTGGAATACGTAATTGGAACTCTGTAGTACCACTGGTCACTAGATCAATTGCATGAGAAGTCCACCAATCGGCTTTCTGAAGGTAAAGCTGGAGCTGCCCCAAAGACATCCTTCTCTGATCTACTTTGACATTCTGAGTCATGTTTACATCTAGAAGGCCTTGAAGCAGTTGGGTATTGCTACCAACCACTGCATCTTTTCACACTTGATGTGCAAGAGACAGTCCTGAGCGATAGACAGATCATCTGGGGCGAGTGAAAGGTTGAAGAGAAACTTGTGGGGGTAGAAGTTTAAGACTAGCAACAAGCTACCCATCAACGGTAAACACGAAGAATCTTGATCTACCATTTACATCAGCGTTTCCATATTGTTGTTCTGCGATTGCAATGATCGTGCGCGTCAACGATCCAGAGCTGAGTCGCAGAGTAATTTGCTCTCCGCTAGCGAATCTGCTCACTGGGGGCCACTGGCTTGAAAGAGCTGGGATCATCTCCGACTTGAGCTCCGGTCGTCGACGAGAGCTTGGTTGATGAACTAAACAGCTGAATAATGTACGCACAGCCTTAGTGTGCCTGGAGATCCAACCTAAAGTGAAGAGGTGATCCTGATAGCCATGGACTATCACATCAGTATGGAGGTGGCCGCTGCTGAGGGTGACGATGACTACTTCCAGCGGCCCACTGGCTTAGAACGTCTTGTGTCGACATCTGAGGATTGCTAAGGTTGGGGTTTTGAGGCACGATGTTGTAGAGCGATTGTAAGGCTGCAGGGTAGGAAGGATCAAGTGCTTGCATCGCCCCTGCTGGTACCCCTGTCGAAGATGCTGGCATACCAAGGCCTTCCTGCTCGTCGTCCTGCGGGAGACGGTCGTAACTCGCGCCCAGAAATGAAGCCACGACGATCACGACCGGGCCTGCTGCCGTGAGAGTGCCCACCACATTGCCTCCAAGCACTTGTCCAGCTGCTCCCGCGAGGGACACTGTGAATCCTGTGGTGGGTGCGGGTGCTGGCGGGGGTAGGAAGGCGCCGGAGAGCGAAATGATCTCGAACCGGCCATGGAAAGTAACGGTGGCACCCGGCGTGGTGGGTTGTCGCAGCGTAACGTTTGAAACTGTGCCACTGGCGCTCATCACGCACACGCCTCTCTGTCGCATCCTAGCAAAGGAGGCGACGCTCTCCCCAACGTCGCAGCCTCCCGCCACCTCGAGTACATGCGGCCGCATAGCATTTCCGTTGTCGCGAGTGATGATGATGGGTGGTTTCGGCTTATTCTTGGAGCCCGGAGGCCTTCCCCTGGGCTTTCGACTGCCCTCGCCTGCATGAGTCCCGCTTTCAACTCCCCCTTGGCCCTTCCCTCTCTTCCGTGCGCCTCTTCCTCCGCTGCTCCCACTGTACAGCTCCTCATCAGAAGTGGCGCCCGCTTGCAAGGCCCGAGCTCCCACTTCTTGCATACCGGCCTGCATGCACACATGCCCGTGCCGCTCACCTTGTCTCTGCTTCCAGCTCTGATTACACTCCACCCCCGCCCCTTTCTCCCTCCCCCCTTCCCTAGCTTCTCTTTTTCTCTTTTTCCCTCTTCTACTGTATTTCCCCTGCTGTTTAAGCTGAATCCTTGGCCTTCCCGATTCTCCAGTCACCCCCTCCTGGAGTGAACTCCGCGTAGGCAACAAAGCTCCTTCCTCGTTACGTGTGCGGCCCTTGCGGTAAGACAGCGGCGGACTTAACTCGTGGCCGCTATTGGACTGCGTGCGTATTTCTTGCTTATGGAAAAGACCGTCCGGTCGGAGTTCTATCTATATACAACTGAACACGAAAACTCCAGACCCGCGACGCAGCACAAACTCGTGCCTTATTCCAATCTGCGAAATCGTCACCATTCAGGCTGAAGCGCGATCTGGTTCCACAGCGTCGCGGCTACGGGATTAGGCGTCATCACTCTACTTCCTAACCTCATGATCCTAGAGCATCAGCAGCGGCAGAACTGAAATTCATGTTGGGTTACCAACTCCTAATCAGCAAGACCTCTAGCCAAGGAGCCTCATATACACAAACTATCGTAATTTTCACCTTGGAGGAGAGCGAGGAAGTCTTGAACAAACATAGGAGGCAGGGGAGAGTTTATGACAAAGTTACAAGTACATGTGACGGATGAGGGTCTGCAGGCAACACTGGAAAAGCACAACAGCAGAGCAGCCTATGTCGAGAAACGGCAGAACTCAGGCTTATAATTCCCGTCCTAAAACCCATCACTCCTGCGATTGCATTCCAGAAGCTGGATCATCACAGTCCAGCTGCCAGAAGGGCCGAGAAAGAAGAGAGAGAGAGAGAAAGAGAAAGAGAACATGAACACGAAAGACGACGGTTGCGCAGGCTGATCATCGACAATGAGACCCCCCAAAAAAAAAGGTTTTTCGTCACTGCAGCCGAGACTGAAGAAACTCAGATCCTAAACCGAGGCAGTAAAATTTTCTCTCATGCCTAGTCGAATACCATGCTCCTAGTACTACTCTCGAGCTTCAAAAGCCGTTGTTTTACCCCAGCTCCTCGCCGTCTAGACTGGGCCTTGCCGGCTCAGATAAGTTATCTTGCGTTACACCCACCTTGTCCGATTCGTCAATTTCTACTCCTCCACTTTACAATTCCCCGTTTCCGACATACAGTGTCCGCAAACGGTCACTCCCAGGCCTGGCAGCTAAACCGTGCTGTTAGAAGTGCGCAGCAGCAAGAACCATAATATATGTTTTAGTCTTCTTGTGCTGCTTATTCAAAAGCCGTCCTGTCTCTCAGTCGATCTACAGTGTCGCGGTGACTTGAGAGATCGATCAGCAAGTCAGTCTTCCGTAAGTAAAATATTCGCTTCTTGTCAAAAAAAGCCGAAGTTCCTCCCATAGAGTAGTACCCACAGAACTTACATACTGAACAATAGCCCCTGCAGTAAGCAGCAAGCAGAGCAGCACTCAAAGCAAAGCCACAGTGACTACTACGAAACTCTTTAATTGGGTGAGACTCCTGCAACAAAACCCATGTTCGCTTACAGCACGAAGATCAAGCAGAGAGTTCTTTATATTTTTTATAATAAAATTTTCAGGTCACTTCTTGTCGATCAAATCACTCTCCAGATAATTGGCGTGGTTAAAAATAAATGACTGCACATATAATGAAACACACACACACATACCCCGGCGTGAACAACGAGCAGCTAGAATAGAAAACTAGTATAATATAATTATGTATTAATCTACAGAATCTCATCAAGCTGCAGACCTGTGCTTAAAATTTGATTAATATTAACTACCAGTGAAGAAGCTCCAGATCAATACTTGGTCGTAGATAGATCGTGATGAAGCTCTTTCTTTATATAGGTCTACAATTGGTTTTTAATGAATCACTGTTGTCCGGAAGAGTAGTATAAATCCTCTAGAGGACTGCTAGTAAAGGTTTAAACTAAAACCCAAGCAGCTTTTACTCCTCTTTTTTTAATATATATACGGCCTTCAAAGAAGTCGAGTACTACAAGCGGGGGAGTACACTAGCTAGTACTGCAAGTAGTAGTCGATGTTAATACTTCCTGGACCCCGCGTGTTTTTAATGAAAAAAAAGAACTCTCGCGAGCAGCTAAACTTAATTACTTACCTACCGCATATATATCACAGATATATAATACTCCCTGCAACAATCTGCTGGGATTAAGGATTAAATCCGTGCTTCATCCTCTAGTTCTCTAATTGCCATTTTATTGGGTTATTTTAATCCTCCAGCTGCGAGCTGATTAATTAACTATACTTACTGAGCTTCGATGAGTACCTGAAAGCTGCTCTCAAGGGTTGAAAGAAAGAGGGAATCGTGGTGCTGGAAAATAATCAGGGTTTACTTAAATCGATTGCACTGTTTGAGCTACTTTCTACGTACGGATTGCTATTAAATTTAAGGAAAAAAGATTAGTATAATATTTACTACTTATTGTGCATTGAGCTTGAAATCGTAAACAAAGAGAATTTAATCACAATTGTCAACTAAGCAAAGCAAAAATTTAATCACCTGTACACAAAACATGAATGAAGGTTTATTGCTAAAATCTAATCTTTTGAAAATTATTACATGCCGGTGCAATTGCTCTCCTAATCCCACGGGAATTACATGTTTTTCCAATTGATCCCTGGTACACGTGCATGGCGAGTAATTCCACAACCACAACAACAATAATCATTCACAAAATAATATTATTAATTAATGGGTGCTAACCTGATTATTTAATGGGTAACACTATATAGACATTAAGGACTAGTGATGATGAGCATGACGAGCTGGACTAAGAACCCGATTAGGGCATCGAGGAGGAGAAGACTAGTCAAAATTCAAGCCGCTCCCGAGAGAGACACACACCCCCCCCAGCAACTGTTAAATCTGTGATTTCGTCTAGAAGTGCAAAATCCCCAAAGCCCAACAACAGGTCACAAACCCACTTGAGCTACAATACCTCCTCAACATGATTCTCAGCACCTGAGTTATGAAAACTCCTGAATACGACCCTCAGCGCTAAACCTAGAAAAAGTCCTCAACATGAGCTAGCACTTGAGATTGCTCCTGGACAGATTTGCTCACCCAGGACCCTAGCTTGCCCACCCAGACCAGCCATTCCCCACTTCATATATAACGTGGCTCTATGCCGCACAAATTCAGTAACAGAAATGTAAGTCCCATCAACCCAGCTAGAGTCGGCGAAGACTTTTTAACTGCAGCAACGAATAGAGGTGGGAGGATCCGGATGCTTTCCCAGCCTAGCTAAGTAGCTAGATAACTCCTGCCTGCCTGCCTACCTAATTCAGACAGCTTCATTAATAAATTAACTCTTTATTAATTAGTTAATATGTACTAATTATGATTTTTATTATTTTCTTTACGTTTGAATTTTAGTAATTTCTGATCTAATTTTGTAGTATGGAGCTTGCCAGGTGTAACTTATTGTGGCAAGTGAGTATGCCTAGATGAAGAATTTGTGCCCAAATACCCAAAGGGCAATGAAATGCACTTAATGTACTATAACTTAGCACATTCAACTACATAATGGATTTCATGTGGATTTGTATAATGGTCATGTGGATTTGTAGATTGGTCTTGTACATAATATAGGTATGTACACCGGCCCAAGCTAGGTGGCATAGCATGACCCCTCCATCTTGTTTTGTAATGGGACTAAACAAAGGTACTAAAGGATTTTGAGGGAATATTAGGCCACTTTTGAGGGTTCCTAAAATTACAGAAATCTCATACAAGGTCATCATTAATTGCACATGTCCCTGTCTCTTGTTCATAATTTATCATAATAATTTGATGTCCTTGTCAGGGACCATAATTTAAATTTAACATTTCTTTTTCTTTTTCAAAAACATAAACCTCCTTCTTACAGAATCATCCTTTTTCAAAAAGGTGAAGGGAAATCCTTTCCTTAATAGAATGGGTACGCCCTACCAGGCTCGCCCGCAGGGTGACCTGACACAATGGTCAAGGGCTTGCCCATTCTCTAATACATTTCCAAAGCCTCTCTCTCTTCAAGGCTCTACTTAATTTTTAGGGTTGGGAAAGAAAATTATTAACTGTGCAGTTTTTGAATAAGTTTTTTAAAGATTCTCACCGTACATAAAGAAGAGGTACTAATACAGGGGGTTCTGGGTTTGTGTGCCGTTGTTTTCATGGGTCTTAAATTTACGTCACTTTTGTGTTTTCTTTTCCTAAATTTAATGTTCATTTAATGTTCTTTCAACTTCTTGGCACAAGGAAGGGTTTTTAATATTGGGTAATGCCATGTTTCTTGGTCAAACAATGATGGAAGGCTATACAGCTACGTATATTTATTTTTAAGTTTTTAATTGTTCATTTCCCCTCCCTCCAAAATTGATGAAGTAGGGGGCCTTAAATTTCTTTCATTCATTTAATTTTCTCTAAGGCGGGCAACGTAGTAGATGGTTCAAGTGGGGTGTACTACTATGGGTGAAATTAATTTCACTTTGGGAAATTTCTCATTAATTGGAGAGAATCTTTTGTGTGTTTTAATTTCCAGCCCTCCAGCCCTCTCTCTCCCGTTTCCCTCCTCAAAATGGTTCTGTTATTTCAACCCTAGCAAATGGGTTGTGTACAGTGGAATTCATGGGTGGTGGAGGGGTCAGCCACATGGTGGTGGTCGTGGGCCATTCAGAGAATAGCTAAATTAGACAGCAGTGAGCAGCACCCTAATATTTTATTTTGTTTGGATTTTGGTTTTTTCTGGGAGTTCAAAACTAGAATCCACATGCACCAAGGGTGGCAGTCAGGGTACGGTTTGGGGATGGGTGTAAGTAACATGAATTATTTATTTATGGTCCCTTCAAATAATATCTATTGCTTGAATAGGAGTGTTGTTGTAAGTTCCAGGTAAATAGTAAATGCTCTTTCTTATACACAGAACCAGAGGAAATACAACTAGTAAGTTGGTTGGCCATAGGTGATCATCTAGGGGATGACGGGAATTCAGATGCATCCTAAAAGAGCTAATATTAGTATTAGTTACCTTGACTAGTGTAAAAGGTGTTGAATAGTGAATACTGTAGATTGTCGAGGTTGCTAGTTGCTGCCAGTGTTGGCCAGTTATTAGGTTTGGAGAGACCCAGTGTGTCCGGGTCACCCTTTTTTTTTATTGACGAAATTCAAATCTGACGTGATTTTAGAGGTTTTTCATCACTAGAAGTGATGGAAAAGTATAGTAGAAATTGCCAAATTCTTATCAATTTGTTTAAAGTGTGTAGTCAAAAATATAGAATGACAATTAAGGATTTGTATTTCATATCTGGTTTATAGCTATATTTAGATCAATCTTCTTAAGGATTATCACCACTTTTCTTACATCTTTTGAATGACCATCACTTTGGGTACAAACAAAATTCCTAAGAAAAACTCTGGTGTCATTTATGTATGAAGGAAGGTAATTTGTTTGTTTTGCTAGTTTTTCTTTTCACTCTTGGTACCATTGAAAAGCTCTCAATGAGTAAGGGTGCATTGAGTTGGTTTCATAGTTATTGAATGTTGAACAATCTTTCATCAAGAATTTGTTTAAATTTTAAAAAAAATTATCAGGGAATTTGGGTGCCCTCTTCATATTGTTAGAAAGACCTTGAAGACTAGGATTTAATGAAGGTGATTTGAATTTTTTTAGAAATGAGGTACAGGAGATACTGAATTTTGAATATTTTTTCCATTGGAAATTCAATTAAATTACAAAAATGATTTTGAAAGGGAAAATTAGTTGGGTAACCAGTTCACACTGGAGCCAACTGCACAGGGTACATTAGTTTCATTTCAAAGGAAGAACCTCTTGTACCAAGTACTTGTCTATTTAGCTATTTTCCATTACTGACCTACCTGTTCTACCCGGTCAATAAGAACGGCCATGCTATGGGGTGTGCTGATCTCTGCTCAGGGCCAGTAAATAGATGGCATGTCAGCAAATCATTTCACACATCCACCACGTATATGTTTGAATATGGGTTGTTGATGTAGGCTCTTGGCTACAATAACTTTTTGTGGAGTTTGTCCACCAGCACGAACCAACAGCAACCAGTGCCCCCAGAGGGATGGATGGTGGGTGGACAAGAAACAGTTTTCCACTTAGTTTAGTTCCCTGCATAACCACAGTGGTTAGTTCAGTTTCTGTTTTTTCTATTTCCGTCCAAACGACCCATTGACCCTTACCTATTTACTAACCATTCACAGGTTGTGGAGGCCTAAGAATTTGCTGCTAATACCCATCAATTATGAATTCGGATATATACCCACCCACCCACAAAATCAGAAAACAGTTTTTGCTATGGAAACATTCGTTTTCAAAAATATTTTGAAAATTTGAAATTAAAGCCTACCTTTCCAAAAAAATTAAATTGAAAAAAACCACCAGATCTCTGATGAAAACTGTCACTTAATATGCAGAAATATAAAATAACTGAAAAAGAAAAAAAATTGTTCAGTTGTAGGGTGCAAGGAAATGGAAACCAAAAGACGTGATCATTCATTAAAATGTTGTTCAGACAAGAGGGGTGTAACGTTTAGCATTTGTTCATTTCTCTTTCCTTTCTCTCTTTTCTCTCTCCTTTCTTTCCTCATGTTTCTTCTCCGCATTTTCCTCTAGCTTCATTTTTTCCTTGAATCTATGTATTGCCTGCATTCCTCTTTGTCAAGTCTCATCTCTTTCAACTCTCTCTCTCATTTTCTTTCCTTCTTAGAATACAAAAGTGATTTAGAGGCATCTGGAGAAGCAAGTGCACTTAAAGGATTTGAAACAAGCTCCAAAAACATCTCACATGTGTGAAATCAAGGTTGACACAAGTAAAAACTTGCATCAAACACCAAATTTGTAACAAATTAAAATTAATTTGCAACAATTGTTTTTTCAATTTTTGTTTTGTCCTTTTTTTTCTTTTTCTTTTTTACTTGCCTTTGTGTTTGTTAATTTATGTCTTTTAACACATGTTTAATTAATTTAAGACTTTACAAAAGTTTTAAAATATCAACACATAATTTACACTATCCAAATTATGAGATTTCAAGTTATAAATATGACCTAGTGACCACTAGACTATTCGTCATAGCAAAATATCTTGAAAAATCAACAAAATGGTCCCCACTAGGTTGTTCACCGTAGCAAAAGATATTGAAAAATCAACAAAATAATGCCCACAAGATTGTTAACCAAAAAA
>Ga0209208_10000641_pt1 | contig 46396 bp, 39 predicted proteins | sample S1TSphfallax_3_FD_187694 | JGI IMG/M metagenome (GOLD analysis project Ga0209208, IMG submission 187694) | Host-associated microbial communities from peat moss isolated from Minnesota, USA - S1T2_Fd - Sphagnum fallax MG (SPAdes) (version 2) | ecosystem: Host-associated > Plants > Peat moss >...
ATCTTCAACATGATGATACCCAATCAATTGAAAGTCATAATAAAAAGAATGTAGTTTGCATTTTCCTTCCCATGTATGGGATGGGATAATTAGGGGTAACCTTTTGGATGGAGTACTTCCGTGACTTCCATCATCATCCATTGCACCATCCATTGGAAACCTGATATGAATGAGTTGTGGATGAACCCCACACCTGAGTTAAGGGTTATATATCAAAATCCATTCTTAGATTTTCTAAGAATCGTCATTTTTATTTTTTCTGTGCTAAATTTTGTGCTGAAGTGATTTTTTAAATTTAAAAAATGAATATCCTATTACCAGATCCTTTTTTTTTTAATACAAAAATATTTTGATGCCCTTTATGAGCATATGCTCCAATGGAAGAACTGGCTAATTCTTCAACACATGAGGAATGGAAAAAAAAATACTATCAAGAAATCCATATCATCTACAACTGAATCACAAACTTACTCTTATTATTATTATTATGATAGTATAACACTTTAATAATGTGTTTGAAATTAAATATTGATACAATTATCTATCTATGAAGCAAGGTAGTTTTGTTTTGTAGTTTAGTTATGAGAATCTCCCACCAACCAACCGACGATGCTTTAGATCATGTTCTTGGTGATGAGGAGGGGGAACTTGGGGGGAAACTTGGGGGGAAACTTGGTTCCCATGGCGTTTGGACTTGTGGTGCAAAAGTTCTTGAATATTGAATGATTTTTTCACTGAAAATTAAATTAAATCGTAGCTGAAAATTTTGGAGGAATTGGAATGTGCCTTTGGTGTTGTTGGAAAGATCTTGATTGATGAGCAGGATTTAATGGAATTTTTATTTGGTAAGTAAGATTTGGATTCAGAATGTGGGAGATATTGATGTTCAAGTGATTTCTGCTGCTGAAAATTCAAATAAATTCCCCAAAAAAACCAGATTTTGGAAGGAAAAATCGGTTGAGGAAGTGGTAACACTTGTTGGGCCAACGGCACAGGCCACACTAGTTGATATGATATTGTGATGACCTTGAAATATCACACAACAACGCGTGCACGAGAATGTTCACAATATCAAATCACTCTCACATATTATCATTAACTCAAAACAAAAGATTTCTGTTAATTCACGACGTTTTATTCAAAACTCCAATTTGGACTGAATGAATGCTTAAGGATTGAATTTATGAAATATGTAGAACAAAAGAGAAAGGGTTATCTCCCTGCCCTGCTCACACACACAAAGAACAAAATCAAGAGGCTCCTCATTGGCAAAATGGCTCTACCGATGTGACAAAGTTCAAAGTTCAAACCAACAACAACAATTACAACTTGCAATAGAAAAAATGTTCCATGAAGTTGTCGACTTCAAAATTGAACTCATTCACACTACATAGTGAGATCAGAAAGAAATGTGATTGGGTGAAAACAGAAGTGAGCACTATCGATGTTGGTATCATGTTGGTAAAAATCCCAAAATTCATTTAAATTATTAAATTTCTTTTTACAAAGAGCCTATGCTTAGACTTGAGCACTACCCATGTTGGTATCATGTTGGTAAAAATCCCAAAATTCATTTAAATTATTTTAAAATATTAAAAATAGACTATGCTTAGGCTTGAGCACTACCCATGTTGGAATCATGGTAAAAATCCCAAAATTCATTTAAACTATTTAAAAGCATTACAAATAGACTATGATTAGACTAAACTAAAATCAAGTCTCTGAGTTCAAAGCCAAAACACACACACACACACACATACATGGGCTTAACATGGCCACGAAGAGGCCTCACTCAAAAAGGTGAAAGGTACCAAAGGAGGTGTTGGTTCACCATGGCCCAGAAAATAAATGCTTTATGAAGTTCCCAAAAATGAACTACCCATTAACTATATTGTTCATGTACATACTAGCATTTTCTAATTTTTGGGGGCCAAAATTTTCACACTCGGGGCAACAAAAAAAAAGAATCCAGTGAAGAGTGTAAAGCATTTTTGTGGAAAAGAAAGCACCAAATTTGTTGCCAGATTTTTAGGAATTTTTTTTATTGGAAATTTGCCATTTTTAGATAGATAATGAATTCAAGTGTTGTTTTTCTAGAAGCAATTACTTTGGTATTTTTGGGGGGGGGGTTTGTGCCCAAAAAAGAAATTAACAGGTTGTGCTTGTTCCAAAAATTTCAATTTTGGGCCTCCCCCCTTGAAAAAATATATAGAGATGTGTTTTGGGATAGGGTAAGCATTTTAGGCCAAATACATAGCAATGGGTACAAAAATGTTTGAGATTTATCACCTTTTTTCAGTAATGCTATTTGCATTAATAAATTTCTTGATCTCCGTAAACCAAATGGCTTAAAACTAGTTGAACAATTGGATGTTGAACACAACTTGTTCCAATGGTTATAAGAAGAGGTGGATAGATGAAACATTATAGCAATCTTGATATATTGCTAGACATTCTTCTTATGTTGTGAAACACAAACAAAATTGAGATAAAGTCACCATTGATGTGTAATAAATACATGGATGAAAATATTTCAATTTAAAGCCTAAGATAATAATAGAAATCTGATCCACAATGTCACCAACTAACCATGCACATACAAAGTTCATCTTTGGAAGCCAAATTTCTAGTGTTTGTTGATGGGAGCATGCAAAATACTATACTATAGGGTGTTTTGCCTTTCCCCTTTTGCATCCGTAGCTATTGTCAACCTTAGTCTTGAAAAAGACTTACCTTTCAAGTTGTAATAGCCAATATTTCTCAAACTCACCATGGTATGTACTATGTAACACCACCTTGTAACTCATGTGTTGCACTATTTTACATAATGTTTTTTTCTTAACTAGTGAAATTTGTTCCCAAAAAAAATTCAAAATTTGAAACTCCAAAAAAAAAAAAATTTAATTTTTTAAAGATTTTTTTTTAAAAACTAAATCATAAAAGTAACATTCAATAATTTAATACTAAAAATCGTGTGAAATTCATTCATTCATCTCCCACTTAGTTGCAATCCCAGTTACAGATAACAAAAGTAAATAAGTAACTAGAAAAAAAAACTCGGATGTGAAAAACATGTTTGGGGGATCACATACTGAATAGAGTATCGAGGAGGACAACGATGTACTTACTTACATACATACACGTGCAGATAAGCATTGACAAGCATTGACGTTGACATGTACAGAGCCAATAAATCGAGTTCAAAAAATAAGAACATAATTGAAATGATGTCTAAAACAAACAAGAAAGCAACAGAATCCCAAGACAACATCAGAGGGTTCAGAGTTTAATAATATTTTATTTGGTTGCCTCCCCCTTTTCATTTTGTCACAACAAAATTAGTGACATTTGTTGTTTTTAGGCTACAAGCTCAGGATTTACCAGAAGAAGAATCTGATGAAGAAGAAAGAGAATCTACCAGAAGAATCAGAAGTAGAAGAACAAGAACAACAAAAGGATTTAACAGAAGAAGAAGAAGAAGAAGAGAATCTACCAGAAGAATCAGAAGTAGAAGAACAAGAACAACAAAAGGATTTAGCAGAAGAAGAAGAAGAAGAAGAAGAGGAGAATTTGTGATCAGTATAAGAAGAAGAAAAGGATTTACCAGAAGATGAAGAAGATGGTGATTTAGCAGAAGGAGAAGAAGAAGAAGAAGAAGAAAAAGAAGATGTAAGAAGAAGAGGAGCAGTAGGTAATTGTAAGAAGACAGGTGCTGTTTTGGGGAGCTCGACTTCGAAAATGATTGATTGTAAAAGTCTCTGGAAAGAATCGAAGCTCAAAGTGATGTTGAATTAAGTGCAGCTGGAATGCGCAGAGAGAGAGAGAGAGAGAGAGAGAGAGAGAGAGAGAGAATTTTGTGTGTGTGTGTGTCGGTTTTGTGAATAAGCTGAAGAGGGGTCGCGAGTCTCCACCCAATCCCTTCGTTGGAAGATATTTTAGTACTCTTTGAAACTCTGTTTTGCAGCTTTGACATCGTGAGAGATAGAGAGAGAGAGAGAGAGATTGTTGTGATGGGGTCGTGAGCAGTGAAGGGGGAGGATTGATTCAAGGGCGATGGAGGCGGCGGCAGTGCGGGAATCTGCAGCAGCTGGAGATGGGTGGGGGACATACAGTAGGGCAGTCAGTAATGGGCTTGAGGAATTTACTCGATCTTCGACGAGTAGACGAGGAGAGCAGGATGATGAAGAAGCCTTGAAATGGGCAGCCTTACAAAAGCTTCCCACTTACGATCGCATACGCACGGCCATACTGAAGAACACCTCGGCAGACTCAGGAGGCAAAATCTCGCACCAAGAGTTTGATGTAACCAAGATTAGCTATGAAGTTCGACAACAACTCATTTCCAATCTCTTGCGACAAATCGACGATGACAATGAACGCTTTCTTCGCAAGACCCGAGAAAGAATCGACAGGTACGAATCTAACTTCTAAGGATCAATATCTCCAATCTCTACTCCCCAAAAAAAAACACACACACACACACACACAAACAAAAATCCCAACCCATCAAGCTGCTCGGATCCTAATCTTCCAAACTACTGACAAAACTGTCATCTCTTGGTTGCTTGGTTTGCTTGGTTGCTTGATTGATTTGAATAATACATTATGTTTCCAGGGTGGGGATAGAGCTTCCCAAAATCGAAGTCCGATTCGAGCACTTGAATGTGGCAGCTAATGTATCAATTGGTGGGAGAGGATTGCCAAGTCTTCCCAACTTCGTCTTGGGAGCTCTTGAGGTAAAAAGTTCATTGGGTGGTTGCAAGATAAGGTGGTTCTTTCTTCAAGTGAAGGTTAGCTAGTGTGTCCTCTGCTAAGCTAACTAACTAGTGATGAGTACAACATCACTCAAGATCACTTGACAACAGATCGGAGATACTAGTGATGAGTCAGTACAACATCACTCAGCAACAAGATTGATTGATCTTCGATGTAAATATTTTCCATCTTCCCTGTGGATTGATCATTTGTCAATCCAGTTGAAGCTTACAATATTTTTCCTTTTCCTCATTTCTTCTTGCTGTCTGTCTGTCTGTCTGTCTGTCTGCATGTATGTATGCAGGCAGCACTCGGTGCACTGCATCTCTTACCAACCAACAAAACAACCTTGAACATCCTGAATGACATCAGTGGCATCATCAAACCCAACAGGTTTGTTTACTTCAATCTACTCATAGGTTTTTGCGAAATTGACTTACTAGCCCTCGATCTTTAGCCTGAAAGAATAAGGTGGAGACTACAAAAACAATGAAATAAAATTATGGGTAGTTTTCATTTGGTTGCACATTTTGAGAAATGTTCACCAAGTGTTGTTGTTAGTTGTTACTCTCAACCTAATAATCTAGGGTTCGTTCTTTCAGGAACCATGGAATGTTACTCTGAACGAATTTTGAAGAATGTTCACCAAGTGTTCTTAGTTGTTACTGCCAACAACAAGCAAAACCCTTGCCAACAACCCATCAATCAATGAATTCAAATTCACTCATTAAAACTTCCATTGCACTATTGCACTCTCTGTTTCTTTGAAGTGAGTTCTAGATTCTAATCTAGTCTTGTCTTATGTGTTACCACTTCTTTCACATGTAACACAACTTGCTGATATTTTGCTCTTGCATTTCTTGTGCTGGTTTTTTTTGGGGGGGCAGAATGACACTACTTCTGGGGCCACCAGGTGCAGGGAAAACAACTCTGTTGTTAGCTCTGGCAGGCAAATTGGATCAAGCCTTGGAGGTGCCATAGTACTACCATCCCACATATTAGTATTTGCTGCTTGGAATTTCTCAAATGAACTCACATAGTTTCTATTTTTCTATATTGTGCACATTTTCCTATTTTTCTATGTGGGTTTTCTTTCTGTGCCCATTCATGATGTTATTTCATAAAATTTTGCAGGCTACAGGCAAGGTTACATACAACGGACATGAATTCCATGAGTTTATTCCTCAGAGAACAAGTGCGTACATTAGTCAACGTGACATTCAAACAGCAGAAATGACTGTTAGAGAGACGCTTGATTTCTCTGGTCGTTGTCAAGGTGTTGGCTCTAGATTTGGTGAGTGTAGTTTGACATCCCTTTTCCAATGTTTTCCCCACTTCTACTAGCTTCTTCAAATCATAATATTATGTATGTGGGTAATGTGTGTAAATCTGTGAATGATTTTGCAATTTGATTTCACAATTAAGATGAACTCAAAGTCTCAGTATCAAGAAGTTGCCAGATGAAATTTGAGTGATATTTATTTGAGATCTGCCATGGGTGGTGGGTGCTTCATGCTCTAGAAATGTTGATGGAGCTTTCAAGAAGGGAGAAGGAGGCAGGAATTAAGCCCGACCCAGAAATTGACATGTTCATGAAGGTGAGGGATCAACAATGCCATAAAATTCTTCTTTGCCCTTCTCCATGGGGGCATGTATACACACACACACACACATATCTAGCACGATATGCTTGACGTGCTTAATCCAACATACATGTCAATATTGCAGATCACAAATTGCTCACGTTTAGTGGCTCTCTGCAAGCTTAATTTCCATCCATTTTGTCATTGTTTTTGTCATCTTTGAGGCTGATTCTTTCACCCATTACCACTGATTTGCAATTGTGTGTCATCTTTGAGGTTAAGTTCTTTCACCCAATAGCATCAATTTTCACTTGTGCATCTCTTCGACAATCCTCATTCACAATGGATTGATTGCCCTTATATAATTGCAGCCTTCCTTTTCTTTTAGTATTTATCCACACATGCAGGTCATGTAACTGATGTTGTTCATGTGCATGTGTGTGTCCAGGCCACTGCATTTCCAGGCGAAGGGACAAGTCTCATGACAGACTATGTTCTCAAGGTCTTGCAACTATCCCATCAAGGACCTGAAAAGATTATTGATCGGAAATACTGAATGTGTAATTTTTTTGGAGCTATGCTTTGATCAAGGTGTTGATAGAATTGAAGTGATGGGTGTGATGGGAAATAGTGACGTATAAAATTTTTTTTTGACCTAATCTTTGGTCAAGGGCTAACATAATCAAAGTGATGGGTGTTGAGCAAACCGCATGTTTGATAAGTTTTTTGCCTAATTAGTAGCTCATATGCTTTGTTGGGTGGTTGCAGATTTTGGGTTTGGAGATATGCGCTGATACATTGGTGGGAAATGAAATGAAGCGTGGCATCTCAGGGGGTCAAAAAAAGCGTCTCAACACTGGTCAGAGCCTAAGCCTCAAATTTACTTGCAGTGTGCTAAAATCTTGAAAAAAATTCAAAGCATTTGCCATTATTTAATTCTTAATGAAAATTTGGCAACAAAGACAATTCATTGGTTGGGTTCAATTGTCACAATGAGTATGGAATTGGACATGATGCTAATTAGTTTGAAATGCAGTTTCGTAAATTGTCATGACTCTTTGAAACATGCTGTTGTCAACATGCGGTTTTTCTTGTTTTTTTGGGGTTGTGTCAATCAATGCAGGTGAAATGCTTGTGGGACCTGCAAAAGCTCTTTTCATGGATGAGATCTCCTCTGGGCTTGACAGCTCTACCACTTACCAAATTGTGAAGTGTTTGCGCCAATCAGTACATGTTTTGGATGGAACTATGCTTGTTTCCCTTCTCCAACCAGCACCCGAGACCTATGCACTCTTTGATGATCTCATACTGCTCTCAGAAGGCCAAATTGTTTATCAAGGTCCATGTGATTTGGTAGTTGATTTCTTTGAGACAATGGGTTTCAAGTGTCCACGAAGAAAAGGGATTGCAGACTTCTTACAAGAGGTAGGTAGTACAAATCTCATCTCCTTAAATTAATGCCCAACATCAAAACACGTGGTACATAAATTTCTATTGTTGTCACACCAAAAAAATTCTCCATTCTTCATCCTCAATGCACTTTCAGCTCATGAAATCACAGTTTGGCTTCAAAACCATTGGATATTGTGTTCAATGTCAGTGGGATTCAAGAGGATTTAATTAGTTTTCAGTTTTGACTTTGATCTCTACAGGTGACCTCAAGGAAGGACCAGGGACAATATTGGTATGACAAGAACATTCCTTATAAATACGTTCCAGTTCAGGCTTTTGCAGAAGGTTTCAAAAAGTTTCACTTTGGGGAGCGGCTAGCAGAAGAGCTTGCCACTCCTTTTGACAGAACAAAAAGCCATCCAGCTGCACTTGTGACTAAGAAATATGCACTCACAACCTGGGAGATTTTTAAAGCCAGTTTTGCAAGGGAAAAGTTGCTCATGAAACGCAACAGATTTGTTTACATCTTCAAGACTGTCCAGGTTTGGCCTTAATATACACTACCCCAAATTCTCTTGTGTTTCAAGCTCCTAGATAATTTTGATGTTCTATGTAAATCTCCTTCCATTTGCACACTAACCCAAATTCTCATGTATTTTAGGTTCCTAAGTTTTGCATCTCATCAATAGGCACAAATTATGTGATTTTTGTGTAATTCCTTCAATTGAGACAAATAATGATTTTAGCACAACTTTCATTAAGTCACAAAACTTTTGTTGATCAATTTTTTTTTGGGGCAGATTTCAATTGTGGCTTTGATCACCATGTCGGTATTTTTCCGGACAACTTTACACCCAAATACTGTGAATGATGGGATCCTCTACTTGGGTGCCATGTTTTTTGCTGTTCTAAATGTCTTATTCAATGGGTTCACGGATATGGCATTGACCGTTGCACGCTTGCCAGTTTTTTACAAGCAACGAGACATGTTCCTATATCCACCATGGGCATTTGTGCTTCCTGCTTACTTCTTGCGGTTACCTTTGTCTATCTATGAAACCTTCACTTGGGTCATATTCACATATTGGACAATTGGTTTCGCTCCTGAAGCAAGCCGGTAAGAATACATTTCAATTCATTTCCACACTTGTAGTCATAAGTTTTTCCTTTCTCTTCATGCATCTCTTGCTTCTTGCTTTGACCTTCAAGTCCATGTGCATATAATGTAATTTTTCCTTTGTTTTGTTTTGTTTTTGTAGCTTCTTTCGGCAATGGCTTGTGCTTTTTGCAATGCACCAAGTATCGTTGGGATTGTTCCGCCTTGTTTCTTCCGTGGGTCGTATCATGGTGTTGACTCAAAGCCTTGGAGCTTGTTCAATATTGGTTACCTTGTCATTGGGAGGCTTTATTGTATCGAGAGGTAACAACCTTTGCCTATATGCTACTACCTTCCATCCCAAGGGATTGATTATCTATCCTCCCAATTATTTATTTTCACACTTGCTTAAGATGCCTTGTGTTTTTTTTTCCAATGGGTACAATTTTATGAACATTGGTAAAGCTGAAAGTTGAGGGTGGATATCTCATTTGACAACACTTGCACCTTGTGTTGTGTCCCATGTATAACATCACAGCAAACATTCGTGGATGGTGGATCTGGGGCTATTGGATTTCACCATTCACCTATGCACTAAATGCTCTTTCCGTGAATGAGTTTCTTGCTCCACGTTGGGACAAGGTATGTGTGTAAGAACATGTTACACATTAAAGTCCCCATCGATTGATCATCACATTCAATTCCTTCTCTTGTTGTGTTAAAGTGAACATCATGTGTCCTCTCATCCTGACTCATGAGCTTACCTACATAAACCTTGAAAAGACCTTTGCATGCTAGAGAGCATAAGATGAGAACAACTTTCAAACAATTTGTTTTGTGTGTGTGTGTGTGTGTTAGTGGTACCATATGTAAATAATTTCTCATGTTCAAGGTTGAACATTGTCTTTCCACTAGCTACTCAAGTAGTTGCTCCCATCATTGGATTCTTGTGCAAGTGATTATGTACACTAAAAGACATGATGCATTGCAATATTTTGTGGTTGTGTGTCTCAAATGTGTAGCCTCCTGATGGAAATGGACCTCCAGCCCTAACTCTTGGAAGAGAACTCTTGAAGGAACGTGGAGTTTTCCAAAGAGGTTATTGGTATTGGCTTGGCGTGGGAGTCTTGTTTGGATATTCAATACTTTTCAATGTCATGTATACTTTTTTCTTGGGCTACCTCAATCGTAAGTGGAGGGTCTCCATTCCATGAACGTAGATTTATCCCCATGAAACTCTAAACAAGTTTATTTTGATATTTTTCAACTAATAAATGAGAGATTTGATCAAGTTGTACATTATTAAATTTTCCTGATAATATAATGGCCATTACAATGAGAGCATTGTAGGGATCCCTATATACTCTTATTAGTAAAAATACTCCACAAGAAGCATATGATACAACTAGATCTATATTACATTTATTTGGGTTTACATAGTACATGATCTATGCCTTTCTTTCGATGGTTGCAGCTCTTGGCAAGCCCAGTACAGTGATATCACAAGAAGTTTTTGATGAAAAGACTAAATACAACTCCATTGAAGATGGAGGTGGTGATGTGAAAAATGGATCTGATATAGAGACCAACAACAACCCCCATGTATCTCCACAAGAATCCATTGAACGAAAGAGTATGACCCATCAAGCTCTTGAGAAGATTCTTCTACACTTGTACACTTCTCTATGAATGTCAAAGATGTATATGTATTACACCAAGATAGAGTTCTCATCATCCATGCCATGTCCCATGTGACAAGTGGACCATATTTGAAGTTTTTGCCTTCATGACTTGTGTGGCCATATATATACTAACTACTAAGCTCCTCATGCATGTTGGAAATTTGCAAAATGCATATAGGTTTTTCCTCAGTGTTGCAGCGCTTCAGTGTTTCATCGACAGGAGCAAATTCAGATGTGTCAGATGCAATTGCTGAAGCAAAAGGGGTACAACCCAAAAGAGGAATGATTTTACCATTTCAGCCATTAACCATTGCCTTCCACCACATCAACTACTTCATTGACATGCCTGCTGTAAGTCACTCCCTCTCTCTCTTTCTATTCAATAAGACCCAAAAAAAAAAATTGCTCCTTCCCATTGAAATTGAGAGTTATTTGTTCAAGCATTTTTAGAAATCTAAGTCCAAATTTTCTTGGCAAACTTTGTGCTTGCAGGAGATGAAAGAGCAAGGGGTAACTGAAGACAAGCTGCAATTACTAAATGACATAAATGGCGCATTCCGTCCTGGGATCTTGACTGCATTGGTTGGTGTTAGTGGTGCTGGAAAGACAACTTTCATGGATGTGTTAGCAGGAAGGAAAACAGGAGGTTACATTGAAGGTTCAATCTACATTTCTGGACATCCCAAAAAGCAAGAAACATTTGCTCGCATTGCAGGCTATTGTGAGCAGTTTGACATTCACTCACCAAATGTTACAGTCCATGAATCACTACTCTACTCTGCATGGTTGCGCCTTTCCAAAGATGTCAACACGGAAGTTCGAAGGGTAATCAAAACTATGTCTACATACTTTGCTTGCTTAATATATTACATTCTTGCATTCCTTCTGGGGAATTGTTCATGTTGGGTTTTGTTGATTAATATATGTTTAGATGGTACATTCAGAAATTGTATGTGGGGCTTTTGTTGCTTACGCTCTTATCAGTATATTCAGAAATTGTATGTGGGGGTTTTTGTAGATTATGTCTAGATGGGTACATTTGGAAATTGTATGTTTTGTTGATTATGTTTGGATGGGTACATTGGAAATTGCATGTTTTGTTGATTGTTCAAATGGATACATTTGGAAATATTTCCAAGGAGGGAGGTAATTTACGGAGAAGCTTATAACCGAGTTGTGCTTGGGGGAATTGAATAATTGCAGGCATTTGTGGAGGAGGTGATGGAATTGGTGGAGTTGACACCTTTAAGATTATCCCTTGTGGGTCTCCCAGGAGTGACAGGCTTATCAACAGAACAAAGGAAACGGCTCACTGTTGCAGTTGAACTTGTTGCCAATCCCTCCATCATATTCATGGATGAGCCCACATCAGGTCTAGATGCACGTGCAGCTGCAATTGTTATGCGTACTGTTCGAAATACAGTGGATACAGGCAGGACTGTGGTGTGCACAATCCATCAACCAAGTATTGACATCTTTGAAGCATTTGATGAGGTACACAAACTGCTTCGCAAAACATCAAATTTATACTCTCAACAATTTCACCTTTTGTTTTTACATTCATTGCTTTGTGGAATTTTTTGGTTGACATATTTTATGGGAGGATTAAGTTAACATGACTTGGAATTTTTTTTGTTTGTTGCAGCTTTTGTTGATGCAACGTGGGGGTCAAGTATTGTATGCTGGCCCTCTTGGTCATCACTCGCAAAAGCTCATTGACTACTTCCAGGCAGTGGAGGGTGTTCCGAAGATCAAGGAAGGGATTAACCCTTCGACATGGATGTTGGATATTACCACCCCAGCATCTGAGCAGAGGATTGGCGTCAACTTTGTTGAGCATTATAAAAAGTCCTCATTGTACCAGTGAGTAAAATCCCATCAAATTGCACTTTGAAATGGGTCTCCTTTGAAACAGGTCTCTGTATATCGGAGGATCTACTTTGAGCTTAATTTTATGTTGATTGTATGTATATACAGAGGTGCTAATAATAATAGAAGATAGGTGGTTTGAAAGTGACAAAACTATTTTCGATTAAATTAATTCCAATTCCCTGTGGTTTGTACAATTTCTTTTTGCAGGCGTAATGAGGCATTAATCAAGGAGTTAAGTTCACCAGCACTGGATGTGCAAGACATTGCATTCCCAACCAAGTATGCACAACCATTTTGGCAGCAATGCTTAGCATGTTCATGGAAGCAACACAGATCGTATTGGCGTAACCCTTACTACAATGTTGTCCGTATTATACTCTCAACTTTTTATGGACTCTTGTTTGGAACTATTTGCTGGAGGTTTGGCCATCATAGGTACTACTACTACTACTACATACTCTCAAGGCTGCACCTAATGAAATGCTTAATCAATTATAACTTTCACAACCCTTGAATTTACAATCTTGTACCACTCATTGAGTTTCATGGTTTGGTCATGTTTGTGATTGGTATCTGATCTTTGCATTGAATAATCCCTCCTCTGTGTGGTAGCTTTTACTCACTAATTTGATGGACATTTTGGGATCATTGCAGATCATCACAACAAGATGTGTTCAATGTGATGGGTGCTTTGTATGCTTCTACATTGTTCCTTGGTGCAAGTAATACACTCACTGTGCAACCAGTAGTGGCAGTTGAGAGAACAGTGTTTTATAGAGAGCGTGCAGCTGGAATGTACTCCACACTCCCTTATTCCTTTGCACAGGTATTATGTAACACAATTTCTCCTCTTGTTTACTTACGTTGGGTTGTTAAAACTCGTGTTTTTCCCAATCAATCTATTGCTGAAAGAGCTCAATGACAGACTTACTTGAGGTTTCAGCAATCAATTTGGTGTGTTTTTGGTTGAAATTTTGCAGGTGACAGTGGAATTGCCTTATGTATTTCTGCAATCATTAATCTTTGGAACTCTCGTATATTCAATGGTTCAATTTGAATGGACAGCTGCCAAGTTCTTCCTCTTCCTTTTCTTCCTCTATTTCACACTCTTAGTCTTCACGTATTGGGGCATGTTGACAGTTGCCCTTACCCCAAATGCTCAAGTTGCTGCAATCATATCATCAGCTGCCTTTGGAATTTGGAATCTATTCGCCGGCTTTTTGGTTCCACGTCCAGTAAGCTTTTTTAAAAAATTTTGGGTTGCCTGATCACTTCAAAAAAATTGTCTTTGAATTATTTGATGCTAAAAAAGCTTCATGGGTTGATCACACTAAATAGGGTCTTTAGTGTTGGTTGCCTTGAATTTGAAAGAAAATGAGATTCTATTGTTTAAAAAGGGTTACGAAATCGCATTGTCTAGCATCAAATGATTTTGTTTTTGACTTGATAGACAAAAGGCGAGAAAGTTTTATAGGTGTGACAAATTAATACAAGACAAATGAGTTGTGGTGGGAATCATGATTAAAAAACTTGGGTTTTTAATCACAAACTTTGCCAATAATTTGAAGTTGGGTCATTCATGAACCATCTCTAAATTAGCAGACAAAATAGAATCATGATACATTGGGTGTGTGTTGTGTGTGTGTAGAGTTTGCCGGTTTATTGGAAATGGTATTATTGGCTCGACCCGCTTGCATGGACACTCTATGGCTTAGTCAGCTCGCAGTTGGGGGATTTGTCATCAAAAATAGATGTGAATGGATCTTCAATTGAAATTCGCCAATATCTGGCCCAACACTTTGGCTTCCACCACAGCTTCTTACCTTATGTTGCTGTTTGGCATGTTGGAATTGTGGTTCTCTTTGGTCTAGTCTTTGCGTACTGTATCAAATTTATCAACTTCCAAAGGCGCTAGTAGACTTGTGATTTAGAGCTCTAGCTAGCTACTACTTCAAATTTCTTTTAGATTTTTGCTTTTTTTCTTTTTTTCTAGTACTAAATTTTCTTTTAGATTTTTTTTTTGGTTTTTTTTAATTAACCTTGTATTAAGAGACACCATGCATACAGCACAAATTGTAATTGCAATTGACTCACTTCTTATTGCAGAGTTTGGACATTTGATTTGTCTAAAGTTTGAAAGGGTATATCGAGGGGGTGTGTCAGACCCCGTGTCATGATGCGGGTATCACAAATGGCACCAAATCCTTACCCTGGTTTTCAGGGTGGTTCTTTAATCTCATAACCTTCTGCTTCACTCTCAAAAAAATGACTGAACCACTTTCAATATATAACTGACAATTCATTTATTTAATTATTTATAATTAAATAATTAAATAATTTTTAAAAATAATAATAAATTAAAATAATGAAAGAACAGACCCACAATTCTTTGCTGGTTCTTTCATGAAAACCACAAGTTGTTGTTGGAGTTCTTGAAATAAGGGGAACTAGCCTAGAGGGTTTTTAAGAGTTCAAAAAACCATAACCTGTTTAAACCCCTCCCACTTCTCCCTTTCTCTGCCTGGTTATGAACCTATGTAAGTGGGGAAGTGGGTAGGGAATGTAAGTGGTCCCTCCTACTTTCCCCTTTTGCTACCTGGATAAGCTACCTATCTAAGTGGGTAAGTGGGTAGGTTATGCAAGTGGTTCCCTCCTACTTTCCCCTTGGCTACCTAGATAACCTACCTATTTAAGTGGGGAAGTGGGTAGGGGATGTAAGTGGTCCCTCCTACTTTCCCCTTTGGCTACCTAGATAACCTACCTATCTAAGTGGGTGGCTAAGTGGGTATTGGATGTAAGTGGTTCCCTCCTACTTTCCCCTTTGGCTACCTGGATCAACTACCTCTCTAAGTGGGTATTGGATGTAAGTGGTTCCCTCCTACTTTTCCCCTTTGGCTACTTGGATAAACTACCTATCTAAGTGGGTAAGTGGGTACAGGATGTAAAGTGGTTCCCTCATACCTCTTCCTTAACCTACCTAAATAACTACTATTGTAGGAAAGGTAAGTGGTCACCATGTAGGTAGGTGAGTTGGTAAAGCACTTTGGTGACTACTAGGTAGGTAGGAAAGGTAAGTGATCACAATGTAGGTAGGAAAGTGGTAAGTGGTCATCATGTAGGTAGGTAAGTTGGTTAAGCATTTGTAGGTAGGTAGATACGTATGGATGATTAGTACATAACTACCCATTGTAGTGAGCTAGCGAGCATGAACATAATGAAAAACTATTTCGTGTCCACATAACATCCATCTTGCATGCTCTCATGGTGGGTTGTGATTAACTCTAGATGGGGAAATATCAGGTCTTTTTTCTTTTTTTTTCTTTCAAAGTTTTTATTCCAAAAATTATCTAGTTGAATTTTCACTAGAAAATTTTTTCCCAATTAGGAGGGTTTAATATTGGGAAAATAAAATTCGGTCTTGAATTTCTTGTTTGGTTAGTAGGGTTTCGGGTGGCATTTTAATGATGAGTGAGGATGGTCACATCCAAAACCAATCATCATGTTTTTCCTTTTAATTGGATGAAAATGTATCTTGTATTAAATTTAAGTTTCTTGCATTGGATGTTAAAAATTTATGCCTTTTTGTTGGATGAAGATTGTTCCACCATTCAAGATGTCCACCCTTGCTTTTGTTGGCTTGCCTCTTAACAATTTGTAAAATGACCAAGGATTTCCCATATTTAAAATATAGCCATAAATGTTGTGTTGAAGTATATATTGCCCCCATTTTCCCTAACAATAATAATTTGAAAATGAAACAAAAAAGGGTTGGGAAAGAAAGGGTTGATAAATTATTTAATTAGCAAAAAGAATCACACAAAATAGAGTTGCATTTGCAGAAACTTGACAACTTGAAAGCTATGGTGCACATTGCAAAACATGGATCAATAATATCAATATTTAACAAAAAAATTGAACTAAAATACCAATATTAATCAAATGTTCAAGTAATATGTTAAAACCATATTTGTAACTAGTTATTACAAATTGATTGTTTAGTTCACCCAAGATAACTAAAGTCATTCCAAAACTTATTAAAAATTTGGTGTGAGTCATATAAAACATTAAAGAACTTATCCATAAAGTTGGAAAAAAACAAGAACAAAACCTTGAGTTAGAGTAAAATTAACAATGTTAATGAAAACACATAATAGAATTACATCACATACAAATAACACATGATGAAACACGTTTTGTTTTTAAACTCATTATGAATTGAGTTGTGCTTAACATCTGTTGTTTTTGTGTTGCACAATGTTGAAGGTGTGCAAGTTTTCATTTTTTGCATTGCATAATTAGTTTCATGTGTTCAACTTATGTTAGCCTTTGTTGTTTACATTTCTCTTGTGTAGTCAAATTATGCAAGCTTTTGCTTACTATGTACAGTTTTGGTAGAACTTTTTTGGTTAACGAAAATAAACGGTGGAATATTTCTGGAAAACCCAAATAAAACTTGGAAGGGGAAATGTTTAGGTTTAGGGTTTTGGTTAGGTTATAAATGGAAGCTTGTATAAACTTGGAAGGGATTTGTTTTTGCTTAGCTCAACTTCACTCTTTCAAAGGTGATAAGCTTGTAGCCACAATGAAAGGTTTATGTGCATGGCGAATTGAAAAGTTGTTGTAAGACTATCATGCATGGAAAGAAGGTTAAAGAGACATTAGACCATTGTGTTGGAGAGAATACATTGATGTTCAACCTTTGTGTGTGGAAAGAAAACCCAGAACACACCTAAAGTAATGCTTGGAAAGAAGGGCAAAACTATGTTCAAAAAATGCTTGAATGTGAGGTTGTAAAGATGAAGGTTTAAGCTTGAACTATATATGTTCTATGGTGTTAATATAGTCAATGTGAGAACATGAATAAGTTTTTTGGGATTGTTGATGCCATCACTTCAAATTGTGGGAGTCTTAAATTTTGCTTTCAATTTGGTCAATTTCATTTTTTGTCACAAGGTGTGCAAACTGATGCAAAACTTGGTTGGTCAACTTTTAACATAGTCCTTAAATTGACTTGCATTAAAGCCTCCAAGTTTGGAATTCCCATCTTTTGATAACTTACAATTTCCTACTTCAAATAGAAACTTCCAAACTAAATTCTTACATGGCAGTGTTCTTCTATCACATCTCCTTGATACCTTGGTGATTGAACAAATTCTACCACAATTGCATGTAACCAATCCTTTCATGTTTTAGTGGCTTTGTTAAGTAAACAAGAGTTCATTTATGGTTATCAATGAAACAATGGTGTGGAACACACTTGAAATCATCAAAACCAACCATCTTTCTTACCTTCAATTGATATCCCACAAAAGGTTTCATGGGATTTTTTAGAGTTTAAAAATTTGGTGTTTGGAAAATTTTCTACTCCTTTGATGAATTCATCTTGGTTAATGGAGATGATGTATTGGAAAATTTTGGCAATAAATAATAAATGATGTAAGGTTTATAACTTTTGGTACATGAGAGACTTCAACTTGTGTAAATTCTCACCAACATTTTAATTTGATTGATTTGATGATGAGTTTTGTAATTTTGGATGATGAAGATTGTAACCTTATGTTTGAAAATGTGTGGGGTTTTTACTTATCCCATGTACTAGCCTCTTCCCCATAATCTAATGGGTTAGGAAGTTAGTGGGTCAACATTAAACTGTTATTGGATTACTACTATTTTCATTTTGTGGAAATTAACCACAAAAAACTCAAAGTCACTCAAACCAATTTTGCACTTAGGTTATTCCAATTGAAATAGTTCTACATGAATTTATGTGAGGATCAAAATTGTCCACTTACTTTAAGGTTGATGTTAGGACATTGTTCAAGGTACTAGTGATCATAGAGGTCATGAACATAACAACTAGCTTCTAGAGAATTAAAATAAATATTTAGATTAATGGATTGACTTGGTTTGTTTTTTCATTCCATCAACACTTTTGTTAGATGGGTGGATTAGACCTATAGTGGATGAACATTTCATAATTTAGCATGATAGGTAGGTCCTAATTGGAAAAGGGATTCATTTTTGGATTCCATATTGAGGGATTTCATTGCTAATAAGGTCAATTGAAATAAATGGAGTTGGATTGATGAAACAACATTGGTTTTAGGTCTCATTGCTCCATGTATATGAACGTGATTCTTGGTTGGTCCAATTTTGATCTTGATTCTTAATAAATTCAAATTTGATCACCATCCATTCTTAGTTCATCCCCATAATATTTAGTTGTTGTATTTTGCAATACACTCAAAAGTGATCCATTTATGGTCCCCATTCTTCCTTGATCTAATTCTAAATAAGTAATTTAAATCTTGATGCTTCTATCAATTTATATAACATTTTTTTTTTCCAATAATCACTTTTGATCTTCATGTTTAGCTTATACACTTTAACATGTCATAGGTAAGATTTGATTTACTTATATTATTGAAAGGTTTTGATGGTCGTTGGTAACATTATAAACAAGGTTGGAAATAGTTTAGTAGGAAGCAAAAAGTAGGATCAGAAGGGATAAACATGAAAATAGGGACAAACATGGACTCTAAAAGATTAAGGCAAAGAGGAACATACACACACTAGAAGATAAATTGTCCATTTCAATCTTATGTTTACAATTATAGTACAATTAGCGTTGAAATTGATTAATTTTGTGACTACAATTATGTTAGTTTTTCATGTCATTATAATTGTAAATGTTTGTTGTCACAAATGCAACTAAAACTACGGGAAAAAAAATTTAATCAAAATTACAATTACAATTTGTGAATGTTGTTTATTTGGGTGGAAAAATAAAGGAAAAATGAACATATGCCAACCTACCTAACTTAAGCACATACTTACTTATTTAACTTAAATTACACACTTACTTACCCAATTTAAGCTACATACCTACCTACCTAGTTTAAATTACCTACTTATTTACCTACCTACCTACCTAACCTAACCTACATATTTACCTACTTAACCTATTTCTTTACCTACCTAACTAAATACAGATCTCTTTCTAAGCTTCATTATGAAGCAAGATCCTAATCAATTCATTGAAGTTCAATAGCTTAGCTCAATAGATTAACATGCTTTTTACTGCCTTGTAGCTTTTAGGGAGCAATCAAGAATGTGTTCAACAAGCTTGGCCTCATGTATTATTTCACCAATGTGGACCAACTAATTCATAAGGTCTTTGATTTGCTTGAATAATTCAACAATTGAGCCTCCCTTCTCCAATTGTAGGTTTGTTAACTTGGTCGTAAGTAAGAATCATCGAATGCTACTCCATTGTTCCTATAGATCTTTAAGAGTTTGCCACATCCATGCAAGATCAATGATTTTGGCTATGTTTGGTTTGATTTTTTCGCTCATTGAAATCTTGCTTATTTGCTAAAGATTTTGTCTTCCAGTATTCAAAATCAACCAAAGTCTCTCCACCCTTGGGTACACCAACTCTATTAGCATGATTTGGCTCTAAAACATCTAGCAGATCAATTTTCTACAACAAATTGGATATGTGGAACTTCCAAGTACTGTAGAACTAGATTGCCCTTCCAATTTAGAACTTTATGATATATTGTTGTCTACTTGGGCCATGACAACAAGATGAGTCTGAACTTTCTTGTGCTTGATTTCCACAAATCTTGGCTCCAAGCAACTTCATACCATGTAGTAATTAATTCTAAGTAGCCCATTGTGTAATAGTTGTGGGTATTTGAAAACACCCATGAATTTGGTATTTTGAAAATCTAAAAATCAGAGAAATGCTGGTTCCAGTTTCTTGGGAGGAATTGCCAAAGAACAATGAGTTTCTGGCTGGGCATGCTTTTGATATTTTGTTTGGGTTTTTTTTTAAAAAAAATTTGATCCCCGGGAAACGGTGGTTATATGTCAGAAATGGTTCTCTGATCTTCTGATAACCAGCAGTTATGAGATCAAAGAACCTGCCTGATACCCATTGTTCTGTAAATCAATTGTTTTGTGAGTGTTTGTTTGTAAAAGCTAAATTTGTTAGATTGATTGTTTTTCAAAAGGGAAATTGAACTTAAGCTTTTGCTGTGAGAGAGAGAACATGTTGGAGGCTGTTGGAGGTGGTCTGTTGTGTATTGTAGTAGCCTAATGGGTTTTATTCAAGTGAGAAGATAAATGTTGTGTGCACTTGCAGACAAAAAAGCAAGTAGGTACTAGGTGGTGCTCTCTAGGTACCTACTAGGTGTTGTACAAGGTTGTAGTAGGTAGTTGGTGCACAAGTAAACTCAATCCATAATTGTCTTTTGAAATCAGTATTATAAATGCATGTGAAAATAATAAAAATTAATTGCATGTGAAAATAATAAAAATTAATTTTTCTAAATGCATTTGTAATTTTATTTATTGTTAATTTTGAAATTGCCCATTGAAGATCCATATAATAATATTAAAAGAAATTTCTTGTCTTTCTATCCTCACCCCCTCCCCCCCCAAGTGATTCATACCTACTTCTTTTGAGCCTAACTAATTAATACCTACCCATCAATATGGACATGACAAGGCACATAGCCTACCTACCCATCATCAATATGGACATGAAAAAGCACATGCTATGTGCCTTTTCATGTCCATGGTACTTATGTTATGAAGTTTTTGAATATTTTTTTTGTTTTTTACATGTGAAAATTGAAATAATAATTTGGGTATTAACATATTAAGCATTTGGAATCATCATGCATGCACACAATGATTATTATTTTTCCTTTCATGAATGTCACATGCATGGGAACCATGGGCATCCCAATTATATAATGATATTTTTTTGTGTTTGTCTATGCCATTCATACCTACATATTCTGAGCTTAATCATTTAACTCCTTTCCCCTCCCTATATATATGTGTGTATATATATATATAAACCCTAATCCCTAAACCCTATATATATATATATGCACATGAAAAGGCACATGTTATGTGCATTTCATTTCCATGTTATGCATATTAAAATGATTTAATAACCTATCTCTTTCAAGCCTGCCTACTTAATGCTTTCCCTTTTGCATCTATATGGACATGAAAGATCTAATAGAAATAGTCCTTTGGGCAAGGGCACTACACTCGTAATGTTGATAATAAATTTACTTAGCAAACATTTGAGATTTCTGGTTTGACTAGTTCTTTGTTAGCAAAGACACAAGTGCATTTAGACTTAGTTGCATCTTTAAGTAAAACTTGCGTCTCCTTGATATCACCACAATAGCCATTGTTACCCTTGCACAAAAGCTTCCTTCTACTGGAACTTGATCATGGGCTTCATCTCTATTGCTTGCACCCCAAGTGACTCTGGGTGAGTCATTAGAGTTGGGAAACTATTTTTGGCCTTGTTCAAACATACCCCAACAAACCCTAATTGTTGGGGGACAAGGGGGTTGTCTACAGCAATCTTTTTTCTCCTAGTGAAATTAAAATATGAAAAATGTGAACATGAAGTGATTTTCGGGGATTTCAACCATTGGGATTCAAAAAATGTAAATATAAAAATTGCTAGATCATCACATTCGGCTCCAAAAATTCTATAGATGGATGCTTATTTATTGTGTGCTTTTGATGTCATCTCCTTGAACCCAATAATGTAATTCATGATTCATGCTCAAGATTTCTAGTTTGATTCAGTGTGTGATTGCATGAAAGACCAACATGATACCACATATCACAAGAGTTCTTGACAAGATGAGATTTGTAATCAACAAATGATTTGTCTTGCATTGTTCTTCACACACTCAAAAAAGACAAGGTTTAACACTCTACAACAAATGTACCTCCTTTCCAACATTTGTTCCAAGTTTTGTGAAAAGAATTAACCCAAGTTCTAGAATCTTCATTAAACTAATGGCATAATTAAAAGTTTAGAAATTAAAATAGCTTTGCATCCATCCCAAGAGTTGCACACCATTAAAAGGAGTGTCCCAATAAATAAATAAATAAAATTCTTAGCAAGTACTTATTATTCCACTGCAATTAAACCCAAGCAATATTGAAGCTTCGAAGTTTGGGATTATTTCTTTCTTTGATGCCAAGCAATCTTTCCAAACAACTCGAGAGTAGGCTACCTAGTCTAGCATGCCTCAAGACATTTCTATCTGTAAAGGATGACTTATTGACCCTTTATCCCAAGGATCTTGGACATCAAAGCTCCAACAATGTTATATTTAATACTAGGATGTTTGGTTTGCTCCTTTCATAGCCACATTCCATGTGTACACATTGGACTCCATGCCATTTTGGCCTAAGAAGAACAAGAAGACGAAGTCCACACCCAAAAAATAATATTAAGAACCAATAAGAATTGGAGCCCCAAGGTCCCCCCCTTTTGTGGAAATGAAATAAGCCCCAGCTAAATGGTGGAAGTTTCGAGATTGTTCACTTGCTAGAGGATTGGATTTGAGTGAGCAACTTACCATTTCAGAAATTAAAATAAATCAAACCATGTAAGGCTACTTGGTGTGGGCTAAGGACCCTTTGGGTGGCATATCAAAGTTCTAGAGCCCAAATACCAATCTCTTGGGAAAATTTGAATGGGAAAATTTCTTTGATTATTGATCATCTTTTCCAAACCATACCCATCTCCAATTTGTAGTTCCCATTTGCGAATTTTCAGGTTCAAATTGGACTTTATCTAAAGTCTAATTTTGAAAATTAACAAATAGGAACTATTTTAATTTTAGATTATGCTAACATCGCCACACACAAGAAAAGGAACACTACTATGTTCTACTTGCACCCCAAGTTTTGGCATCAACAGATTTGAAGTAAGAAATTTGGGCTTGGACAGTTTGATCAAGTCTAAAAATTCCTGAATCTCTGACTAGGTACTATGAAATCCAAAGCCTTAAGCAATCATACATATATATCATCATTGGTAGTAGAATAATAATATTAAGTATACCTCATCTTCATCAAAGAATGAACTGATCGAGAGTGCGAGAACACAAACAAAAGTTGCAGGAGCTGCAAAACAATCTTCGTATGTGACGGTGATCAATTGTCTCAAAAGTTGCAGGAACAAACAATCTTCGTATGTGACTGTGATCAATTGTCTTACAGGGAAACACACTTAACACGCATGATTACAAATATGTTGTGTTTTGTGCAACGCACTACTACTTACACTCGTAACAACAAGCTCATCATCTAGTAATGGCTGTGCTCTCTTTCTTATGGCGAGTTCAAATTAGCTCAAAAACCCTTTGAATTTTTAATGAACCTTACATTTCTGGTCCTTTTAACTGTTCCAGAATCAAAGAACCACTGGCGGTTCTGGTTCTTTGAAACAAAAAACATTCAAAAATCAAAGAACCACCGGCGGTTCTGGTTATTTCATGGGCTAGATCACAGTAACAAAACCACCTGGTGAACATTTCCTCCAGAAGATGTGGGACCAACTTGGAAAAGCTTTCATTGTTCTCTAGTCTCTCTCTCCCTTACCTTTAACACAAACTAAGTTCTTGTTGCTGAGTGAGATGATGGGGGCAGACACTTGGGATAGGGAGTTTGTGCAATTGCTACTAAATTAGTCATTTGTTTGTAGTCTACTTTTGGTGTGGTCTGTCTCTCACTTCATGGAATTCTTCAACTTTTGGGCATTCGTGCAATAATTTTTTGTGGGATTTTCTTAGCATTACATGCAACTTTGTTTATTTAAAGCTGTACTAGTACTCTCTTCCCTCTACATACTAGTGGAGTTTATTTATTTATTTATTTATTTTCCTTTTGGGCCTATTCAAACAATTTTGGGTCTGTTAAATGGGGGGTTTTTTTTTTCTTTCTTTGGCTCCCTACAACTTATAATAATAACACTGTTTTCTTTGTTGTTACCAATATGTTTCCATCAAGTTCCCAATGTGTTCCGCAACATGTTCCCAATATCACCACACCTTTATCCCATATGCTTTGGCCAAAGTTGAACTTTCATAATTTATTTTGGTGGACCTAAACGAAGCACCTCATTGCTTTCTACATTGTGGAGTGCTCAATGTTTCAAAAAAATTGGTGATGGCCCAATCAAAGTGACTCATTCAAAAAAAAAAATTTAAAAGCAAACACACTTTGGGTGCCACCCCTTCACTAATTAATAGAGGTGACTAAAGGTACCATATTATTAGTTGCATTAGTTTTTAGGGTGCAGTAATATTAAGGTTGCCAAAGTTCACAAACTTTACTTTACTACGGTTTGGATTCTAACCAAGTTAGAATTTGAGAAACATGAGTTGTAACAAGTTTTGGCGGGTTAACCTTCAATTAACCCATAGTAGTTCTAGTCACTTTTGGTATTTTCTAACCATGTATGTGAATTCCGATTCCACTTGCACACATAATTGGAACCAAGAACGCAGTTCCAGTTCTCTTTGAATGAAAATCTGGTTCCAGTTCTGGTTCGATTCTAATTAACCCCAACCAGAACCAACGGTTCTTACCCACCAAATCAAGTACCCACCCAACACTAGTTGTAACCCAAGTTAATAGTGGTAGTAACCTGAGTTGCAAAAATTCATGAACTTTTTAGTATATAATTCGGAAATCTCAATGGGGGCTTCAATGAATCTCTCCTTCACATTCCTCCATTGTTGCACAAAAATTAACAAAAACTGGACAATGCACTACCTACATGTTATTATTGTTGCACAAAACAAAACAAAACAACACTGACAATGTACAAAATCCCATTTTCTTTCCACACACAAAATACTAATAATAATAAAATTAGCAACACTAGGACAATGCACACAATATTCAATATTGCACCCCAAAAATTTAAAAAGCACAACATTGGATAATGTACACAATATTCATTGTTGCAACCCCAAAAAAAAAAAAAAAAAAAGAAAGAAACAACACTTGGACAATGTACACAATATTCATTCATTGTTGCAAACCAAAAAAAAAAGACAAAGAAAAAACAACACTTGGAGAATGTACAATAAGATATAAAGGGGTGGTGTGGGTGGAGACTGAGCATGCCGGTGGGCGGCATGCATGCCTGGGTGAGAAGACAAAGAGCTTGAGATGAAGGAAGGTGGTGGAATTAGTACACTATTTGTTTGTTGGATGGAGTGTCGGAAGTTGATTGTGGATGGTTTAAGTAGTATCAAGTAATGCGGGAGAGATTATTGTAAACAGAACAAGTCAAGAAGAGGTTTAATAAAATAATAACAAATTTTCTTCTAAATTTTCGTATGTAGACACCACAATTATGGCGATCATCCACAAGAGGAATTAGCCAAATTTGTCTACAGACAGATCAGAAAGCAAAATAGAAAAATTTAAGAATTGTACTATTTTTTTGCAACTTGAGGAAATTAGCCAAATTTGGCTACAGACAGATGAGAGAGCAAAGTAGAAAAATTTAAGAATTGTTCTATATTTTGGCAACTTGCAAGGGAACCTCTCTAGTTTTGTCTAGATATCGCGATTTCAGAAAAACTTTCCATCAAAATCTGGTGACTTACTTTGGTTGGCACATTTTTAAAAAAAAATTCAATTTAAAAAATTCATTGCAATAAGAATCATTTCCAGGAGTTGCTGGATTGAAATTGTTTATTTTGGGTTTGAAGAGGTCCCCAGCAGCTGGCCAAGTAGCAAATTTCTTTGTGTTGTTGGTGTGTGCTATTCTCTCTCACAGTTTTCTGTGTTTCTGTGCCTCTCTTTCTCTCTCTCTCCAAACTTCTCTCTCTCATCTCTAGACATATCTATTACTTCTGCAGCAAGCAAACAAGCAAGCAAAGCAAGCAAAGCAAGCAAGCTGGTGGGTGGTATTAATTGAGTGCCAATTTCAAAGCTTAATATGTATCTGAACTTCTTGTTGTTGAATTGTAGTTAGTTAGTTCATGTGTGTCATTACTGATGTGCTTGTGTTTTGTTTCCATTTAACTCTTATGATTGTCAACAACAACAACAACCACCTCCACCCCCCCCCTCCCCACTAGTGAGCTGCAAACACAAGTTGTTGATCTTTTGTCCTGGGTTTTTTTGGGTTGTGGGGTGATCAGCCTCAGTTGATTTAGTAGTAAGCTCAAGAGCTCTCTTTTTTTCAGTTTTGGAAGACCCAGTGTGCTCCTGCTGCAAACATCTGTGAATGATCTGAGATCGACTACCTTCAAGCTCTTACAACTGATCTGCATTAGAAAGCTTTTATAGCTCCTTGACTTTGCAAACTTGATCTCAAGCTCAACAACAAAGATTCGCAGAGGCGATGGCTACTCTGGTATATATCTATCTCTCTTTGATTTCTCTCTCTCTCTCTCTCGCTGAGTTGTAGTAGAGTATTCGACTGTTCTGTTCTTTGATTCATCGTCCGATGCTTCTGGTTGCTGCATATAATTCCTGCTCATCACTAGCACTAGTAGTTCTTCTTCCAGAGTCTGAGAAAGATGCAGATCTAGTGTCTGTGTAGCTGCTAGCTGCGGTGAAGTCAATCGCTCTCAGGCAAATTTTGGACGATATAATGAGATCATCCCTGCATGCATTAATATGTATCCGAGATCTAGTAGCTAGCAGAGTCGAAGTTCTGCAAATTACAGTATATAAGTAAGAGTTTTTGCAGGGATTAGTTGCAGCCACCAGGAGGAGGAGCAATTGAGTTCATCAAAAAAGTGTTGTTTAAAGCTGAACATGGATACAAAAATTCTGTTGATCAAATCAACCACTTAGCTTTTGTCAAGATCAGCTCTCAAGAATCATGAGTTAGAAACTAGTTTATTGATTGATAGATCTCTTCATGTGCTGCAGACAGTGGAGGTGCGAACTGTCACACTTAAGGTGGTGATGCACTGCGAAGGATGTGCAGGCTCTGTCAAGAGAGCTGTGAAACGAATACGAGGTACACAAATACATGACATACATATGTATCATCTATTGAGGTTGAAGGAGCCAACTAAGTGAGTGGACACTGCTTAAAATTTGTTCGTTTTGTATCTTTGAAAAATCGCAAGGGAACCACAATAATTTGAATTGTCAAATTGTTTTTGGGGAATAGACTCCATTACTTGCAAAGTTTCAATGTTCAAAAATTGATGCAAACATTCAAAAATATTTCATAGTAATTTTTAAATTGTCATTGCGAATAGTAATAAGAAAGATCCATGATCAACAAGTAGCTAGCTAGCATCTTCTAGAGCTGATTGTGCATAGTATAAACTATGCTTAGATTCATGATCATGGACGGCATTCAGAGCTAGCTTTTATGTTGCTCACAATGCAAGGAGCTCTTGGATGATTCCCTTGTGGGAATTTTTTTTTGCCTAACTTTACTTCCAAGAATAGACTACTACAAGTGTAAGTAACATGGAATCAATGTGGAACACGAGGGGTTTCGCAACATTCTTTCCCAAGGAACCTCATGGCAAAAGTTCATCTAGAAGGGTTTATGTACAACTCTACCATATGACTACTACAAGGGGAAGGAAGTCGGGAAAGACCAATAAATATCCCTCCCTTTGACATTGGTTCAAAGAGGGGTTTCTAAAAAGGATAACCCAGAACTTTCCCACAAGGAGTTGTACAAGAACTCCTTGTGGGGCTGATCACTCACCATTGGCATGCACAAGCATTTGTTGATGTGTTGTGGGTTGGTTGGTTTGTTTGTTTGTATGTGTTTTGTTGCAGGAGTGATCTCCTACACAATTGATTTTCCTGGACAGAAAGTGACAATCACAGGTGATGTGCAGCCTGATGATGTGTTGAAGAAGGTATCCAAATCTGGGAAGATTACATCCTTTTGGCCAGAAGAGCCCAAGGTGGAAGAGCCACCCAAGGTGGAAGAAGTGAAAGAAGAAGAGAAGAAAGAGGAGGAGAAGGCCCCAGAAGAACCAGAGAAAAAGGAGGAGGAGACACCACCACCACCACCAGCTGAACCACCAGCTGAGGAAAAGAAGGAGGAGGAGACACCACCGCCAGCTGAACCGCCCGCTGAACCGCCAGCTGAACCACCAGCTGAACCGCCAGCTGAACCACCAGCTGAACCACCAGCTGAGGAGAAGAAGGAGGAAGAAGCAGCTGCTGCACCCAAGGAAGAAGAAAAGAAAGAGGACTCTGAGGCAAAGCCGGAGGTACAGATTGTCTGACAGAAAAAAAAAACCTCTGGAGGATTTGGCTCTGCGTGTGCTCTTCTTCAAAGTTAGTCCTGAATTGTGATCCCCCTAATTAACTCTCTCTCCTTCCTGAATGTGATCTTGCCTCCCTTGAACATTGTGGTCTATCTTCTCTCTGATGATGCTCTGCATTCAGCTGAATTTGTGCAAGCAAGCAATGCAAGCACTGTACATGCAAATGTTCTTGCACAAATTGGTTTCTCTTGATCACTGCAATGATTTTGTGTTGTTGGTTTTTTTTTTTGTCTCTCTCTTAACAACAGGAGCCAAAGGCAGAGTCCGAGGAGAAGAAAGAAGAAGAAATGATGTTGTGGTGTTGTTTTTTTTGTCTCTCTGATCTAACAACAGGAGCCAAAGGCCACAGAGGAGGAGAAGAAAGAAGAAGAAGCAACACCACCACCACCACCACCCCCACCCCCACCTGAAGAAGAGAAGAAGCCAGAGGAGCCTGAGGCAGCAAAGACAGAGCCTGAGAAGACAGAAGAAGAAGCAAAGCCAGAGGAAAAACCCGCAGAAGAGCCACCACCACCCCCACCTGAAGAAGCAAAGCCAGAGGAAAAGCCTGCAGAGGATTCACCTCCAAAGCCAGCAGAAGAAGAGAAGAAAGAAGAGGAGAAGAAGGAAGAGCCAAAGGCAACAACAGAAGCTGAGAAGATGGAGGAAATATGTGAAGAACCAAGGCTGGAAGAACTGTATCCTGTAACATTTGTCCTTGGTCCTGATTACACTAGATACTTCTACTACTAAAAACTCATCATCATATCATCATCATGTGCTTCTTCATCTGTTGGCCTGCCTTCGAGAACTTTTTCAGTTCCTTTTTAGATTTGGATCGAGAGAGAGAGAGAGAGAGAAAGAGAGAAAATAAAAAGAGAGAAAATCTTGTGCACCCAACTAAGCATCACACAAATTTCTTGAAGCTGCTTCTTCTATTGTGTGCTTTTATATATAGAGAATGAGAGCTCAGAGAGAGAATTTTCTGCTTGAAACACAATATAACTCCTTTCAACAGAAAAATCACATACTAACACTTGGAAACCAGCAACAACAACTTGTGCTTGTTTTTACTGTCGCCTTATATGATGACTAAGTGAGTTTGAAGCATCTTAGGTTGTTGTTCTTGCGTGTGTGCTGCTGCATGCAGCATTCTGTCATGCGTTTGTTGTATATGTAGTTATAGATCCATGTTTTTGGCATAGTACAAATAGCAGAAGTTCTGGAATATCAATCAGTTTGGGCAAAAGGAAAAACAATAATTGTTTCTTGAGATTTATATAACTTGAGGGATTTGTTTGTGTCAGTGATAGTTACCTACACTACAAGAAACAACAACTCCCTACAAGAAGAATTGTAGTACTTTAGACCATGCATTTTTGTTTCAGAGCTTGACATTGGCACACAAACATTGTGTGCATGCTACTAACAACCTTTCTATATGATTCAACAAGCAACTCTACACATTAGGACACAGATGGAGAAAAAACAATGCCATCATAATATAAGTGCAATTCTCCCAAAAAAATCTGAATTCAACAATTAGTGCAATTTTTTTCTCAGCGTGAGTGCTTTGGCACAAGAGAAGAGCTAACAATGTTTCGAGGATGAAAGTTTTGGGGAGTTTGTGCAATCAGGCAACAGTAGTTGTACTGATCAGCAAATGTTGCATATTCTTTTTTGTGTATTTTGTCTAAGGGAGTGCATAAAATGTGTTGTGGGGTCTTCCTCTTATCCTGGCAGCCATTTGAAAGAAAAGAGCTGTGTTCTGTTTTCAGAAAGTGGGAGGATTTTGCAGGCATGGAACTTCCAGCTTCAAGCTTCAAGAGTTTTGCAGATTTGTGTAAATTGGGGGCAAACAGAGATTGAAATTTTGAAGATTCAATTTTTTTCTTAGAGGATCTGGATTGGGTTAAATTGAAGTTCTAAATATTATGCTAGAGGCATGAGATAGGAGAAGAAACTTTCAGTTTCTTTTCTGGTCCCAGGATGGTGTGCAACAACATTGGAAATAAAAAAAAATTGGTTGTGGAGATTTGGTTTTTGACACAACACCCAGAAAAAGGGAATCTTGCTCATAGTCTCAACAATTCAATCCTTTTATTTCATTCACATCAGTTACCGATTGGTAACAAGATGATGAGCACAATCAGTTCCTTGCAGACTCTGCTGCTGCAATTGTCACTGTTTTTCTTCATGTTTTGTGTAGATCATGACTTACAAGTGCAGGAGTTCTATTCACAGAAATTTAGAGACTTCCTGCTTAATTAATACTGGGTAGCTGAATCTTGCTCTGTACTTGCATGCTGAGACATCCAAGGCATTAATCTACAAAGCTTTTCCCAAAACTTTGTTTCCCGAATGCGTAACAATATAGCTGCAACCATTCCACATCCAAAACCCATGGCTGAACCATAGCTTGTGTAATCTGTCAGGGAGACTACAGTTACAACAAGCATCACAAATGCATCAGTTCTAGTGGTTTGGTCTCTGCAAGCCATGGCCAACTCAAGGCCTGCAAATAACAACAATACACCAAGAAGCCCAACAGGAAATTTCGACAGAATATGAATAAGAGAACTGCCTAAGAGAAGGCCAAGAAGTAACTTGGCAGTCCCCAAGAACACTACTGAGAAACCACTTCTTGCTCCGAAACGGTACTGGCCTGCCAGTCCACCAGCACCATGGCATGCAGGCATTGCCCCAAACCAACATCCGACCAAGTTCATGAGGCCCACGCTTATCTACAAGACAAAAACCCACACACCATGTTATCTGGTTATCTTGGTTTTTCTTTGGAGGATCTGGAACCGGGTTCAGGTTCATCACAATGGGGAACCAGCTTGTCTGTAGCAAGAAATCAAGGATGACAATTGGTTTAGGGGGAGAGACATGCACATACCGAGACATTGAAAGAAGAAACTGCATCCTGGGAAGGAAACAAATCCTGGGAGAGCTTGCACACTGCAAATACTGAGTTCAACACAGACAGTGGGATTTGTGGAATGGCAGCTCTAACAAAACCAATTCTCCAATCCCGTCTAGAGATGTGCACCACGTGTGGTGTTGAGGGTCCAACCCTGAGCTGCTTCCCAATGCTGGGTTGCCTGATGAATGCCAGCACCACTCCCAGAACAAACACCAGAAGTGCTGTTGGAATTGTAATTGATTTGATCCAATTTCTCTTCTTCATCATCTTCTTCTCCTCCATCTTCTCTGGAATTTCAGTGTGAGACACAATCATATCTGAACTGCCAAGTTCTGGATCCTTAGACTGTCCTCTAAGATCATTTCCTCCTGAATGTGATTTTCCATCAGCCATTTTGAGATTTTCCATTCTTTCGACATTGTGAGCTTCCATCTGAGGCAGATCACGAGTCACTTCACCAACACCAGAGACAATAACAATAAATAACAGGCCTGCAATAGCCAGGAGTTTTCCATCTAAACCCACCCAGCTTCGAGCTCCGCCTCCACCACTTCCCCCACCCAAGGCCTGATTGATAAGTATGTATTTGCAAGCAGTAATGCTGAAGGAAATGCCCTGAGACAATTGAATTCCTCTCACAACTGAAAGAGGAACCCAACGTGTGACGACTGTCATGAGGCCTGTGATGCCCAGAAAAACCAGAACTGCAGCTGTAGTGATTCCAGCAGCCATAATTTGAGGCACTGTCAGAGGATCTCCAGGTGTGATAGCCACAGAAGCTATGGCCTTCATTGGTTGCACTGGCATCGGAACACCAAACACAAGACCTGGAAAAAAACAGCCACTCTTGAGCTCACATTTTAAAGCTGATGTTAGAAGAAGATGGATTCCAGAGGTTCTCCATTTTTTGGGGGTGAGAAGGACTCTTGATCCTAAAACCAAAGCATTACAAGTTCAAAGCAGAGAACCCAACCCTGATCAAATCCGAAGCAGCAAACTCAACTCCTCAAGAAAACTCTCGTCACTCTCCTAAGAGTCCAATACTTGATGAAACCAAAATACCCAATTGTTGCTGTGAAGAAGCATAGATAAGTATGAAATTGCAGTGAGAGAAAAATCTCTGAAATTGTTTTCTGGGTTTGGCCAAGGACTTGGCACAGTGAAACAAAAAATTCTGCAGAGCTTCTCTCCTCAGAGTCCATCTGACAGTAGAAATGGATGTGTAGTGCCTGTGAATTTTGTGAGTAATTTTGAGAGAAAAGCATTATGTCTAACTGACCTGTGATGATATTGTAGGCACCAGTGAAGAGCAGAGTGGTTCCAAGGTCAAGGTGATTCACAAGAGTGAGAGTGATGACAATGGGTATAAACGTTCCAAGATCCCCCAAAGCTCCACTCACCTCTTCCCACCCATTCTTCACTTGTAAGTTCCTCTTGATACGAAGCCATGGAGTAGACAAAATAGAAGGCACCGACGATAACGACATTTTTGTGAATTCGTAACAACTTATGTGATCCTAAGGTTTGTAGCAGCTGGTATGATCCTAAAATTGAACTACGAAAACAAGGAATTTGGAAGTGACCAATTGTTTACAGACTAGTACAAGAGGTGGTGAGTGAGCGATTTTCCAACAACAACAACAACACTGATTCAGACATTGATTACAGACACTGTGAGGAAGTTTGGGAGATGATTGGAAAAGAAGCTCAAGAACTCTTAACAACGAATAATTCGCAAACACATTAATACTATATGAAAGTTCCAAAAATTTGGGGCAAATGGGTGGGATGGCTTTTCATACTACACAAGAGCCAACGTGAAACAAAATCATTTTCCGCTCCCCCCACTCACAAAACTCCGACAATTCCGCTTCCTCTTTGCGGTTCCTCGCATCACACACCATGCCTATATTCGCGGTACTCTGGATGTTTGTTTGTCTCATCAGAGTTGTGGACTGAGGTTATGAGGAGCTTCATCATGATTCACTGATCACTTCCCCAGTCTCTCACATCTGACTTTATGACATTTCAAAGTTGGATCTCAGCTTTTCTCGATCTCTCTCTCTGTCTCTCTGTCTCTCTCCCTCTTTCTACATAGTTTTTGGGTTGTAAAAGTTGTGTTGTGCCCACGTTCTGTTGCCACAAGTACCTTTCTTTGAAAAGGTGTAAAAAGACATGACTAGTAGCAATGCAACTTTCCATTACACTGCAAGTGATGAGGCCCCTGAGACCATGGAAAACTCTCATGAGAATTTCTCAGTGAACTCTTGTGTGTGTGTGTGTGTGTGTGTGAACTGGTTTCATTGGTGAAAATGTTTAGATTGTTTAGATTGGAATGGATTGTTTTGGTTATTAGAATCAGTTTCACTTTACTTGAACTGGTTTCATTGGTGAAAATGTTTAGATTGTTTAGATTGGAATGGATTGTTTTGGTGTTGAGAGAGAGTGTGGACACAATAGATAAATGTACAACATTTTATTGATAGGCAACCTAACGTGTTTGTGTGATGCTTTGTTGTAAAGTGATAATGGATTTTTATGAGGTGCTCACATGCAAATCAATGTTGGGTGGTTATTAACTTGGTTGGAGGGTTAGAATCATTAGTTTCGTAATTTTATTATTATTTATGTAATTATATAAAGGTTAAGTTTGATAATTTATTTAGTGGTTGCATTTTATAATTTAATTATGATTTGATCATAATTTTAATTAATGTGCATGTTGAATTATATGAGGAGCCATGTGATATGTAAACTTCAAAAAAAATAAAATTATTTAGTTTTTTTTTGGTTTAATATATAAGTGAATATTTATAATTTTGAAAACATCTTCAATTTATGAAAACAAGTTGTTATAAGAATGCAAAGTTTTATGAAATAAAATTATGAAAAGAATTAATATTTTAATTTAAAAAAGTTTCAACATAATTTATGTGTATGCAAAATTCATGATAAGAGAATAATGTAACATATTAATTATATATAAAAAATACAAAAGTAAAAAAATACTTATGCAAACAAGAACATAAATTTCCATAATTATGTAATAAACATATATAATTTCAATCCTAAACCTGCTTGTAATCTACAATTTTATTGGTTTGTAAAACTTGAAATGAAACCAATGATGAACGATTACCCTTGTTTGGAGGGTTAGAATCACTGGTTTCATTGGTTTGTGAAAACTAGAATGAACCTAATGTTGGGTGGTTACCTGGTTTGGAGGGTTAAAATTGCTGGTTTCATTGGTTTGTAAAAGTTCGTGCAAAACGAGTGTTGGGTGGTTATCTAGTTTTTTGAAAGGTTCATAAAAATTAAAGTGAAAGTGGGTTTCAAAATTTTGTTTTTTTCAAAGAGTTTGACATGGAGCCATTCCCTCCCCATCTTTCCTCTTTCTTATAAACATTAAATATTTTTTTGGCAACCAATTCCAGTTTTTTGGGCATATGGTTTACTAGAATTTGGCTCAAACCCCACCTCTACCAAATTCTGATAGTCCATGAAAATACATTAAATAAATCTAACAATATATCTTTGAACTTTCTCTCCTGATTGGTGCCATTATTAAAAATCCGTAACAAATTTAAGAATGGGATACCAAGGTAATTTGGTTTATTTTCATGTTTTTTGGGGGAGTATTTCAAATTACATCAAGTGCAGTATACACCACGACTTGTGGTATTAAAAGAAAAACTATTTGAAACCGCTACCAAAAATTGCACAGGAATGAAATAAAAGATGAGATACATGAGAAAATTAAGAATAGAGCTCTGAAATAAATTAAATTTCAAAAATAAAAATTGGCTCCACTTAAACTACTAAATACCCATCAAGCTCTCACTATGTTCCCCAAGTTTGCAATGTGTTCATCAACATGTTCTCCATAGCACCTCACTTTTATCCCATATATGCTTTGGCTAAAGTTTGTCCTCCTTTCACTTATATAGCTGGTGGGCCAAAGGGGAGGATCTCTATACTTCAAAAATAGAACCTCATATTTGGGGGTAGCCCTAGCCATGACACTGCATTTTAGCCATTTCAATTTTTTTTTTTGGAGTGATGAGCCAATCAAATTGGCTTGTTGCAAAAAAATAAAAAATAAAAAAAATTGAACATCGGAGACACCTCATCTTATTAATAGGAGAGGTCCTACTATAACCGTTGTCTGTATACAGACAAGGTTTACCGGAATTAGGCCCTTGTTAGGCTCTACCTCAGCTGAGCCGTTATTGTAGCGCTACCCAATAACTAACTAACTACAAGGGTCATTCAATTTTTTTTTGGTTACTATGTATTAAAGGTGCATTCACACTTGGTGTTACGGACTCTAATATTGGGTCCCCTAACACCATGCTAGTTAGTCATTTAAGATTTATAACCTACTTACTGTGAACATTTTATGTTAAGTGACCATTCACTTAACATTAAGTTATCACCCGTTAACATTGGGTGCTATCTAGATTTTCATTTAACACTGACTTAACATCAAGTGTGAATAATGCATGTCATATTGATAATTATGCACAAATTAAGGATGACATGACAAGTTTTGGGGCACCGTTCAATGAATTAACAATTATAAAACAAGATGAATATACATGTGTATGTACATAGACATGCTTAAATTGCTTATTAAATAGTTGGTAGTCATTATAAGGTGGAAAAACCAAATATGGCCCCCAACATATTTTTTTTTACAAAATCAGCTAAAGCTTGGGAGTAGGTTCTACAGGGTTCTTCATAATATAAACTGGTGTCGTTGGCCCAAGTGTTACCACATCCTCAACTGATTTTTGCTTCCAAAACCTGGTTTCTTAGAATTTATTTGAATTTTTTGGCAGCAGAAGTCACTTAAAAATCAATATCTCCCAGATTCTGAATCCGAGTCATATCAAATAAAATTCCATTAAATCCTGCTCATCAAGACCTTTCCAACAACACCAAAGGCCCATTCCAAGTCCTCCTCAATTTTCAGCTAAATTTTAATTTAATTTAATTTTCAGTGAAAAAATCATTCAATATTCAAGAACTTTTGCACTTGCAAGTCCAAACATCATGGAACCAAGCCCATGCACTTGTCCTCGTCAAGAGCTTTCCAAAGACACCAAGAACACAATCTGAAGCATCCCAGTCCAATGGATCTCATAACTAACAAAACAAACTACCTTCCTTCATGGATAGATCTCTTGAGATTGACATAAGATGCGTCATTCTTTGTAGGACGATGACCATTGAAGCCCGAAAGGACACTTTCCAATGCAATATTCCCCAGATACATCTAACCTTCAAGAGGTAATATAGTTGCCTCACCTTCTCCCATAGTTTGATTCCAAACAACTTACACAACTTTTTATTCCATAACTTAATATGCACCTTTTCCGGACATTCTAATCCAATCCCTAGCACCCTCTAACCTTCAAAGGCACGGCCACCCAACTCTCTCCCATAGTTTGATTCCAACCAACTTGCATAACTTTTTCACCTTTGTGTCATTTTAGTGAGCATTGTTACGTCATGAGTCACAAACCGTACTACAAGTGGAAAAATCATTGTAGTATGTAATAGGCCAAGTAGAGCATAATCCACCTAGAAATGCGATAAGCCCCCCAAGGGGCAGTAGCACTGTTCCCTTTGTAGTGGGTACTGGGTTCTACCAGGGCCGGTTCCAGAGCATAATCAGCTTTCCTCCCACGGAATGATGATCCACATCTTCAGCAGTGTTCTCCACTGTCTCTATTCACATTACAAGTGGAACCGATGATACCAAAAGTGGAATCAGCAGATGGCTAGCAAAAAGCTTGAGGAAAGTGTGTAAATGGGACACCCGGAACAGTTACACAAGTAAAGAACGCTGGTAGGTTCTGTCTGTGGAATCTGTCCTCGTACATAGCCCATTGAGATTCAGTAGACCCAAGTAGATACTGCATGCATGCGGAATCTGCGCCTTGTTGTGCTCTTAAAGAGAGGGAGCTAGTGAGCTGCTTGTGGCACCCTTGGGTGAACCAGGATCCAACAAGTTGGTACTATGGTAGGAATCCCAAAATCCATTTTTAAATTATTCTTTAAATATTACAAATATCCCATGCTTAGAGATTGGAGCTCAAATCTAACATTTTTTTTGGGTTGTGGAGGTTTTTGGATGTCTACACCAGTCAGTGGACAGATTTTTTTTCATCCATGTGTCAACATGATGTGAGGAATGAAAGGCACTGAAATGGCCCTCTTTTCTCAAATTTGCACACATTTTGTAGGTCGAGGGTGTCAATGGCATTATAACATGCACAAGCGATCTTTATTTTGAAACGTGCTATTGCAATAGGTGAGAGTTTTTCTAAGCTAGGTGTCCTTTCAGGAGGTCCTCCCATTTCCTTATTTGATATGATTCTCGCAATGGAAGAGGGTTTAGGCGCTTGATGTTCCCTTTGTTGTACACCCTTTTAGCTGGTTCTTTCATCTTCTTTGGACGTGGGTCCTTCCATTTTGTTCCTTGTATTCCCCCTTTTTGGGGTGCTTTGGTTTATTTATGATTGGCAGGGGTTTCATCATTTTGGGGCTTAATATGACCACTAAGAGGCCTTGTTCAGAAAGGTGAAAATATCAACATGGGTGCTAGGCAACAGGTTTGCGTAGACTTGTTGGGCATCATCTAGCATGGCCTAGTAATGAATTCAACTTGCATTCACTTGCAAGACAACTATTAGTCCCAATCATCTTTAGGCACTATTTTCAATTCTTTTTATTTTTAAAATTTTTTTGCTGAGAAAACACATTTTACATTGAAAATACACATTTGTCTCCGACTAGAATATTCGGGTTTACTCTAATGTGTTTAGGTTTCCATTTAACCTTTGAATGGGGTCATTAATTGATTGTATAGAATTGACCTCATAGTAATAGCAATGTGTGTAGAGTGTGGGGATGACAATCTTCCCCCCATTAGCTCTTGCATGTCTGAAAACAGAAACCTTATACAACAAATAAATTGAGGTCTTCTTCCATTAGCAACATCTAAAAATTTTAAATTCAAGCAAAAGGAAGTGATTTTGGAGGTTTTCAGTGTCTATCCAAGGATGGATCTATACTTTTAGTTGTGGTTTATAGTGAGATTTGGCTAAATCTTCCTTGGGAGGATTGCCACTTTTCTCTACATCTTGCTATGGATGATTGCCACTTTGGCCACAAACAAAAAACCCTAAAAAATTAGAGGAGGAGCAAGATTTCTTGACTCTTAAGGAGTATGTCTAAGAACTCTGCCCCTCCTTCCCCTACTAGATCGTTTATGTTCATGATAACCTTTAATGGGTAAAGCCCATATTCCCAAAATGCACCCCACCCATAGCATTTACCCTACACAAACTGTGATGTTGATAGGCAATGCATCAAAGTTGTCCAATTAGGGTCACTCAAATTGAGTGTCATCTTCATTGCAAGAGTAAAAAGACAACCAAGCAGATGTTCAAATTCTCATACAAAAATCACTGGAGCTCAAAATTACAGAGACATTTTGGACATGAAACCATCCATCCTCACATGCAGCCTAACTGGAACCCCAGATAACCTCAAAAACAACCATCTTCAAACTCCACAAGACCATTAGCTCTTTGTAATTTGAAGAGAAAAAAATAGAAGCGTTTCACAGAGTGCACCACAATCCAAGCAGAGGTGTTCAGGCAGAGAGAGCATTTCAATGTGAACTTTGAGATCTCAGTGAATCACAGTATAGCAGATTGGGTACCAGAGACGATGCTAAAAGATGAGGTGAAGTTAGTAGATCACCTTTTCAGCAGCATAAACAACTCTCTATAAATTAGACAAGCAAAATCATCAGTATGAGCTGCAAAAAATCAGAGGTATTGTATTAAGGAATTCAACAACTGTTACCACCACAGTGAATGGCAAGTTAGAAAACTCAAAAATCAGCTCCAATAGTCAGGTGGTCGCTTGCATGGTTAGGATTAGGATTCAGGAAGACTGCCCTCAATGTCAGGTGCACTGGGAGTGCGAAGTGCCAGCGAACTTTTGGGGTTGCAAAGAATCAGAGGGGCAAAAGAAAGCATACTCTACTGCAGCAGTAAAGTTGGGTGTCACAGTTGTGTTAGGATGCCCACCATGCACATGTCCATAGAGACTACCAAATCTAGGAAGAGAAGCCTTTTTCAATGGCACACTCATAGGCCTCTCTATGACAGGAAAAAGAAAGATTGTTGAGAACATGTCTTTTAAAGAGAGAGAGCTTGCTTTCTGCAACAGTGTCAATCTTCGACTTCTGACCTGTAGGAATTCCTTCAGAGCTCAAGGTCACAAAAACTGTAGACCTTATACAAAAATAGTTAGTAATATGCAAATGGGTGCATATATAGTTCCAGGATGTGACAACCTGTATGCTCTGATCAGACCTTCCTGTTTCAAGTTTCCTCTTCTGACTCAGAGTATGAACATCATTGAGAGTGAATTGTGTAACCAATACATATGCATATTTGCCAAGATGAGGGTGTGTCTGGGTCCATCTTTTATGTGGAAAGCAGATATGATAGCAACATAATTGTGCTTGAACCACCAATAATGGTAATTGACAGACCATTCCCCATTCAACCCTGCAAGCGTTGGAGTTTTTGGCACATGACCTGTTTACTAGAAAATTGAACTGCAGACAGTTTCTGTCTGCATTTGTGGAGGCAGTGGGAAGACTCAGTCATGATGTTGGCTAGCACTCAAGGGAAACTGCATACCTGAGGCATGACAACAGAGAATGTGGAAGTGTCCATTTCCTCACAGAAACCTTAGCAAGAATGTTGTAAGAACCATTCAGATCAGTGAGCTACAATACCCACCCCCATCATCATCCCATCCTCTTCTGCTTCATCTCATGAATGTTGCACTCTGCTCACTCAAACTTGCAAATCCTTTCTCTGTCTTTCAATTACAAGCATTGCCTCAAAATAGATTCAAAGATTTGCATCCTTCTTGAGTAAAACAAAATCAGTTCAGAAAACACTGAAATGGACTTGGGGCTTGCTTGTGTCTTGCTGATTGAGGAGAGAGAAAAGACAGCAACAACACACCACTTGCTACAGCCTTATGGACCCAGGTTTAAACCCTAAACCCTAAACAAGTGCACCGTTTGGAATGAGAGATTGAGAGGACACACACACACACACACACACACCAAACCAGTTTGAGCCCTAAGAGGCTCTTAGAATCAAAACCCGAACCAATGCAGTTGACGAGCGTCCTCTGCCAGTTCACAGATGACCCATTCCATTTCAGAGCGAATTGAAATTACACGTATCAAGAGTAAATCAAGAACTTCAACCTCGTTGTGAAGCTACTCTCATGGCGTGACGTAGGAGTTCCTACTAACTGGTTCCTCTGGGAACACCCAGAGCACTGAATTGCGCCCGCCAACGACACAACAGTAAACTAACAAGGCTATAAAAGAGGAGGAAAGAAGAAGATGACGAACGCCACCTCTTCAGCTTCTTTGTCCGATCGACTTCCTCTTCCTCCTGCTCCTCATCACCAGCTCCACGATCTCCATCTCCGCATCAAATTCTTCAAATTCTTTAGCGCATCGACTTCTTTCCTCGACGACGACGACGACGATTTCTTCGTCTTCTTCTTCTTCTTCGCAGTTCTCGTGGCATCGCGTGCAGCTCCAAACCCTAAATTTATTTTAGAGTCTGCCCAGAACCCTGGTGTTTTTCTCCCCTGCCCAGAACCCATAACAGGTGCCTAATAAATACCCAAACGCCCCCAGCAGCAATATTTCAAAGAAATAATTATTCCCATAATTTCCCAATTTGTTTATCCAAAAAAAAAGGGGGAAAATAATTGTAGGAGAAAAAACACTGATTTGTAACCAAACTGGAGATTTATTATAATAATAAAATTTATTTTTCAATTTTTTAAAACCCTGGGCAGTTACCCTACACGAAAACCCCCCTAATTAATAATTATTATTTATAACCCCAAATAAGCCTAACCAAAGTCCCCCAATTCTTCATAATAAATACAAGACGGATTTTGAAGCGTTCTTAGAGAGACAGACGGAAACGCAGCGCACGAGAGAGAGAGAGAGAGCGAGAGAGCGCGCGCGAGAAATTGAGCGTGGCTTGAATTGCGTTTGTGTCGTATCGCACAAGAATTATGGCATTGCGAGTGTTATGTGATGTGTTTGGTCTAGCATGGCGACATCCTTTGGTGTCAATCGGCATTTTGGCTCTCTTCACGCCTCCGTTTTTCCCCATCATCAGATTCTTCTCGCCTCTTCTCATCTCTACTGCCGTTCTCGTTGTTGCTATGATCAGTCTTGGTCCAAGTAGCAAGGGCAAGAAGATGATGCATCACGGCGCTTCAACGTCAGAGGACGATGATGTTTCCTTTGCTTTTCATCGTAAGGCGGCTCTTCCTGTTGTCGGAACTGTGTGGGAAGATGATAATGAAGGAATCGTACAAGAAAATGAGCAAGAAAATGTAGAGCGAGGAGTCTTCAAGAATCGTAATTCAAGTACAGAGAGTAGTAGTTGGATGGATTTGGTGAGAAATCTTGAAGCTCTAGGCCTTGCCTGGGCTGATCAGAAGCTGAAGAACCACAACTGCCCGGGTTCTACACTTGATGATAGTAATGTGTCAATACTGCAGGAAGTTTTCGAACTGAGAACAGATCCGGCAACTGTGTTTGAAGCTTCAGAGCTCAGTAATGTTGTTGGCAATGAAGAAGAAGAATCGAAGCCGAGTCAGAGCTGTCAAGAAAGTGTCGCGGAGGATCGACTTCAGGGACACAGCGACGAGTCTCCTACAGATCAAAGCATTCAGAAAACTACTGCTGTAGAGGAGGTAGTGGCAGCTTCTTCCGATCCTGATGAAATACAGGAAGGAGGTCTCGAACATAATGCTCCAGTTGCAGCAGAGGTGGAGCAAGAAAATGTTGTTGTACAAGAAGTTCCGGCTCTTGTTGTTATGCCTGGCAGTTCTTCTGCCGCCACCTTGATGGCAATGCCTGCCATGTCTTCTGCCACAGTAGTCGGAGAATCTGCATCGGTACACTTGTGTCCATCCCCGGATATTGACGATGGAGCGAGCCGCGACGAACCGGAGATTAAGGAATCGGGTACGATACTGTCACCAAATTCAGCAAAGCCGCTGTCCGCATCTGAGAAGAAGCTATCTGTGATCGAGTCCGCAGTGGATGCAATAGAAGGTGAGGAGAATGTCAAGTCGCACGAGGCGAGCATACGGCCTTCTTCGTCTACTGCGCTGACAGCAGCAGCATTGCGGCCGTCGATATCCGCCAAGGTGACCGACATCATCGAGAAGCTGACGGGCTTTGTGGAAGACGGCGTTCCGTCTTCGAAACCGACGGCGCTGTTGTTCAAGCCTTGGTCGGCTGATGCTGATGCAGGCAGGAAGAAGAAGAAGAGCAGAAAAGAGAAAAGCATGGAGTCGTCAGATAACGATGGTCTTTCTTCAGGCCATGAGGAGGCGATAAGTGAGGCCGACTCCGATTCTGGGGTTCCAAATGTTCCCGATGCTTAAGCCCTCGGATATGAAGAAGATACACCCTCCTCCAGTGAAGCTTGATCCCCAGCAGCATTTGGAGCAAAAGGCAAAGATGATCTGGTGTCTGAAACTCGCCTTCCGCTGTTCTTCGACCTTAATCTGCACCAGAATCCACACTGTTATATGCTCATTTCAATCTGTTCTTGGAACAGATCATGGGGAGAATTTTGCAGGTCGCTCACCAATGCTCGATGTCAGCACGAACTCCACAATTTTTTGCAATACAGTAGTAGTTGTGGATTTTGCATCCAAAGCTCAGCTTGTCTTCCTGGACATCTTTCGTGACATTTGAAAACATGCAATGTCCTCCTGGTTTGCTTTCTAGATGGGTACTAGACTCTTTGATTGTAACACCATCTGATTTTATCATCATGATGATCAATGATGAGTCTCAGGGTTCTTGTCATGCTTTGTCACAATTCTTCTACCATAAACTGTGGCACCCAAGTCTTGTTCCCTTTCTTTTTTTCTCTTAAATTTTTCAAGTTTCTTCTCTGTGTGACTGCTTATGATGCTTGCCTGTCTTCAACATTTTGAATAATTCACTGATGATAGTTGCCTTCCTTTCAACGTGTGCATATTTGGTGCGAATGAGGTTCTGGGACTGGAATTTGGGCAAGCTGATGCCAACTCCACACAGAAGGTTTTTCCCATTCTCAACTCTCAATTGCAATACTGAGATGTTTCTTCTGTAGCTTTCTTTCCCAATGGAATAGAAATCTGAATAGCCAAACATGCACACAATGGGCAATGGAAGAAATTAGATAAATTTAACAGTTAAACCATGTTTAGATGCAAAAAATCTGCTAAGAAACTGAAGTGCAAACATGGAATCTTTTGCTTTGGAAATTTCAAGGAACAGAAATGAAATCCCAGCTTTTCATGTCTTCCAACAATGCAATTGAATGTGTAGAGCGTTCCTATATGTCAGGGGACATGCTCCTCCTATGCTGCATTCTGCCTTCTAGTGTATGTGGCTGAGGCAAGGATGGCCTCAACCTAGTGATTTTCTAGAAGGTAAAATGCAACCTAGCATGCATCCTCTGGTACATAATAAGTTCAAGCCTAGACAATAACCCGTGCATTAAGGTATGGAGTGGCAGATTACATCATTCTCCTGACCATGTTATATGGCATAATCTTTGAATGATATCATAGTGATCATATCAAGATGTGCATGTTAAACATGAACTCTTATTGGATTGTCATTGAATCTGCCACTTCAGATCTTCATCTCATGGAATAGCCTTCTTGCCCTACCCAGTTTGTTGGATGCATCACTTAGCTCACCCTAATGGGCTAGCATGTCGCCTAACAGAACACAATGGGCAAAGTGTACAAAGGGTTTTTAGGCAAAAAAGAATGCAAAATTCGCCATATTTTGAGGGGAAAAAAAAATCATATGTAGCCATATTTAGGCAACAAGTTCATGGAGCCTACAGATCACCAGAACGGTGTAGGATTTCTTTTTTTTTTTTAATTCTACTTTCCTGTCTGGCCTCTAGCCATATTTGGCTCTTTTCTCTTGTGATGATTGCCACTCCGCATATTTGACCAAAAAAAATTTAAATAAAAATTAAATAAAATAAAATAAAACCTGGAGAGGATCAGGGTGGTATTTTTGTTTTCTTAGGATAACAAAAATGAAAATAAGAAATTCCTGGAAAATATATATATATAAATCTAACCACACATTTTATCATTTAGAAGCTGTACAGTATAGACCCATTTTCTTCTTCTATCAAAAAACAAAATTTGCAAATTCCAAAATGACAGACACAGAGAGAGTAGAAATTCGGGCAAGAAAAAGGTCTCCACATCTGACACTTGTTTGCAATTTGCACGAAAGAAATGAATGAATGAATCTCAATTGAGAATCAGAATTCGGAACCAGAATTGAGAGAATCAGAATTTGGAATCAGAATCTGGAATCAGAATTTGAAGATTTGGATATGTCAGCTTAATTATGTGAAGAATCCTCAACGATGATCGATCAGGACGTTGCAGATCAACTGGTTTTAGAAGCACGTGAAAATTCTTTGTCGAGCTCCTCATCTTCATCACATTGCATTGTGCTCTATTACAATTTGGGCCATTCATCTCGACTGTCGCGTGGTTACTTTTTGCTGCTGAAAATTCAGTAGAAAATTTGAACTCGATTGATATTCCAAGCTTCACTCTTTGATCATACACAGATCTTCATTGTCGATTGTACTAGGAATAGCTCCACAAGAAAGGCTCGACTTCTGAGGAGTCGTCTTCATCCAGCTCCTGGAGCTCATGGGTGGCAGCTTGAAACTGGAAACCTGAATCTTCAGGATGCTCGTCATGATGATCATGATGATGCTTCAGGAGTAAATCCATTTCATCCTCAGGGATGCTTGGCTCCGGGAAGTAATGATGATGATCCATATTCTGCTCCTCGGATTTTTCAAACTGGCCGAATTCCGCTTCTATCCATTCCAAGGGTGTGGGCAGCTGTGCAGCTTGCAAACAAGTCGATGTTAGTCTTGATTCCTGTTCCAAACTGATTTGTTGGTGGTCTGAAGACTTATGATGATCTGGATCTTCTTCTTCTTCTTCTTCTTCCTCGTCTGACTCGGAGCTTATGATATTGCTGGAATGTTGTTCTTGGGAATGTTCTTGAACCGGATTTATCACATGAAGAGCAGCTGCTGGAGGGACAGCGGAAGCTGCAGCTGCAGCTGCCGCAGCTTGAATTGCCCGAGGGGAGACGGTGTCCTGAATCTGAAGCGTGGGTGGCGATTCCGGGAAGTTGAGAGGGGCATTGGGACCGCGTAACGCCACAACTGCAGCATCGTAAGCTCGCGCCGCCATCTCTGCAGTTGGGAAGGATCCAAGCCAAATCCGCGACCTTTTGTTGGGCTCTCGGATCTCCGACACCCACTTGCCCCATGTCCTCATTCTCACACCCTTGTAGGCAGTTTTGCCTGCTGCATTTGGCGACGACGATGTGGTCGAACTAGTAGAACTTGCAATTTGCAGCTTCTGTATGCGGCCGGAAGTTCCAGGTGAGGATTTAGTACGTTTCAAAGAAGCCTCTACTCTCTTGGCGGCGCTCAGAGAAGACGACGTTTTCAACTTCACCATCATTGTAACGCTCTCCGCGTGACTCCCTCCTGCGCCGTAAAACACGCCGTCGCCTCCAAGCTCCAACAACAGATATTTATACTCAAAACCTAAAACGTCAAACCCAACATCTTGAACAGCTCCACAAGCAAGATTTACCCGTTCCTCCACATGAAGACTTCCTTCTTCCAAGAGTACTCCTTGAATTCTGGGCTCAGCTGAAATCGCTGAACTAGTCGATCTAGCTCTCAGAGAAATTGCTTCCTAAAAACAAAACATACTCGAATAATCATGCAATGTTTCTATGAATTGTCGATCCTGTCAGCAAAACCTTCCCACACCCA